>Ga0272444_10001789_pt1 | contig 20319 bp, 10 predicted proteins | sample SSMForm13_FD_201033 | JGI IMG/M metagenome (GOLD analysis project Ga0272444, IMG submission 201033) | Marine sediment archaeal communities from Little Sippewissett salt marsh, Falmouth, MA, United States - SSM-Form-13 | ecosystem: Environmental > Aquatic > Marine > Wetlands > Sediment ... | reverse complement strand
TGTTCGCCATCGGCGACTGCGCCGCGGTGCAGGGCAGGGTGTTCAGCTACATCGAGCCCATCCAGCGCCAGGCGCAGGCGATCGCCGGTGCCATCGTCCACGTCGAACAGCCCTTCCAGGCGCTGCCACCGCTGGTGCGGGTCAAGACACCGAGCTTCCCCCTGACCATCTGCCCGCCGCCGATGCGGGCGGCCAATGACCTGAGCACCGAGCAATCGGCGGACGGCGAGGGCAGTCGCATCGACTACCGGCAGGGCGGTGAGCTGGTCGGCTTCGTGCTGGCGGACAAATGCGCCGCCAATGCCGGCGATCTGTACCGGCGCATCCACCCATAGATTGCTATCCCCCGCCGGTGGGTGGGCCGGCTGTCCAGCGTGCTGCCCAGGCTACAGCGTAGCGAGTGTCGCCGGGCTTTCCGGTCTAGCCGATGCGGCAGTAGCGAAACTCGATGGACAGCAGCTCGCAGTCGAGCATGGCCTCCATCAGTTCGGCGATGGCCTCGGCATCCAGCGGCAGGCTGGTGTGTGCCAGCAGGGCGCCGGCGATGTCCCGTTCAGTACCGGCGTGGCGCGCGATGGCAATGAACATCTCCAGCATGGCGTCGAGAATGTGTGCCTCGGCCGTCATCTCGATGAACTCCAGACTGCCCAGGTTGAAGGGCGAGTCCGCGCGGCTCCGCTGCAGGTCGAACAGCGCTTCGGCATGTGCCGGGTCGAGCGCGTCGGCATCCGCACGGCCGTGCAGGGCCAGCAGCGCCATGTTGAACGATTCCGCATCATTGTCCGGCAGATCGCCAGTTGCCTGGAGCAAAGCGGATTTCGGATCGGTGGGTAAGGTCATGAGGGCTTGGGCGCGCATGGCATGTCTCCGTGTGTGTCGCTTGTATTGATGGAGATGCGCCAGCGCGTTGCTTGTCAGATCCGGGCTGTGTCCGGTCTGCTTATCTGCTGGGTCGAGTCGCGTATCATGGGCCGCGTTGCCATCCGGCATCGTCTCCGCTGAGCGAGGCGAACAATCACGGCGCGACCGGAGAACCCTGCATGCAGTGCCCGATGAACGAGACCGCCGCCGCCCCTTGTCTGCGGCGGCCTGCCAGGATCGGCGGGTGGGTGCTGTGCCTGCTGCTGGCCGTGGTCAGCGTGTTGTCGTTCCCGGCATATGCGCAGCAGGCAGAGGCTTGGGTAGACCCGGTTCCCGAGCTGGTCACGGCGCTGCAGCAGGCCGAAGCCCAGCATGGCCGCAGCAGCAACGAATACGTCCTGGCATCCCAGGCGCTGATTCAGGTGTACCTGAGACGCGGGGACCTTGGCGACGCGGTCACGTTGGTCAGCATCATGGTGGCGACGTTGGCAGAGGTCCTGCCGGCCGATGACGCCAACCTGCTGCAGGCCCGCACTGTGGAACAGCAACTGCGGGAGCAGGCCAGCGCCTGCGGTCCGGCGGTGACGCGCGGCGACACGCCGTCTGCTGATGCCCAGGGTTTCCAACTGGTATCGCAGTCGGCGTCATACGACTTCCGCATGAACGCGCTGTCCTCTGACGGCCGCTGGCTGGTCAGCGGAGCGAACCATTCGCTGGTGTTGCGTGATGTCGATACTGGACTGGTGGTGCGCCAGATCACCGACACCCCGTCCACCGTCACCCAGCTGGCCTTCGTGCCGGACAGCAATTACCTGGTGGGCGGCTTCACCAATGGCTGTCTGGTGGTGTGGGACGTGACCAGTGGCGGCAGGATGGCAGTGGCCTTGCCACCGCTGGCCACACGGCTGACGGATCTGGCCGTCTCGCCCGATGGCAGCCTGATCGCGGCCGCCTACGCGGGCGCGGTGGACAATCAGGCGCGCCAGGATCTGGTGGTGTGGAACTTCCAGGCCGGCGGTATCGAGCGGCGCTTCTTCCTGGACGACAAGTTCCATTTCCTGGATCAACCGGTCGATGCCAGCCTGTATTTCACACCCAACAGTCGCGGGCTGTTTGCCTATTCGTTTCTCAACATCAGGCTGTGGAACATGCAGGACGGCAGCCTGAACAACGCCACTCCGGCCCAACAGTGGATCAAGCATGTCGGCGACAAGGATGACGCCATGCTGCAGGAGCTGGCTCAGTCCCCTGATGGCCGCTACCTGGCGCTGCGTACCGGTCAGGCCATCTGGTTGCTGGAGCCTGCGGAACAGTTCCGCGTGGTACGGCGTTTCGACCTGCCTGAGAGCATCATCACCAACGAGCATGCCATCCGGTTTTCACCGGACGGCAGCCGGGTGCTGCTCGGCCCCAAGGCGCTGTATGCCGTGGAAACGGGGGAGCAGATTCCTCTCCCGGAAGGCGTGCTGCCGTCCTGGTCGCACTGGCTCGGCAAGCAAAAGCTGCTGATGTCCGGCACCGGTGGCTATTTCCAGGTGTGGGATGGTGCCGGTCTGCCCACGGTACATGCGCCAAATGGTGCATGGGGTGCCCTGGGTACGGTGGCCTTCGCCAACCAGGGCTCACTCTTGGTGACCGATGCCGGTGGGCAGGATTACTGGGATCTGGGAAGCCTGTATCTGCATGATGAAAAACCGGACCAGGTGCGTTTCGACCAGCCGGTGCAGGGCGGCATGGTGCTGCACGTGGTGCGTGGCCTGGCGGGCAGGAATGCGTCCTTTGCCGACTGGCTGTACGGTGCGTTCGGCAATGGGCCACTGATCTTCAACGATGCCAGCGGGCATCTGTACAGTGCCCACCCTGATGGCCAGGTGCGGCTGTGGGATGTTAACGGAGGCGAGCAGATCGAGGCACTGGCGGCGCAGCCCGCGGCCGTCACCGCCATGGCGGTGAGTGCAGACGAGTTCTACCTGGCCAGTGCCAGCGGCGGCAAGAGCCTGCTGGATTTCAGCGGCGCGGCGGCGGAACCGGCCAGCTTGACCCTGCTGGATCGCCAGTCCGGCAAGCTGCTGTGGACCAGTCGCGGCCACGCCGGAGAGGTGAGCCAGCTGGCCATGACACCGGACCAGCGCTACCTGGTGTCGATGAGTGCCTACCGCATCGAGGTGCACGACCTGGTCAGCGGCGAACTGCTGCGCACGCTGGCGAACCAGCCGGCCGACGGCATGTTTAGCGCGATCGCCGTGAACACCCGTGGCCAGGTCGCCTATGTGAATGCCTTTGGTTCGGCGCGGCTGGACACGCGTATCGTGATCATAGACTTGGCGACGGGCGAGCAACTCAAGTCGTATCAGAACGACAGCGATGTGGATTCGCTGGCGCTTTCGCCGAATGGTGATCTGCTGGCCGCGACCCAGCAGGATGGCGTGGTAAGGCTGTGGAGCCTGCAGACAGACAACTTCGTGTCATTGGCCGAGCGTTTCATCAGTGAGCCGGAGGAGTCCAAGACACTGGAAACGCTATTCAACCCGCCGCGCGAATGGGTGGTGTATGCGCCGGACGGCTACTTCGCGGCCGGCCGCGGCGGCACCAGCCTGGTGGCGGTGGTCCGCGATCTGCAGGTGTACAAGCTGGATCAGTTCGGCCTGCGCTTCAATCGCCCGGACATCCTGCTGCAGCGCCTCAAACTGGGCTACCCGGGGATGATCGAGCATTTCCACCAGCGGCATCTGTCCAGGCTCCGCCAGGCCGGCATCACCGAGGGGCAGGATGCGTCGGGGGTCGCCATGCCTGGGGTCGAGATTGTCGCCGCGACTCCCACCGACGGCGTCGATGCCGTGCAGCTGAAGCTGGCCTTCAGCTCGCCGGAAGTGGATCTGCTCAGCTACAACGTGCGCGTCAACGGTGTGCCGGTGCATGCCGGCCAGGGACAGGGCCTTTCCGGGCGCGATGCCAGCGTCCAGGAAAGCGTGCCGCTGTCCGCCGGCGACAACCTGCTGGAGGTGTCGGCCCTGGCGGCCAACGGCATGGAATCGCCACGCAAGTACCTGAAGCTTGCCGGGCCGGCAGCCGGGCGCAAACCCGATCTGTATTTTGTCGGCTTCGGGGTATCCAAGTACGCGGATGCCGGCCTGAACCTGGGTTATGCCCATAAGGACGTGCAGGACCTGGCTGCAAGCCTTGGTGCCAGTGAGCAGTTCGAGCGCGTCCATCAGCATGCCTTCACCGACGCCGAGGTGACGCCGCAGGCCATTGTCGATGCCAAGGCCCTGCTGGCCACGGCGGGCAAGGACGATGTGGTGGTGATCCTGGTGGCCGGCCACGGCATGCATGATCGCGATGCAGCGGGGACCTATTACTACCTGACCCACGCGGCCGATCCGGCGCGCCTGGCAGAGACCGCGGCGGACTTTTCGCTGCTCGAATCCCTGCTGATCGACATCCCTGCGCGCAACCGGCTGTTCCTGCTCGACACCTGTGAGTCGGGCGAACTGGAGCCGGCCTTCGTCACCGGGGTGTTCGATGCCCTGGCCGGCAAACAGGAGCGGGCGCGCACCACCCGCGGCCTGACCCTGGACGAACCGCTGCAGGTCGCCACGCAGCCCGACCGGCGCCCTTATCTGCATCAGCGCTCCCGCTACATCTACAACAACCTGAGCCGGCGTAACGGCGTGGTGATGTTCGCGTCATCGGCAGGGCACGAACTGTCCTACGAAAGCGCGGAGAAACAGAACGGCTACTTCACCGAGGCCCTGTTGCAGGTACTCGGTCAGTCCGGCCGCAAGGACCTGGAGGCCTTGCGCAAGGGGGTGCGCGATCTGGTCATCAAATATTCCGAAGGCAAGCAGCATCCTGGGGTGTACTGGAACAACCTGCATTCCCGGTTGTACTTCGACCCGATCCGGCAACAGCCCTGAGGCCTGGCCGGCTGTTGGTCGCAGGCAGGCATCAGCGGGGTTGCTGAACGAACGGACGTTATCCCGTAAGGTGTCCGCAGGAGGGGATGCTAGGCTTTGCCCGGCCTGAGAATCACGAGTAGGCGAGTCGTGTTTAGAAGAATTATAAAATCCTGGTTTTTTTGGCTGCCATTGATCGCGCGGGGTCTCAGTCCGGTGGTCGGCCGCTTCATGCAGTGGCTGCAGGGCGGCCGCGCCGTCAGCGGTCGCGTCTGGCGGCGTTTCAGTCATTTCCAGCAGAACATCCTGATCGGCGTGCTGATCGCAGTGGCACTGCATCTGGCCCACAACACCGTGTGGGTGCGGGATGTGGAGGACTGGGCCATGGACTGGATGAACCGGCTGCAGGTGGATACCGGCCTGCTTGCGGCTGAGCCCGGGCGAGTGGGCTATACCTTCATCGACATGGACGAGGCGGCCTTCGCCGCCTGGGATGAGCCTTACCATGTGCCCCGCGACCGGTTGCTGCAGTTGATCCGCTATGCAGCCGAGGGCGGGGCGGCCAGCATCGTGGTGGACGTGGACCTGTCCCGCGGCGGCGTCGTCCCCGCCGCCGACCAGGCCCTGCAGCACTATCTGGCCGCCTATCCCGCCGATGCGCCGCCGCTGATCCTGATGCGCACCTTCGCAGCCGACAACCCGGCGAGCGGCGGTCTGCCGGGGCTGCGCCACACCTATTTCGACGCCGCCATCACCAGTCCCGCCATTCACTGGGCACAACCCCATTTCGAGGTCGACAGCGGCGATCGGGCGATACGCCGCTGGCGGCTGGTGGAAGCCGGCTGCCTGAATGGCGTCGCAACCTGGCTGCCGTCACCGCAGTTGCTGACGACCTTGTTGCTGGAGTCAGCCGCAGCGACCTGGCCGGCGGTGGCGCAACGACTGGCAGCGGCAACCGCCGCCGATTGCAGCGGCCAGGCGATGCCGCAAGCCGGGGCAGCCGGCACGCTGCGCCTCGCCGGGCGGGATCTGAACCTGTTTGCCGGCGGCGCCCGGCAGCGGGTGATCTACAGCGTTTCCGACCGCCTGCCGCTGGGGGCCGAGGCGCTGGATTATCGACGCCTGCCGGCAGGCCTGATCACCGGCAGCGCGACGCCACCGGCCAGCGACCCGGTGCAGGGTCGGGTGGTGGTCATCGGCGCGAGCTATCAGGCCAGTCATGATGTGCACCGGACCCCGGTGGGCGATATGCCCGGCGCGTTGATCATCCTCAACGCCATCAAATCGCTGCAGCAGTTCGGCCAGTTGCAGGGGCCGCCGGTCTGGATCAAGGCGGTCATCGAGGGGGCGCTGATCCTGCTGATGGCCTGGGCCTTCGCCCGCTTCAGTTCCATCGGCGGTGTGCTGCTCACCGGTGTCGGCGTCGCGGTGGTGCTGGTGCCGGTCAGCTTCTACGTGTTCCGGCACGGTATCTGGGTGGATCTGGCGGCCCCCATTCTGGGGATGCAGTTGCATCAGATGTGGGCGAAATTCGAGGAAGGGCTGGCGCTGAAGAACCGCCTCAAGACACTGCAGGCGATGGCCGATGCCAGGCAGGCCAATGCGGAGGTGGCCGAGTGAAGCGGCTTGATCTACTGATGAACGACGGCCTGGCGCATCTCCTTGATAGAGATCGACTCAGCTTCGCGGGGATGCCGTGACAGCAAACAAGGACAGCATGGATTCGAACGAAGACGAACTGCTGGCGGCGCTAAGAGCCGGTTCGGCGCAGCGCCGTCAGGCGCTAGCACTGCTGTACGAGCAACACGCCGACCGGCTGCGAAATTATTTCGTCGCCCAGCGCCTGACCCGGGAAGAGGCTGAAGACCGGGTGCAGGACACCTTCGTGAACGTGTTGCGCAACCTGGACAGTTTCCGCGCCGACAGCCGCTTTACCGCCTGGTTATGGGCCATCGCGCGCAACGAATTGTTGATGTTCCTGCGCTCGGCCAAGCGCCGCGAGGTCCCGGCCGGTGACGACCTGCCCGAAGCCAGCGTGCCCGCGCATGATGCCGGCGGGGGCATCGTCAGCAGCCTGCAGGATTGTGTCCAGCAGGCGCTGTCCCGGTTCGAGCAACAGTTTCGCGACTATGCCCAGGTGATCCGCCTGGTCAGCCTGTACGACTGGGGGCTGTCCGACGTGGCCGCCTTCCTGGGCAAGAAGCCGGGCGCCACCCGCGAGTACCTGTCCCAGTCGCGTAAACGCCTGGCACCCTTCCTGGAGCATTGCCGGGAGTTCATCACCCCATGAGGTCGCTATGAACGAGGTGGATGACTGGGTCGACACCCTGGCCGGCCGCGGCAAGGGTGAGAACCTCGATGCGCAGGCAGTGCGCCAGGCACTGCAGCAGCAGGATGCCGGGCAGGTCGGCGGCACCCCCGCGGAGCAGGATCTGCGTTTCGTTGCCTTGCTGTCACGGCTGGAACGGGAGGGCCTGCTGGCGGAGCGGCAGCCGGTACGCGCGTCCATGCCCTGGCGTTCGATTAGCATCGCCGCGATGCTGGTGCTGGCCATCGGCACCGGGGTGGTGCTCGACAGTATGTTCGATCCGGCCCTGCAGCCGCACCTGTCCGCCAACTTCGACGACGCACCGCGCTTCCGTGGTCAGGCACCGGCAATGATCGCCGAAGGCCGTGATGCACAGTGGCTTGAACAGAGCCTGGCTCAGTTGCAGGCCTTGTCCTGGCCCTATCGCCTGAGTCGGCTGCAGCAGGACTGGCTGCTGGAATTCTATGTGCCCAGCCCGCCGTCGGCCGCGGGTGCCGCCTGGCTGCAGGCCGAGGGCATCACGCCACACGCCAACGGCTGGGTGACCCTGCGGGTGGCGGAGTAGTGCGGTGATGCTCGGACTGCGGCGCAAGCGCTGGTGGCTGCATGGCCTCGCATTCGTCATCGGCCTGGCGAGCCCGGCTGTCTTCGCCACCGACTACGCCCTGCTGGTGGGCGTCAGCACCTATCCTGGCCTGCCCGAGAAGGACTGGCTGACGGGGCCGGCCAACGATGTGCGGCTGATGCGGCAGGTGCTGCTGACGCGCGGCTTCGCGGCGTCGCGTATCCAGGTGCTGGCCGATGGCGTGGCGGACGCGGCACTGCCCACCCGCAACGCCATCCTCGATGGTCTCGACGAGCTGGCCGGCGAAGTGGGCGCGGGGGACTTCGTCTACCTGCATTTCGCCGGGCACGGTGCCCGGCAGCCGCAGGGCGCGCAGGACACCGACGTCGAACCGGACGGCCTGGACGAGATATTCCTGCCGCGCGACATCGGCCGCTGGGACCAGGACATCCAGCGGGTGGAGAACGCCATCTCCGACGACGAGTTCGACCGCTACATCAGCGCCATCCGCCGGCGCGGCGCCTTCGTCTGGGCGGTGTTCGACAGCTGTCATTCGGGCACCCTGATGCGCGGCGCGCCCGGACCGGCGGTGCGCTACCGGCGGGTGGACGAGGATGCGCTGGGCATACCGGCACAGGCCATGGACCAGGCCATCGCCGCGGCCCCGGCCCCGGCCGATACCGGCGCGGCCGCGCCGGTCGTCGCCGAGCTGCAGGGCGGCTATGTCGCCTTCTATGCCGCACAGACTCACGAGCAGGCGCCGGAGTTACAGCTACCGTTACGCCAGGCGGAGCGCGACTGGCATGGGCTGCTGTCTTACAACGTCGCGGCCGTGCTGGCCGCACCGCGGTCCATGACCTATCGCCAGGCTGCCCAGCGCATCCTGCAGCAGTATGCGGCGACCAACCTCCGCTCGCCGACCCCCTTGTTTGAAGGCAGCCACCTGGACGCGCGCCTGCTGGGGCAAACCCTCGACCCCGGCGTGCCGCAATGGCCGATGCAAGTGCGCCGCAACGGCATCGAGCTGCCCGCGGGTGACCTCGCCGGGCTCGGTGGGGGCTCGATGCTGGCCGTGCTGGCGCAGCCCCAGGATGGCACCGATCAGGCGCTGGGCTACCTGCGCGTGATCAGCGCAGGGCCTTTCGCGGCACGGCTCGAGGCTGTGGCTCACGGCGGACTGCCGGCGCTGGAGCGTCGTGCAATACCGCGCCATGCCTGGGCACGGCTGGTGCAGCGTCATACCGACATGGGCCTGACGGTGGCGTTGCCGGCAACGGATTCGGCGGGTACCCCGCACCAGGCCGCCGCGCTGGCCACGGTCGAACGCCTGGCCGCCCAGCCGCCCAGCGAGGGCATACCGCTCACCTGGGTCGTCGCAGGTGAGGCCGCCGACGTCAGGCTGGCGCTGTCGCCCACCGACGCGCCGGGCTGTCCGCCGGACCGGCTGTGGCTGCTGCCGACCGGTGGCGAGCTGCACTGCGGCGGCGCCGAACAGAGCCACGCCATCGGCATCGACAGGGAGCCGGCGCAACTGCGGGCGCTGTTGGCTGACAGCCTGCAGCGCATCGGCCGGGTGCTGAACCTGCAGCGCGTCGCGGCACAGTTGGCGGCAACCGGCCAGGAAGGCGGGCTGGAACTGGTGGTGGATATCGTTCCCCGTGATGGCAGCGACAGCTATCGCCTCACGCCGGAGCGCATCGGTCGCCTGAGGCCCGGCGATCGGATGCGGGCACGGGCCGTCAACCACGGCGCCAGGCCGATGGATCTCACGGTGCTGGTGATCGACGGTCAGTACGGTATCCAGGCCTTCTATCCGCGGGACAGCCGCACCAACCGTATCGAGGCAGCCGCCGAGGTGCCGCTGTTCGATACCCGGGTGAACGGCAAGACCCAGGGGATGGAGCAATTGCTGGCCATCGCCGTGACGGCGCGGCCGAACAGCCCGGACGCGGATTTCCGCTTCCTGGCCCAGGACGCCCTGGTTCGAACCCGCGGTATGGGTGCGCTGGCGAGCCTGATGCAGCCGGGCGGCGGTGACGCTGTAAGCCAGCGCGGTGGTGCCGGGTCAGGGGCGGCCGCCAGGGCGCAGATGCAGCTGGTCCGCTGGCGTGTTCAGTCAGACGCGGCAGATGCCGCTCGGTAACAACGGCATGGAGCAAGGCATGGGCATCGCGCTGAATCTCGGAAAATCCGATCAGGAGCGGTATCGCCTGTCCAGTCCGCCGGCCATGGTGCTGTTCTTGGCACTGTTGGTACTTGCCGCTTCGGCAGCGGCGGCACCCGCGGTGGCGCAGGATGCCCAGCAGGCGTTCATTTCACAGCTCGGGGCGGTGCTCGGCGTGCCGGCCGAGCGCCTCACGCCGGACACGGACCTGGTCGACGATCTGCTGCTGGACCGGCTGCAGGTGTACGAGGCGCTGGGCAGTTTGTGCGAAAGCCTTGGCCTGCAGGCACCGCCCGCGGAAACCACCCGGATCAGCGACATCCTGGACTGGCTGGAGGAGGCGCCGCCGCTGGTGCGCCAGCGCGGCCGGGACGCCGAGGCCGGCGCCGTGATGCAGCGCGTGTTCTTTGCCACCAACCGACGCGAGACCGGGGCGACCGGCCCGACCGGCTACTTCGGCGGCGGACGCAGCAGGCAGACCAAGGCCACCCTGGGCTACGCGTATGTGTCCATTCCGCCGGGTCACAAGACCGGCGCGCTGGAATCACCCCTGTTGCAGACCAGCACCACGCTGGATGCGCGGATGTACTTTGCCGTCCAGCACCTGGAGGTTCAGGACGAGCACGCCTTCTACGGCAACCTGTCGCGCCTGCTGCAGCAACAGCACATGCAGGACGGCATCGTGGTGTTCGTGCACGGCTACAACGTGACCTTCGATGAAGCCGTCAAGCGCACCGCGCAGCTCGCCTATGACAGTGGTTTCGCCGGCGTGCCCATCGCGTTCTCCTGGCCTTCCGAAGGCAGGATGCTCGCCTACAACGCCGATCGTGAGGACGTCACCTGGAGCATTCACTACATCGAGCGTTTTCTCGCCGAGCTGCGCCAGCGCATGCCCGGCAAGAAGATCCACCTGATCGCGCACAGCATGGGCAGCCAGGGGCTCATCGGCGCACTGTTCCGCATGGCGCTGCGCAAGCAGCAGGAGACCCTGTTCGACACCGTGGTTCTCGCGGCGCCGGACTTCGATGCCGATTATTTCCGCGGCCAGATCGCTGGCGATGTGCGCCATCTGGCCAGCACCTGGGTGGTGTATGCCTCGGACAAGGATTCCGCGCTCGACTTCTCCACCACCCTCAACGCCATCAAGCGGCTGGGGCAGCCGGTGACGCCATTGGCAGACATGCAGGTGGTCGATGCAACCGGAGTGGAGGTGACGCCCTGGAACGTGCCCGAGTTTCATTCCTACTACGCGACCAAGAAGCGCGTGATCGACGACATCATGGCTGCGCTGCGCGGGGCCTCGCCTGCCGATCGCCGGCTGCAGCGGATCGCCATAGAGCCCTTCGCCTACTGGCGGCTGGCCGAGCAATGAACCGCGCGCAATGGCTTCATGCCGTGCACTGAAGGAGACAGCGAGATGAACACAAGCGTCCGACCGACATATTCGCAAACCCTCATGAAGGGACTGCTGCTGCTCCTGGCCGCGTCGTGGACCTTGCCGGCAACTGCCGAGATGCTGGTGCAGTCGCTGAGCGGCGATGCGGGGCAGTACCAGCTGGTGCGGGACGATACAGTGCTTGGCCTGCAGCCATTGAAGGTGCTCAAGGCCGGCGACGTGGTGAAGGTGACGGGCCCGCAGGCTGCACTGTCCCTGGTCGGGGACGACGGCAAGGTCGTCACGGTGACCGCCGGGAACAGCCCCTTCGTGGTGCCGCAGGCAGAGCCCCGTGGCTGGATGGATAACGCCATGCTCGCGGCCCTGGACTGGTATCAGGGCGTCAGCAACGAAACGGTGCAGACGGTCAGCCTGGTGACCCGCGGTCAGGGACAGGGTCCGGTGCAGCTGCTGGGCATGGACCTGGATGAAAACCTGATCCCGGCCGGCAGCGGTGAGATCCGCTTCCGCTGGGATGGTGGCAGCGCACCCTACAGGGTGGATTTGCTGGACGCTGAGGGCCGCTTGATGGCGGGCAGCGAGGTGACGGGGCGCGAATTCAGCTACCTGAGCGATGCCTTGCCGGCCGGTGATTATCGGATTCGAGTGCAGAGCCTGGGTGATACACCACCGCAGCTGGACGAGCAGGGCTTTACGGCCATCAACCCGGCGGAATTGCCTGCCGAGGTGCGCCAGCTGCAGGCCAGTGAGATGGTCGATCCGCTGCGTCGTCACCTCTCTGCGGTGTTGCTGGCACAGTATCCGGAATGGCGTTTTGCATCCTTGCAGCTGTCCCTGGCGGCTGACGACAGCCGCCTGTCAGACGCCCTGCTGTTCGGCGCCGTACCTGTTGGGAAATAAAAGCCCTGTTGAGATCAGGGTTTTTTTCAGGCAGCCTGACGAACGCGCTGGTCATGCATCTTTGTCAGTGAGTGTGATGAAAACCGGATGTGCGCAGATCGGCGCATGTCGATATTCACGAGTAAATGAGTGTTGGAAGGAGAGTGCTTGATGATTACCAAGAATAAAAGCCGCCTGGTTATGGCTGCGGGTCTGGTGTGTGCCATGTCCGGTTCAGTGCTGGCTGCCACGGGTGCCAATACTGATCCGGCAGGGAAAGGGGACCCCGCCAAGGCGGATGCCGTATCCAAGCATATGCTGGCCAGCCAGCTGATCGATTACGGCCAGGCCAACAAGGATGCGCTGGCGCTCGTCGCCGCTGCGCGAATCCTGAAACAGGCGCCGGCACGCCCGGTGGAGCAGGCCAAGACCTCGAAAGGTGGCGAGGATACCCCCGAAAAAACCAAGTCCGGTGATCGCTACTCCGCGGCAGGCGCTCTGGCGAGTGCGCGCGAGATCTCCAAGCAGGACCCGACCATGCTGGGTCTGATCGGCGACGTCGAGGCCATGTCCAGCCGTGGTCGTGCCAACGGCCCGGCAACCCATCAGGACCGGGTCCGTGCCAAGGCGACCGATGAGTATGAAATCATCTTCAGCGGCGACGAGGTCGCCCGGGTCGCGGTGATCGGCGATGGTGATACCGACCTGGATCTGTACATCTACGACGAGAACGGCAACGAGATCTGCAGTGACGATGATCGTACCGACACCATGATCTGTGAATGGGAGCCGCGCTGGACCGGCCCCTTCACTATCGATATCAAGAACCTCGGCCGCGTCTCCAACGTGTACATGATGCTGATCAACTGATCGCGGGCCCGCCCGCACCCGGGGCGCGCTGTGGCTTGGCCTTGTTGCCTGTCCGCATCGCGCCCTTTCTGTTGAAGACGCAAACAACCAACGCCGGGCGCAGGACGATCGCGCCGCTGGCGAATCATTCATTGGGGGAAGCATGCGTTACCCGAAACTGTTGGCTGCCTGTCTGTTGCTTGCCGTCGTCCTGCCGGTGCAGGCGGGGACCAAGCGGGCACTGGTGGTCGGCGTCTGGAACTACCCCCATCTGAGCGAGCACCTGCAGCTGCGGGGGCCGAAGAACGACGTGGTGGTGATGCGCGAGCTGCTGCAGCAACGCGGCTTCGCCGCCGAGAACATTCACCTGCTGGCCGACGAAGTGGCGGGCAGCCAGGGATCGCCGACCCGCCAGGCGATACTCGATGCGCTGCAGGCGCTGACCGAGCAGGTGCAGCCCGGCGACTTCACCTACCTGCACTTCGGCGGCCATGGCACGCAACAACCGGCCGGCGATGATGCGGATGAACCGGATGGCCTCGACGAGGTGTTCCTGCCGGCGGACACCAAGGGCTGGAACGACACCATCGCCAGCGTGGAGAACGCCATCACCGACAACACCATCCATCAGGCCCTGGAGGGGATCCGCGCCAGGGGTGGTTTCGTGTGGGTGGTGTTTGACAGCTGTCATTCGGGCACCATGACCCGCGGCGTGAATGTCGACGAGGTGCGTTATCGCAAGGTGTCACCGACCGCGCTGGGTATCCCCGAAGCCGCGCTGCAAAAGGCCGCCCAGTCAGCGGTGCGCAGTCGTGGTGCCGGCGGCGCGGAGCGCGCACCGTTCATGGATGTCGGTGCATCGTCGGCCAACGGTCAGGGCGGGATGGTGGCTTTCTTTGCTGCCCAGACCACCCAGACCACCCCCGAGATGCGCCTGCCGCTGGGTGATCCGGCACGCCAGTCCATGGGCCTGTTCAGCTTCACCCTGTCGCAGGTGCTGGCATCCAGCCCCGGCGCCAGTTACCGCCAGGTGGCGCAACAGATCATCGAGGAATACGCCCGCTACGGCCAGACGGTGACGCCCATGTTCGCAGGCGATGCCCTGGATGACGGGGTGTTCGGTGACGCGCCGGTGAAGGCCACGCCGCAATGGCGGGTGGTGGTGGACGGCGACCTCATCACTGCCAAGGGGGGCAGCCTGCACCAGCTGTCCAGGGGCGCCGTGCTGGCACTGCTGCCCAGGCCCACCGCCACCGACAACGAGGTGCTGGGCTACCTGGAGGTGGTCGATACCGAACTGCTCAGCAGCACCCTGCGTCCGCTGGCCCATGCCGGCAAGCCGGCGCTCGAACTGACACAGATCGAGACGGGCAACTACGCCCGGCTGGCGGTAGCCAACATCCAGCTGCGCCTGCGGGTGGCACGGCTGCCCGCCGAGCAGGCCGCCACCGAGAGTGGCAAGCGGGTGCTGGCGACAATGGAGCGGCTGGCAGCGGCACAGCGAGACGACGCTGATGAAGCCGCCGCCGCGTTGCTGGTCGACTGGGTGAACAGCAGCGATGACGCCGATATCCGACTCGCGGTCTGTCACCCCGAGATCGGCAACGTCGATGCCGCCGGCGACCCGCGCTGCGCACCGGGCGGCGAGCAGCTCTGGCTGCTGCCACCGAGCGGCGAACTGATCGCCGTGGGTGCGCGCAAGACCCACTCCATCGGCCTGAACAAGACCGATGATCAGCTGCAGCAGGTGCTGTCCGACAGCCTCAAGGGCATAGCCAAATTCCACAACCTGCTGCGCCTGGCGCGTCATACCGGCGCGGGGATGCTGGGCGACGCCCAGGTACGCACCGAGATCCTGGTGCAGCGCAAGGCCAGCGGCGAGACGGAAACCATCCGCGCCGGCAGCCAGCCGACCTTCCATCACGGCGACCGGTTGTTGCTGCAGTTCCGCAACCTGGGTGCGCAGCCAGCCGATGTCACGGTGCTGTTTCTCGACAGCGCCTATGGCATCGAAGCGGTATTTCCGCGGGGCGGGCGGGCCAACCGCATCGAGGCATGCAAGACCCCCACGCAGCCGGACAGCTGCCCAGGCCTGAAGCTGCCGGCCGGTACGGTCAATGCCAACACGGTAGGCATAGAGCGCATCCTGGTGATCAGCGTGGAGGCGCAGGAGGCCGCGCCCCGTGCGGACTTCACCTTCCTCGCCCAGCGTGCGTTGGCACGTAGCCGCAGCGTCACACCCGGTGCAGCGAATCCGCTGACGGAGCTGTTCCGCCAGGCCGGCTTCGGCCAGGGACCGCGCAGCCGCGGATTGGACATGCCGGCACCGGCCGCCGCTGCGGTGGATATGCAGTTGTTCAGCTGGACCACCGCACAATAGGCTGCCCTGCTCGCAATGCAGCCGCCGGATGGCCGCAGCCGAACGGCGTGCCAGGCAGCGGCCGAATGGAAAGCCGGCGCAGTGAGCTGCACCGGCTTTTTCTGCGGGTAACGATGCCGGCCCCGGATGCTGAACAGCGCCCGGATACGCCGATGTGCGAGGTCCGCTTGTTGGCTGATCAGGTCATTGCCCGCACACGGGATCCAGGGTCAGTCCGCGACTGGCACCGCAGGCGGCCACCGCCTGGTGATCCGCGGCGAGTTCGCTGACCAGCGTCTGCAGCATGCTGTCGGTGCTGGTGTCGCTGAAGCGCCACTGGCCGAGCACCTTGCCGTCCGCCTTGGACAACTGGCTACGGATCGGCTTGCCCTGATCCTCGACCACCACCAGCCGGTAGGGGGCGGCCTGCTGGCTGCTCAGTGACAGGTCGCTGTTGAGGTCATCGATACGCGCCTGCCACCAGCCAGCCCGTCCGGCCAGCGCCGAATTGTCGAAGGTGGAGATGTCGGAAACCCGCAGAAACAACTGCTGCCGGCTTTTGACATTCACCAGGTTGAAGTCCATCTGCTGGTCGATGATCGGCACGTAGGGTTCCATGCGGACGTGTTGCGCCGAGGACAATTCCCGCACCCGGCGGGCGACGTGGAAGGACAGCTCCTCGAAGGACACGTGGCCGTCGGAGCCGGCGTCCGCCTGGCCCACCAGACCCTCGTTCACCACGTAGGTGAACAGGCCGTTGCCGATGCTGCTCATCTCGTAAGCCGAGGCATCCGCCGCGGACGCCGACAGCACGTAGATGCCGTCGTGTTCCGCCGCCTGTTGCACCATGCGGCGCTGGTCACGCTGGCGCTGGAACACCGCGCCGGACTGGCAGGTGTCGAGCAGCACCACCTTCTTGCCCAGGCGGGCGCCGCGCAGCCAGTCCTGGATCTGCGACCAGGCCACCAGGGTCGAGGGTAGGGCGGGGTCGCCATCCTCGGGCACCATGAAGTACTCGGCGCCGATCTTCAGTCCGTGGCCGCTGACATAGACGACGATGTAGTCACCGTTCTTGGCGTCCGCCAGAAAGCGCGGCAGTTCCTCCATCAACTGGCGACGGGTGGGCTGGGAAATACAGCTGTCCTCCTGGCACCAGCTGCGCAGCACCACCTTGTCGAAGCGCTTGCCGCCCTGTTCCTTGAGCGCGGCGGTGATGGTTCGCGCGTCGTTCTGGGTCAGCGGCAGGTCCGCCAGGCTGCTGGTGCCCTTGTAGCTGGCTGTGGCCACCACCGCGGCGTACAGGGTCGGCTTGCGCTCGACCTTGGGTTTGAAGGTGACCTCCAGGCGCTGCGAATGGCTCAGGCCGTTGGCGTCGTAGACAGCGACCTCCAGGCGGTTCAGTCCGGGCACCAGGGCTGCCCGCTTGGTCAGCTTCAGCTGCTGCCGCTGCCTGCCGTCCGGGCGGGGCGTGGCGGAACGGGCCTGGCCGGCACCGAGGATGCGGATGGCGATGCTGCTCTCATCGATGCCGAAGCCCTCGGCCAGCAACTGCAGGTCCACGTAGGGCTCGTCGACCGTGGCGACGGAGGCCAGCACCTCGATGTGCGGCGGCTGCAGGCCGGCGATGTCGACACCCTCCGGTGCCAGTTGCCGGGCCAGCTGGATGCGTTCGGCGTCGCGCTGGGTCAGCTCGAACAGCGAGCGTTCCGGCAGGCCGAGGCGTTTTTCCAGCAGGTCGGGCCGGAACAGGTAGCTGCCCAGCTGCGCGAAGGAATGCACCTGCAGGCCGACACGGAAGGTCAGTGCCTCGCTGGCGGCGTCGGTGTCGCTGAAGAAGTACCCGGCATCGTCGTAGTAGATGCGGCCGTTCTGATGAGCATAGGACCAGATCCAGCGGTCCGGTGAGTCCAGCCTGAGCTGCCGTTCGGTACCGTCCGGGAAGCGGTTAACCAGCAACGTCAGCTCACCGGAAGGTGATGCCGCATCCTTGCCCAGCAGGGGGCGGGTTTCCAGCCACACCGGCCCGTTGGAGAAGCCTGCCACGAAGCGTTGCGCACCGACCTGATAGGCGATCACCGAACCGGCCGGGCCGTAACCGATGGCGCTGATGCGAACTGCTGGGACGGTGCCGTCAGGGGCGGACAGCGCCTGGCTCAGCATCTCCGGGGCCAGCACGGCGTCTGCCTGGCCGGGTAGGTCTCTGATGTCGTGAAACCAGATGGCGGGCTGCGGCACGTTGTCCACCGGGCGACCATCGAGGAAGTGCCGGGCACCATCGAAACGGAGCTGACCCTGGCTGACGGCCTGGTGGTCCAGCCCGAACCAGCTCGGCGTGGCCGAACTGCCGATGCGGACGGCGCCGTCGGCACCCTGGCGCCACAGCGTCCAGCGTTGCTCGCCGTCCGTCCACAGGTCGCGCAGCTTGACGGCGAACACGTCGCTGCTGACGTTCAGCCGCAGGTCCTTCAGCGCCGCGGCCTGCTCGCCCTGCCAGTGTGCCAGCTGCTGGTCGATGGCTACACGGCTCCACAGCTCCCAGTCCTCGCTGAGCTGCCTGCGCACCGCCAGCAGCCGGCCGCTGCTGTCGCCGCGCACTTCCGTCAGATTATCGGTACCGACGCTGACCAGCTGCCAGCGATCGTCGGCTTGGCGTTGGTAGACCTGCCAGCGGCTTGCCGCGATGACCCTGGCGTCTGCCGTATCAGCGCTGGCCTGCTCAGCTGCGGCGAGCTGCAACGCCAGCCCCTGTCCATTCCACAGGCTGCGGACATCACGGATGACCCTGTTGTCCTGATCGATGAGCGCGGCGGTGGGGACGAAGGCCTGCTGGCTGTCGGACCAGATGCCGGTGATCAATTCGAATGAATCGCCATTGTCGTTGGCATCCCATTCCTCGCGGGCGGTCAGCAGCCTGCCATCGGCTGACACCCGCAGGTCAGACAGCGCGCCGGGCAGTGCCGGCCACTGCTGCTGCAGGTCCAGCCATTGCTCGCCGCTGCGATAGTAGTGCCGCCACTCGTTGGCGAGGCCGTTGCCGTTGGCGTCGCCGGCTTCCTGCACGCTGATGGCGGAACGGCCGCCGGCGTCGATGATGGTCTGGATGGCCGGGAAGGCGTCAGGCAGGCTGCTGCCGATGTCCTGCCATGTCTGGCCAATGCGGTAGTGAAAGGACCATTCGCCGAAGCGGCCGTTGCCGTTGGCGTCGAGTTGCTCCTTGATACCAATGCCGCGACCGTCGGCAAACAGGAAGGCGCTATCTATCTTCGACGGCGCGTTGGCAACCAGGCTGCGGATGTCGGTCCAGCTGCCGTCTGCATCGAGCAGGAAGAAGTGCCTGTCGCCGGCGCCCTGACCGTCGCGCACCAGCAAGCCCAGGTCCGGCTCGTAACGCAGCTGACTGGCTTTGCCGCCAAGGGCGTTCTGTGCCTGCAGTATCTGCCAGCCCTGTGCGCCGGCCTGCAGCAGCTGGGCATCGCCGGTCTGGCCATTCCAGTTGGCATCGCCCTCTTCACGCAGCAGTACCAGTCGACCCTCGGCCAGCACCTCGGCCCGCTGTACCCGGGGGAGGGGACGCTGATTGTCGTGCGCGGACCGTCCGGCCACGGCATGGAAGGCGTTGTCCAGCATCACCCACTGGTGGTCACGGTTCTTGTAGAACAGCAGTCGCAGCGGTGCCTCGTCGAGGCTGCGCTTGATGTCGATCATCAGGCCGTTGGAGCGGGCGTCCACCGCAACGATCAGCTTTTCCAGGCCGGGGCGGTGTTTCGCCACCAGGTCACGGACCGAGTCCCAGTTGCCGTCCCCGGCGCGCATCATCCAGTGCACGTTCTGCACCGCGACGGGCACCGGCGAGTCGGCGTCGGCGGGCGTCTGCTGATCGGGCGTGGCGACGATCTCGATCAGGCCATCACGGCGGTCACGGATGGTGTCGATGGCCAGCCCCGGCTGTAGCGGCAGGACCTGTCCGACCGGCACCCATTTGCCTGACTCTTGGTCGCGCAGGAACCAGTGCCAGTCGTAGGACGAGCTGCCGTCGGCTGGCAGGGTCTGCACGCCCAGGCCCTGGCCATCCAGCCAGTCGCTCACCGCCCAGATTTCGCCATGCACGCCAGGCAGCAGTTCCTGAGGCATGCGCCACTGGCCCTGATCATCCTGCAGTCGCCATGTCCAGTCGCCCGGACGGCCATTGTCGTCGGCGTCGTCCACCTCGGCGGCACCCACCACCCGGCCGTCGGCCAGCACGCGGAAGTTGCGTGCCTGAACGGGCAGGCCGGCAATCAGCTCGTGGGCCGGGATCGGTTGCCTGGCCTCGTTCAACCGGTAGAAGCGGGTCAGCAGCGCCGCGTCGACGTCGCTGGAGGCGCGTTCGGTGAGACGGATGAATCCCTCGGACATGCCGCTGACGTTCTTGATGGCGCCGGGCTCCAGGCCGGGCATGGGCTGCGCCATGATCTCGCCCTGCGCGGTGGTGCGGAACAGCTGCCAGGTGGCGCCGTCATCCTTGTTGCGACGCAGGGACGGCTCGTACAGGGCGACGCCGAAAAAGCCATCGTGGAGGGCGCGGACCTTAGGCAGGCGGGCGGGCAGGCCAGGCAGCCGCACGGCTTGACTGCGGCCGTCGGTGTTCACCTGCAGCAGCTGCCAGCTACGGTCTTCCAGCCTGGCTGCGAACAGGCCATTGGCGAGTTCGATGAAGTGGGTGATGCGTGCTTGCCCGGCCAGCGGCTGCCAGGGGGCGAAGGCCTGGCCGGGTGACGCCAGGTGCAGTGACAGGAATTTTCCGCCCTGGGCGTCCAGTTCGTCCAGCGTCACGATGGCAGCGTCACCGTTTGTGCTGGATACGGTGAAGGCGGAGGGCACCTCGCCCGCGGGCATGCTGGTGCTGACCCGGTACAGGCGCTCCCAGGTGTGGGCCTCGTAGAGTTCGAAGAAGCCGTCCACGTTGGCCGAGAAATAGCGCAGTTCATCCTTGGGGCTGTGGCTCCAGGCGTCCAGCAGGTTTTTCCAGTGACGCAGCATGCGCCATTCGTCGGCGCTGCCGG
>Ga0272444_10001788_pt1 | contig 20323 bp, 17 predicted proteins | sample SSMForm13_FD_201033 | JGI IMG/M metagenome (GOLD analysis project Ga0272444, IMG submission 201033) | Marine sediment archaeal communities from Little Sippewissett salt marsh, Falmouth, MA, United States - SSM-Form-13 | ecosystem: Environmental > Aquatic > Marine > Wetlands > Sediment ... | reverse complement strand
GGATAGGTGAGGGTGTAAGGTCTGCCCATATTTCAGGAGGCAGGGTGAGACAAGCAGCTATCGTTTGGTGGTTCGTCGTCTAGTGAGACGAGTCAGCGCGATACAACAGCAAATTCCTGTGTTGAGAGCAGCCCAGGTCAGGAGCGGATTCTTGAGGTGGCTGCGCACTATCGTGAAGCTGGCCAGGGCGACGCCAATGTATCCCGCAACCACTGATATCACTACGATGGCCAACGCGAGAGATGAGCGAGAAGATGCCCCAGCCTCAGCGCCACGACCTGCATAGATGTATAGCACGCCAAGACCCGCCACAAGGATCGCGGCTATCAGAGATCCCAGTGATTGACGCGAGTACTCGCCGCAGAGGACCGCCCAGGCAACAAGCAGCAAACTGAGCCCTCCTAGATACATTAGGCTCCGTGTCCATAGCCTGGGTTGCGGGATCAGAAGCATCAAGGGGAGTGCGTGCGCTGCAATGAATCCCGGTACCCAATACGGATCAAGCGTCCATCCCGAAGTACTCCCAAGGTACCTAGAAAGCAGGAGGAGCGAACTCACGTAGAACGCGATGACAAACCAGGCCGTTGCCCCTACGGCGCTGTAGCCTGTTTGCAGCTGGCGACCCCGAATGGCCGAGACCACCCCTGCTACGACAGCTATCCCGCCCATGAGCAACGCCCCAGCAGCGAAGATGCCAGCTAACCCGAAAACCACGAGAACTACCGCCTCAAGGTAGAGAATCACGACAGCGAATACATATCTGGCGCCGTGTAGATCAGGAGGTGGGATTGCACGGCGCAAATGTCCGTAGTTGGGTTTGCTGTGGAGAGACGTATCACGTTCGACTGCCTTCCCACACCCCGAGCATGTTGCTGACATACTGCCTACTTCGTAATCGAGTTGCTCGCCGCAGTAGGGACAGTAACGTTTCTCAGACCTTCCATCTTCTAGTTCGGATGGGAGCATTACGGTCTCACCTCCCGCACTCCTGTTTCAGGAACACCGTTTGCCTCCATGGATGACTTGGGTTCGGAGCCAGTATACGAGATTCTCATCTTGACTCTTCGTCACTTGCATTACTTGATTCCCGTACGGTGAGGTGATTAACGCGCCGTAGGATCGATCGCAGAAGTTGGGCTGGGATTCGGGACGGAGGGTAGTCTAGGGACACACACCATATTCCCGATCTCCGACATGCGGAATGCAGCATGTGCCCGTCAATCCCGCATTGAGGCTACTCCGGCTCGTAGACGCAGCTCCACGTTGGATCGAGGGACACATACCCTATTCTCAGCGCTTTCTCTGCCGAAACGGAGCATGTGTCGGTCAGTCCTTCAGTGAGAGCTACTCCAGCTCGTAAACGCAGCTCCAGATTTCGTCGGATACCGTCACGCCATTCTCGACCTACGTCCTCGACTCGATGTGGATGTATCCATCCGCGCTTGCTTCGTCGGGTCCCCAGCATTCGACGACGCCGTAGCTCCGCACGTATGTCGAGGAGTCAAGCGTGACATGCTTTGTCTCTGTTTCACGCGCTGCGGGAATCGGGTGTGTGTCTTGCGATTTCTGCCAAGGGATTAACCCCAGCCCTCTCACCTGTCGCTGTAGTGAGAGGGCGAGACGGAATAGATGAGAGGTAACCTTCTACTCAAGAGTTGTCCGTCTATTCAGGATAGTCAGGTACATAATCATGGAAAGGTCCGTCAGGAGCAGGACCACAGTCGCAGTGAACTCGGCAATCGGTATGGGGGCAGAACCTGCCGTAAGTGCCCAGTGGAATGACAAGGTCGCCCACCCCTGGACTGCTCCTAAGACGAAGATCCAACGAGAGTAATACAACGCGCCCTTCCATTTCCTCCATATGCCCAAGGAGAAGGCCATGAAGAATAGCGTCACAGGGAGATCACTAAGTACCAAGCCCAGGTCTTCACCAAGACTCGATCGATCATGTGCCGCGAAGAAGACCACGATCGGCAGAATCGCTCGAGACAGCGCATACACGGAGACCATCGTCCTGACTCTTCTGCGCGAGACACTGCTGAGGGCTTGCTTAGGTTCGCGCTGCCTCCTCTTGCTCCGCCTGTGTAGCAGAGCTATACAGAGTGCGACGAACGACCAACTGGCTAGGAAGCCACCCCCCTGAACGAAGAGGTAGGACAAGGCGCTGGGGTAACCATAGCGGTCCTTCGGAAGCAGTGCGCCGATCAGGACGATTGCCAAGAAGAAGGAAAACACGATGAGAGCGATGCGCACAGCAGAGTTCTCTGACTTCGCTGTCATAGAGGCACCTCTTCTTCAGCCGTTGCCTACCAGGTTGCGGATTCACCTCAAGAGCTACTCTACTAGACCACCTCGCTCGCGGCCCAATACAGCGAAGGACCTCCTGGTCGAAATCGAGGAACACGTACCCCATTTGCGATGAGCGATGTACGGCAACGGAGCATGTTGCCGTCAGTCCTGCAGAGAGCCCTACTCTGGCTCGTAGGCGCAGCTCCAGATCCTGTCGGATACGGTTACGCCGTTTCCGACTCGATGTGGATGCATCCGCCGGCGCGGTTCGATCGACACGGCCTTGATCCGGTACGATCGAAGCATGGAACCGCTCAAGTTCGCTCCGCCTCCGCCCGCGCCGCTCGCTGAGCGGATGCGCCCGCAGACGCTCGATGATGTCGTCGGTCAGGAGTCGCTGCTGGGGCCGGGGGCACCACTTCGGACACTGATCGAACGCGACATGGTACAAGCGGTCCTGTTCTGGGGGCCGCCGGGCACCGGGAAGACGACGATCGGGCGGATTATCGCTGAACGCTCGGGTGCAGCATTCGTGCACCTCTCGGCCGCTCTCACCGGGGTGAAGGATGTGCGCAAGGTGCTCGACGAATCACAGCAGCGGTTCCGCAGCGAAGGCCGGCGAGATCTGCTGTTCCTCGATGAGATTCATCGGTTCAACCGGGCGCAACAGGATGTCTTGCTGACGTATCTGGAAGAGGGAAGCATCTTGTTCATCGGCGCGACCACCGAGAACCCGTCGTTCGCTCTCACGTCGGCGCTGTTGTCGCGGAGCCAGCTCTTCTGTTTCGAGCTGCTGGGCGACGAGGCCATTGCCAAGCTTGTCCGGCGAGCGCTCGCGGCAGAAGATGGCTTGGGCGGTCGCATCCGACTGCAAGACAGCGCGCTCCAGACGCTGATCGCGTTTGCGGATGGGGATGCGCGACGCGTGCTGACGATTCTCGAACTGGCGGCATCGACGGCAACCGGTGATGTAATCGATTCGGCCGGCATCGAACGTGCGGTGCAGCGCAAGGGACTGCGCTACGACCGGTCCGGTGACCAGCACTACGACCTGATCTCGGCGTTGCACAAGTCGGTCCGCAACTCGGATCCGGATGCGGCGCTGTACTGGCTGGCGCGGATCCTCGAAGGGGGAGAAGATCCGCGGTTCGTCGCCCGTCGACTGATTCGGATGGCGTCCGAAGATGTTGGCCTGGCGGATCCGCAAGGGCTGTCCCAGGCGGTGGCGGCGTGGCACGCGGTTGAGTGGCTCGGCGTGCCTGAATGTGACCTCGCGCTGGCACAGGCCGTGGTGTATCTCGCCTGTGCGCCGAAGAGCAATGCACTGTATGCCGGGCTCGGGCGAGCCAAACGGGATGTCCGCGAACGAACGGCCGAGCCGGTGCCTTTGCACCTTCGCAATGCACCGACACGCCTTGCCAAGGACCTCGGGCACGGGGCCGGCTACCTGTACGCCCATGACTTCGACGAAGCACTCACGCCGATGACCTGCCTTCCCCCAGCGCTCGAAGGGACGTCGTACTACCGGCCGACATCACAAGGCGACGAGGCAAAGATCGCAGCACGGCTTCGGCGCTGGAGGCAGATCGTCGCGAAGCAGCGGGCCGAACAATCGGAGCGATTGGCGGAGTAAGAGAAACCGGGTCCGCTCTCGCAGACCCGGCTCCTTCGGATTTCAGACGCTCCGGTTCGAGTAACCGACTACGCCTCCTGGTGTAGGTGGCGCTTGATGTCCAGTTTGGCCGATTTCTGGAACGGTTCCTCGACGAGGGTGATGCACTCCTTGTACTTGATGCGCTTGAACACCGCGAGATTCTCGTTCTTCGCCTTGATCGTCTCCCACAGGTGTTCGAGAGCAGCCGACGGCGTTTCGATGCCGATCTCCTTCAACGCCGGCCAGTTCGGGTAGATCTGCGCGCACACGGCCGGTATGCCCTGCCGCGATCCCTCGTACACCATGATCTCGTCGACCGCAGGGATCCCGACGAGTTCCCACTCGATCTCCTCGGGGTATACGTTCTTGCCCGTGTCGAGGACGATCACGTTCTTCGCGCGACCGGAGATGATCAGACGGCCGTTCTTGTACGTTCCCAAGTCGCCGGTGTGAAACCAGCCGTCGGTGTCGATGACCTCAGCGGTTGCCTCCGGGTTCTTGTAGTACCCGTCCATGATGTTCGGTCCTCGCGCGAGGATCTCGCCTACGCCCTCTTCGTCCGGACGATCGATCCGAATGTCGATGCCGTCGATTGCCGTCATTCCCGGTTCCTGGGCGAACGCCTCACACATCGTTAGAAGCGGCGCGGTTTCCGTCAGTCCGTATCCTTCCATGATGCCGATGCCCATCCGGCGGAACCCTTCGGCAGCGTCCGGGTTCAGGGGAGCGCCTCCCGACGTGAAGAAGCGGAATTGCTTGCCGAACAGCTTGTTCTTGACGAGCCGGCCCATCAGCGATGGGGACACGCGCGCAATCAGTCGCTTGATGCCCGAGGAGTTGACCGAGTCCATGACGCGGCCGTAGAGCACGTTGTACAGCTTCGGCACACCGAGAATGATCGATGGCTTCGCCGTTTTCATCACGGCGGCGAGGTTGCGGTCGACCGGGGTGTAACTTGTGGTTGCGCCGACAAGGAGCGGGGTTACGAGCGTGATGGTCAACCCATAGATGTGGTTCCACGGCACGATGCTTAGGAAGGTGTCTGTTTGTGTCAACTCCACGACGGTTACCGCGGTTTGGGCGTTCGACGTGATGTTGGCATGAGTCAGCATGGCGCCCTTGGCGTTTCCCGTCGTTCCCGACGTGTACATCAGGATAGCAAGCGACGAGGAGTCCAGCTCCCTCCGCGGGGCCTCGGACTTCCCGAGCAGGAGCGCGTCGAGGAACTCCGCCTCCTCGTGCTTCGTCCGATCCATCGAGATGATGAAACCGTCGCGCAGCAGACCGCTCTTCAGATCGATTACCGAGTCGATGCTGTTACCGGCAACGATCACACCCTTGACCTCGGCCTCAGCGAGGATTCGCTCGATTTCTCCCTTCTGAAGGTCGGGATCGAGCGGGACGACGGCAGCCCCGCAGCGAAGGATGGCGAAGAAGCTCGTCGCCCACGCCGCGCGCGGTTTCGAGATCAGCGCGACATGATCCCCTCTGTCGACGCCGAGCTCACGGAGCGCCGCCGTGAGGCGTCCCACCATCTCGCCGAGTCGGGCGTAGGAGATCTCATTGAGAACGAGTTGGATCCCCCGCCCGCGTTTTCGCTCCTTTGGTATTGGCATTCGCAGGGCAACGTTCTGCGAGAACGCCGCCACCGAGTCGTCGAACAGCTTCCCTAGCGTTGGATACATCGGCCTCACTCTCCCTCGTGGAACGTCTGATTCCTCCTGCACGTGTGCTCGCTCTATCGACTATGCGGAGAGATACGTCTCCGCCTCGAGCGCCGCGGCAGCGCCCTCACCCGCTGCGACAACGGCTTGTGCGTACTGGTGTGCTCCAACCCGAGCGTCTCCCGCTGCGAAGATACCGGGAACGTTCGTGCGAAATCTTGTATCCGTCACGATGTACCCGTCAGGGGACAGATCTACCGTGCCTCGCAGGAACGCGGTCTGCGGATCGTGCCCGATGTTGACGAACACGCCGTCTGTCGGGAAGTCTTTAACCTTGTCGGTCTTCAGATTCCGCAGACGAACCGCTGTGACATGATCATCTCCGAGTACGCTGTCGACGATGCAGTCCCATAGAAAGCGGATCTTCCCGTTCTCCTCGGCCCGACGCTGGAGGATCCCGGTGCCCCGAACCGCCCTCGGATCGTCTTTGGGATGCCGAACGACGATGGTCACCTCTTTGGCGTAGCGGGTGAGGAACAGGGCACTCGTAAGCCCGGAGTCGCCGGCTCCCACCTCGACGATTGACTTGTCTCGGAAGAAGAACCCATCGCAGGTTGCGCAGTACGATACGCCTCGACCCCGTAGTCGCTCTGCTCCCTCGGCGGGGAGCGGCCGCGGCCGAGACCCGCAGGCGAGGATCACGGATCGCGCAGTGTGTGCACCGTGTGGTGTGATGACGCGGTGGCCGTCTGCCCCCGGTTCGATCCGTGTGACGTCGTCCTGGACGAACTGCGCCCCGAACCGTTCGCACTGCTTGTGCAAGGTCCTCATGAGTTCCGGGGCTGCTACGGCCTCTTCATTGCCGGGCCAGTTCTCGATCAGATCGGTCTCGTTCAGTTGGCCGCCGGGGATGCCGCGTTCGAGTACGAGTGTGGATAGGAGCGCCCGACCGCTGTAGATCGCAGCGGTCATACCGGCCGGACCGGCACCAACGATGAGAACGTCGACGCTCTCTCTTGCCCCTGTCATGAGACGGATTATAGGGGAGGGCTAGGACGCGTCAAAAGCGTCAAACGAGAACGTTCCCTTCGTTTCTTCGAGGACGTGTTCGATTCGAAGCTTGGCCGCTTCGAGCTGTTCCTTGACCGAGGCAGCCAGGGCAAGCCCCTGCTCGAACAGGGCGATTGCTTCCTCGAGGGATACGTCATCCCGGTCCAGTTTCTCCGTGATGATTTGAAGTTTCTCTAGTGATTCCTCGACCGTCACGCCTTGATCACCTCATTCACGATTGATGTTGCACGCCCGTCCTTCAGCCGGGTCTCGATTGCGGCGCCCGGCAGCAGTTCGTCGACCGATCGAATCGGGGTCGACGATCCGAGCGGTGTCGTAATCGAATAGCCGCGTTCCAGGGGCCGATTGGGATTCGAGGCGGCAAGGAGAGCCTCGGACTGGGCCGCTGCCGTTGCGGTGCGACGCCACACACGGCGGATGTCACGAGCGAGCGACGAGAGGTGGCTGTCCAGTTGCTGCGAGAGGGTCTCGTGTTTCGTCGTTGGCGTGCGGAACGTCGCCGGATGGAGCAGTCGTTTCAGGTGCTCTTGTCGGTCCGTAAGGACCCGTCGTGCCGATCCCGCGTGTCTCAGCACCTGGTTTGTCAGTTGCGTGATTAGATCCTCGCGGTTCGGCGTGGCCAACTCTGCGGCAGCGGTTGGTGTCGGTGCACGCACGTCGGCGACGAAATCGCAGATGGAGAAGTCAATCTCATGTCCCACGGCCGACACGCACGGAATCGGGCAAGCGAAGATCGCACGTGCGAGCGCCTCATCGTTGAACGCAGCGAGGTCCTCGGCCGAGCCGCCGCCGCGGCCGATGATGAGAAGGTCGAGCGACGTTTCGCTTTGCGAGAACCGGCTCGCGCGGTCGACGGCGTCGGCGAGTTCCTTCGGGGCGACGTCGCCTTGGACAGCGGACGGAAACACGTACAGCCGAGCGATCGGCCAACGGCGCTCGAACACCGAAACGATGTCGTGCAGAGCGGCCCCGCTGGGTGACGTGATGACGCCGACGGCGCGGGGAAACGGTGGGAGCGGCTTCTTGCGTTCGGGGGCGAACAATCCCTCGGCGTGCAGCGCTTTCTTCAGGGCCTCGAACGCCTGCTGCAGGGCGCCGGCGCCGACCGGTTGGATTCGCGAGGCGACGAACTGGTAGCGACCGCGCGGCTCGTACACGGTGACGCGGCCGAACGCGAGCACAACCGTTCCCGGCTTGATCTCGCTGTCAAGCAGCGGAGAAACCGGCAAGCGTCCACGGAAGCGGGCGGCGCTGATCTCCGAGGTTCCATCCGTCAACGAGAAGTAGATGTGTCCGGACGGAGCTCGCTTCCAGTCCACCACTTCGCCGCGAAGCCACACGTCGGCGAACTGGGTCTCGAGGAGCTCACGAGCCCCTCGATTCAGCTCCGATACGGTGTACACGTGTTGCTCTGTCATGGGTTCCGGTGTGAGTGTAGCCGGCGGACGCGATCAAGCAAAGAAATGGCCAAAACCTTGAAACGTACGGAGTTTGCGACTATAGTTCATCCATGTCTTGCGGCGACACAGGGCGGTTCTCCGCCGAGATGCGCCTCAAGCGGAGACGGGACTTCCGAGAGGTCTACGCGAACGGGTTCGTGTGGACCGGATCCTGTTTCTCCGCTCACGTTTGTGCGAATGATGTAGGTCCGCGCCTTGGGATCACAATTCCACGGCGCTGGGGACCCGCGGTAGCGCGGAATCGAATGAAGCGTCAGATCCGTGAGGCGTTCCGACGGTGTGCGGCCGAGCTTCCGAGCGTTGACCTCCTGGTGAGGCCGAAACCCGAGTGTGCAAGGCAGAGCAGGGAGGCGATCGGCCGGCAGTTGATCGCGGCGGCGCAGCGGCCCGCCCGTGCGAAGGGAGAGCGATGAAGACCGAGGCAATCTACCTGACCAAAGAGGGCTACGACCTGATGCGTCAGGAACTCAATCACGTTGAGAAGATCCTGTACGAAGAGATCCCCGAGAAGTTGAAGACGTCGAAGCTGAACGGCGGGGATCTACGCGAGAACAAGGAGTACATGTATCTTCAGAGTCAGCAGCAGTACTACGAGCGCGAGGTTCGGCGGCTGACGACGATTCTTGAAGCGGCGGAGATCCTGCCCGAGGAAGAGATTCTCAAGGACCAAATCGGGATCGGCTCGAGCTTCATCCTTCAGGATTTGACCATGCAAGAGTCCGGTAACTTCACCCTCGTCAGCGCGGCCGAGGTGGATCTGGAGAAGGGCAAGATCTCGGTGGCGAGCCCGGTGGGGCAGTTGCTGCTCGGGAAGAAGGAAGGCGACGAGGTCACTGCCGAACTCCCCTGGGGCACGTCGAAGTTTCGCGTGATCGCGCTGAACCAGTAGTCGAGAATCCCAAAGGCCATCATGACCGACCCCTTGTTTGAAGCGCGTGCGGCCAAGCGTCGCCAGCTGCTGGAAGCCGGAGCGGATCCATATCCTGCGCGCGTTCCCTCGCACACGCCCGTTCGGGTGTTGCTGACGCGCTACGCCGAACTTGACGCGGAGTCCCGATCGACGGAGCGGTACACTGCGGTGGGCCGTGTAACCGGCGCACGGAAGATGGGGAAGGCAGCGTTCTTCGACCTGCGAGACGGAACCGGCAAGATCCAGGTTCACGCCACCGTGGACGGCCTTGGAGAGGACGCATTCACCGGGTTCCTCGACACGGACATCGGAGATTTTCTTGCGGTATCCGGTGATGTCTTCCGAACCAAGCGGGGCGAGCTGTCGATCGGTGCGGATGCGATCTCCTTCTTGGCCAAAGCCCTTCGCCCCCTGCCCGAGAAGTGGCACGGTCTGAAGGATCCCGAGCTTCGGCATCGGCACCGCTCGCTCGATCTGATCGCCAACGACGACATTCGTGACGGGTTCGTTCAACGATCGAAGATGATCGCTGCCATCCGACGGACGCTTGACGAAGCGGGATTCCTCGAGGTTGAGACGCCGGTCTTGCAGCCGATTCCCGGAGGGGCAAACGCGCGACCGTTCATCACACACCACAACGCACTCGATATGGATCTGTATATGCGGATTGCCCTTGAGCTGTATCTCAAACGCCTCTTGATCGGTGGGCTGGATCGCGTGTACGAGATCGGCAAGTGCTTCCGCAATGAGGGCGTCTCGACCGAGCACTTCCCTGAGTTCACGATGCTCGAGGTGTATCAGGCGTATACCGATTACCGTGGGATGATGGAGTTGGCCGAAACACTGATCCCGGCCGGCTTGATGGCGGCGCGGGGTTCGCTGACTGTCGAGTTCAAGGGTGCGTCGATTGACTTCACGCCGCCGTGGCCGCGGCGCAGCATGCTCGAACTGATCACGCAGGCGTCGGGAATCGACATCTCCAATCCGTCGACGGATTCGATCCGCCGTCAGGCGGACGAAAAGGGAATCGGACTGCCGGGGAAACACGTTGCTGCCTGGATCGACTTCCTGTTCGAAACCTACGTCGAACCCGATCTCGTGCAACCGACGTTTATCGTTGACTACCCGGTAGCGCTGTCGCCGCTTGCGAAACGGAAGGCCGATGACGAACGCGTGGTTGAGCGATTTGAGCTGTTCGTGGCGGGCATGGAGATTGCCAATGCGTTCTCGGAACTCAACGATCCGATCGATCAACGCGATCGTTTCCTCGAACAGGAGCAGTTGCGCGCTGCCGGAGACGACGAAGCGCAGCGCGTCGACGAAGACTTCCTGTTTGCGATGGAACACGGGATGCCGCCGGCCGGCGGAATGGGGATCGGAATCGACCGGCTCGCAATGCTGTGCACGGGTCAGGAGTCGATTCGGGACATCATCCTGTTCCCAACGTTGCGACGAAAGGACGACGAGTGAGCGTTTGGGCGCGGTGGATCGGCCGGCTCGATGGGATTGCCGACCGCGTGCTGCGTTGGGACGAGACGGCGCTTCGTGCGATCAGCGAAAGCTCTTTTCTGAAGCCGCTTGCGCGCGTGTTCACCGTGGCAACGATCCTTGGCGACGGCTACATCTGGGGAGGGCTGGCGCTGGGGCTTCTGGTCTTCGGTGGGTCGACCGACCGCTACAACGTGCTGATCGCCTGCGGCGTGTCGATCGTCAACATCGGCCTTTTCCGCTTCCTGAAGGTGGCGTTCGCCCGTTCCCGCCCGAGCCTCGCGGCGGAAACCGGCCTGCGATCGCGTCTCATCGATTCGTATGCATTCCCATCCGGGCACGCGGCGACCTCATTCGGACTGGCGTGGTTGGTGCAGACCAGCTATCCGAAGGTTGGAATCGGGATCCTTGTGTATCTCGTTGCGGCAACGATCTCGCTCTCGCGCATTTACATGCGAGAACACTACCCTCTCGATGTGATGTTCGGCGCCGCACTGGGAACCGCCGTCGCGTGGTCGCTTTACCCCTTCTTCCACTGGCTGTTCCTTTGAAACTACCCCGGTTGACCAAATAGAATGACTGGCGTTTGCACTCACAACCACGTAAGGAGTGGCTGATGAATCAGCACCTGTCCAAGCGGGTTTCCGGCGCGAAACGATCTGCGATTCGCGAACTGCTCAAGCTCACGGAACAACCGGACGTCATCTCGTTCGCCGGCGGGCTGCCGGCACCGGAGACGTTCCCCAACCAGAAGCTGGCTGACATCGCGGCGGAGGAACTGCGAGAGCGGCCACACGATGTGCTGCAGTACAGCACGACGGAAGGAAGCCGTCGGCTGCGCGATGCGGTCGCCAAGTGGCTCGAGCCGCAAGGCGTGCACGTTACGCGGGATGAACTCCTGGTCACAACGGCTTCGCAGCAGGGTCTCGACCTGCTCTGCAAGGCGTTCCTCGATCCGGGCGATGTCCTGTTCTGCGGCCTGCCGACGTACCTCGGCGCAGTCCAGGCGTTCAACCTGTTCGAGGTGGACAAGGTTGGCATCCCGATCGACGAGGGGGGGATGGACCTCGATGTGCTGGAGCGAAAGATCACGGAGCAGCGGGCGGCGGGGAAGCGCCTGAAAGGGATCTATGTGATCCCCGATTTTCAGAATCCGTCGGGGATTACTGCGTCGCTGGAGCGGCGCAAGCGGCTGCTCGAAATCGCCAAACGCGAGGACCTGCTGATTTTCGAGGACAACCCGTACGGGCACCTTCGATTCTCCGGAGAGCCGATCCGCTCGATTGCGAGTCTCGACGACGATGGTCGTGTGATCATGTTGATCACCTTCTCCAAAGTGCTCTCGGCCGGCCTTCGCCTTGCGGTCATGGTGGCGCGCGGCGAGCTGATGGATGCGTTGGTCCGCGCGAAGCAGGCCACCGATCTGTGCACGTCGAAGCTGATCCAGGTCATGGCGGCGCGTTACATGGAAGAGGTTGGGCTGGAGAAGCACCTGGAAGAGATCCGACCGATCTACCGCGCGAAGAAGGACGCCATGGTGCGAGCTCTCGAGGAGTTCATGCCCAAGAATGCGGGGATCCGCTGGACAAATCCGGACGGCGGCCTGTTCGTCTGGGTATGGCTCCCCGAGGGGATTGACACCAACGCACTGATCGACCGGGCCATCAAGCACAACGTCGCGTTTGTTCCGGGATCCTCAGCTTTTGTGGACGGGAGCGGACAGAACACGTTGCGCCTCGCATTCTCTCTCATGGACGAGGAGAAAACTCGAGAAGGGATTCGGCGCCTCGCCGTCGTCGTGGAGGACGCGATCGCCGAGTTGGAGCAAAACACGGTCAAGGCCCACTAACGGAGAGCGGTCAAGAACTGAAGACGCCCCGGACCCACCGCGGGTCCGGGGCGTTTCTCCTATTCCAGAACGGAGCCGGGAAGTGAGCCGGTGAACGCGGTGAGCAAGCGCACGACCGCGTCGAAGTCGTCGAGCCGCAGGGTCGAGATTGGCGAGTGGATGAACCGGCAAGGCACCGAGACCACACCGGCCAGTACACCGCCTCGCGACAGGTGAATCGCACCGGCGTCGGTTCCGCCGTATGTCGGAAGCTTGTACTGGTACGGGATGCTTTCCGCCTCGGCCGTGTTCTCCAGTGCGCCGAGCACCGCGCGCGAGACGATGATCGAACGATCGGCCACGCTGAGAGCCGGTCCCTTGCCGAGCCGAACCGGTTGACGATCCTCGGGCACGCCGGGCATGTCGGCCCCGATGGTCCCCTCGACGGCGATGGCGAGAACCGGGTCGACGGTGTACGCAGCGGTTCTCGCACCCCGGAGGCCGACCTCTTCGCCGAATACGAAGCTGAACACCGTGGTCATCGGAAGATCAACGTCGGCAAGGCGCTCTGCAGTCTGAATTAATGCGGCGCAACCGGCGCGGTCGTCGAACGCCTTTCCGGTCACGTATCCGTCACGGAGTTCGACGAACGGGTAGTGGACGGTCAGCGGATCGCCGATCCGGATGCCCATCGCTCGAGCATCGTTGTCCGACATGGCGCCGACGTCGATGAACATGTCCTCCATCGCGATCGGCTTCTTGCGATCCTCCGCGGATAGGATATGCGGCGGCGCCGTACCGATCACGCCGAGGCGGACCGACCCATCGCGACAATGGATCTCGACACGATGACCGGGCACGATGCGGTCGTCCCATCCGCCGATCGGAGCGAACCGCAGGTATCCGTTGCTGTCGATCCACTTCACCATGAACCCGACTTCGTCCATGTGGGCATCGAGCATCAGGACCCGGGGATCGGCACCGTTGCGCCGTGCCAGCAGGTTCCCCAGCGGGTCCACTGTGATCTCGTCAACGTACGGCCGGATGTGTTCCGTGATCCGTTCGCGGACGTCGTCCTCGAATCCGGAGATTCCGAATGCATCGGATAGCTCTTGCAGTAGGGCTTTTGCGTCCATAAGCCAGCCTCCTCGTTCGTGTGCGTCGGGCACAGTATAGACGGGGTACGGACGCGTCACCACGCGTTGTGCTCGCGGGGAACGCAGCGGACTACGACCGAAGGGTCCTTCGGATCGCCTCGGCGACAGACAACGGGACCCCCGCGCGGTCAGCGATTTCGTGCGCCGGCGTACGAAGTAGCGCGTCGACCGAGCCGAACGCTCGAATCAACGCGTTCTTACGCTTCGGGCCGACGCCGGGGACGTCGTCCAGCACGGAAGCAATGCTCCGCTTGGCGCGCAGCTTGCGGTGGTAGGAGATGGCGAAGCGATGCGCTTCGTCGCGGATCTGGCGAAGGAGGAGAAGCCCCGCGCTGTCCTGCGGCAAACGATGCGCCGTCTTCGCGCCCGGCCGGTACACCTGTTCCTGGCGCTTGGCCAGCCCGATCACGTCGAGGCCCTCGATGTCCAGCTCCTCGAGTACCGACAGGGCAGCGTTCAATTGCCCTTTGCCCCCGTCGACGAGGACGAGGTCGGGCAGGTCTGCGAACTTGTGCTGAGCTACGGTGGGGTCGGCGAGTTCGGCCAGGGCGCGTTGGAAGCGACGCTGCAGCATCTCGCGCATCATCGAGACGTCGTTGGGGTGTCCGGAGATGTGGATCTTGAATCGTCGGTACGCGTCCTTGCGAGGTCGTCCGTCTTCGAACACAACCATCGACCCGACCGCCTGTTCGCCCCCGGTGTTGGAGATGTCGTATGCCTCGATCCGCTGGGGAATGGACGAGAGGAAGAGCGCTTCCGACAGCTCCATCAGCGCGGCCGTCGACTCCTCGGACAGCGCCGCTTCCCGCTGCCGCGACGTGAGGCTGAATCGCGCGTTCTCCGACGCGAGTTCGACCAACCGCCGCTTCTCGCCGCGCTGCGGGCGATGCAACGTCACGCGGTTTCCACGACATGAGGTTAGCCACGCCTCCAGCGTCTCTGTATCATCGATCGAGTACGGAAGGAGAACCTGTTTCGGTACGTACGTTGCGCTCGCGTAGTGCTGGCTCAGAAACGCCGTCAGGACCTCGCTGGGGTCCGGATCCATCGGCGCGCGCAGGGGAAACGCCTCGCGCCCCGACACACGGCCGCCGCGGATCTGGAACACCAGAGCCAAGGCGTCTTCGCCGTCGATCGTGAGACCGATCGCGTCGCGGTCGACCAGGTCGGCCAGAGCAACCGACTGTCGCTCGAGTGATCGATTCAGCGCGCCGAGACGATCACGGATTCCGGCCGCGCGTTCGTACTCCTGATTGTCCGCGGCCTCACGCATCTCCGCTTCGAGCTTACGGATCAGGCCGGTGATCCGCCCTTCCAAGAGCAGGGCGGCGCCGTCGACAGCGCGCGCATATTCAGTCTGGTCGACGAGTTCGGCGCATGGACCGAGGCAGCGGCCGATGTGGTAGTTGAGGCAGGGTCGGCGAAGCGTCTTGAGCGGAAGTGGAAGCGCGCAGGTTCTTATCGGAAACAGCTTCTGCGCTAGTTTGAGGGTTGTCCGCATCGACTTAGCGCTGGTGTACGGGCCGAAGTAGCGGGCGCCGTCGGTCCCGCGCCGGCGAACGACGAGGATTCTCGGGAATGGCTCGTTGGTGATCTTGAGGTACGGATACCGCTTGTCGTCGCGTAGCCGCACGTTGAACCGCGGCTGGTGACGCTTGATCAGGCTGTCCTCGACGAGAAACGCCTCGGCCTCGGTCTTCGTGCGGATTATGTCGAAGTCGGCAATCTCCGCCGCGAGGAGCCGCGTGCGAGTCGGCATCGTGCTCGGCGATTGGAAGTATGAACGAACGCGCGAGCGCAGCGCGGCGGCCTTGCCAACGTAGATGACTTCACCGAGGGCGTCCTTCATCAGGTATACACCCGGGGATGACGGAAGCCGAGAAAGTTTCGCCTCGATCTCTCTACTCATCGAAACCATCGTAGCTTGGTTGATTGCGTGGCTCAAACGCGGGTGAACCGTCAGGATTTCTTCACACGCACGACACACACCGACCAGTCTGCCTTCACATCTGGAGCCTACAGTTCGAAGTAGAACGACCAAACACCTAACCGTACCTCCTTACCGAAAAGGGTGCGAAGAGAGGGCCCCCCACCGGCCCTCTCTCCGTTTCTGGGCGCAGGTCGCCGCGCTTGATCGGGCTTGTAAGCGGGCTATAATTCGGAACTAGACTCTACTTACGGGGATGTAGCTCTAACCGGGAGAGCGCCCGCCTTGCACGCGGGAGGTTGGCGGTTCGAATCCGCTCATCTCCACCAGTACTGAGTGTCGTTGTCGCGTCGCAGCTTGTCTGCGGCGTCTTCTTCCGAGACATGTTCATCACAGCCGTTTATCGGCCGTCGCCTCCAAGCGACGGCGTCTCTACCGGTTCCTATTGCTTTCTAGGTCACTTCCGTCGTATGGTCGATTCGTGATTGTCTTTCAGGAGGTGGTTGCTGTGCGGCGACGGTTCCTGGCTCTCTTCATCCTCTGTTCTCTTACCGGCCTTCTACTCTCAGGGTGCGATTGGCTCTGGCCGCAGACGGCGGGCGTCGATTTCGACTTAGCACCCACGTCGGGCTCGAAGCCGCTTCTCGTCGATTTCACGCCGATCCTCGACGGCGCGGCCACGACGTACGCGTGGGACTTCGGTGACGGGTCCACGTCGACCGAAGCGGCCCCGTCGCACGTGTACTACACGGCCGGTACGTACACGGTGACACTCACGGTTGTCTATGACTCGGGAGACAGCGCGTCGGTCGAGAAAACGGACTGCATCGAAGTTCGTTCCGGATTCACGTCCACGGCGGCGAAGAGGTTGTACTGGATCAACAGCAGCACACATGATGTGAAGAGCGGTCCGGTAACCGGCGGGACATCGACTTCCCTGTTCGGTGGGGTTTGGCACGACCAGGGGCTGACGGCCGGTCTCGATTGGCTCTACTACCTGAAATCTAGCACCAGCCTCTACAGGGGAACCCTCGACGGAGCGTCGAGCGCGTACCTGCATTACTACTACGGAGATCTGGTGAGCCTGTGCTTCAACCCGGCCGATTCCTCGCTGTACGTAGCGGTGCATCCCAGCTACTACGGCGCGGGAGGCATTGCGCGTTGCGACGCAAACGGCAGCAACTGGGTGGATTGGGCGCTGGAATGGGGTGGCACGGGAGGCGTCATGCCGTACTACCTGGCGATCGATCCGGCGACCGCACGCCTCTACTGCTACAACGTGTACTACGCGTACGGCGGCGTCCAACCTCGGACGACAAACGATACGGCGTCCAGTTCAGTGGCCGCCACCATCGAGTGGACGAACACAGACAGCTACGATCCACAGTACATTACGACGGCGGCCGATGACTGTGGTGGTTTTGCTATTGATGCTGGCTTGTCCGGCGGCGCGCGGTACGTCTACTGGACGGACGTCGAACACGGGCGCATCGACCGCTGCAAGATCGACGGCAGTGAACACGTAGTTCTGATCTCCGGCTTGGATACACCCGGGCCGATCGCTGTGGACATCCGAGGGGGCAAGCTCTACTGGGGCGACGCCGACGGCATCCACCGCGCCGACCTCGATGGAACGGACCAGGAGACGCTGTATCCAGGCGCCGATGCCACCGCGCTCGTGATCTACTAGGCATACGACGAAGTGATGCCGAGAGCGGCTGTTGCACGCCTGTGAAGCACGCCATGCCGTGCCAAGTGCTCACGGGCGGCGACAGCCGCTCTTCGCTTGCCCTCGCTGCATACGTGTAATGGAACAAGTTCTCCGCGACGGCGCGGCCCGCTGCTCATGGATTCTTGATGTAGCAGCGCATCTCGTCCGCGACGATGTTTGTTGTGCGCCGAGAACCGGCTGTAGGCGCTTTGGCGTTGGAACCCCCCAAGATGGCTTCCGGATCTTGACAAGCGTCACGTGACGCGTTACATTGTGTTCTGTGATCAAGTCCTTCGCCGACCGACACACACAAGAGCTCTTCGCAACGGGGCGATCCAGTCGATTGCCGCCGGAGATCACGCGACGAGCAACGCGAAAGGTTGAGTACATCGATCTTGCGAGTTGCATTGGCGACCTACGGGTGCCCCCTGGGAATCGATTGCACAAGCTTGCTGGGGATCGAGAGGGTCAGTACGCGATCTCGATCAACGATCGATGGCGCATTTGCTTCCGGTTTGAGGATGGTGATGCGTTTGATGTCGAAATCACGGACTACCACTGAAGCGAGGTGGATGATGAGTATCCGGAATACAGGGAAGAGAGACGTGCGGCCGATCCACCCGGGTGAGATTCTTCGAGAGGACTTCCTCCCCGACTACGAGCTTAGCGTGGCGGCTCTGGCAAGCGCCCTGGGCGTGTCGAGACAGAGTGTGAACGAACTGCTCCGTGAGCGGCGCTCGGTGAGCCCGGCGATGGCGCTGCGCCTTTCGCGCTTGTTCGGCAACTCCGCCGAGTTTTGGCTCAACGCCCAGCGTGCGGTTGATCTGTGGGATGCAGCGGAAGCGATCCGCGACGACGTGGCCGCCATCAAGCCCCTGACGGTGGCGTAGCTGCCTCTGCGTCGCGCTGGAGCTTGCCCGCGCCGATTCGCCCCGTCGTTCGCAGCGTCTCCAACCCGGAAGAGCAACGAGTTGAGTACTGCGTCCCCGGAATCACCCAAACCGTTCGCTTACGCAGCTCCGCTGCGCTCCAAGAAAGTCGATGGCTTGGTGACAGCGTTCAGAAGGAGTTCCGGGGATATCGTAGGAAACTCGCCGAGCCCAAGGCGGGAGATCCGCCGGTCGTAAGGCAATCGCTTCCATAACGAGTCTTCGCGGTCGATGTGGTTCGTCGTTCGATGTGTCTGCAACCCGGAAGGGTAACGAGTGAAGTGTTGCGTCCCCGAGATTCCTAGCGTCGCAGCTTGTCTGCGACGATGTGGCCCGTTGCTCGGAATGTCTTTCGTCCGAGAAGGGCGGGAATTTACGTGCTACGTCCCTGGAACTCCGAGGCTGCCTTTCTCTCATGGTACGTATGCTACTTCTTATCGGTAGGCCTACTCGGGTTTGGCTTTGGAGGCTCCTGCGGTTTCAGGGCCTTCTTCTGCGTATCGCGCGGCGGTCGCTGAGGAGTAAGTCCTCCTGGTAGTTTCTTCTTGGACATGCGTCTCCTTTCCTACATAGGCAGATTGAGGGCTGCAAATGCAGCGAATGCACCAATCCCTACAGTGAAAGAGCCGATTGATGTGACGTTTGCGACGGTTACCCATGGGGTCCACTTGTTGTTGCACTTCTCGCTGGAGCGATCCTCCTTCTTAACGATTATGGCGTACGACACGTCAATTTGGCGTTCGAACGCCTCTCTGCTAAACCAGTACCCGAGGAGGCTGGCAAGTAGGCATAGACCAAAGGCCGCCCATGCTGCTAGCAAGAGCCACGTTCCTCTGAACACGCCCCCAACCCCAGCCACGGCAAATTGGATGTAGGCTAGAGAGAAGACAAGAGCACCCGTCGCTAGTGAAGTGAGAGTCTTGTCGAAAGCGTAGGATGCGACACTTCTTTCAGTGAGAAGAATCTTGCGCTCTTCGAGATACAGCTTGTAGTTCACTTGGTCTTGTGGATGCTCACTCATCATGACACTCGCCGATACCTCATCACATGTCTGACTGTATTCCGACACTTCGGGCGCGTCAAGAGGTTCGCAGAGAGCGAAACGCTGAAGCCCGTGGCGCTACAGCTCGCGACTAGTCAATCCAGCTGAGGTCCCGGGGACATGGTACGCAATCCAGCGGGCCGCAAGCGGGGAGTGACTATGGTGCAGAGTTGCGGCTCCCCTACCGGTCGTCGCATACGAGCTACGACGCTACAGAGGGAGTTCCGGGGGACATAGTACGAAACTCGAGAAGCGCAGGGCGGGAGAGCCGCCGGCCGTACGGCAATCACTTCCATGACGAGTCGTCGCAGACGAGCTGCGACGCTACATGGATGCGCATGGATGTGACGCTGCGGTAACGCGGACTCCTCTATACTTAGCTCATGGCACGCATCGGGGTGGTAGGCGTTTTGACTCTCGGGTTGTCGTTCGGTCTATCTCTTGCTGGCTGGGCGGCGGACGGCGCGTCGATTCGGATCGAGACGCAGGGTGTTGGGATGGCGGTGATCGGGCTGCCGGCGTTGGTGTTGGCGGGAACGCTGTCGGGTGAGCTCACGCAATCGGGAGCGATCGAAGGGGGGAGTACTACGATCGACTTCTGGACGCGGGGTACATTCGACGGCACGGGATACCGCGAACTCCTCACGTTCGAGGCCGAAGCGTGGCTCACGTATCACAGCGAGGGCATCGCGTCCGACGCGCAGTGGATCGTGATTGACGGGGTCCTCTACCTTCACCGGGCGTCGCTGACGTTGCTCCAGATCGGTGACCTGTTGGAAGGCGAGCACTACTGCGTTGCGACCCGCAACGGCGAAACGCAGCGGTACGTCGGACAGTTCACGGGATGCCTAACGGACGGTGGGCCGACGGTGCCCGAGCCGGGCACGCTGCTCACGCTGATGGGCGTGGGCGAATTCACGTTTACTGGAACCGCGCTCGACGCTGGAGCTCCTGCATGTTTGTCGATCCCGCTTCCGACCGACGAGTGGCTCCGGTCGCTTGCCGATAGCCTGTTGGAGACGTTTCCCACCGTGGCGTGGGCCGAGCCCTAGGCAGGCGGACGGCGCCGATTGACGGGGCGAACGTCTCCAAATACACTTCCTGTTTGAGGTGTTGTGTATGTCAGAAGCGGTGCGCAAAGAGATGCTCGACCACATGAAGCGAGCAGTTGATGCACTCAGGACCGGCCTGAC
>Ga0272444_10001787_pt1 | contig 20328 bp, 22 predicted proteins | sample SSMForm13_FD_201033 | JGI IMG/M metagenome (GOLD analysis project Ga0272444, IMG submission 201033) | Marine sediment archaeal communities from Little Sippewissett salt marsh, Falmouth, MA, United States - SSM-Form-13 | ecosystem: Environmental > Aquatic > Marine > Wetlands > Sediment ... | reverse complement strand
ACAGTTCTATGATAGTTGGTTGCTTTGCTTATTACTGGCTGTTTTTGGCATTGATTTAGAACCAGAATAGTATTATAATAGTATTGTTCTGGTTCTATAATGATTCCATAATAAATCTATGATTATCCTGATAGGTAGTCAGAAAGGTGGCTCCGGGAAATCGACCCTGGCCGTCAATATCGCTTCTGCATTGGCTCTCGATAACGAGGCTGATGTCTTGCTCGTTGATGCTGATCCCCAGGGGTCTGTAGCGCGTTGGGTGCAGGACCGCCAGGAGAGAGCCGAACTGAAGACTATACCTTGCGTCCAGATCTCGGGAGATGCCAGGAAAAACCTGAAAGATCTTGCCGGGAGATACGAGTACGTTGTTGTTGATGTTGCCGGAAGGGATTCCAGTGAATTTCGTTCCTGTCTTGCTGTTGCCGATATCCTGGTCAGCCCGTTGCGGCCATCACAGTACGATCTCGATACCCTGCCGCACCTTTCAGAAGTCTATGCCATGGCCAGGGATTTCAATGAGGGGCTTCAGGCTCACTTGGTACTGAACCTCTGTCCAACCAATCCTGTCATCAAGGAGGCAGAAGAGGCTCAGTCCTACCTGGCAGAATTTCCCGAGTTCACGCTTATGCACACTCGTATACACGACAGGAAGGCTTACCGTGATTCAGTCTCAGAAGGCAGAAGCGTTCTTGAGTGGAAAGATGTTAAAGCTGCCCAGGCAATCCGTTCACTTATGAAGGAGGTGTTTACCCATGCCTAAACTACGTTCCAGGAACCAGGTTCCCAGCCAGCCGGACCTTGATGCTTTTATTCATCAGCCTGAACATAAAGCAGCCCCATCGCTTGATCCGGAAGCTCCCCGGAAATACAAAACCATCACCATACCATTGAATGAGTATGAGTACACCATCCTTAAAGATGCCTGCCGGAAAAGTGGCAGAAGCGCTAAAAACCTTTTCCGTTACAGTATGCTGAAATATGCTGAAGAGGTTTCGGAATAGGTTTCTTTAAGGTTCGTTTTAGTTCTAAAAGAAACCCAGAAAAGTTTCAATGTAATGAGTAATCCCTGGTTGCAAATCCCTATTGCAGACTATGAGTCACACATGGCTCTCCCGACGGTTGACCAGTCATCGATGACGGCTGCCGAGTTCTCAGAGGCACTGTCCCGGTTCGCTCCGGAGTCTGTTGCCGTTATCGGATGTGCAGGAGGTAACGGTTTTGACTGTATTCCTGCCTCAACACAGCGAGTGATCGGCATCGATATCAATCCCGAATATGTGGCCCGGGCTGCTGAACGGTATGAGGATCGCATTCCCGGCCTTGAGTTCCATGTGGCAGACGTGCAGTCCGATGTGCTCACCTTTGAGCCGGTAGAGCTGATGTTTGCCTCTCTTGTTTTTGAATATGTCGAGCTTTCCAGGGCGTTGGAAAATCTCTCGCGGGTATGCCGCCCGGGAGGACGCCTGGTCACCCTGCTTCAGCAGCCATCAGAGACAATGACAGCCCTGACGCAAACACCTTATAGCAGTATCCAATCGCTCACGAGGATCATGCGGCTTGTTCCTCCAGCTGAGTTCGCAACGTGTGCTGCATCTCTCGGCTTTAGCGAAGAATCCCGTAAAACCGTGACGATCAAGTCAGGTAAATCCTTTGTTGTGCAGGTGTTTCGCCAGGGTTGCTGATACGGTCCCATCATCAGCTCCTCCGTTCAACTGTTACGGTTAAGGTCACGCATTGTTTCCATGGTATTGGTGAGCCCATACTGTGAAATCATTGACAATTCATGACGTTCCTACCCTCTATTTAGGGTTATTAAGGGGGCATGAATGCTGCAGCTTGGTTCTGAACTTAAGCTGCTGGCCGGATGTTACTGTTTTCGCCAGGCTTAATGGTGTTTGAATACCTAACCAATTAATACTTTCGAGTAGAGAATATGAGTGATTTGTTTGCTGTATTGCAGGATAAGAATATCGCGATCCCTGATAATATCAGGGAGGTGTTATCCGAGTGCAAAGGGTATACTGTCTATAATACAACTGGCGAGCTTTCGGAGGCCGCTACCAATGGAAAAGAGAATGCAGAGTTTGAGGTAAAATATGATGTCCCCGAAAAGGGAGAGTATGTTGAGGCTGTTGTGCAGCGTGTGAAAAACGGAATATCGGCTAATTATACCGAGGCGTACATGCGCCGGAGGGATCCGGAGACCATGGTGATTGCTGATGACCAGCCAACGGATAAAAACCGGTTTAGTGATAAATATGGCTACGAGTTCTCCGGGTTGCAGGCAGAAACGTTCGAATGGCTGAAGCAACAGGAGCTAGCTGTTTTCTTTTACTTTGCCGGAAGGAAAGATATCGGTTCGCTGGGGATTGCCATTGCGCCTGCCAATGCAGCGTTCTTTGCCCTGGGACTCGCGATGCTGCAGGAGATGGTGCCTGTCAATGCATTGAAGCAGGGGGCTGCACTGAAATCAGTGATTTTTGTAGCGCCTGTGTTCAGGCATACCCATTTCGATGGAAAGCAGGTGGTTGTTCACAATCGTAAGGACTCGATTCACGAGCTTTATTCATATAACCTCTATCCCGGTCCAAGTGCCAAAAAGGGCCTCTACGGGGTGATGCTCACACAGGCCGAAAAAGAAGAGTGGATTATTGCACACTGTTCAGCGGTCCAGTCAATCAGCCCGTACGACAACGTGACAACATTTATGCACGAAGGGGCCAGTGGGGGCGGCAAGAGCGAAATGCACCAGCACATTATAAGGGAGCCCGATGGTCGCGTACTGCTGGGGCGAAATACCGTGACTGCCGAGGAGCGCTATATTACCATTCCCCGTTTTTGTTCCTTCCATTCCGTTGCCGACGATATGGCTTTCTGCCATCCCTCTGTGCAGAGAAAAGACGGCAAGTTGCGCATTATCGATGCTGAAAATTCCTGGTTCGTTCGTGTTGACAGTGTCAAACAGTATGGTGACGATCCGTCATTGGAAAAGATGACAATCAATCCTTTATCGCCACTACTGTTTCTGAATATTGAAACCCAGCCGGGATCAACCGCTTTAATCTGGAATCATATTGAGGATGAACCGGGAAAGCCCTGCCCTAATCCAAGAGTTATTATACCCCGCAATGCGGTTCCTAACGTGGTTGACAAGCCGGTTTCAGTTGATATCAGGAGTTTTGGCATGCGCACCCCGATCTGCACGAAAGAAGAACCTTCGTATGGTATTGCCGGGTTGTTTCATGTTCTTCCACCTGCCCTGGCCTGGTTGTGGCGCCTGGTAGCACCGCGCGGACACAACAACCCCAGTATTGTCAGCTCTGGTGGTATGCAGAGTGAAGGTGTCGGGTCATACTGGCCATTTGCCACGGGGAAGAGAATACCCCATGCCAACATGTTGCTCAAGCAGATAACCGATACACCTCGTACAACCTTTACGTTGGTTCCCAACCAGAATATTGGTGTATGGGCGGTCGGGTTCAAGCCTCAATTGCTGATGCGGGAATACCTGACCAGAAGAGGAGCAGCCCGGCTTAAAGAGGATCAGTACCAGCCAGCCCGTTGCCCGCTGTTGGGCTATGAGCTGAATTACCTGACTATTGAAGGCTCGAAAATACCTTCACGATTCCTCAAGGTCTACAACCAGCCCGAGGTAGGGCTTGAAGGCTATGATAAAGGTGCTGAAATACTCCAGGCGTTTTTTAAGGCTGAATTGCAGAAATTTCTGAAAACTGATCTGCTGCATACTGGCAAGCGTATTATCGATGCCTGCCTGTCGAACGCAAGCATTGAAGAATACAATGAGATTGTGCCGATGAGTTTTGAGTACGAATATTGCTTCAACAGGATTGAAGAGTATGAACAAACCAGTGAAGCCAGGGGGTTCTGAAGCCTGCATTCATTGATTTAGGACCCGGGACACCATTATCCCCACGGTGTGTCACCGGGTCTGCCCTATACGCTTCTCGCCTTAGTCAAAAATCTTTAAGAGATAACTACCATGCCGAGTGGAACAAGACTTGGAACTGTTCAACGCACTCCTTACGTTACATGTAACGGATTGCATAAAACAAATGGAGACAAAGTATGAAGGTTGTTACTGAAAGGGTGAAGCGGTACAGAGACAAGCTTCGGGAGCGTGGGTTGCGGCCGGTGCAGATTTGGGTTCCAGACACGCGGCGGCCCGGATTCGCGACGGAGTGCCGCCGTCAATCGGAGTTGCTCAAGGCGGATGCTCATGAAAAGGAGGTGCTTGACTTCCTTGAGCAGGCTGCCGATCGTGAAGGTTGGGAAGCATGAAACGTGGCTCGGTTGTTACGATTGCGTTGTCTGGCGATTATGGTAAACCTTGGCCAGCACTGGTTGTACAATCCAATTATTTCTCAGAACACCCATCGGTGAGCGTCTTGCCGATTACAAGCGAGCTGCGTCAAACGCCATTGTTCAGAATCGACGCTGAGCCTGATGAAAACAACGGATTGCGGAAGCATTCACAGATCATGGTCGATAAAATTCAGACCGTTCCGTCCGAAAAAATAGGCAAAGTCATCGGCGTTCTTGACGAAGCAACCATGATGGAGGTCAACCGGGCGCTTGCGCTGTGGTTGGGTTTTGCTGGAAATTCGGTTTGATTGCAGGTTAAGTTGAGGGAAACTTTTACGCCGCAGTGCCTCATCCAACTCAAATCCCTGCACAACAATGCGTGAGCGCCTGCCGGCCATGAAACCCGGCGAGTTTGAGGAACTCATCTCGCAGTTGCTTTCAGTGCCGGAGCCATCAAGGAAGCAGCTCAGTCCGACAAAACTCCCATCGCCCTGATGAACGGAGAACAACTCGTGATGCTGCTGATGGAACACGGCATCGGCTTCCATCGCTCCACCCCGGATCTGTTCGAGATCGATGAAGAATCCTTGATAAGCAGGGAAGAATGATATGCGATAACCCTGTTTATGGTCGATGTATCACCAGGGGGACTTGAGCGCATTCGGATGATTGCTGTAGGATTAGGAGTCTTATCAAGAAGGTGTGGTCTGTAAAACGGAGGCATATTTGCGGTATTACATCCTAAATGTTCCTAAAAACATTGTTCTTCCGGAAGACCTGACGGATAACCGGAATTCCCGCGATTCCAAGGCTCGGAAAGACCAGGTTGACAAGGCCACGCCAGGTCGTCCGGCCTTCAGGCGTCTTGTTGACAACCGCAGCTTAAGCAAGCAGCTGCCTGATGACCTGAACAACGAAACCGGACGCTGGTTCGTGAACTGATGCTCACCATCGATTCGGGCCTTTCAGCCCGGCCCTGGATTCAGTCAACCTGGTGTGCAGTTAAAAACATTGCCTTTTCCAGCGACGTGAAGAACTGCTGGTAGGGTTCGGGTTCAGTAACGGGCTTGATATTGTACTGCCCGTTGGCGCGAACCAGCAACTGGCTTTCGCCCCGGGGACGTAGGGTGACCGTCATGCGGAGCGAGTAGTTGTCGAGCTTGGTTGCGCTGACCGAGCCGAGTACAGCGTCAGCCTTGTCAATCACGAAGCTGAGATCCTGCAGCGTCGCAATCACGGTTCTCAACGTTGTTTCCCTGTCAGTCGTATCAAATGCCCGTGTCTGGATGCTTCGTATCTGCACCTGGCTGACGTCAGAGTCAAGTAGCCGTTCCTGCGTGGTGGCGCATCCGGCAGTTCCCAGTGCCAGCGTGGTGCACAGCAGTGTCCGTGTTATCTTGTTCATATGTTCTGTGCCTCCAGGAAGATGGATTTCGAAAGTTTGTCAAAGAACCCCTGGTAGATCTCTGGATCTTCCAGGGCCTCGGAGCGAGAGATCTGTCCGGCGGTGTTCCATACAACACGCTGGAAGGTTACCCTCACCGAGGTATACCTGTTTTCCTCCCCGTAGGGCCTTGTTACCACCGATGCTCGCATGATCTGTTCCTTGTCGGTATAGGTTACCACGCCGAGCAGTGCGGCAAAGACGGCTGCTGCCTGCTGGCCTGCATCTACGGCACTTCTTTTTTTCGATGCTACGATAACACCAAGTCCGGACTCGCTTTCGCTGAGGTTGAAACCCATATCCTGCAGGACACCCGCTACAGCAGAAAGGATATCACCCTCTTGTGTCGTTGCATACTTTCTTGTCTGCAGCTGCCGGGTAGCAAGAGACTCGCTCGTCATGACCAGGGCATCCTTCGGAATGGTCGATTGGCATCCCGTCACCGTGAGTACAACCAGCAGCAGGAGTGAAATGCTTTTTTTCATGGTAGTTTCCTCGTTAGAATCGTGATGCATGATAGGCGTAGTCACGAACGGTCATATCCTTGTTGAACTTGATAATAACCGTGAGTGTACGCTGGCTTTTCGACACGGCGCCTCCGCTGCCGAAGCCCAGGATCAGGGGACCAGACGAGGAGACTGCGTCAGAAGCAATCTTGTCGTAAATCCAGATCTCTCTGCCTAGTTCGTCAGTCTGCACGATATTTGGTGACCCAAGCTGTTCAGCAACCGCAACGCTGCTCATACCCACCCGGATCTCTTTTTGTACCGTTCCTACGGTTACCCGGTCGCCCTGCAGGCCCTCTTGCGTCTTTTCCGCATGATAGGTCGTGCTGCATCCTGTAGTGCCGATGAGCGCCAGGCTCATGAGCGCCAGTGCCGGAAGTGTTCGGATCGTCATGATAAGGATCTCCTTATGGTCTCAAGCCCTGCTGGCACCGCCTGTGCCTGGCGGCGGTGCTGACGGGCTTTGTTGTGGTTAGAGAGTGTAGCGCACGCCGGCCATGAACTTGTGGATCTCGATACTTGCTTCCCAGTTAACGCTTTCGTATTCAATGCCAGTCGGCCTGAAGTACCGGTAGCCGAGGTCCAGGTCGAGTTTGTCCGATATCGCAATGCCGACCCCAGTTCCCAGCTGGAATGCAAAGTAGGTCTCGTCACCTTCGTAGGTGGTGTTGTCGTACTCAAGCTTTACGTCTGCAATAGTGATCCCGATACCACCCATCAGGTAAGGGCTGATTCCGGCAGCATTAAGGTCGATGTCATAGTAACCGTTGGCCATCAGGGATGTGAGGCTCGTTTTATAGTCGTCAATGCCGATATCCTCTGTCGGTACATCGCGAATACTGTCGACATCGGAACTCAGGTAGCTGAGTTCACCCTCAAGGCGCACATCACCGAAATCATAGCCAACTGCAGCTGCCAGTGCCAGGCCGGTATCGTACTCAATGGCATCCTCAACTTCCTCGATCTCCATGCCTCCCGGCACGCCAAGGCCGATGGCGCCACTGATATAGGGTTCCGCCGAAGCGGTTGAAAAGCCAAGGCCAATGAGAAGGGCAAGGCTTGCAAGGGTTTTGTTCATGGTCATGATAGTTCTGGGGTTTACGTGTTGCTTGCTTGTGTTCGTGGCTACGTGTTTAACACGCCACAAAGGCAAGCTATATCCCTTGGTGGGTCAATAGTTGTCCGATCACGGCAGATAGTGACACAACTCGTTTCTTCTGCTGGTCGGACCGTGATTGTCTGACCGTCCGAGGTATCCTGTTCTCATGCTTGGAGAGTAACGCTATTAATGAACCGAGGGAGGAGCAATGGGTTTTGGCAGGTATCGCCTTGAAGGTGGCCCCCGTATGGAGACAATGTCCCGCAATGCAGGCCAGGCGGCACTGGACCTGGCTGCTTCAGGTGATGCCCGTGCATGCTATCGCATCGCACTCTGTTATGAACAGGGTAATGGCCTCAGCCAGGATCCGAAAGCCGCGTTCAGATGGTTTCATGCCGCTGCTGCTGAAGGTCATGCTGCTGCCCAGTTTGCCCTTTCTGAATGCTACAGGAACGGCCTGGGCACTGGGGCGGATGAAGAGCGTGCGACGTACTGGCTCGGGCAGGCAGCCCTGCAGCACGATCCTGATGCGCTCTGCACGCTCGGCAGGCAGTACTATGCTGGCAGTGCAGAGTGTTTGGACGTGCATCGCGCCTATGACTGTTTCAGCCGGGCAGCGGCAGAAGGGCATACCGTGGCCGGTTACTACCTGGGCCTGATGTACCTCCATGGCCGAGGTGTTGCACAGGACATCAACATGGCTGAACAATGGTTCACCATTGCTGCAGAAGGTGGCTGTGCCGAGGCCTTTGCGGTACTCAACACCCTGCGTTCCGCCTGCGAAGTATCACACTAGTGTATCATGGATCTTTTCCTGTTCAATTACTTGATTTCTACTTGTTGAGACGCTATCATACTCTATAGATCATTACCCGCAATCCGGTTACCACCCTATGAGACAGACCAGGCCCCCGCTTATCCGCATGTATACCATCGACGAGATGCTGCGCAGCAAGCGTTACCCCAACTGCTCGTCACTGGCCCAGTACTTCGAGGTCAGCACCAAGACCATCCAGCGTGATATCGACTACATGCGTGACATGTTCGGGGCGCCCATAGCGTATGATGCCAGGGAACGGGGATTTTTCTACGAAGAGGAATGGCTGTTCCTGCCTTCAGCTTTTCTCGATGAGCGTGAAGCCGAAGCCCTGAAGGTGGTAAAGAAAGTACTGGTCCAGTATGAGGATACCCCCTACTATGCAGAAGTCAGCCAGGCGCTCGACAAGGTGCTGCAGTACCTTCCGGATACCATGTCTGATCCCTCATCGTTCTCCTCGGTCTATTCGTTTCAGCAGCCAACCACGGAACGGTTTTCAGCGCTTCATTTTGCACGTATCGAGGATGGCATCCGCCAGAAGCTCAAGGTCAGGATCCGTTACAACGCTCCCAGCACCGGTGAGGTATCCGAACGTGTGATCCATCCGTACCGCCTGCATAATGTCAGCGACACATGGTACGTGATCGCCTATTGCGAGCTTCGCAAGGGCATGCGTTCGTTCGTGGTGCGAAGGATGAAAGAGGTGACGCTGCTTACTGACCATTATGTGCCAGATCCAGCGATTGATCCGGACGAGTATGTCAGCCGGATGTTCCAGCGCAATATTGGCAATGAAGAGTATTCGGTACGCATCCATTTCTCCGAACGTCAGTCCCGCTGGATGCGGGAACGCACATGGCATGACAGCCAGTCAGTTGAGGAGCAGGATGACGGTTCGCTTATCCTCTGCATGCAGGTCAGCTCTCTTGATGCGGTCCGAAGCTGGGTGATGCAGTACAGCAGCGAGGCCGAGGTACTCGAGCCGAAAGCGTTGCGTGAGCTGGTCAAGACAGAGGCGCTCAAGATTGCAGCGGCCTACTGAGCAGGGGGGCTGTTTGCTCATGTTTCATTTATGGAAAAAATTTTTTTGCTGCCCGGACAGTCATTGTCCTATTTGCTGTTTTAAGTTACTCCTGTGCATAACCGGACTCGACAGGCAATGGCCGGGTTGGTTCGCTGATGCTGTTGCCATGATTGTCCAGAAGAAACGTATCAGGAGAGAAGAATGGGAGAATGGAAAGAGATCGCCGCAGCTGTCATCCGGACAGGAACGGCAATGCGTGAAGATGGGATGACGGGGATTGCACCTCGTGACCTGGCTGATATCGTGGGCCGAGCTTCCGGCCTGGGAAGCCGCAACATCAACCTTTATCCGGGGATACCTGCCGATACCTGTCATGATCTGGCCGTGTTTGTCGCCCTGCGTTCCCCTGAGTATACCCGGAGCCGAAGGGGACATCTTGCCTTTGCTGAAGCACTTCAGCTTCTGGTCAGGCATATGCAGGGAGCATGCACGGGCAATACCCGTACAGCCGTACTGGTCTGTGATGAGTATGACCGGGCATCTCTGGACTTCTGGCGCCCGAATCTCAGGGCCATAATGAAGAATGCGCATCTGGAGTTCTACCTCATTGAGGGAGGTCATGTTGTGGAGTTGCCGGTATGATGCTGTCTCTGCTTGTTACGGTCGGCCTGTTCGTCCTGCTTTCCTGGTTTATAGCCCGGGTATACCGTTCTTCGCGTCAGGCCAATTTTCTGGTTACCCCTTCAACATTCCTTGTGGGGCTTGCTGAAGCCATGGTGATCGGGGCATTCCTGTATGCCTCAACTACAACGCCGGAAATCGGGTCGGTCATGATGCATCATATCGTGCATTTCACGATACCTGATCCAGCCTATGCCAGGGAATACAGTATCTCCTCACAGGTGATGTGGGGCGGATTTTTTCTCATCAGCCTTGCATTGATCGTCAACCTGGTGAAGTCAGGCCCCCTGTGGGCGCTGCCACAACTCATGTTCCAGTTTATCCTGGGGCTTCCCATGCTGTTTGTAGGGTTCTGGCTGTTCAGCAGGATTCGTGATATGCTGCCTGCCCCGGATGAGGATACATTGATATAAGGGTCCTGCAGTGCAGAAGGCAGAACGTTCTGTTGCCGGATGAAAAAAAAAGTGATTGGACAAGAGATGTCCTGTCTCATGCTGTATACTGGTTGCTTCATAATACCACAGTATAAAGGAGGAAATATGGATTTCAGGAAACTGTTCAGGGAGTTCCTTGATCTTTTGGATTGGGAAGACGAGATTGCCGTTGATCAGGACACCGGAGAATGTCAGATTGCAACGGGGTATACGATCAAAGGCCAGGGGTATGACCTCTACATCGAGGGGAACCCGGAAAATTCGTTCCTCTCCCTGTGGCTCTATCCACCCTATAAGGTGAACGAGGGGAAATCTGTCGATGCAGTCCTGTTGTTCAACTATATCAATAACAATTATCTGTACGGCGGTTCCCTGTCACTCAGTGAGAAGAACCGTATCCGGTATGCTCTTGTTCTCGATACTGAGAATGCCCAGGTTGATGCACAACTGGTCAGGAACCTGCTTGCTTCAGCTGCCGGGTGTTTTCGTTTTCACGCAGAAGATATCGCCGCTGTATCGCTGACCTCGAAAACGTTTGAGGCAGTCAAGGCAGATTATGAGCACCGCGAGCAGGTAAGGGCAAGGAGGGAAGCAGATAATTCCTGAGAAGGGAATAGAGTACCCCCATGGAAATGAGTATTCAGGAAGCCCTTGAGCTGCTTGGTCTCGGGCCGGAAGCAACGATGTCGGACATCAGGTCTGCATACAGGCGGTCAGTAAGGAAATGGCATCCGGACATGCATCGAGTGATCGGAGGTGACACTTCACGGTACAGGGGTACGGTACTGACCATGGAACCAGCGAGGGAACCTTGTTCGACGAGGGAAGCAGGGGCTGCTCGGTGAGGTGCGTGAGGGATTGAGGAGAAGTCAGCAATAAAAAAAATGTGAGCAATGGCAGGGAAAAACCGTGTGGATAAGGTTCGACTCATACAGGAGGTCAGCGCTCGATATATCCATGATTGCCACCATTCCCTGCATGGCGTGCATCATTGGCAGCGGGTGGAGACCGTAGGCCTTGCCATTGCGAGGCAATGCGGTGCCGATCCCTTGGTAGTACAGCTTTTTGCATGGCTTCATGATGCCTGCAGGATCAATGAGCATGTCGATAACGGTCATGGGCTGCGTGGGGCAGAACTGGCAGGAAGACTGCGTGGAAAGGTCTTCAATCTTGATGACGGGGCGTTCAGTCTCCTGTATGAGGCATGTGCCGATCATACAGCTGGCAGGACAACAACTGAGGTGACTATAGGCACATGCTGGGATGCAGACCGCCTTGATCTTCCCCGTGTTGGCATTATGCCGGACCCGTACTATATGAGCACGGATATGGGGCGGGCGATGGCGACAGACTGGCTGGATGAAAATAACGATTTTTCCCGGTCGGACAGCCAATGACCTATACCGGATGGTAGCTTGTGGAAGAACAGAAAACAGCAAAAGGAGATAGCACCATGGATAGCAAGAAATTGATAGAAGAGTTTCTCGAACTGATGGAGTGGGACGAAAAAGTGGAGTATGACAGCGAAATCGGGCAATACTTCTATAGTACCCGTTACATCATTGACGGCCAGACCTGTGATCTGCTGCTCAAGGGATTGCCTGAAGAGCAGTACCTGGCACTTTACCTCACGGCTCCGATAAAGGTAAAGGAAGACAAGCTGGCAGATGCCTGTCTCCTCTTCAACTTCATCAATGCGAACTTCAGGCACAGCGGGTGCCTGACAGTAGATGATGACTATGAAATAACCTTCAAGAACATTCTGGATATTGAGGATGCCCGCATTGATGCAGCGTTCGTGGTCAATATGCTCGCATCAGCAGCTGGCTGCCTGAAAGTTCACAGTGAGCGCATCGCAGCCGTTGCATTGACGCCCATGACGTACGAGGAACTCAGGAAAGAGTATGACAAGGATGATGAGTGAGGGCGAGCGCTGTATTCTATAGTTTGTTTTTAACGTATAACATTTGTAACTATTACTAAGGGTCAATTTGAAAAGAGGATAGCGCCCCCAAATCCAGGTTATCTTTTATGCTCCACTTCCTGCTGGCTCCCGACAGTTCCTCGGCCCTGCGCCTGAGAAGGCTTGCTGCTTCCGAAAAGGCGCGGCAGGATGTCCTGGTTGGTACCTGGCCTGACCTGCTTCGCATTGCCTCGGCAAGCTGTATCCATCAGCTGGCAGATGATGCATGGCAGACAGCCCTTGAGGATGCTGTGCGTTCACAGGAGACAGCATACTGGGCTCTTTCACTGCGCCAGGCCCCTTCAGATGCTCCATCGATTATCGATCTTGTTGGCCGGCAGCTTGAGGCTCTGCTTCGCTCTGCTGGACCTGGTACGGCTCTTGAGGACTCCATGTTCGACGGGCTTTCGGCACGTTCTTCCCGGATGCTTCGTGACCTCCGTATGCTGCACAGGGCCATGGGTGGCATCCTGCCGGCTGATCTGGCCAGGGTCATGGCCGTGATGCGGTGCCCTGAGGACCGGGTGCTGCGGCAAGTCAGGGTATGGTACAACCCGGCATTCCGCCTTGATCCCTGGCAGCAGGCGCTGGTGCAGCACCTTAACCAGGCATCGGAAGGATTTCGGGTGGATGCGTTCCAGCATCTTCTCAAGCAGTTGCTTCCCGTGTCCCGCGCCCCGCGCGACAGTGCGCTCTGCTTCATGCAACAGCACCTGTTCACCCTTCCCGGTGATATGGCTGAGCCTGACCGATCCCTGCAGTGGATCGGTGTCCGAGACTACCTGCAGGAAGTGGAGGTAGTTGCCGGCATGGTACAGCAGGCTCAACGTGATGATCCCAGCCTTGAACTATCGGAGATCGCGCTGCTTCTGCCTGATGACCAGCGCTACGCCTATGCCGTGCATACCGTTTTCGGGTATGCAGGGATACCGGTCTCCGGTCTCCAGGCTGACTACCTGCGCCGAGACCTTGGCGGAGAGGCAGTCTACAACCTTCTGCTTGCGCTTGACAAGCCGGCCCCGATTATCGTTCTTGCCTCTCTTCTCAGCTCACCGCTCATGCCCTGGGATGCTGCGGAAGGAAACCGCCTGGCAGCCGAAGTCGTCAGCCTCCGCTTCAAACTCAAGCCGCCGGAGGGGAGCACGAAGGAGGCTATCGCCATGCTCAACATCGTCAGGGAACCTCTTGAGGGTATCGAAGACCTCAGGAATCGCCTTGCGCGTTTTCCCGACCTGCTTGGAGGTGGCGAGGAGATGGAACGTCAGAAAAAGAGGGCAGAAGAGCTCATCCAGCTTCTTGTATCGATGCTGGACAACCGGACCGGCGAGGTTCCCTGGGAAGAGCTGCTTACCCTGGCCCGGCCGGTTCCCCGACAGCGCCAGTCGACCACGCCGCCCAACAGGGAAGGTGTTGCCGTGTTTTCCGAGTCTGCCGAGCCGTGGCGGATGGTCAGGCGCCTCTTCGTGCTCGGCTGCATGGAAGGTCATTACCCGGGGAGAACAGAGAACCTGCTGCAGCTGGGAGACGATGAGTACGCCCTGCTGCGTGCGCATGCAGGACTTGCCCTTGATTCTCCCGAAGAGTCAAACCGCCGGTTGCGCGAGCTGTTCCGTCGCCAGCTCTGCAGCGCATCAGAAGGTGTCACGTTCACGGTTCCGTTCCGCGAACCGCTTGGTGACCCGGTACCGCTGTCAGCATCCCTGACTTTCGCATCGGTACTCTTTGCCGGAGTCGACAGCCCTGAAGGGCTTGTAGTCAACCTGGAATCCACCGGGGCTCTCAAGCGGGTAACCGGACTGCCGGAAACTCGTCCTGCTGCAGCCTCTGGCCGCCAATTGCCTGGGCCAGCAGATATCACTTTCAGGGGCAGCCTGCTTGATCTTGTCCCTTCGGGTGCCGATGTACCTTCTCCGCAAACGCCGAGCAAGCTCGAGACCCTCATGGTCTCGCCCCTTGCCTGGTTTCTTGAGCGTCTCAGGGTGGAACCCAGGGAGTGGGCACCCGAAAAGCTGGACATCATGACCAAGGGGACACTGGCCCACCGGGTGTTCGAACAGCTGTTCGTGAAAGATGCTCCCGTTCCCGACGCTGCGGCTGTCAAGGCCGGGGTACCGGTCCTTTTCGACAATGCCGTCCGGGAGATCTGTCCCTTCCTGCAGCGCAGCGAGTGGAAGGTCGAGCGTGAGCATCTCAGGCGCGACATTACCGTTGCGGCTGAAGAGTGGGCGCTCATGCTTACCGCCATGGGGGCAGTTGTCCTCGAGACGGAAGTGCCGTTGCAGGGATTCTTTGAGGGAATCCCTGTGCGAGGCAATGCCGACCTGATCCTTGGCCTGCCCGGGGATCGGATGGCGGTGGTGGATTACAAGAAATCGTCGAGCAGCAGCAGGATAAACCGTATGCGGCTCGGCTACGACCTGCAGGCCGAGCTCTACCGGACCATGCTTGAAACCGGCGGCAAGGCTGACGGCGGACAGCTGGATCTTGCCGCCGACATCGGCACTATGTACTATTGCATGAACGACCAGAATCTCATTACCGATACCGACGGATGGATTGAGCAGGTGCGTGGCGTCAGCGAGATGCCCGGGGACAGTTCAGAGTCTGCGGTGAAGCTGGTGAGGGAGCGGCTGCAGGAACTCCGGTGCGGCTTGCTCCGTCTCAACAGCGAAAGCGACGAGCAGATGTTTGAGAAAGATGCAGGTATCAGGCCCTATGCCTTCGAGCGCACCCCCCTCATCAGGCTTTTCATGAAACCTGCTGAAGAGGGAGGTGCCGTATGAGCACCATGGCAGGACTTCCGCCGCTGACGATTGTTCCGGCAGGTGCCGGGGCAGGCAAGACCTACACGATCCAGAAAACCCTTTCGGGCTGGATCCGCGACGGCCTTGTCGACCCGTCGAAGATTGTTGCTGTCACGTTTACCAAGAGTGCGGCCGCCGAGATGCGCGGTCGCATCCGCGCTGAACTTGTTGGCGAGTCGAGGATGCCTGAAGAGGCACTGAAGCTTGACAATGCCTATATCACCACCATCCATGGCTTTGGCCAGCGCATCATTACGGAGTTCGCCTTCGATGCCGGCCTCTCGCCATCGCCCCGCCTGCTCAACGAGGACGAGGAGGAGATGCTTATCCGCAAAGCCCTTGCCAACTCGGATGCCGCTGCTGAAATCATGCAGGACCTCGGGGCACACGGGTTCTCGTTCGGGTTCAATGGCAAGGAGCGTTCGGAAGCCGAGGAGCAGTTTCGTGGCAGGATGCTGGGGCTTATTGCCCGCCTGCGCTCAATAGGGCAGGAGGAAGAGGTGGAGGAGCTTGCCCGCTATACCAGGCAGCGTATCACCGAGCTCTACGGTGAGACGATGCAGGCTGAAGCGTTGACCGGTGAGTTGCAGCGACAGGTCAGGGCCTTGCTCCAGGCTTTTCCTGACAACCTCTCAGCCTGTGCCTCCGGAGAGACGCCGCGCAAGGATCTCAACACCAATTACCGTGACCTGAAACGCGCACTGGAGACCGATGCCCTGCAGCGGGACTGGAAGCTCTGGAAGCGCCTCATGAAACTCAAGACCTGGAAACGCAAGAACCCCCTGCCTGAAGGATACAACGAGAAGGCCGAGGCGGTGATGGCAGCAGCCCTGCAGCTGCAACGCCATCCCGGGCCGCTCGAAGACGCCATCGCCCAGGCTGAACGGTTCCTTACAGCTGCCGTTGAGTCGCTGGAGTACTATACCCGAGGCAAGCGTGAGCGGGGACTTGTCGACTATACCGATATGCTTGCCGAGTCGTATCGCCTTCTCACCGGTAACCCGGCCGCGCTTGGAGCGCTGCTTGGCAGGGTCGACTGCCTTATCATCGACGAGTTCCAGGATACCAACCCTCTCCAGTTCTCCCTGCTCTGGACCCTTGCGGCAGCCGGAGTCCCTGTCTTTGCCGTCGGGGATGTCAAGCAGTCGATCATGGGGTTCCAGGGGGCAGATTTCCGCCTGCTTGAACGGCTCTGCGAACAGAACAGGGCGGCCACAAGCCCCCTGGCATGTAATTACCGCTCTTCATCGCAGCTCATGGCCTGGATCAACATGGTCGGGAGCGGGCTGTTTTCGACATACCAGCCTCTGGAGCCAAAGGCGCAGTTCCAGAGCCAGCTCGTCCCTGTGGAGGTGATCGATGCATCGAAAAACCTCAGTCCAAAGGCATGGGCTTCGTATGTTGCCGCACGCATCACGGCCCTCATGGATGATGCCTCGCAGCTGGTCTATGATGTCGGATTGCAGAAACACCGAAGGCTCAGGGGGAGTGATTTTGCCATTATCGCCCGTTCGAACCTTCGCATGAACCCGTATGCGGATGCACTGAGAACGTGCGGTATACGCTGCCTTCTTGAAGACGCATGCTGGTTCGAGTCCCGCGAGGTGCAGCTTGCCTGGTTCGCGCTCAGCTACGTGGCCGATCCGGGGGATCGCCACGCTGCCCTCTGCCTCAGCGTCACTGAACTGGGTCAGAGTTCCCTTGAGGATGCCCTTATGGCACTCTCACAGGGAGTGCGGCCAGAAGACCCTCTGCTTGCCCGGCTCGATGAGGTCGCAGCAACAAAGGGAGAGCGGAGCGTGACAGCAGTGCTCTCGCAGGTAATGCATGAGCTTGACCTGTATGGCCTTGTGGCAGCATGGCCAGAGGCCCGGCAGGCTCGGGCCAACCTGCTTCGCCTGCAGGAAGAGTGCCGGCAGTTCATGGATGCCAACCGCGAGGCGATGGCGAGCGGCGGGTACTACGGCAGTGATATCAAGACGTTCCAGGCCTGGCTGAAGGGCAGGGTAGAACGTGATAATGACCAGCCTCCGGAGGTGGTGGTCGATGACAACGCCGTGCAGATCATGACCTGGCACAAGGCCAAGGGGCGTGAATGGCCGGTTGTGGTGGTTGCAGGCCTCGATACAGGCATTCGTCACTCGTTACCCTATGAGGGCGTGATGTATGAAGACTTCAGTGACCTCGGCAATCTCCTCGAAAAGGCGCGGATCGAGATCGTCCCCGGGTTCGATGCCGAAGAAACCGCAGAACGGTTTCTCGAGGAGTTTGCCTGGGAACGCGAACAGGATGCGAGGAGCCTGCTCTACGTAGCCCTGACGCGCGCAAAGGAGAAAGTCATCCTCGAGTGGCCCGCCAACAAGAAAGGCAAGGATCTCAAGAAAGAGCCCTACTGGTCGCTTCTGGTTCGTGCCGCGAACATGGAACTGACTCCTGAAGGCATGAGCATAGATGGGCAGCTGTTCCCCTGTACCACCATACATGTTGATGGCCAGGAACCGCTTGAGCTCGAAAAGCGTGAGGAGTCCGGTGAGCTGTCGGTGTTCGGTCGTTCCTGCATCGAGGAGGGCGAGGTCGATCCAGAAACCCTGACCCCGGAATACGTAACCCCGTCGTCACTCCACAGCGAGGAGTCACAGGTTGAGGGAGAACGGGAAGATATTGTCTACGGCAAGCCCCTGGAACTTGATATCGAGGGAATCGATGACCCGATGCAGCGAGGAAGCCTCCTGCACCGGGCATTCGAACTGCTCTCCGGATATCCTGAACGGGCATCGCTGCTTGGCCAGGCCCTCGGCAACCTGCTGAAGGAAGAACAGCTACAGGATCTTTCCCGCGCCGTCGCCACATTCGATGCATGGCTTGCACAGGCGTTTCCTGGCTATACAGCACAAAGTGAAGTCCCGCTCCTGGCACTGAACGAACAGGGAAGCGTCATAGCCGGCTTTGCCGACATGGTGGTCGAGACCAATGATGGACTCTGGATTATCGACCACAAGTCAGACAGGGTGGCAACACCGGAGCTGAAGACTGAACGGTTCACCTTCTATTACCCGCAGCTGCAAGCCTATGCCGACGCACTGCAGCAGGCAAGGCCTGATAAGCCGGTTCGGGGGATAGTGGTAAACTGGCTGAGTTACGGGGAAGTGAGCAGGATATGATTGCATCGTACAATTGTAGGGTACCTAAAAAAAGTCCTTGGTGATATATTATTCATAAAATGTATAAGTTATCAGTCAATAAAGGGTCCGGAAATCAGTATATTACTTTAAGAACTGTCATTTGATCCTTGCTGCCATAAAAACATGAATCTAATAGGTCCTTTTCGACGAACATTTCCTGCTTGAATATCTAACAAAATTAAAGGATCAAATTGTAAAGCTTGAAGAGTATATCGACTGGGATATTTATGTCCCGGTTCTTGATGTAGCCTTCTCATAACCTGCTAACATTTATGGCTAAAAGAATCATCTTAAGGTTGAAAAGGACATGAAAGTTATCAGTTACTATATGGTGACGGATGCCTCAGTTCATGACTCTCAAGTGCTCGATATCCTTATAGAAGATGCTGAAGCCGCGAATATTGGACAAGAGGCAAGCATCGATGCCAGTGGCATGACAAACCAGGTGCATGAGAATAGTTTACGGTCTCGAAAGATGACTAAAACCCGGAAAGTTTCTAATCAAGCAAAATCTGGTTCCCGAGTCAGGGACGAACACGTTTTTGGCTTCATGACAAATACAATGCATGGATGATATACAATTTGATGCGGTGTGTTCAGTTCAACAATAAAGTGTATAACGTTTTCTAGAGATAAGTGCGTCCAGTAAAGCTATAAAAGAGGATTTTGTGCCCAAAATGTGTAAAAGAACAGGACTATCGGCTCTTCTATGAGCCCAAGGCGCTGGCTAGCACAAATAATATACCAACGGTCAGTTTATAGGGCTTCCCTGTGGTAAATTTAAGGTATAACCTAATGAATAATAGGCCCTTGTTATTGATAGAGTTTCTGTAAAATCGTAGTATTAGCGGAGGATTAAAGTAACTCTATATTGAGAAATGAAGTTGTAGTTTTATGGGGTATGTGTATCTGATTAGAAATGGTGGGTTGCATAAGATTGGAATAACAAATGATATGCAACGTAGAGTAAGCCAGTTAAAGCCGGATGAGGTTGTGGCGTATAAGTATTTTGGCGATGATTATAGGTTGATTGAAAAGGCGCTACATGATAAATATAAGCATTGTAGGTTGCCACAGAGTGAATACTTTCGGTTAAGTCAAGAGGAGATTGATGAAGTAAGTGATTATCTTAATGATGTAGGTGGTTTAAATGAAATCGCCGTAGATTCTGATGACGTAGATGGATATATAGCATGGCCAAGGGTGTTCAGTATCATATTTTGGGTTTACTCTGATCTTGCTAGAGGTGTGGCGGAGTGGATTTGGGACAATATTCTTGAGCCCTTATGGGAGAGGCTTATAGATCTCCTGGAAAATATTTTTGACGCGATAAGAGATTTTCTGATTGTGTTGGCGAAAATTGTTTTTGGCCTAAGTATGGTCTTTATGTTTTTATTTTTCACATACTGTAATGGTAGCGAAAAAAAGGATCCAGTACAGCCTGGCGAAATTAAAGTTGTAGCTGAAAAAAAAGATGATAAGTCGCCTTTAAATCCCTACTCTGACACTGAAAAACAGAATAAAAGTGAAGAGTATAAAGATAATGGTAATAATTACTATCATTATGATGATAAAGAGGCAAAACTTAATAATGGGATTGTTTTAAAGACGCTTAATGTTACAAGCTATGTTAATGGCGAACCTATCAGGAAAGCTCAAACAAGCAAAGAATGGAAACATGCAATAGCCGAAAAGGATGGAGCTTATAGTGTTTATAATAATGGCTTAAGTAATGTAATTTTCTATAATAAATATGCGGTAATTGATGATCGTAGAGTAGCTCCAATAGGATGGCATATTCCTGATGAAGACGAATGGGCGAAAATTATTAGTCAAAAGGAAGCAATTAAGCAATTTTTTTTACCTGCCGGGATGAGAGAACGTGACGGTGATTATAGTCGTGTTGGGAAAAAAGGATATTATTGGGTTGGAGATATAACTGAGGATCCTCAAAATATTAGGTTCGATGCTGAAGATGAAAGCTTTGTCTTTGAGAAAGGCTCTTTGTTCAGCGGTAATGATGGTAGGGGATATATTATTCTAATTATTAA
>Ga0272444_10001786_pt1 | contig 20333 bp, 15 predicted proteins | sample SSMForm13_FD_201033 | JGI IMG/M metagenome (GOLD analysis project Ga0272444, IMG submission 201033) | Marine sediment archaeal communities from Little Sippewissett salt marsh, Falmouth, MA, United States - SSM-Form-13 | ecosystem: Environmental > Aquatic > Marine > Wetlands > Sediment ... | reverse complement strand
CAGTTTCCCAGCCAGACCAACAGTGCGATCGTCAACGCGACCGGCGCGATCAGGGCGATGCCCTGCAAAAACCATTTCCAGACCTTGACCAGCATGAGTGCTCCTGGGTTTGTTGTTTGCCGTTACGCACGTGAGACCCTGGAGAGCCGGGATCATTCACCCCGACCGCTGGCGCTGCAGGGCTCGCCCAGTGCTCACATCGGGCTGTTGTTGGAGCTTGCCATGTTTCACCAGTGCCGGCTCATCGGCAATCCCGGTCTTGGCCAATCGGCGCCGCTGCTCACGGTTGAGGTGGGCGCCACTGGGTGGGCGGCCGCTGTTGCCGCTCACTGGCCCCTGCCGGTAACCATCACCAGCACGGTGCGGGCGATGATCGACAGGTCCATCTTCAGCCACGCAAGCGGGTGCGCCAGCGCCATGGCGTAGCGGTGGTCGAAGCCGACCTTGCTGCGCACGTCCTCGATACAGGTGTCGTAGCCCTGGTTCACCTGGGCCAGGCCGGTGATGCCGGGCACCACGCCATAGGTGCGCTCGGCAAAGAACGGGATGGCGCTCTCCAGCCTGGCGTAGAAACCCGGGCGCTCCGGTCGCGGGCCGATGATCGACATCTCGCCGCGCAGCACATTGATCAACTGCGGTATCTCGTCCAGCCGCGTCTTGCGCAGGAAGTTGCCGACCCGGGTGATACGCGGGTCGCGCTTCTTGGCCCACGTGGCGCCGGAGGCCTTTTCCGCGTCGCTGACCATGGTACGGAACTTGATCATCTCGAACAGCTGCACATGGTCGGGCATGGCCTTGCCGATGCGCATCTGCCGGAACAATACCGGACCGGGCGAATCCAGCTTGATCGCCAGGGCGATCAGCGGAAACAGCGGCAGGGCGAGCAGCAGGCCGAACCCGGCAATGCCCAGGTCGAACAGGCGCTTGCTGCGCGCGGTGAACGGATCTATGTCCTGGTAGGGGTTGGGCACGGCTGCTTTCTCCTTGCGTTGGAAGCCGGTGGCATTGATGCGCTGCCAGCGGCCTTGCTCCAGGCCCAGCAGGTAACGGACGGCGCCGACCAGGCCGGCAAAGTGCCCGGACACCAGGTAGCCGAGCGCGCGCAGCGGACGTGGGGCATTGCGCGGCTTGAAGATCAGTTGCAGCGCGGCCAGGGCATAGGCGAGCAGCTGCAGGGCTGCGAGCCCGGCGAACAGGGGGTAGCCGGGGGCCAGCCACAGGCTGCCGAGCAGGCTCACCACCATCAACAAGGGCATCAGCACGCGCAGACCCTTGCCCGAGGCGAAGGCGAACGCCACGCCGCGGTAACTGGGCCGCAGCAGGCGTTTCAGGCGCAGCAACTGCTGCATATTGCCGGCACTGATGCGGCGGCGCCGCGCCTGGTCCATCTGCTCGTCCGAGCTTTCCAGTTCCAGGGCGGTGATGCGCGAATCCTGCTCGGCACGGAAGCCCCTGGCGACGATCTCCATCGGCAACACGAAGTCGTCGTTGATGGTGTCTTCAGGCAGTGGTTGGAACAGCGCGCGACGGAACAGGTAGAAGGCACCGTGCGCGCCGAGGGTCGCGCCGAGGCTGGCCTCGCTGGACTTGATGCGCGACTGGTAATCCCAGTAGGCCGCTTCCCCCGGCGAGCCGGGGGTGAACAGCCGGTAGTGGCTGTTGAGTACGCCGACACGCGGGTCCTTGAAGCTTTCCGCCGCCAGCAGCAAGGCATCCACGGAGATCAGTGCCGACACGTCGCTCAAGGCCACCAGCTCGCTGTCCAGGCTGCCGACCACTTCATTGATCAGCGCGACCTTGCCGCGGTTGCGGGTGAATTCGCGCACCTCGATGTGCAGGTGCTCGCAGATCGCTTCCTTGCTGGTGCGGCGCGCGATGTTCGCGGTGTCGTCCTTGCAGCCGTCGCAGGCGATGACGATGTGCAGGCGCTCGCTCGGGTAATCCAGGGCGGCGAGGTTGCGGATCTTCTCCGCGATCCAGCGCGCCTCGTTGTAGGCAGGGATGACGATGGCGATGCGCGGCAATTGCGCATCCGCCGCGACCATGGTGTATCGGCGCGGGGCGGCGCTGATCGGCTCGCGCTGCAGGCGCCGATGCAGCAGGCGCAGGATCAACGGATAGCCGACATGGTGGTAGACCACCAGCAGGGCGCTGCCCAGGGTAAGCGTAATCAGCAGGGTATCGATCATCTCAGGCTCCGGCACGCAGGGAGGCATAGGCATCGGCCATCTGCCGCACGTCACATTGTTCGCGCACGAAATCACGCGGCTGGAAATGGCGCTGGGACCGCAACATCTGTTGCAGCGATTCGGCCAGGCGTCCGGCATCGCCGGGCGGTACCAGCCTGCCGCTGGCGGGGCACAGGGTCTCGCGTGCGCCGCCGACGTCGCTGACCACCGCCGGGATCTGGCAGGCCTGCGCCTCCAGCGGCGACAGCGGAAAGCCCTCGTTCAGCGAGGGCAGGCAGAACAGGTCCAGTGCCTGGTAGAAGGTCGGCATGTCGTCGATACGCCCGAGAAAGTGCACCCGCTGGTCGATACCATGGTGCCTGGTCAGCGCGCGCAACTGCGCTTCATTGCCGCCGCTGCCGGCGAGCGCCAGGTGGGTGTCCGGCGGCAGCATGGCGAGCGCCTCGATCAGCACCTGTTGCCCCTTCACCTGTTCCAGGCGGCCGGCGCAGCCGACCAGCGGCACACCGGTCGGCAGGCCCAGCCACTGCCGCGCCAGGCGCGCGTTGCCGGGCTTGAAGCGCGCAGTGTCGATGCCGTTGCGCACCACGCGGATGTCCCTGCGGCCGAGATGCCTGTGCATGGCCGCGGCCACGCTGTTGGCGTCGGCGACCAGGGTGGGGCGGGTGAGCGCGATCGCGGCACGCTGCAGCCAGCGCCGGCGCGGCGCATCCAGGTGCCAGGCATCGTGTTCGGTATGGGTCAGGTGGCGGATGCCGGCGAGGCGTGCGGCCAGGCCGCCGTACAGCAAGGGACCTATGTGGTGGGTATGCACGGCATCCGCCTGCAGGTGCTGGAACAGGCCACGCAGGCGCCTGATCAAGGCGGGTTGCCAGCCGGCACGCTTGTGCATGAAGTAGAGGCGCTCGGCATGCGCGGCCAGGCGTGGCCAGGCGGCCAGCGCACTGTCGTGTTCGCCTTCGAGGCTGACGATGTAGGTGGTATCGCTCGACGAAGCGAACGACGCCAGATCCAGTGCCATGGTTTCGATGCCGCCCGGGCGGAGATGTTGGACCAGCTGTATCACGGTGTTCATCGTGGAATCTGCGTTGTGGTTGTTCCTGACAGGCTTAAGAGCAGCGATCGTGCCAATTCCGAACGGCGGCGATATGCACGCAAAAAACAGCTTGTTACGCGCGTCGCTACCGGCGGCTTGAGACGCGCGCGGTGATCGCTTTGCAGATTGCATTGGAAAATGCGAGCTGCAGTGCGGGCAGGCGGTTCGTTTGCGGCTTCGGCATGACCGGGTGATTGCCGCCATGCGGCAGCACGGGATCAAGCAGACGTGGCCAGGCGGATGATCAACTGGCGCAGGCTGTCCATCTCGCTGTTGCCCAGCTGCCCGATAGCCTCGCCGCGCTCGGGAATGCGCTCGCGGATCTGCTGCAGCAGCGTCTGCGCCCTGGGGTCGGTACTGGCCGCGGCTTCCAGCCACAGCAGCCAGCGCAGGTCGGTGATGCCGTCGCTCAGCGCGAACAGCTGCTCGTCCACTTCCGGGACGGCCGGGCAGGGATCGGCCATCGGGTACAGGTACTGGACGTCGTCCTCGCGCCCGTCGGTCGGGTCGAAGGGATCGGCGGTGGGCATGCGCGCGTGCCATTGCAGATAGCCGGCCGCCGCCACCCGCCACAGGTAGAAACCGGCCGCCGCGCGCACATTGGGCATGTTGTACAGCCAGGGTTGCCGGCCACTCTCCCGTATCGCCTGCAGGGTCGCGGGGTCGATATCGAAGGCCGCGTTCAGCAGCACGATATCGAAGGCCTCGAGGTGGCGACGGTCTGCGGCGTGGTTGAGCTGGCCGGCAAGGGTCACCCCGGGGGCATAGACCTGCGCATAGCGGCGTGTCTTTCCCAGGGCGGGCGGCTGGCCTGGGTTGGAGGGTTCGTCCGCGGTGGCCCAGGCCGGCGGTTCGATGCCCTCGCGTTGCAGGCGTTGTTCGAGTTGCGCGATGCGCTTGAACGTGGCTTCCAGGCCCAGTCGCGCGCGCAGGCGCTTGAACGATGCGTAGGCCAGGTACGGCGCCTGGAAGCCGGCATCGCGGGTGCTGCGCAGTTGTTCGACAAAGCGGTTTTCCTGCTCCGCGGAGATCGGCGTGTCCAGCGGCGGCGCGATACCGCTCAGGCCCTGGCGCGCAAGGAATTCCAGGTCGCAGCGGGTGGCGTGGTCGGCGAGCGGGCGCGTCGCCTCGAACCAGCCGAAATGTACCGGCTGCTCCAGGTACAGGCCGATGGGACGGTCGGTCTCGGGCAGGGACAACTCGGGCACATCGACCAGTAGCGGGGCACTCAGGGTCTGCTTGCCGAGACGCACGCTGATCGATCCCCGGTAGCTGCCGGCCGCCGCATCGGCCGGGACATACACGCGCAGGTGCAGGCGGCGCGGCGGATCGCCGGGCGCCAAGGGCGGGAGTGTGCCGCTGCGCAGGTGGGCATTCGATGCTCGCAGCAGGGTCGAGGCAAGCCCGGCGCGTCGCAGGTGCCAGCGGCCCCAGCGCAACTGGGTCGGCAAGCTCTTTGCGTTGAGCATGGGCGCGGAGATGTGCACCTCGGGGACCTGCTGCGTGTCGCCCGGATACAGGTCGAAGCGCAGGTTCACGTGGGTGGTGCGTGCCGCGGTCACCGGGCGCTGCAGTGCGGCGAGCATGCCCTGGTCGGCGCGGGCGTAGCGCCAGGGCTCGATCGCCCAGGTGTTTTTCCACCAGGCCTCGCGCTCGCGCTGCACCTGCCGGCGCGCCGGATAACGCGGGTCGGGTTCGGCCAACAGGGCGGCAAGGAAGCCGGACTCGGGCCGCTCGCCGTGCAGTTGCAAGGTGAGGCCGTCCGCTGCCACGCTGACCGGGAAGCTGATGGACTGCGCGGCGGGTGCGCCGAACAGCGACCAGGACGAACTGGCCTTGCCCGCCTCGCGGCCGGCCCCGGCGAGGTAGACCTGGCGGATCCACTGCATCGGGCTCAGCCTGCGCTGGTACACCAACTGGCCGTTGGCCTTGATGCGTCGCTGCAGCGGATGCGGCAGGAACTCCCATTCGCCCGGCTCGCCCAGCCACAGGGTGATGAACCATTCACCGGGCGGCAGCGGCAGGTGCAGCGTCTCGATACCCCGGATGCCGTCGATGCTGAGTGCATCGGCGGCCTGCTTGCGCGCACTGCGATCGATGGCGCTCAGCTGCCTGCCGCGCACGCCGGGGTGTGCGGGGGTGACCGCGGTGAAACCCGGCCAGAGCGCACTGTGCGTATCGCCCAGGTCCCAGGCGATGCTGCCGCGGGGCAGCGGTGTCGGGGTGAGCAGTTCGATCGGGTCGATCTGCAATGCACCGTCGCCGCGGCCCTGGAACGCGATCGCATGGCGCAGCCGCGACAGGTCGAAGGCGCGTCCGCCGGGCGTGCGCAGGCCACCCAGCGCTATGCGCTGCTCGAAACGTCCGGGTGCGACCTCGCGCTCCAGGTTGATGCGATCGGTGTAGGCCGGGTCGGGTCGGTCATCGAGGCGTATCACCAGCACCTGCGGCTGGCGACTGGTGTTGTTGCCGGTGATTTTCAGGTACTGACGCGACTCGGGCCTGGCATGTTCGCTGAACGGAAGAACTGCGCGGCTTTGCTGCGCGGTGACAGCGGTACTGAGCAGCAGGCCGGCGAGCAGCGATACCAGCAGGCGCCCGGGTTTGGCCACGCCACCGAGGATGGCGCCGGGCGCAGCAGGCGTCTGCCGGGGCTGTGTGCTGATGCGCATGATCGGCTTTCAGGGGAAGGTGTAACCCTTGTCCGAGAACAGCCTCACACAGGCATCCACCGCGGCAGGACAATACAGTGTTTGGCGTCCGGCGGTGATTTCCTCGAGCGCCTTGTCGATACCCAGGGCCGGGCGATAGGGGCGGTTGGCGCCCATGCTTTCGACCACGTCGGCGACCGCCAGCACGCGTGCCTCGATCATGATCTCTTCGCCGATCAGGCCGCGCGGGTAACCGCTGCCATTCATGCGCTCGTGGTGCTGCAGCACGATGCCGGCGATGTCCCAGGGAAACTCCAGGTCCTTGAGGATGTTGTAGCCGATATGCGGGTGTTCCTTGATCAGGTTGAACTCGTGTTCGCCGAGGCGCGTCGGCTTGGAGAGGATTTCGCCGGGGATGCCGATCTTGCCCACATCGTGCACCGCAGCCGCGGTATGGATCGCCTCCACCTGCTGCTGCTCGAGCCGCAGTTCCTCGGCGATGGCGCGGGCCAGGTGCGCCACGCGCTGCTGATGCAAGGCGGTGTACGGGTCCTTGTACTGGATGGTCATGCCGATCGCCTTGATCACATCGCGCAGGGTGTCGTGCACCGCGCGCTCGGAACGTTTCTGCGCGGTGATATCGGCATAGTGCTCGGCATGTCCGCCGCGGAATCTGCCGACCTGGATCGGGCTGCTGCTCATTTGCAGCCAGCGTTCCGGGCGATCGTGCGTGGCGGCTAGGCGGTATTCGACATGGTGACGCGCTTCTACGTCCGTGGTCGCCAGCTGTGCTTCGAGCAGGTTGGCGGGCATCTCTTGCGGCACCATCCCGGCCAGGCACAGCATTTCCTTCTTGGTTTTGCCGATCAACTGCTGCTCGTGGACGTTCAGGTAATCGCGCAGGGTCTTGTTGACCCAGACCACCTGTTGCTCACGGTCGAGAATGCAGATGCCCGCGGACAGCTTGTCCAGGGTGTCCTCGAACCATTCCGTTTGTTTTGCTGCAGCTTGATGCACGATGCGCTTCCTTGAGGGTTGGGTGGGTTGAAGGCTGTTCCGTTCAGCTCTGAATCAGCACAGGGGAGCGGGACGAAACCATTGGCGGTATACGGGTGAGTACCGGCGCACCGGTCAGCGCCTCGAGTTGATCGCGGCGGCGAATGCTGTTGTCGCCCAGTTCGAACAGCAGGGCCATGCCCGCGCCGAGGAACAGCCCGCCGAACACGCCGGCGATCACGAACAAGACCAGGGGCAGGTTCGAGGGCGCGGTCGGGGTGAACGGCCGGTCGATGATCTTGACCCGCTTCTCCTGTTCGAACAGGCCGAGCGAGCCGGTCACGCGCGCCATCTCGTGACGTTGCAGCAGCTCTTCGTAGAGCGCGCGCTTGACCTTCAGGTCGCGTTCCAGGGTGGTCAGGCGATGCTCCTGCGCACCGAAACCCGCCGTCTGCTTTTCCAGCCTGGCGATCATCGCCTCGAGGCTCGCGACTTCCTCGGTCAGGGCTTCGACGCTGCTGCGTGCGCTCTGCAGGTTTTGCAGCTGCGAGATCAGCAGCGGCTGGGTGGTCGCCTCGTCGTTGATCGGCGTGCTGCTGACGATGTCCCACAGTTGCGCGGTGTCCACGCTGCGCTCGGCACTGGCCAGCACGCGACGCCGTTCCTCCTCCAGGCGGCGCAGGCTGCGCAGGGCGCCCTGCACCTGGCTGTGGCTGTCGGTATAGCGTGCCCGCAACAGCGCCAGTTCGCCGCGGATGCGCACGATCTGTTCTTCGATACGCCCGACCACCGGGTTGGTCTTGGACAGCTGCTGGTCGAGGCTGCCGAGACTGCGGCTGGCCCCGGCAAGCTCGGCTTCGCGTTCCGCCAGGCGCTGGCGCAGGTGTGCCAGGCGCGACATGTTGGTGGCATGCAGTTCCGGCAGGTCTTCGGTGTGCCGGTCCTTGAACTCGGCCAACGCGGATTCCGCCTTGTCCAGTTCCTGGCGGCGATGCTTGAGGTGTTCCTGCAGGAAGAAACTCGAGTCCTTCATCGACGAGCGTTCCGGCGCGAGCAGTTGCTCGATGAACTGCCGGCTGACCACCTCCAGGGTTTCCCGCATGCCCTCCGGGGTGTGTGAGCGGTAGTCGATGCGGATCAGGTCCTTGCCGGCCATCTGCACCGACAGCGACGAGGACAGGGTCTCGATCACCTGGTCGTGGCGGCTTGCCGGGTCGTCGTCGCTGAGCAGGCCGCGCGCCTTGGCCACCGCGCCGAGGATATGCCGGCTGTGCAGCAGGGTGCTGAGCGCCTCCATGCGTTCCTTGAGCATGGAGGAGACCGCCAGGTCCTCGAGGAAGGGGTTCATCTTGGCGGTCTCCTGGATCAGCATGCTGGTGTGCGCCGCGTACTGGCGCGGCGTGAACATGCCGATCAGCAGCCCGAGCAGCGGCAGCAGCAGGATCGGCAGGACGATCACGTAACGTTGCCGCCATGCACCGGCGAGTATGTGGAACATGCGGTAGCTGAGCGAGCTCATAGCCGCTCCACCCATGTGGCCAGCTGCGCGGCGCGTGCCTGCCAGGTGTGCTCGGCGACGCTTGCCTGCTGGTCAGGCGAACACGGCATATCCGCCGCCGCCTGCAGGGCCGCGACCATCTCGCCGGCATTGCTCACTGTGCTGACATGCGCCTGGTAGGGCTGCAGCGCAGGGAAGGGCGTGCTCACGATCGGCCGCCCGGCGGCCAGGTATTCACGCAGCTTGAGCGGGTTGCAGGCCTGGATCTGCGCATTGTCGCGGAACGGCAGCAGCGAGACGTTCCAGTGCTGCACATAGCCCGGCAGCTGGGCGTGCGCACGCGGGCCGAGCAAGCGCACATTGTGCAGCCGCTGTAGCGGCTGTATGTCGATTACCGGGGTGCCGATGAACACGAAGTGCCAGTGCGGCAGGCGCTGCGCGCAGGCCACCAGCAGCTCGATATCGATCCATTCGGAGATGCTGCCGTAGAAGCCGGCGACCGGGCGCCCGTCATCGGGCAGGTCCGGTGCACGCGGGCAGGGCGTGGCGAACAGCGCGTGATCGACGCCGTGCGGCAACAGGCGGGTGCGTGCGGCGGGAAAGCGCTCGGCCAGTCTGTCGCTGGCGGCCAGGATCAGGTCCGCCTTGCCGGCCAGTTCCACCTCGCGCCGGCTGACGGTCGCGTGATCGACCCCGGCGAGCGCGCCGAAGTCATCGCCGCAGTAGTACAGCAGGGCGCTTTCGCCCAGCTGCCCGGCGACATCCACCGCGGTCGGCAGCGAGGTCCACAACACCGGGGATTGCAGTCCCATCTGTTGCGCCAGCGGGCGGATCTGGCGCGCCAGCATGCCACTGGCGATACGCCGCGCCAGGCGCGTGCGCGGCACCGGCAGGGTGCGCGGATTGAGCACGCGGAAGCGCGCCTGCTCTGGTTCACCCGTGGGTGCCGGGCCGTTGCGCTGGCTGTGCAGCAGCTTGTGCCAGGCGCGCTGTAAGTCGCGCGGCTGCAGCCGGGGTCGGCGCAGGCCGATGGAATTGACCCACAGTACCTTGCGGTCGCTGCCGAGGTGACGTATCAGGTGCTGGGTGCTGCTCGGCAGGCCGCCCCAGTCTTCGCCGAAAACGATCAGGTCACGTGGCATCTCAGGCCGCCTGTTCCCGCTCCTGGCGGGCACCGAGGGGGCGGATCACCCGGGCGGGCACGCCGCCGGCGAGCACGTTTGCCGGCAGGCTGTGGGTGACCACGCTGCCGGCCGCGACGATCGTGCCGGCGCCGATCTCGACCCCGGCCATCACCATCACGCCGGTCGCCAGCCACACGTCGTCGTGCAGCACGATGTCGCCGACCTGCTGATCGCTCTCGGGCAGGCCGGCGGCGCGCTCGGCGGCATCCAGCGGATGGCCCGGATAGCCGGCCAGCAGGCTGCGCCCGGCGATGCGCACATTGTTGCCGAGGTGCACGCGACTGCCGACCGCGATGGTGGTCATCCAGCCGATGTCCACATTGTCGCCGACCTGCAGTTGCGGTGGCCGCGGCGCGCAGGTGCGGCCGCTGAAGGTGGTCTGGCCGGAGATGCGGCAGTCCTCGCCGATGCGTATCTGCAGCGGCCCGCTGATGTAAGGCAGCCCGCCGTACAGGTAGGTGTTTTTGCCGGCGGCGCTCAGGCGCCCCTTGAACAGCGGCGTCCACAGCAGGGCGCGGGCGATCCCGGCCAGCATGCCGCGCACGCCTCGGTAGCCGGTATACAGGGAGGCGGCGACGGCATGCGGCAAGGGCAGTTCGAAACGGCGGCTGGCCCTGAGCCCGCGCAGTGTGGCCTGGGCCAGCGGGTGCTCGCTGCTCTTCAGCCACTGCCGGGCCTGGTTGAGTGAAAGGCTGCCCATCGCGCTCACTCCACCGTGACCGACTTGGCCAGATTGCGTGGCTGATCGACATCGGTGCCCCTGGCCACCGCGATGTGATAGGCGAACAGTTGCAGCGGCAGGGCGTACAGGATCGGCTGCAACAGTTCCTCGACATCCGGCATGACGATGGCCTCGCCGATGTGCTCGCGCGCCAGCTGCACGCCTTCGGCATTGCTGATCAGCAGTACCTTGGCGCCGCGCGTGGCCACCTCGCGCAGGTTCGACAGCGTCTTGTTCAACAGGTGTCCGGGCGGCGCCACCACCACCACCGGCAGGCCGTCATCGATCAGCGCGATCGGACCATGCTTGAGTTCGCCCGCCGGATACGACTCGGCGTGGATGTAGCTGATCTCCTTGAGCTTGAGCGCGCCTTCCATCGCCAGCGGGTAGGCGATGCCACGGCCCAGGTACAGCATGTTGCCGGCGTCCTTGAACTGCTCGGCGACGCGCTGGATGCCCTGTGACTGGTCCTGGATGAAGCAGCGCATGACTTCGGGCAGGCGCTGCACTTGCTGCTGGATGCGTAGCAGTTCGCCATCGTCGATGCGCTGGTTGGCGCGCGCGGCGGCCAGCGCGAGATTGAGCAGCACCGCCAGTTGTGCGGTGAAGGCCTTGGTGGATGCCACCCCGATCTCAGGCCCGGCGAGTGTCCGCAATACGCCGTCGCTCTCCAGTGCCATGCTGCTGTTGTCGACATTGACGAGCGACACGCACGGCTGGCCGGCCGCCTTGGCGTGGCGCAGCGCCGCCAGGGTGTCGGCGGTCTCGCCGGACTGCGAGATGAACAGGGCGGCGTTGTCGCGCGAGATCGGTGCGCCGCGATAGCGTGCCTCCGAGGCGACATCGATATCGGTCGGCAGCGCGGCAAAGCCTTCCAGCCAGTACTTGCCGATCATGCCGGCGTAGTAGGAGGTGCCGCAGGCCACGATCGCCAGGCGCTGAATGCTCTCCAGGGCCGCGGGTACCGGCAGGACCTGCGAAGGCGCGTTCTGCACGTCGGAGAACTGCTCCAGGGTGCGCTTGAGCACCTCGGGCTGCTCGTGAATCTCCTTCAACATGTAATGCGCGAACCCCTGTTTGCCGGGATTGCCCTGCGCCAGGCTGACCGGGCGCATGCAGCGCTGCGCAGGCTGCCCATCGGCGTCGAGGATGTGCAGTTGGCTGCGGGTCACGCAGGCCAGGTCGCCGTCCTGCAGATAACAGACCTCGGTGACCTTGCTGGCCAGGGCGTTGGCATCCGAAGCGAGCAGGTAACCGTCCGCCGTTTTGCCGATCACCAAGGGGCTGCCGTGACGCGCGGCCACCACCATGTCCGGCCTGTCGGAGAACACCGCGGCGATGGCGAAGCTGCCTTCCAGGCGATTGATGGTGCTGCGCACCGCCTGGGTGGTGTCCAGGCCCTGTTCCAGGTAGTGGTTGATCAGCTGCGGGATGACCTCGCTGTCGGTATCGCTGTGGAACTGCCGGCCGGCCCGCTGCAGTTCATCGCGCAGCGCCTGGTGGTTCTCGATGATGCCGTTGTGTGCCACCGCCACGCGCGGCGTCATGTGCGGGTGGGCGTTGACCCGGGTCGGTGCGCCGTGGGTGGCCCAACGCGTATGCGCGATACCGATGCTGCCGTGCAGCGGTTGCTGCTGGAGAACGCGCGCGAGATTCTCCAGCTTGCCCTCGGCGCGCCGACGGTCGAGTCCCTGCGCACCGATCACGGCAATCCCGGCCGAGTCGTAGCCCCGGTAGGCGAGTGCCTGCAGACCGTCCATCAGGCTGTCGGTAACCGACTGATCATTGATCGCCGCGAAGATGCCACACATGTCCTTAAACCTCGTCTGGTTTGCTTGGTATGGCTAACAAAGCAGGAACCGGGCCAAGTATTATTCTGTCGTTGAAACAACGGCTTATGTTCCAGATCGCCAGCTCTGGCAAAAACACGGCGAGCGCGATTTGCAGTGTGGGCTGCGTATTGCAAAAGCCTTGTCACGAGCGTTGCGTTGTGCGCGGCCGGGCCGCATCCATGTCAGCGACGGCAAGACAAAAAAAGAGCTGCCGAAGCAGCTCGAGTACCTTGCGGTGGGTCAGGTGCGCTTGGGTAGCCGGGTCAGCCCGGCGAGCAGCAACAGGCCGAGCAGGCCGCCGCCGAGTGGCGGAACCGGGGCGGTGGCGATGTTGGAATCGCCGAACGCGCCTGCCGGGTCCGAGTTGATGATGAACACTGCGTCGTTGAAGTCTTCGTCGGAGCGATAGCCGTAATCGTTGCTGGTCGAGTCGATCCGGTTCAGGTCTTCGAAACCCATGATGACTTGCTCCTGGCTTGCGTCGGCGAACAGCATCGCCACGTGGCGCGCATCGACCAGGTTGCTGTCGACGGTGCTGGTGAAATCCGCCTCCGGGTTGAGGAGGTCGAGGCCGTAGAACAGCTGGGTATCCCCGCTGAGCACCGCATCGTCCACCAGGTCACCGCCGTCCCAGGCGTTTTGCGCCAGGAAAAAGCTCACCGAGGTGCCGGCGGCCAGGGTGCCGTCGCCCACCTGCACGGTATCGCCGGGCAGCAGGCTGCCACCGCCACCGGATTCGGAGACGTTCGGGTACAGCCAACCGACATCCACGCCTTCGATTACCGATAGCTCGTCGAGGGAAACGACGCCGGAACCGTCGCTGTCGATATCGCCCTTGGACAGGCCGTCGAAGGCGCCTTCGTTGAAGGTCAGCCAGCCGAGCGAGTTGTTGTAGCCTGCACCTTCGTCGAGAAAGGTCACCGAGACGTTGGCGTCCTGGTTGAGCGTCAGGTAAGGGTCGTAATCGGTGTTGAGAAAGGCGCTGTCCACGGCGTTGGCTTCCGGCAGCTGCTCCGCCACCGTCTGCAACAGGGCCGGGTCCACCGTCTGGCTTTCCAGCGGCGTGGTCTCGGTCTGCAGGGCCACGGCCGCCGCAGGCACCAGCGACAGGGCGATCAGGAATGTACCGGCAATCTGCTTCATTGGTCACCCGTGTGCTTGAAAGGTGGTCCACGGCAACCGGCCTACCTCCGTACAGCGGTGCGGAAAAGCGATGGCGTAGACCGGCCCGGGACTGCTATGGCCTTCGATCTGCAAGCGCTGTGCCATTGCATGGACGCTCGCTTCGATCCAGAACCGCAGCCGCGGAAACTCGTCGTGAAGCCTTTGCTGGAAAAGGTATTGCGTCTGATAGCCGACCTGCGACGAACGGCCTTCCCACAGGCCCAGGAATTCATCGCCTTCCGGCATCACCACGATTTGCAGATTGCCATTGCATCGTGGAAAGCTGAATTGCAATCCGCGAATGCCGCCGTCGCGGGTGTAATGCACCAGCCGCGGCGCCGCCATGCCGTGCTGCTTCAGGAATACGTACAGCTGTTGCAGGTATTGCCGCTCGGCATCGCTGTCGGCGGCACGTGCCGGCGCGGCGGTGCGCAGCATCAGAGCGCTCGCGCTGAGCACGCACACGATGAGCCAGGTGTAGCTATGCCACATGCGGTCTCTCCTCAACGACCCAGCGCAATCCCTGGTGGATCGCAAGCAGCAGGAGGGCCGAGGCCGCCAGCTGGTACAGCTGTTCGCCGCTGTTGCTGTGCCACCAGCTGTGCCAGGCGAGGTCCACCGCCATGCTGTACAGACGCGCCAGGTTGAGCGTGAGCATGGACAGTGTCAGTACGGCGATGAAAACCAGTTCGCGACGTACGAATCCCCCTCCCCGGAAGCGCGAAAGCGCGTACCAGGCGAGCCAGGCATTGCCCAGGTTGGTGAGCGAGGAGCATCCGCGCAGGATCAGCAACTGGTGGTCAGCGGGGCCGAAAACGACGTTGCCGACGTGGCTGCCGCTGCCGCTCGCAAGCTGCAACAGCCAGGCCACCAACGCGGCATCGGCAGTCAGTACCGGCCCCGCGAACCACTTCAAGAGATGCGCCACTATCAGGGTTTGCAGTGCGGCGGCCGCGATCAGCATCATTCCCTGTCGCGCGCGCGATGCTTTTGCGCTGCGCCAGCCCAGCCAGGCACTGCCGAGCAGCAGCACCAACCAGCCGAGCTGGTGACTGGGGACCAGGAACAGCGTGGCCAGGCCGACCGCCACCCAGTGATCGGCAGTGCGCGCGCGAACCCGTGCAGCTGGCCACCACATGGCCAGGCCGAGCACGATGGCGAACCCCGGTACCAGGCCGGGTATCGCCGCCTGCTGCAGCGACGCCACTTGCAGGAGCGGCAGATGCACAGCCAGCAGTGCACCGGCGAACAGTGGCAGGAACAGCATGCGCCTGTCGGTTGATCCGGCTGCGATGCGGGCGGGTGTGAAACCTGGCAGGCGCATTTTCATCTTTGCAGGAGCAGGCTTTGAACCTGGTTTCTGCCTGCGCTTTTGGCGTGGTACAGGGCGCTGTCGGCGCGCGCCAGCACTGAATCGCGGTTGTCGCTGTCGGGATCGAATTCGGTCAGCCCGAAACTGGCGGTGACGGTTACGCTGTTTTCCCCGTGTTGAATTACCAGTGCCTGCAGCAGTTGGCGGTAACGTTCACAGGCATCGAATGCGTTGAGCAGGGTGCTGCCGGGCAGGCAGATGCAGAATTCCTCGCCACCCAGGCGGCCGATGCGGTCCTCGGCGCGTAGATTGTTGTCGACCTCCCTGGCAACGGCTTTCAGTACCTGGTCGCCCATGTCATGTCCGTAGTTGTCGTTGACGCGCTTGAACAGGTCGATATCCAGGTAGGCGACAGAGAGCGGCGAACGGTAGCGCCGGGCACGCGCGATTTCTCGGTCGAGGATCGAGTTGAAGTAGCGTCGATTCGGCAGTTCGGTCAGCTCGTCCATGTGTGCCAGGCGATCCAGGCGCTGAGTCAATGACACCAGCTGCTGGCGCATGCCGGCGATGCGTTGCATCGCCTTGATCTTGGACTTGAGGATCAGGCCGTTGACCGGTTTGATCAGGTAGTCGTCGCCACCCGAGTCGATGCCCTGCGCGATGTCGTCCGGCGTGGATTTTCCGCTGAGAAAAATGATCGGGGACCAGCAGGCGGTTTGCTGTTGCTCCAGTGCGCGGATTGCGCGTGCCGTCTCGTAGCCGTTCATCTGCGGCATCTGCACGTCCAGCAGGATCAGGTCGAACGGGTGCTCGACCCGTCGCAGACGCGTCACAGCCTCTCTGCCGTCGCCCGCCTCGACCACCTGGTGACCGAGTGTCTGCAGCAGGGCGCCGAGCAAGCGTCGCTCGCTGGCTGAATCGTCAACCAGCAGGATCGACAGGCTTGTATCGTCAATGTTGCTTGGTGCTTGCATGAGCAGGGTTTTCTTCCGGGGGTGAATCGGACACAGGCTGAAGATGGGTATCTGCCCAGTGGGCGACGGCCACCACCAGTGCCGCCAGGATGTAGATCGGCCAGGTGAAGCCCTGGGTCAGGAAGGTGCCGGACACGGCGGTGCCGACCAGTCCCGCCAGTACCGCCTGGGAGGTGGCGTGGATGGATGCGGGTATCGCCTGGCCATGTCCTTCGATCCGGCGTAGCACCCTGAGGGCGGTGCGCAACAGCATCACGATGATGGTGACGAACACGCCGAGCCCGAGGAAGCCGGTCTCGGCGAGCACACCGAACCAGGTGCTGTGTACCGCGTGGTTCAGTCCGTCCCAGTGCGGGCTGTAGAAAAAGTAGTTGGAGTAGAAGTTGTCCAGGCCGACCCCGGTAAGCGGATTGTGCAAGGCCATGCCGAAGGCCGCCTCCCACGCATACAGACGCCCCATCGCCGAGGCATCGATGCCGTCCTCGGCGGCGCCGCCGGAGGCACGTCCGGAGATGCCGGCCAGCGCAAACAGCAGCACTGCGGCAAGCATGCCGATCATCATCAACAGGGCCTTCGACTTGATGCGCCGGTAGCCGTATACACCGAAGATCGCCAGGATCCCGAGCAGGCCGCCGCGGCTCTGCGTGGCGATCACCGCCCAGAACAGCACCGGGATGCTGATCACGCCGAGCCAGCGCGTGCCGCGGCCGAGCCCGGCGGTCAGGGCCAGGCCGACGGCGAACGAGGTGGGGAACATCAGCACCAGTGCCAGGTCGTTCGGATCGCCGAGCACCGAGCCGATGTCACGGCCGATGGTGACGCGTGTACCTTCGACCAGGCCGATACCGTTGAGCTTGTTGGCGATGGCGACCAGTCCGACCAGCACGCCGGAGACGGTGATCATCCTGGCGGCGAAGTCGAATTCCTTTGCGGTGCGGGACAGCCAGGCGATTGCAAAGGTCATGAGCGCGATCTTCCAGTAGATGCCCTTGAAGTACTCGAGCGCGACCGGGCGGTTGCTGGCCAACACCACGCCGAGGGTCACCAGCAGGAAGAAGACGCTGACCGCGGTCAGTTCCGGACGCCAGTAGGCGCTGATCTTGCGCGTGATACCGATATGCCAGGCCAGCGCTGCCAGCGAGGCGAGCGACAGCAGCAGCGGAATCTTCAGCGAATACAGCTGCGGGAACACCTCGTGCAGGCGGAAGAACGAGAACACCACGAACAGCAGCACCATCAGGAACGGCTGCTTGAGCACGAACACCGCGGCGAACGGCAGCAGGCCTAAAACCACCACCAGCGCCGGGTGCGGCGCCAGCTTCCACACGCCACCGGCCAGCAGGCACACCGCCAGGGCGAGCATGGCCTGGGGCAGGCGTTCGCGGCAGGCGAGGCTCATGGCGACAGTAACCGCGCTGGCGATGGGATCAGCTCGCGCCGGATCGCCAGCAGCGACAGGGCGGCAAGGCCGAGGGCGATCAACAGCAGCTTTGGCAGGGCGCCCATGGTGAACAGGCCGGCGCTCAGGAAACACAGGCCGAGCCCGGCCATGGCCAACAGCGAGGCAAGGGGGTAGGGCAGGGGCAGAAAATGCTGGCTGGCCAGATAGAACAGGGCCAGGCGTAACAGCTGTGCTGTCAGCAGGGCGGCGATCACCCCCCAGGTGCCGTGCTGCGGTGCCCACCACAGCATGCAGCCGATGCCGATGGCGGAGCCTGCGAGGTTGATCAGCAGCTGGGCGCGCGTGGTGCGGCCGGTGAAACAGCCCAGGTTGATCAGCTCGGTCATCTCGCGCAGGGCCATCACCAGTACCAGCGCGGTGGCGTACTGGGCGGCAGGTGCGTACTCGGCCGGCAGCAGCCAGTCGATCAGCAGCGGCGCGACCAGCCCGACCGTCACCGTGATCAGCAGGGTCAGTGCCAGTCCCAGGGAAATCATGCGCGTGGCACGCGCATGGCCATCCTGTGCATGCAGCACCTCGAAGCGTCGCGGTGACCACCACATGCCGAACGGCTGGATCAGCAGCACCACTGCCAGGGCGAACTTGGCGGCCACCCCGAAATGCGCCACGTCCTGCAGGCTGCTGTGCCCGGCGAGTACCCAGCGGTCGAGCCCGTTGAGGGCAAAGGCGATCAGGCCGCTGCCGACGATCGGCAGGCTATAGACCAGGGCGCGGCCGAAGGTGTTGCGCTCGATGGCGCAGCCGCTGTCGCGCACCTGGATCAGCCCCAGGGCGAGCGCCTGCGCGATGGCGGCCAGCAGGCCGGCCTCGAGCACGCCGGCGACGCCGCGATCGGCGAGCAGAAAGGCCAGCACCAGGACTGCCTGCAGGACTGCGCGACCGCTGCTCAGCAGGAAAAAGGCCAGCGCGCGGTCGCGCATGCGCAGCCAGCCGAGCGGGATGGCGATGCAGCCCTCCAGGGCGAGCATGGCGAGCACCAGGCGGGTTTCATAGGGCGTGGGTTGGCCGGGGATCCAGCCGGCAACATGCGGTGCTCCGAGATAGCCGGCAAGCAGCGCGATGCCGCCGATGATCAGGCTGAGGCTGAAGATCGAGGCCGCCAGGCGTTTGCGCTTGGCCGGGTCCCGGGTCGAGCCGACGAAGCGGTACAGGGCGTCTTCCAGGCCCATGCCGACCAGGATGCTGCCGATGATCGCCAGGCTGCTGATCACCTCCAGGCGGCCGAATGCATCGGCGGCCAGGTGGTGCGCGATGAACGGCAACATCAGCAGCGAGATGCCCTTCATCAGGGCGATGCTGGCACCGTACAACAGGGTCTGGCGCAGCGCGCCGTGCAGCGGGAAACGGGGTATGCGCATGGCCGTGGCCTACCGCGCCTTGGTGCGCGTCTGCGCGTTGCCCGGCTTGACACGCGATGCTTGCAGCGAGCGCACGATATCCGCGTAACAGGCCTCGGCCCTGTAGGCAAGCGCGTGCTCGGCGGCACGCAGGCCGATCTGCCGCACCCTGTCCATCGACACGCACAACTCGGCAAGTCTCACGGCCAGGTCGCTGCTGTCACCGGGACGGTACTTGATGCAGTCGATTCCGTCGTGCAGTTCGCGGTCCCAGTAGGCACCGTCACTGGGTATCAGCACGCAGTGCCCGGCGGCCATCGCCTCGAGGATCGACAGGCCGAAGGGCTCGTGTTCGCTGGTGGAGACGAAGATGTTCGCATCCGCGCGCAGTGCGTCCAGCTCGGGTGGGGCTTGGTACCAGCGCACACGCGCCAGGTCGACCGGCGCCTTGCTGGTCGGCAGGGCGGTATCGCGCGGGCGGATGTAACAGATGGTGGTCAGCGCGCGTGCCTGCTGCGGGGTCTGCTCGATTGCCGCGAGCAGGGTATCCAGGCCTTTCCACTTGAGCAGCGAGGCGGCCCAGAAGATCGCCGGCCGGCGATACTGACAGGGACTGGGCCAGGCACGTTCGGGCAGGCCGTTGAGCATCACCTGGAAGCGTGAGGGGTCGAGCTGCGGGTCGTGCCGGATGCTGGCCAGGGCGTCGACCAGGGTGTCGCGCGTGCTGGGCAGGTAGTGCACCTGGTCGGCGCGCAGCAGGCAGCGCGCGATGGTGCGCGAGCGTGCGACCGGACCGTGGACCAGTTGCACGACGCGGTAGCGCAGCAGGCCTCTGGCCAGGTACAGCGCCAGGTCGACCCCCGGGCCGGATGCGCCGAGCGCAGTATCGATGCGCCCGTGACGCAGGCGCAACAGCAGCAGTTGCATGCCGATCCACAGGTGTCGAGCGAAGTAGCCCAGGCCCTGTTCGCGCCGCGCCAGCCACGGCAACTCGAACAAGCGCACGTGGCGCCAGCCGGGGTGTTGCCAGGCCTTGCGGTCGGCGCTGAGTATCGTGACGCGTGTGCCCTGCAATGGCAGTAGCGCCAGGATGTTCTCGGTGGCGACCTTGGAGCCGCCCGGGAACGCGATCGGATCGATCACCACGAGGTGTTGCCTGGTGTTCATTGCAGCGCCTCGCGACCCAGTGATGAAACGGACAGGGCAAACACACGACGTATCGCACGCCACAACACCCGTGCGATCTGCCAGCGGCCAAGCCAGCCTGCGTGCATGCCGGGGTCGTGCAGCAGCTGCTGGTACAAGGCCTCGAACTGGCGGACATTACGCTCGATGGTGAACAGCTGCTGCACGCGCAGCCTGCCTGCTTCGCCCATCCGCGCGCGCGTGTGCGGGCTGGCGAACAGGCCTTGCAGGGCCTGGGCGATCTGCCCGGGGCTTTCCGGCTCGACCAACAGCCCGGTCACGCCGTGTTCGACCACCTCGGGAATGCCGCCCACCCTGGGTGCCACCACCGGCAGCGAGGCCGCGCCCGCTTCGGCCAGCACCAGGCCGAACACCTCCTCGCGGGCGCCGGAGACGAACACGTCCGCATTGCCTTTGAGCAAGCCCATGACATTGGCTTGCTCGCCCAGGAAGTGCACGTGCCCGGCAATCCCGAGACGTTCAGCGAGTCGGACCAGGCGCTCGCGCTCCGGGCCGTCGCCGATCACGGCCAGGTGAGCCGGCACGCCTTGTGCGAGCAGCCGTTCGACTGCGCGGATCAGCAGGTCCATGCCCTTGCGCTCGATCAGCGAGCCGGTACTGGCGAGCAGGAAATCGCCGGCCTGCAGCTTGAGCCGGGCGCGCAGATCGACGCACGGCGCACTGCGCAGGCGCTGGATGTCGATGCCGTTGGGGATGAGCCGGGTGCGCTGC
>Ga0272444_10001785_pt1 | contig 20338 bp, 16 predicted proteins | sample SSMForm13_FD_201033 | JGI IMG/M metagenome (GOLD analysis project Ga0272444, IMG submission 201033) | Marine sediment archaeal communities from Little Sippewissett salt marsh, Falmouth, MA, United States - SSM-Form-13 | ecosystem: Environmental > Aquatic > Marine > Wetlands > Sediment ... | reverse complement strand
CGCCTTGGCGATCGAAGTCAGCGTGCTCGGTGCGCCGTATGACATCGACGTCACAACTCCCGAGGATCTCATCGCCCGGATCCGACCGAACATCGACGGAGTCATCCTCACCTCGACGCTCGGGTCGTCGACGTTCCTTCCACAAGTGTGGCAGCAGCTTCCCGATCCAGTGCAGTTCCTCGGCGAGTTGTGCCGCAAGCACGGCGCGCCGGCCGACTGCTGGACCACGGATGCGCTTCTTCGCATCCAGCTGTACCAGGCAGAGCACTTCTCCGACGCAGATCCTAAGGGCCTTTCCCCACCACCAGATTGACAGGGCCCCGTCTGCTCACTATCCTCGATTTGGATAGAGCCTGTGAGGAGGCGTCATGCCGAGGAAGCCGAAGCCGCTCCCCGAACTGCTGTATGGAAGCTCAATCAGCTGGGCCGGACAGGTGTTCCGTGTGCTCTCGTCAGTGCGCGGCGTTCGCTGGCTCGAACTATCCGATACCCCGTTCGAAACGCTGGAGGCGGTTCTGCACGCGCGCATAGTCCCCGACGATTCGTCCAACAAGCGCGCCCTCGATCAGCTGCACGAGTACTTCGCCGGCGAAAGACGGGCGTTCGATCTCCCGCTCGACGTGCGCGGTACTCCCTTTCAGATCGATGTGTGGAACGCGTTGCGCGCGATCCCGTACGGTGCGAGCCGATCGTACGGGATGATCGCACAGGAAGTCGGACGGCCGAAAGCCGCCCGAGCCGTTGGACAGGCCGCGGCGGCGAATCCGATCCCGATTATCGTTCCCTGTCATCGCATGGTTGGCAAATCCGGCCAACTTGTCGGATTCGGCGGCGGCCTTCCACTCAAAGAGAAGCTTCTGATGCTCGAGCAAGGCAGCCTGAGCTTGTAGTCCGTCCACCGACGACGCCGGTCCCACCGATCGTGAATCCCCCTACGCTCGGCCTTGCGTTCGTGTCTCATCCGTAGAGCGGCGGTAGGGCCTCTCAACCGTCGGATCGCGGAGATCCGTCGGGCTCTCTCACCGCCTGCGCCTCGCTTCTCTCGTGATGCTTGTGGACATCCACGCTGTCCGGTTCGACGTGAACGATGACGTTGATCGGGCGATCGCACGCCCGGCGCACCGCGTCCTCGACGCGTGTCGATATGTCATGCGCGTCCCGGATCGACAAGGACGGATCCACAAGGACGTGCACGTCAACGAACGTCTCTCGTCCGACGCGGCGCGCGCGCAGCTGATGCCAGGACACCACGCCATCCACAGCCGTGATCGTTCGCCGGAGAAGCTCCGTGTCCTCTCGATTGAGGCCCCCCTCGGTGAGTTCGTGCAGAACGCCCATCAGCGTCTTCGCCCCCGCAGCCGACACCATGATGCCGACTACAACGGCGGCCACTTGATCGGCGTGTCCCCAACCCGCGAGACCACCGATCCCCCCGGCGAGCACGGCAACCGACGAGAGCGCATCGGAGCGATGGTGCCAGGCGTTGGCATGGAGTGCCGCGCTGTCGACGGATCGAGCGACTCGCGCCGTGCGCCGATACATCCATTCCTTGACCAGGATCGAGACCAGTGCGGCCGCGACAACCGCTACCCCGGGATAGGAATCAACCCCCCGGTACAGCGCGACAATGCCCTCCCACGCGATGAACGCGCCAACAACGATGAGCACAGCGGCGACTGCCCCGCCGGCGAGGGTCTCGAATCGGCCGTGTCCGTACGGATGATCCGCATCGGCCCGTCGTCTGCCAAGATGCATCCCGCCGAGCACGGCAAGATCGGTTGCCATGTCCGATCCCGAGTGGATGCCGTCCGCGACCAGACCGGCGGACCCCGTCAGTAGGCCGAGAACCAGCTTGAGAACAAGCAGAACCATGTTCCAGACCATCCCGACTACTGTGACGCGGTCCCCAGGATCAGCCGGAAGGTGCGAGTGTCGATTCGGCGTCATGACAAGGTGGAAGTGTGCCGGTCCATCCGCTTGTGATCAAGGACGGCCGGAAGAGGCTCACGAGCATGCTGCACTGCAAAGGAAAAGCCCTCCCCGCGTTCTGCGGGAAGGGCTCGTATCATGACCAGGCGGCGACCTACTCTCCCAACCAGTTGCCCGGCAAGTACCATCGGCGCAGGAGGGCTTAACTGCCGTGTTCGGGATGGGAACGGGTGTTTCCCCTCCGCCATGTGCCACCTGGAATCTTCAAAGATCAGGATCCGGGTCGTTCCCGGCAAGTGAACAGGGTGTGTGCCACATAAGACTTCGACCGATTAGTACCACTCGGCTAAACACATTGCTGTGCGTACACCTGTGGCCTATCAACCTCCTCGTCTCGGAGGGGTCTATAAGGAGACCTCGTCTTGAGGCCGGCTTCGTGCTTAGATGCCTTCAGCGCTTATCCGAACCAAACGTAGCTACCCAGCGGTGCTCCTGGCGGAACAACTGGTACACCATTGGTTTGGCTGTCCCGGTCCTCTCGTACTAGGGACAGTCCCTCTCAAGTCTCCTACGCCCACGGAGGATAGAGACCGACCTGTCTCACGACGGTCTGAACCCAGCTCGCGTACCCTTTTAACTGGCGAACAGCCAGACCCTTGGGACCTGATTCAGCCCCAGGATAGGATGAGCCGACATCGAGGTGCCACGCTCCCCCGTCGATGTGAACTCTCGGGGGGTCTGAGCCTGTTATCCCCGGGGTAACTTTTATCCGATGATCAGTGGCCCTTCCACAAAGCGCCACTGGGTCACTAGGACCTGGTTTCCCACCTGCTCGACTTGTAGGTCTCGCAGTCAAGCCTCCTTATGCCCTTACGCTCAATGGCTGATCACTAACCAGCCTGAGGAGACCTTTGTGCGCCTCCGTTACTCTTTGGGAGGCGACCGCCCCAGTCAAACTACCCATATAGCACTGTCCCACGGCCGCTGCAAACGGCCGCCGGTTAGAGACCCAACATATGCAGGGTGGTATTCCAAGGACGGCTCCACCGAGGCTAGCGCCCCAGCTTCAACGCCTCCCACCTATCCTACACAACATATGCCAAGACTCAGTACCATACTATAGTAAAGCTCCACGGGGTCTTTTTGTCCTTCCGCGGGTCACGGGCGTTTACACCCGTGCTTCAATTTCACCGAGCATCTGGTCAAGACAGCGCCCAAGTCGTTGGACCTTTCATGCGGGTCAGAACTTACCTGACAAGGAATTTCGCTACCTTAGGACGGTTATAGTTACCGCCGCCCTTCACCGGCGCTTCAGTTCGGCGCGTTAACGCCTCCCCTTAACGTTCCGGCAGTGGGCAGGTTTCAGACTCTATACATCCTCTTTCGAGTTAGCAGAGTCCTGTGTTTTTGCTAAACAGTCGCTCAGGCCGATTCTCTGCGGCCGCCCGAAGGCGGCACCCCTTATCCCGAAGTTACGGGGTCATTTTGCCGAGTTCCTTAACCAGATTTCACTCGTCCACCTTAGGATTCTCTCCTCGCCTACCTGTGTCGGATTGCGGTACGGACTCTTCCTTGCTCGCTAGAGGCTTTTCTCGCCCGATGATTCCATTTCCCTTCGTCCTATAAGCGGACTCGCCATCACACCTCGACGTAACGGGGGAACGGATTTGCCTATCCCCCCTACCTTGGTGCTTGGACACGCTATTCCGTCAGCGTGCGGAAGGGAACCTTCGAGGTCCCCCCTTCGCTCAAACGCAAGATTAGAGGCGCAGGAATATTAACCTGCTGTCCATCGGTTACCCCTTTCGGGTTCACCTTAGGTTCCGCCTAACCCTGGGCGGACAAACCTTCCCCAGGAAACCTTAGGCATTCGGTGGCAATGATTCTCACATTGCTCGCGTTACTCATGCCGGCATTCTCTCTTCCGTCTCGTCCACCAAACCTTTCAGTTCAGCTTCAGCCGTTAACGGAATGCTCCCCTACCAATGACATATGTCATCCCGCAGCTTCGGTATCAAGCTTAGCCCCGTTAAATTTTCGGCGCGTCGCCGTTAGACTGGTGAGCTATTACGCACTCTTTGAAGGATGGCTGCTTCTAAGCCAACCTCCCAGCTGTCTCGACAACAACACTTCCTTTCCCACTTAGCTTGAATTTGGGGACCTTAGCTGGCGGTCTGGGCTGTTTCCCTCTCGAGTACGGATGTTAGAACCCGCACCCTAACTCCCGTGCAACGAGCAGTCGGTATTCGGAGTTTGACTAGGGTCGGGGGCGAACCCCCTTCCCCGACCAGTGCTCTACCCCCGACTGTCTTAACACGAGGCTAACCCTAAAGCTATTTCGGGGAGAGCCAGATATCACCAGGTTCGATTGGTTTTTCGCCCCTAACCACAGGTCATCCCCTAACTTTTCAACGTTAGTGGGTTCGGTCCTTCATGTACGGTCAAGTACACTTCAACCTGCCCATGGCTAGTTCACCTGGCTTCGGGTCTACGACATGTGACTTACGCCCTATTCAGACTCGCTTTCGCTGCGGCTCCACCTTCTTCGGCTTAACCTTGCCACATACCGTAACTCGCCGGCTCATACTGCAAAAGGCATGCGGTCACACCATAGTAGCGTTCCGAAGAACGCAATGAGGTGCTCCCACTGACTGTAAGCAGACGGTTTCAAGTTCTATTTCACTCCCCTCCCGGGGTGCTTTTCACCTTTCCCTCGCGGTACTAGTTCACTATCGGTCAGTTGGTAATGTTTAGTCTTGGAAGGTGGTCCTCCCAGCTTCACGCCGAATTTCTCGTGCTCGGCGCTACTCAAGTACGCTCCCAGGGTGGATTCGCCTTTCGTCTACGAGACTGTCACTCTCTGTGGTCGCCCTTTCCAGGGACGTTCAACTAGACTTCACCTTTAACCCTGCCTACCGCTGCATCGGTAGGATGGATCGACTTACAACCCCGAATGAGCAACGAATGCAGCCTTACACACATCCGGTTTGGACTGTTCCCGTTTCGCTCGCCACTACTAAGGGAATCTCGTTTGATTTCTTTTCCTCCGGTTACTGAGATGTTTCACTTCGCCGGGTTCGCTGGATACGCCTACTAAGATTCAGCGTATCCTACTAGGGCTTCACCCTAGTGGGCACTCCCATTCAGACATCCCCGGATCAAAGCCTGCTTAGCGGCTCCCCGAGGCTTATCGCAGCTAGCCACGTCCTTCATCGCTTCCAACTGCCAAGGTGTCCGCCGTCTGCCCTTACTTCGCTTATGCGGCACACACTCTATTCACTTGCCAAGGAACAATGCGGCAAACGCCGCAGTTTGCGATCCTATCATGCTAACCGGCCCCTGTCAAGGGCCGGAACGGTTCGCAGTGTGGGAGACATTATCCCACCCACTCGCCGCTGTCAAGGACAATCGAGCAAACCATTCTCTCGCTCGATCCGGCTCGATCCGTTTTCCTTTTCTAGGAAGGCTTTCCGGTCTGCACTTCACCGACAGCCGCCGCGAGCCGGTCGAGTGCTTCAAACGCCAGTGTCTCGCCACGCACTCGACCGTCCACCTGAGCCCGGTCAAGAACAAGAGGAACGTTCTCCGGTTCAACCAAAGCCCGAAGAGCAGACCGAAGCATCTTGCGCCGTGCACCGTAGATCGTTCGGACGACCGCAAAGAAGGCCTCTTCGGAAGATCCAAACCGTGCGTGCGGTAGGAACGATACCTTCCACAGCATGGAGTCAACATCGGGAATCGGCTCGAAACCGCCTCGCTTCACGACTGCAACCTTCTCCGTGTCGGCATACGCGCGTACGGTGACCCCGAGAGCCGAGCCGCCTGGCCCCGGACTCGCCATCACCTTCTGCGCCACTTCCGTCTGGGTCAACAGAAGAGCCCCGTCGATGGCGTCTCGATGCCGAACGAGATGCACAAGAATGGGGGCCGTCAGACTGTATGGGACGTTTCCGACGACGAAGACGCGCACGCCGTCCGCCCTTTCAAACGGGAACTCAAGGACATCCTGACAGACCACGCAGATGGAATCAACATCCGCAAGCGTACGACGAAGCCACTCGACAAGCCGTCGGTCGATCTCGATAGCGACCACGTTACTGCAAACACGGACGAGTTCGCGGGTCACCGTGCCGAGTCCCGGCCCAATCTCCACAACATGCTTCGGGCCCACCGCGGCCACGGTCTCCGCAATCGTTCGCAATGCGCGCGGGCTAACGAGGAAGCTCTGCCCGAGCCGCTTGCTCGGTCGAACCCCATACTCCGCCAGAACGCGCCGGACCGTCGCGCGGTCGGTCAGGTCCTCAGCGAACGATGGTTTCACGGAACCACGTAGCCAACGCATCGATGACCCGCGGGTCGATGGCATCATCAAGGTGACGGGCAATCAAACTCGGCTCTTCGGGGTGGTATCGGAGAAGGTGGTTGAGATCGCTGAGTACGCGAACCGTACCGTCCACGTTCCCCGCGTTCTCCAACACCTCTCGAATGCGCTCCGCCTCTTCGACGGGAACTTGTGAATCCTTGTCGCCATGAATCACGAGAACCGGACAACTCACCTGCGCAAGAACGGCCGCCGGATCCGCTGTGTAGTGTTGGCGAAGCCACGACAGCGAGAGGCCGGTTGACGCCAGTCCCTGCGCCGCCTCGTCCGTCAGCCACGGCATCGCAGTCTGAAGGTCGGCCACCGTGTAGTCCGCCCACTCCCCGACCGAGGACTTGACGAATGCGAAGTACTCGTGTTCTTGCTCCAACGCGAGTTCGACTTGCTCCTGAGATGCACCTTGCGCTCGCAGAACGGTCTCGATCTGCCACAGTGTGACTTCGTCCAGTGACGTCGCTGCCGCGGCAATCAGAACGAGGCCTGCAATCGTTTCGTCTTCGCTTGCCAGGATCGGGGCGAGGTATCCGCCCTCGCTGTGTCCGACGAGGACGATGCGCTCCGCATCAACCTCCCGCTGCCTCCGCAGGGTCTCTAGCGCGTACTGTAGATCCTCCACAAGATCATCGCGACTGGCCATCGAGAGGTCTCCTCCGCTCTCACCCGTTCCGCGTTTGTCGAAGCGGAACGAGGCGATCCCACTCTCGGCCAACGCAACAGCCAGTTGACGATACGCGTCCATTTCGAAACCGGCAGCGTTCCCGTCTCGGTCGACGGCCCCGGATCCGTGAACGAACAGCACCGCCGGATACGGTGACGGAACGTCGCGCGGGAGTTCGAGCGTGCCGACCAGCGCAAGGGTCCCGTTGGCAAACGTGACCGTTCGCGTTGTGCCCAGACCCCCCTCTTCGCTCGCTGTCGGCTCTTCCAGAATCTCGAGCCCCTGCGGGAACTGACTGACGTCGTACGCCACCGTTCCCTGCGTACGGTTCACCAGACCGATGAGCCGATCCTGATACGCTATGAGGTCGATTGCCGTGTCGCCAAGGTACACGGTGGTTAGCAACCCGTTGTAGATGTCGCCTCCGGACCGGAAGCTCACATCCACTGGATCGTGAATCGACGACGGAACCACAAGGAGTGCTTGCGGAACCGCAACCTGGAAGTCGTCCGGAAGGCCTTCGGCACGCAGGGCTCGGTACAGCATGACAAGGTGACTGACGATGTTGTTGTCGATGAGATAGAGATCCGCTGCATCGTCGATCTCTCGCGACTGGCTTGCGTCGCCGGCCCTTGCTGACAGCGTCATTCCGCCCGCCCGGGTTGTGGCTGAGATGATCTGCGTTCCCGACGCCGTGTCAGCTGACAACGTGTAGGCGTACGGGCGCAGCTGGTGATCGTACTGCGTTTGCTCCGAAAGACCGATCACCTGTCCTTGGATCGTCAGCGTTCCTTGCGACACCAGCATGTAGCCGTCGACCGGGTGGTAGAAGATCATGTAGCCTTCTTCGATCAGCACCGTGTCATCGGCTTTGAGCACGAATCGGCCGGAGTCGATCAGTTCGCCATCCAGTTCCTCCGCCTCCGCGGCCGGCTCGTCTTCCGCGACGGCCTCGACCTGTTCGGCAGGGCCTTCCGACTCCGCCGCTCCCGTCACATCCGCCGGTCCAGGAGACCGATCCGGGATCATCCATACGGCCAGCAAGACGAGGCCCAAGGCAACGGCCAGCCCCCACAGCAGTTTCGTACTCACGACGTCCCCCTCTTCTTCATCCGAGCTCGTTCGCCGGCAGTGTACCACACAGAGAGGGCCGGAGGGATGTACCGACTACTTCCACCGCGTCAGGATCTGCTCACGGCGGAAGATGCGGATCGCGAGCCAGAGAACGATGACGCTGACGACGATCAGGATGACCCCCTCGATGAGGATGAGACGCAGATCGACCAGCGTCTTCATGCTGCTGTAAATGATCAGCGGCACCAGCCCGGGGAGGATCGCGAGGCTGGAGAACTGATACGCGGCACGGGCATCGGTCGCGCGCGACGACACGATCATCGTGACCCCCACGGAGAACAGCGCGAGAAGCGGCGATAGACAGAAGATCGACAACAACCACGGCGCAGTGAGCGTCTCCATCAAGAACGAGCCAACCAGCAGACGGGTTGCCAAGAGGAAGATCCCGAAGCTGATCCAGTTCACGATCACCGCCGGAATCACGCTGGCAAGCGCCTTTCCGAGAAACAGCTCTCGGTCGGTGATTGGGGTGGCCAGGAGAGGCTCAAGCGTCGTCTGTTCCTTCTCGCCCACGATCGAGTACACCGCGATCGCAAGGGGGATGATCACCGGCAGGATCATGAAGTACAGCAGACTGGTGTTGAAGAGGATGATCTGCGCGGTCGGATCCTGCTCGCCCTGCCCCACCGTCAGCATGAACACCGAGATCCCGATGAACACAATCGGCAGGAAGATTACACCGAACAGCACCATCTTGTTGCGCGACAGGTCGCGCCATTCCTTTCTCAGCAAGACCCTAATCCGACGCATCGCGGTCCTCCATGAGTTCAAGGTACACGTCCTCGAGCGACATCCGCAGCTCGCCGACGTACTGCACGTCAGCCCCGATCTCGACCAGCCGTCGTACAATGATCGGATTCTGCACGTCCGGATCGTCAATCGATACCACCAGCTTCCCGTCGACGACCTCCATGTTTCGGACAAACGGAAGCTCAACCTCGTCTTCCATCCCCGGTCGGTAGTTCGCAAGATGGATGACCGTGCGACGTCCGTACATCTCGTCGCGCAACGCGGCCGGCTGTCCGACCTTCACCAGAGTGGTCTTGAACAGCGCCACTCGGTCGCACAGCCGATCGGCCTCGTCGAGGTTGTGCGTGCATAGGAAGATCGTGCGCTCCGCGGACCGTAGCGATTCGATAAGATCGCGAACGATGCGTGCCGCCTCGGGGTCCAACCCGGCCGTCGGCTCATCGAAAAACAGCACCTGCGGTTCGTGAACCAGGGTGCGCGCAACGGCGAGCTTCTGCCGCATCCCCTTGGAGAAGGTTCCCGCAAGATCGTTCCGTCGATCCCACAGGTCGAACAACCGAAGGTATCGTTCGACAGACCCCCGCACATCGTCGATACCTTGCAGCTTCGCGAAGAATGCAAGGTTGTCGTACGCGCTCAGCCGTTTGTACAGACCGGGGGTCTCCGTTAGGACGCCAACACGCCCTCGCAAGGCCGCGTTGTCCTCCCCCAACGTACAGCCGGCAACGCGTGCCTCGCCGCGGCTCGGGGCAATCAACGCGCAGAGCATGCGCACGGTCGTGGTCTTCCCCGCACCGTTCGGGCCGAGGAATCCGAATACCTCTCCCTGCTCCACGTCGAGATCCAGGTCCCGTACCGCGGTCAACGCGCCGAACTGCCTCGTGAGCCCCCGTGCGCGAATCACCCTGCCTCCTTCCCCGATCTCCTTCGACTAGCCGTCCTCGAATCGCGACCTCTCCATCGCCTGCCGCAATCGTTCGTCTCTGCTTGACGGCTGCGTGTCGTGGCTTGCCGGACGGTCTACGGCATCTGGTGCCCGCCCCTTGATCCAGCCCAGCTTCCTGGCGATGGCCTTGAAGTTGATCGACCACCCACCGAAACGGGAAACCAGAAGACGGTCCTCGTCGCTCCAGAAGCTGGGCGTCACAGTGGTCGCCTCCACTCCGACTCCAGTATTGACATCAGGATCGTGTCGTGCCAGCGCCCGTCGGAGAACACTGACTCCCGCTGGACGCCTTCCTCCGTGAAGCCAATCTTCCGATACGCACGGCGGGCCCGCTCGTTGAACGAGAACACATGCAGCTGAATCCGATGCAGGCCAAGCTGGTTGAACCCGTATCCGAGGATGACCCGGGCCGCATCCGGTCCGTACCCGTGTCCCCAGGCATCGTGCTCTCCGATCAGGATTCCGAACTCGGCGCTGCGGTTTACCGGCGAGATGCCATGGAGTCCGGTGTTCCCGATGTGTCGATCGTCTTCGATCAGCACAATCGCCAGCGACATTGTGCTATCGCTCTTGTACTGCCCGAGAAGCCACTCGCGCTCCAGCGCGCGGCTCATCGGCCGACTGCGGCCGAGCAGCGGAAGGATCTTGGGATCATTGATCCACGTCAAGCATCGTTCGAGATCGGCTTCGTCCAGCGGCCGCAGATAGACACCCTCTCCCACCGCAAACGGGGTCCTCATGCTTCCACCTCCACAAGAAACGCGAGCTCCGAGATCGCCCCGGAGCCCGCGCCGCTCAATCCGTCAACGGGTGTTCGCCGAAGTGAAGGCTCTTCTAGAAGAAGACCGGGTACAACGGGAACAGTGAAGCGAACACCAGGGAAATAACACTCATCAGCTTGATGAGAATATCGAGAGATGGTCCGACCGTGTCCTTCAGCGGATCTCCCACGGTGTCGCCTGTCACGGCCGCACCATGCGCCTCCGAGTTCTTGCCGCCGTAGTTCCCTTCCTCGATGTACTTCTTGGCGTTGTCCATTGCACCACCCGAGTTCGCACAGTAGATGGCCAGCTGGATCGCCGACAGCAGCGCACCGATCAGAAAGCCGCCGAGCGCGTACCGCCCGAAAATGAGCCCGAACACAATCGGTGTGAGCACCGCGATCATCGCCGGCATGAACATCTTGTTCAGTCCGCCATGCGCAGTAATCGTGATGCAGCGGTTGTAATCCGGCGTTTCCTTGCCGTCGATGATGCCCGGCATCTCCTTGAACTGGCGGCGAACCTCCTGGACAAGGATGTCGGCGGTTCGGCTGACGCCACGGATCAGGAGCGCGCTGAACACGTACGGAACCATGGCCCCGAGCATGAGGCCGGCGATAACAAACGCCCCAACCTGAATGACGCTTCCGTCCTGTGCGAGGATCGAGCCCACGATCGGGAGTTGCGGAAGCGTGACTTCCACCGCAGCTCCGGCCGCCGACCACATGTACGCCGCGATCAGACCAAGCGCTGCAAAGGCCGCCGACCCGATCGCGAACCCCTTGCCGATTGCCGCCGTCGTGTTCCCGATCGAGTCCAGCTTGTCCGTTCGCTCACGCACCTCGGGATCCAGCTCGGCCATCGAAGCAATCCCGCCCGCGTTGTCGGCGATCGGACCGTACGTATCCACGGCAACCGTCATAGCCACGAACGACAGCATTCCCATCGCCGTGAACGCCACGCCCATCAGCCCGCCAAGCTGGTACGAGACAATCGTTGCCGCCGCAATGATGATGACCGGCATGAACGTGGACAGCATCCCGAGCGCCATGCCCTCGGTGACGCCGACTGCCGGCCCCGACTGGTTCATCTTGGCAAGGTCCTTCGTCGGCTTGTAGCTCGACGAGGTGAAGTATTCGGAGAAGAACCCGATCCCCACGCCGGCGACGAGACCGATGATGACCTCCCAGAAGACGTTGAGGCTGAGCGGCGAGACCCAGATCACAACAAACGTCGTCGCGGCCGTCAGCAGCGCTGCCAGACGCGTTCCGTTCATCAGCACCGCCTGCATCCCTTCCTGCCGGCGGCTGAAGCGAATGAACAGGATGGCAAGAAGGCTGGCGACAATCCCGCCGGCGACGACGAGAAGCGGCGCAAGCAGAACCCACCAGTAGTTCGACGCGGTCAGTCCTGCGGAGAGACCGAGCTTCGCCACAAGCCCCGCGAGCCCGCTGTCCGGCAAGACGCCGGCAGGCAGCTTAACCATTCCGACGTAGACGTACATCACCATGACCATCACCGAGATGATCGCGCCGACGAACGACTCCAAGAGGTCGGCGCCAAGGCCGCCCACGTCGCCGACGTTGTCGCCGACGTTGTCCGCAATCGTCGCCGGGTTGCGCGGATCGTCTTCAGGGATGTGCATCTCGACCTTGCCCACCATGTCGGCCGCCATGTCCGCTGCCTTGGTGTAGATCCCACCACCGACTCGGTCGAACAACGCGACGAGCGAAGCACCCATCGAGTACGCACTCACGATCAACGCACCACGGATCAAGTTGACTGCAAGCGTCTGGACGCCGAACAAGTATCGCGTTTCGATCACCAGCGTCTCCGGAGCGAACCAGCGCTTGAAGATGAGAACCACGATCACAAGCCCGACCAACGCCAGGCCGGCCACCGACAGACCCATCACGCTTCCGCCGGAGAAGGCCACGTTGAGCGCTCCCTTGAATGACTTCTGCGCTGCGTCCGCCGTGCGGGCATTCGCGTGTGTCGCCGCGTTCATCCCGATGAACCCTGCGGCCAGCGACAGCAGTGCGCCAATCCAGAACGCCACAGCCACCTGCCAGAAGAACAGGATCCACAGAATGACCCCAATAACCGCCATGGTGATGAGCATCACCTTGGCCTCGGAGATCATGAAGGTGAACGCGCCGGAGCGGATGTACCCCTGCAATTCCTTCATCCGAGCGTTTCCCTGCGCCTTGCGGACGACCGAGCGATTGAACAGGAACGCGCTGACCAGCGCCAACACCGAGATCGCCGCCGGAATGGCAATCAATGCATTCATCTTGACCGTAGCACCCCTTCTCGTGTTCGATTTTCAGGCCCGTCTCGCGCTTGCCTAGAAACCTACGCAAAGCTTGTCACATTCGATGTTTCAGGCATTCGGAGATGGAGGCATTGTATCATGGCATCGCCAGGGGCGCAACAACCGACACCCCTCTCAAGCCCTGTTCCCAAGGCACTTCATGCCCATGTCTTGTGCAGAGCGAACCGTCGTGGCCGCGCGCCGAGGCTCCACGGTCGGAGACAGCTGTCCGGCCGCAGCCTGACAAACTGTCGACCCGGTTACGGCAGGGGTCCTCTCTCGCTTCCCTCCCCACGGCTACCCTCAAACGGAATCCTATACGGATCGAAAGAAGGAGGACGACAATGAAGAGAGCGCTTTCTGTCACAGCGGTGACCGCCCTGTCGCTCCTTGTTTTCCTGTTCGTCGGGTACGCGCAGGAAGAAGGCGCTACGGTGGTCTCCAGTCTGCTTGAACAGGAACTCGCCGCAATGGAGGCCGCGTTTGGTGGTCTCGAAGCGTTCATGGGCGAGCTGGTGGGAGAGGTCAAGGGGAACATGGGCGATATCTATGACTTCAATGCGAAAGTCGATGACTTGCGCGATATCGTGACCGCTGTTTCCATTGAGATCAAAGAGGCTGAGGGTTTAATCATCGGCCTACGTGAAGATGTCGACGGACTGTCGACCGTTCAGCAGGAACTGAGGGTACGCGTCGTGGCGCTGGAAGCCGGCCTGTCCGAGCTGTCCGCGTTCTGCGAGGACTTGCGTGCACGACTCGACATCACCACCTCGGATCTGTACGCCCTACGGGAGAGCTTCGACCTTTGGGCCGCCGACTACAGCACGTTCAAGAACGAGTTCTACGACTTCCGCGAGACGGTCCTCGCAGAGATCGATTCCCTTGAAGCGGGGCTCACGGCGGAGATCGACGCCCTTGGGGCCGGTCTTTCCGCAGAGATCGGAGCGCTCCGCGACAGCGTCTACACCGACATGACGATCATGCAGTCCTACATGGACGAACTCGCCATCCGGGTCCAGGCGCTCGAAGACGAGGACGTTGGCACCTTCAAGAACAAGGTCATCGAGCTTGAGCGCCAGATGGCCGCGTTGTCGATCCGCGTCGACAACAATCGAAGCAAGCTTGAAGGATTCGACGCCGCCTTCGCCGCGATGTCCGAAGACATGGCGACCATGCAGGCGGGGATCATCGAATCGAATCAGGAACTCCTCGGCACCTACGAGGCACGCCTCCAGGCACTCGAAGATAACGCAGATCTGAAGGCCCAAATCGACACGCTAACGTTTGTGTCGATCGTCGCGCTACTTGCCGGAGTGGGCGCACTAATCTGGGGCTTCCTGGGCAACAGCTAGGCAATCGATGAACAGGTGAGGGGAACCGGCTCAAACGAGAGGGGAGAACTCCCCTCTCGTTCCCTTTTGCACCGAGATGTAACAGAAGTTATATTGGTAACCCAACCGGAGGGGGTTTCCATCCATGGAAACGTTGGGAAAGCGCCTACAGTGCTTCCGACTGGAGAACGGGTGGAGCAAGCGGGCGGTCGCGCAACGATTGGGCGTGTCCATTCCGTCGATCATGCGTTGGGAAGATGACCTCGCCGAACCGAACGACTACAACCGCTACAAGATCGAACAACTGCTCGCCGGGGAGGACAGCGTCCCCCGACCCGCTTCTGCCTCGCACCAGCGGATCGTCCAGTTGAGCCTGTTCTCGACTTCACGGGCCGCCACCGTACCCACTCGCAGGTCCGCGTCAGGAGGCGCGGCAGACAACACACGATGACGAAGATCAACAAGGTCGAGCTCAGCGGATTCAAATCGTTCCGCAAGCGGCTCGCCATTCCGTTCTTCCCCGGCGTCACCGCAATTGTCGGGGAGAACGGTTCCGGCAAGTCGAACCTGTTCGACGCGATTCGCTTCGTGATGGGGCGGCGATCGTCTCAGATCCGTGCCGATCGCATGGAACACCTGATCTTCAACGGCGGCGAGCAGTACCCTGCGGAGGACACGGCGGAGGTCGTTCTCTACCTCGAGAACGACGGGGGCCGATTCGATCGATTCCTCGAGAATGGCGAGGGGCCCGCGGAAGTGGCCATCGGTCGCCGCATCACCCGCAAGTCGGCGTCGTACACGTTCATGGGGAAGAATTGCCCGCGGACCACGATCGATGAGGTCCTCCAAGCGGCCCAGATCGATCCGGACGGCCAGCAGTTGATCGCCCAGGGAACCATCACGGAGATCATCCGCCGCTCCCCGCTCCGCCGGCGTGAAATCCTTGACGAAGTGAGCGGGATCGCGGCATACGACGAGAAGCGTAGGAAAGCGATCGGCGAACTCAAGGACGTGAAAACCAAACTGAACACCCACCGCGTCATCCTCGCCGAGCGCCGCCGCCGTTTGCTGTCGCTGCAGCACGAACGAGATGCCGCTCTTGAGTATCAACGGCTCGGTGAGGAGCAGGAGCGGTTGGCCCTCTCGATTCAGCACAAACGACGTGAGGGCATTCAGGAGAAGCTCGAGAAGGCTCGTCAAGAGCGGGTGGGGATGGACGAGCGGATTGCCGAGTTCGAGCAGCAGGTCACCGGCCTCGACACCGACATCGAGAACAAGGAATGGGAGCTCGAGGGGCTGCAGGAGAATCTGGCGGGAGAAGGTCAGATCACGCTGATCAAGGCGCTCGAACGGGCCCGCTCCGACATCATGCACAAGCAGTCTGAGATCAGCCTGAAGCGGCAACAGACTCAGAACCTGCAAGAGATGATCGACGAGATCACCCGCATGCGGGAGGCCGAGAGTCTCCAGAAAGCGGGCCCCGTCGGCACGTCCCGCGCGAACCCCGCTGTCCAGGGGCTACTGGACCGGAAACGGGGCGGCGTCTATGGAACAATCGAGACGTTGGGGAAGGTCCGTTCCGGCTTCGAAGCCGCGCTCGACACATCGATCGGCGGGCACAGGCAAGACGTTGTCGTCGATTCTCGCGAAACGGCCATCGACTGTATCAACCACTTGAAGGAGAAGCGGCTCGGTCGGGCGCGCATCCTCCCCCTTCGGCGACTGGTCACAGCGAGGAAGAGCCTCGCATCGGCCGAAGCGTTGAAGTTGCCCGGCGTCATCGACTACGCGATCAACCTCGTCGAGTTCGACGACAAGTATCGACGGGCGTTCGAGTACGTTTTGGGCGACACCGTGATTGCCGAGACCCTCGAAGCCGTTCGCGGCGTCGACGGCGTCCGTGTTGTGACGCTCGACGGCGACCAATTGAGCAAAGGCGGCGCCGTGTCCGGCGGGTGGCGTCCGCAGAAAGACGCCAAGTCACCCGGCAAGTCTTCGAACCCGGCGGATTCGAGTTTCGACGTCACGCGGCGTCGCCAGCAGATCAGCAAACTGCGCAAGGAGATCGAGTCCCTCGAAGACGAGGTTGCCGAACTACAGGCCCGTCTCGCAGAAAAAGAGAAGGAGCTTTCGAGCCAACAGGCGGACAAGGACCGGGCCAAGGGAGAAGCGAGTTCGCGTAGCGACGAGCTCCACAACCTACGCGAGAAGCGTCGCGAAGCGTATCAGGGGTTGGAGAACCTGCGGCGGTCGCTGACCCGCTACGAGCGACAGGAGGCCGAGGCAGAGGCCGAGTTGGAGGCGCTTGGCGCGGCACCGGATGTGGATCCGAAGACACTGGTCGACGCGCCGCTCTCGCAGTTGGAACGGCAACTGGATGCCAGCCGGCGGCGTATGAGACGCCTTGAGCCCGTCAACATGCGCGCGATCGATGAGTACACGGCGTACGAAGAGGAGTACAACGTGTTCCGCGAGCGCGTGGACGCGCTCGAGAGCGAGAAACGGGAAATCGAGCGCCTAATCGGAGACATCGAGGAGCGCAAGCGGCAGCGCTTCCTGGAGGTTCTGACATCCGTCGACACTGCATTCGATCGGATCTTCCAACAGCTCTTCGAGGGAGGCAGCGCGTCGTTGGCTCTCGACATCGAGAACGACATCTCATCGGGACTCCTGATCCGGGCGAATCCGCCGGACAAGGAACCGCACCTGATCGATGCACTCTCGGGTGGGGAGCAGACGCTCGTTGCCATTGCGTTCGTGTTTGCCCTCCAGGAGCACCAGAAGGCGCCGTTCTTCGTGCTGGACGAGATCGATGCGGCGCTCGACCTAATGAACACTACGCGGCTCGCGCGGATGATCAAGGAGTACTCCGATCGCATACAGGTGATCGTTGTCTCGCACAATGAGGAAACAGTTCGTCATGCGGACCGGGCGTACGGAGTGACAATCAAGAACGGCGTTTCAGAGGTCTTGGCACTGAACCTGAACTAGGAGGCGGCGTCTGTGGAAGCGATTCGCATTGCAGAGATCCCTATCGAGGAACTCGTTGGTGAGTCCTGGGAGGGGGTCCTGCATCGGTTGACCGAGGACATGCGGCCGTGGGACATCGATCTCGCGGTGCTGGCGAATCGGTTCCGCACGTATCTCAACGCCCTGAACCAGCTTCAGTTCGAGATCCCGGGCCGGATGGTCCTGGCGTGTTCGATTCTCCTGCGAATGAAGTCAGACGATCTCCTCGCCGCTGCGCGCCCAACGCAACGTGATGGGTTGGTGTCCGAGATCGAAGACGCACTGGACGAAGCCGAAGATCTCGATCTGTACGAACCGGTGGATCCCGGGGATGCCTTCCAGTTGCCTGTTGTTCGGAAACCGGCACGACAGGTCACCGTGGCTGATTTGCAGTCTGCACTTCGTGCCGCCATGCGAGTCAGTCGGCGACGAGCGGAACGGCTGCTACAGCGCGTTGCGTTCGAGGAGGACGACGAGGACCCGTTCGCCAACTACCAGATCGGCGGGACAGACTTCACGGACCGTCTGCGCGCGCTGTTCGAGCGGATTCGCGAGATGCTTGCCGGGCGTCGCGTCCTCAGCTTCTTCCGCCTGCTCCAGCAGGGGACGAAAGAGGAACGAATCCAGCGATTCTTCGAAGTCCTTCACCTCGCCGCGGAAGGGCAGATCACCTGTTCACAGAAGGAATTCCTCGGGGATATCACGATCTGTATCGAGCCCGAGGTGTAGGTGCCGAATCGTAGACGAGGGACGACGGCCATGCCCGAAGACAATCAAACACATCGCGGGAACGATCTCGCACTCGTCGAGGCGGCACTGTTCCTCTCGCCTCGCCCCCTGTCCCGACGGGCCCTTGCCAAGATCCTGGACGGAGTCGCATCGGCGTACGTAGACGGCCTGTTGGAAGATTTGGCCTCTCAGTACGCAGACTCGGCCCGCGGCATTGAACTCCACGTCGAGGAGGGGCGGGCGTTCCTGCGCGTCAAGGCGCAGTACATCAACCAGACAGCCCACCTTGCCCCGCAACAAGACATTCCGCGTCCGATCCTTCGCACACTGGCCGTGATCGCGTACAACCATCCGATGACACAGGCCGATCTCGTACGTGTCCGGGGGAACAAAGCGTATCAGCACGTTCAGAAACTGATCGAACGCGATCTCATTCGTCCCGAGGAGCACGGGCGAACGCTCCTTCTCCACGTGACGAACGAGTTTCTCAGACACTTCGGCTTGCGTACGATTGAGGAGTTTCGGTTTCACGTCTCCTTGCCTGCAGAAGACACCGTAGGCCCGGCGCCGACCGAGGTGAGCGAGGAGGACCGGGACGAGCCAGCGACCGACAAGACTGCCGAAGGCGGGCTCAGCCAGGACTGCGGCGCCGGCGAAGAGGCTGACAGGCAACCGACGACGGATGAGGAGGAGTAGGTATGGAACGATGGGAATGCACCGTGTGCGGCTACATCTATGATCCTGCGGTGGGCGATCCGTCAACCGATGTCCCTTCGGGAACGGCGTTCTCCGATCTGCCGGACGGGTGGACCTGCCCGGATTGCGGCGCTCCGAAGGAGTTGTTCGAGCAGATCTAGTACGAAATGACGTTGCCCGCGATCCATCGTCGGCGATCGCTTGCGTTAACCTGACCTTTTTGGTAGGATTTTCGCCGGTGATCGACTATGGATCGCATCTACTTGGATAACAGCGCGACAACCCCACTGGCGGACTCAGTCCGTGCTGCCATGGAGCCGTACTACCAGGAAGTCTACGGGAATCCCACGAGCCTCCACTCCTTTGGGCAGCGTGCCCGCAAGGCGATTGAGGACGGCAGGGAATCTATCGCAGCCGATCTCGGAGTGAGTCGCGAGGAGATCGTGTTCACGTCGGGGGCCACCGAGGCCGACAACCTCGCCATCCTCGGCGCGGCGATGGCTGCGCCGAAGCGCAAGCACGTCCTTGTCTCCGCCGTGGAGCATCATGCAGTCCTTCATGCGGCGGATTGGCTCGCCTCGACCGGAGACTGGATGGTCGAACGGATTCCTGTAGACAGAGTCGGCCGCGTCGATCCTGACACCGTTCGCAGCATGATGCGAGACGATACGGTCCTTGTCTCGGTCATGGCGGGAAACAACGAAATCGGAACGGTTCAGCCGATCGAGGCCATCGCTGCCCTCTGCAGGGAACGAGGGGCCTTGTTCCATACCGACGGAGTCCAGGCCATCGGCAAACGTGACCTATCACTCGACGGAGTTGATCTGTTCGCCGCATCGGCACACAAGTTCAACGGTCCGAAGGGGACCGGGTTCCTCTTCATCCGCAAGGGAACACCCGTTGTGCCGCTGGTCCACGGTGGCGGACACGAACGTGGACTCCGGTCCGGTACGGAGAACGTCTCGGGGATCGTCGGAACCGCGGCTGCGGTGCGATTGGCGATCACGGAGCGTACGGACGTCGTTGAGCGGCTTCTCGGGTATCGCGAGCGGCTCGTTCGAGAGGTCTTGAAGATCCCCGGAACCCGTCTGAACGGCCAACGCGAAGGCGGGCTTCCCCACATATCGAACTTCAGCTTCCAGGGAATCGAAGGCGAGAGCCTGGTCATGCGCCTGGACGAACACGGCATCGCCACATCGACCGGCAGCGCGTGCTCGTCGCCCGATTTGGAGCCAAGCCATGTCCTCGTCGCAATCGGCGTTCCGCTCTCCATGGCGCACGGCAGCCTGCGCGTCAGCACCGGACGACAGACCACCGAGGAGGAGATCGAGCGGTTCCTTTCTGTACTCCCCAACGTTGTCGCGAACCTGCGAGCGATCTCGCCATTCAAGGTAGGTGAATGAATGTATACAGAGAAGGTCATCGAGCACTTCCGACACCCGCACAACATGGGCAAGCTCACCGACTACTCCGCCATCGGGAAGGTCGGGAACATCATCTGCGGCGACGTGATGTGGTTGTACATCAAGGTGGAGCCGAACGAGCAGGGTGAGGACATCATCGCCGACATCTCGTGGGAGACCTTCGGGTGCACCGCCGCAATCGCCACATCGTCGATGGTCAGCGATCTCGCCAAGGGGAAGACGCTCGACGAGGCGATCGCGCTGACAAACCGAGTGGTGGCAGAGGAGTTGGGCGGC
>Ga0272444_10001784_pt1 | contig 20342 bp, 9 predicted proteins | sample SSMForm13_FD_201033 | JGI IMG/M metagenome (GOLD analysis project Ga0272444, IMG submission 201033) | Marine sediment archaeal communities from Little Sippewissett salt marsh, Falmouth, MA, United States - SSM-Form-13 | ecosystem: Environmental > Aquatic > Marine > Wetlands > Sediment ... | reverse complement strand
GGATTAACCTATTTACTCAACACATTTTACGGTAGCTGAACATGGCCGAAAGCCGTGACAACACGCCCGCTGGGCCGCCGCCGAAGCTCACCGCGCTGACCATCAAGGGTACGGCGAAGATTCTGGCCGGAACCGACCACGCGGTGGGCAGGAGGACATGCAGATGAGCAAGACGACGCCCAGCCTGACGGCACTGGCCAAGGCCGGGGTGATCCCAGGCGGCACCCGCTGACGGTGAGTAGCCTGAAGCGGCTGCCTGACCGGCCGCCCGGTTCCTTCCTGCCGATCCTGCTTCCTGACGGCGACCGGAACGAGCGGACACCATCTTTTTGTTTGTTCCGCCGGGAAACAGCGTCCCAACTCACCTGCCAGAGCCTTCACGCGAGTACGCGGCCTGGGGCGCGCAGTGCCAAAAGTGCCAGAAGCCCCCTCGCCCGAGCTTGCCCCGACCTTCTGTCACTTTTGGCACTCCGGCACCCCCGATCCCGCGCTGAGAAAATCGACGTGTGTACAACAAACTGTCTCTCAACAACCGACGCGTTCCTGTGGCGTCAGAAGAAATCGGCCCAGGGAGGAACCATGGCGTCACAGGCTGTTCGGCTCAACAGGCTCGTCATTTGCCTGTGCGGCTTCGGCCGCCTGTCTTCGCTCCCCACTGCTCCATCAGCCAAGCAAACAAGGCATCCGACCGTCGCTCCCACCGCTTCGTCGATTCGGGCGTCGGTTCGCCAAAGCAGACGGTGAACTCGTACTTCCCCACCTTCTCGACGCACTCAACGGGAGCCCTGTCTCGCGTCTTCGCCATTGCCGGTCCTTTCCTGTTGAGCCCATCGAAAGCGAGCCCCTGTCGCTGCATCATGTCATGGTTTGACAGCGGTTGACAGATGGAGTATCATCCCGGCCGCCCATCTTGTGGTGCTGGGGCGGTTATCTTCGTGTTCGGAAAGGAACTGTGCATGGCCGGCAAGCAGCCCGACAATGTGATGACCATTGATGAACTGGCGGCCTACCTGAAGCTGTCGAAGTCATCGCTCTACCACTTCGCCCGCGCCGGAAAGGTACCCGGCGTCAAGATCGGCCAGCAATGGCGGTTCCGCAAGGATGTGATCGACGCTTGGATGAAGACAGGGAAGCCTCAAGGGAAGAGCAAAGAATAGGACCACGGCAATGCAGTTTTCAGTCGGAATGACAGTTCGGGCCCGGGGCGAAAGGTTCTCGGTCGTCAACGTTGAGCAGTTGTCCACCGGGTCAGAGCCGTTGACGCGGCTGTCGCTTCGCGCCCTGGGGGAGGAAAGATCGACTACGGAACTGTCAGTCCTCTACCCGGTTGACGCGGTTGACCCCGACGAAGTCCCCGGCCTCGCGCTCGATCGGCCCGGTCGGCTTGCCCGGTTCCGGCTCCTGCATGATGTGTTCCAGGTCCAGGCCGCTCCGCCCACAGACATGCTGGTCGGTTTTTCCAGATCGCGCATCCGGCCGGAGCCCTATCAGTACGTACCTTCCACTCGGGCTTTGGAGCTTCCCCGCCCCCGTCTGCTTCTGGCGGACGATGTGGGCCTCGGAAAGACCATTGAAGCCGGACTGATCCTCCAGGACCTCGCTGCCCGTCGAAGGGCGAGCCGGGTTCTCATTATCTGCCCGGCGGGGATCATGCAGCAGTGGCAGCAGGAACTGGAGACCAAGTTCGGTCTGAAGTTCACAATCTTTGACCGGGATGAAATCCATACTGTACGTCTCCGCAATGAAGTCGGCGTGAACCCATGGGCCAGCATGCCTCGGGTCATTGCCTCCATGGACTTCGTGAAGCGAAGGGAAGGGCCTTTCCGAGAACTCTCATCGACGAAGTGGGATGTCGCGGTAGTCGATGAGGCACACCATCTTGCCAGCGGGCACGGCGAGGATGTGACCGATCGCCACCGGCTTGGCCAATGGCTCTCGGACACCAGCGATGCGCTTCTGTTGCTCACCGCCACGCCTCATGACGGCTACGACGAAAGCTTCAGCTCGCTGCTTGGTTTGCTCGAGCCAAGCCTGGTGATGCCCGACGGCCAGGCCAGTTTCTATCGGTATCGTCGTCACTTGATCCGTCGCCTCAAGCGGCATATTCGGAATCCTGATAGTACGCCGAAGTTCCTTGAGCGTTCGGTAGCACCGCTGCCCGTCCAACTCACCGATGAAGAGCGGGCCCTGCACCGGGCCGTTTCGGCTCAGGCCAGAGACCTGGAAGTACTGGCCGAATCGCTGGCACACCGCCCGGAGGCCGAAGCCGTCCGTTTCGTCGCCACTGTACTTAAGAAGCGAGCAGCTTCATCCCGGGCAGCACTTGCTTGCACGGTTCAGGCGAGGCGTGAGAATCTTGAAGCCCAGATTGAGGAATTGGAGATCCAGCGAGACCATGTTCGTGCTCTGCGCCGGGGTGAAACGATTCCGGATGAGGCGCTAGCCCGTCTCGAACGCGACGTTCACCGCAGCTATCTTGCGGCAGTTCGGCGGCTGGGGCGGCAGGTCCGCCGCGCGGAGGCCGAACAGGAATCGCTGGCCGAAATGGAGGGCTTGCTGGCCAACTGCCACGGGCAACCCGACTCCAAGATCACCGGCCTGCTGGAAGCTCTGTGTGGCATTCACCGGGATCAGCCGGGCGACAAGGTGATCATCTTCAGCGAGTACGCTGACACGGTGGCTTCCATCGTTGAGGCCCTGGAGCAGACCGATCTATACCGGAGCAGATCGTGCGTCCTCAGCGGGGAACTCACCACCCAGCAGCGATCCGATGTGATGGCCGACTTCGCGGGCGACGAGAAGCTTCTCCTCGTTGCTACGGATGCAGCCGGCGAAGGTCTGAACCTGCACCACCATTGCCATCGCATCATTCACTTTGAGCTTCCCTGGAACCCCAACAGGCTGGAGCAGCGCAATGGTAGAATTGACCGCTATGGCCAGTCTGAGCCCCCTGTAATCGGCTTCCTGTACGCCCAGGCGACCTACGAAGGTGAGGTCATGTCTCGCCTGGTCGATAAGATCGAACGCCAGGTGCGACGCCTCGGCTGCGTTGGTGACGTTCTCGGACAGATTCAGGCCGAGAGGATCGAAGAGATTCTGCTTCGAGATGAGGCCGATCTGGATGCCGCCATCCAACGGGCCGAACAGGAGATCGACGAGGAGATCGCCAGAGCGGAGAACACGCGACTGCCTCAACTCCTTGGCGATGGCACAGTCGACGAAAACGAAACCGCCCAGGCCGTCCAGGCTGTCGAACGCGGCCGCCAACATAATGTCGACCTGATGGATTTCGTCCATCGTGCCGTGTCGGCCGCCGGCGGACGGTTCGACCGGCGAGATGGCCGTGTCACTGTCGAATCGCCGCAACTGTGGGTTGGCGGTGACGTAGATCCCCGGTACGTCTTCGACGTCCGCGATGATGCTGCGGTCTTTGACCACGATCACGCGCTGGTCCAGGCGGCGATCCGATGGGTGAAGACTTCTCGGTATTCCGCCCATGACGACCATCGCCTGGCTTACATTCTGACGCCTGAAGTGGAATCCGCCGACGTCGTGGTGTCCTTCGTGGTGCGTGTTAGAGATGGAGAAGGCCAGGAACAAGAGCGACTGGAGGCAGTGGCAGTGGCCTGCGACGGCCAGGTATCCCAGGACCGCGATGCCGATCTTGCGGCCCTTGCCGTCAGCGGCGAGGGAAATGTTGCCCCGGACGTCCTGGAACGCCTGTTCGCCGCGTGGTGGGAGAACGCGCGCCAAGCCGCCGAGGTTGAGGCGCAACGCCGCGCAGGTAACTGGCTGTCGAGCATCATCGGCCTGCGCACGGCCACGCAGGGCAGGCTGATGGAAGAACTCAACGAGTGGGACCGAGCCTCACGTAACGCCATCCTCGGCAATCTCCGCGATCAGCCCACGTTGTTCGGCCAACCGACGTATCCGCCCGCTGTACGCCGCAAACTGCGACATCACGAGGATCGTGTGCGAGAGCGGCGGGAATTCCTGGAGCGCCGCATGGAGTTCGAGACGCCCGTGGTTGAGCCGCTCGGCGTGCTACTCCGCGTACCCGCCAGATCTGCCGAAGGGAGGGCTTGAGCGCATGGAAAGCCTGACCTTCGCCGGTGACGCATTCAGCGAGTACTACATCCAGAATCTGCTTTGGAATGAACCCCGCTTGCGCCCGCTGTTGGGCCTGGACCGTGTCGATTCCACCTATCGCCAGGCAGCGGGCACGTTGCTTCGCGCCCAACGCGCCCTTCGCGCGCGCCAGCAATCGCGTTCCACCCAGACGCTGTTGCTGTCGCCCGTGGCCCAACTCCTCGGCTGGGAACTGGGTGATGACCAGACCGTCCAAACCGCCGAATGCCTGGAGAATGCCGGCCTCGCCCTGACCGTCGAAGGCCGCACCGTTGCCCGAGTCCTGCCCATCGACCCCGACGCCCCCCTGGACCTCCCGCCCACAGGCATTCACCGGCGGTTTGCGCCATCCCTTAGCATGGTGCGCGTCCTTGAAGAGATGGACCTCACCTGGGGCATCATCGTCAACGCCTACGAGCTGCGCCTGATCCGCCGGGCCGAAGGCTTTGTGTCCTCCCATATCGCTTTTGACCTCACGAGCATCGCCGAAGGTACTCAGGCGGGCCTGGAGGCATGGAAGCTGCTGTGGGCTGTCCTTCGCGCCGAAGCCCTCGCATCCGAGCCGATGGTCCTAGAACGCGTTGTCGCCAATGGCCGCGAACACCAGGCCGGCGTCAGTGATGCGCTCGGCGGCCAAGTAAGGCAGGCCATTGTCGCTTTCGTCCAGGGCGTGGTCTCGCATCCTGCGAGCGCCGCCGTGCTACCCAACCCGCTGCCGCAGAACCGTCTCAACCGCCTCTACGCCGAGGCCCTGCGCGTGCTCTACCGCGCGCTGTTCTCCCTGTACGCCGAGTCACGCAGCCTGCTGCCACTGGACTTGCCGACTTACCGCGACAACTACTCCATCACGCGCCTGGCACGCCGAGCTACGCACAACGATACCGACCCGCGCCGGCACCCTACCCCTTCGGGACGCTTCTACGAACACAGCCTGCGAGCGCTGCTGGAACTGTTGCGCCGCGGGGCGGACCTCGGCCCAGAGGGCAGCATCCCCAACTACAACGGCGCGATGTTCGATCACAGCCGCACTGAACTGATCGAGTCACTCGTCTGGGGAGATGCCACCGTCGCCCGCATTTTGGAATGCCTCACTCTCGTGCCGACCCGGGCCGGGCAGGTTCGCCTGAGCTACCGCGAACTCGACGTGGAGCAGCTTGGCGCGGTCTATGAGAGCCTGCTCGAAGAGGTGCCACGAATCGCTGCCGAGACCATGTACCGCGTCCAGCTTGACGGTCGCCAGCTTGTCATCACCGCCGACGAACGCCATCGCCTGGCCGAGCGCCGCGGCGAAGTGGTTGCCGACGGCGTGGATGATGGCACCCAGGATGAGGAGGATGTTGATCAAGAAGACGATGCCAGTGAGGCCGCCGACGATGACGCTGGTGATGATGGCGAGGTCGCTGATGGCGACGGTGATGAAGAAGATGTCCAGCCCCGCGCCCGTTCGGCTAAGCCGTTGAAGGTACTGGAAGAGATCGCTCCCCGGACGGTCTACCTCAAGGCCGGCATGGGCCGGAAGCAGACCGGCTCGTTCTATACCTCCCGACCGCTTGTGGAATTCCTGGTCCGTCGTGCCATCGACCCGCTAGCTGAGGAGAAGACGCCCGAGGAGATCCTCGCCTTGAGAGTGCTCGACCCAGCTATGGGCTCGGGACACTTCCTTGTCGGGGCCACACGCCGCTTGGCCGAACACCTGCTGGCCGCCTACCGCAAGCGCTACGAGGAGGTCCTGGCCGCCCAGTCGGAGCTTTCGCTTACGGACCTGTTCCTGGAGGCCGGCGTCCACCCTGAGGTCGCGCGCAATTGGGAGCATGAAGACCGTGCCCTCACCGCCTGCCGCCTGCTGGTGGCCGGGAACTGCATCTACGGCGTGGACAAGAACCCCTTGGCAGTGGACCTGGCACGCGTGTCAGTCTGGCTGGCCACCGCCGCCACAGACCACCCGCTAACGTTCCTGGACCATCGCTTGCGCTGTGGAGATTCGCTGCTGGGCCTTCCGCTGTTCCTCGGGGGCACCGACGAGCCAGAGGTGCACTTGCTGAAACCCGACCAACCCACAGCACGCGCCCGCGGACGTCGCGGCCGCCAGACCGGATCGCCCCTCCTGGCCGGTGTCCAGATGGAAGAGGTCGTAACGGGCTCGACACGCTCTCTTCGCGAGCGCATCGGCCGGGCGATGGGGCACCTCTGCACCATAACGGAATTGATGAACGAGCGCCCGGGTGACTTCGCCGGCCATCGAGCCGCCTTCGAGGCCATGCAGGGCCAGCTTCAGTGGTTTACGCAGCTTCACTCCCTCCGCATCGGCCGTGAGTTCCTCCCGGACGAGACGGTGCAGGAGATGACCATCGTCAACGAGTGGCTCGCCGACATCGCCCGCGACGGCCGCCCGTCGGAGCAGGCCCAGCGCCATGCCGCCGACGCAGTCGCGCACGGAGAGCAGGTCGGGGCATTCTGCTGGGAGCTGGCCTTTCCGGAGGTCTTCTTCGCGCCCGACGGCACGCGCCGCGCCGATGCCGGCTTCGACGCCGTCGTCGGCAATCCGCCGTGGGACAAGATCAAGCCCAACGAGCGCGAGCTGTTCAGCGACTTCGACCCCACTGTCTGGGACGTACAGGGCCAGGCCCGCAAGCGCCTCATCAACGCGCTCATTGGCGACAACCCAGCCGCCAAAGATGCTTGGGAAGCTCACGAGTGGGAAACAAAGACCACCGCCAAGCTGCTGCTGGAAGGTGGCCTATACCACCACCAGATCGCGGTCGTCGAAGGCAAGAAAACCGGCGGCGACCCCGATACCTTCAAGTTCTTCGCTGAACGGGCTTGGCAGCTTCTCAGCGAAGGCGGCCGGGCGGGCATCATCGTACCGGGAGCCGTCCAGGGGGCACTAAGCACGACGGGCCTTCGCCGCCTGCTGCTCGACCACTGCCAGCTCCAGGCCATGATCAAGCTGGACAATGAGCGGTTCATATTTCCAGGCGTGTTCCACGGCCAGAAGTTCGATCTGCTGGTCTTCGCAAAGGGTGGGCGCAGCGAGCAATTCGACGCCGCTTTCTTCAGTTGGGAACCGGCTGCCATCTTGCGCGACCTGCCCCGGGATCGCCGCAGGTTGACCGTGGATGCCGGCCTCTACCGCGAATTATCACCGGAGCAATACGCTTTCGTCGAACTCCAGGACCAGCGGGATGTAGACCTACTCCGCCGCATCTATCGCACCTTTCCCCGGCTCGGCGAGAAGTTGGAGGATACCTGGAACGTGTCGTTCACGGCTGAGTTCCACATGACCAACGACAGCTTTCTGTTCCGCGATGCGGCCCGGTTGCGGCAGTTCGACGCGGTGCTGCACAGCCCGCACCCGCCGGTCACGGAGGCGGCCGTTGGCGCGGCCTTCGAGCAAGACACCGGCGGGGAATACTGGACCACGCAGCCGGATGAGTATTACGCCGGCCAGCCCGACCGCTTCGCCTCGGCCGAGCGTTGGGTGGACAGCAAGGGCCGCGTCCATCCCGTCGGCGGCATCGACGAGGAGCGTATCGCCTACCGCCTGACCGGCTACGTCCTGGCCGGCGAGGCCGACGACGCCTCAGCCTTGCCCATCAAGCCCGGCGAGCGATACGTTCCCCTTTACGAAGGGAGGATGATTCATGAGTTCGACCATTGTCAGAAAGCCTACATTCGGGGCGCAGCAGCGCGCGCGAAGTGGATTGAACTGGGGTGGGATAGTAAGCGGACCATTCCTCACTTCTTCGTCGCGTTGACTGATTTCAGGGCCATCCACCCCTCCCGCTCTAATCTCCGAGCATGCTTCGGTGGGATCGCGAGGCAAGGCAATGAACGCAGTCTTCTGGCGACAGTCGTGCCTTCATCTCCTTGTGGCAATGCTGTCCCAACCGCAGCGATTGAGGGAGGCACTACCTGGCATCATGTGTTTTGGGCATCAGTTTTCAGCTCGTTCACTGCCGATTGGCAACGCCGCCTGCATTCGACCGACAACATCAACTTCTTCCTCATAGAAGGTATTGCCTCGCCCAGACCGGCACGATGGGACGACAACGCGCTGGCGATGATGAGGGCGGCGACTCGGCTCTTTGCCTTCACGGCCGAGCTTACCGAGCTATGGCCAGCGGCCGCCCAGCACTGGCCCGAGGCTTTCCCCTTGCCGTGGTCCCGTGAGGTTGCTTGTCTGGACGTTCGCGAGCGGGCGCGGCTGCGCGCGGAAGTGGACGCCCGTGTGGCGATGCTGTACGGTCTGAGCGCCCACGAGTATGCCCGAATTCTTTCGACATTCCCGCTGCTGGACCAGGACCAGCCGCGCCTGCCGGGCGACTGCTTCATCCGTCAGACGAACAAGGGCGAGAAGGTCGTGCCGCGTGGCTTCATCACGCGCGACCTGGCGCTGCTGACGTTCTTCGAACTGACCGGCCAGGAGCCGCCGGCGGACATCGTGACCTTCTTCGCCGAGGCCGGTGTGGACATCGAGCCGAACACCGGGTCGATTCGTAATCTCCGGGAGCGGGTAGAAGAAGCCACGCGGCGAGGCGCGGTGGCATATCTGCCGACGCAATATAAGAAATGGCGGCCAGAAGAGACGCCGTTCCTCCCGCCCGACCTGCCGGCTGAACTGGTCGAAGACCAGGGCGATCATATCGGCGAGTTCATCGTCACAGATCCGCAGATCAACAGCGGCGAGCCGACGCTCGCCGGTACGCGGGTCAAGGCCCAGATGGTCTACGACCTCCTCCAGCAGGGCTGGACGTTCGCCCAGGTACTGGAAAGCTACCCGCACCTGTCGGCGGCCCAGGTGGCAACGGCGCTGCGATGGGGAGACCTGGGGGCATGAGCGCTAACAAGTACAGCCGCGTCGTTGCAGACGAGAATGTGCCCCGAGAGGTCGTGGAACGGCTTCGCGAGCTCGGATGCAAAGAGGTGTTCTGGATATCCGAGTCCGGACCGGGCATTTCCGACCCCGAGGTGTGGCGATTGGCCTCGGCCAAGCAGGCCTTACTGCTGACGGGCGATATGAGATTCTTGCCGCAGTTGCAGGAGAACGAGTACCTCAATGGCCCGCCCGTGGTGGAATACTCAGCCAATGGTTTCAGCAAGAGCGAACTCCAGGACCCGAGGGTGGCAACATTCCTGATCTGCTGGGTATTCGAGAATGGGCATCATGGTGCCGGTGAGCACGTGCGGCTGACCGTGGAGGGCATTGCCCGGACAAGACGGCAGATCTGGGGGCCGGAAAAGGCCCGAAGGAAACGGCAAGCATGAATCCACTTCATATTGCACGAGTACTCAAAGACGACTATTTGACTCTTCTTCGCACGACTTTTCGGCCAAGGCAACAGGCCCTAAGAGAAGCGTTCGACCGCGAGATCGAGCAAGACGGATTCCTGACGCGCGAGCCGTTTATCTCGCTGGCCCAGCCATACCAGCGCGGGGGTGCGCAGACGTGGATGTGCGATGAAGCCCAGCGGAGGTTCGGGGTGATTGCCCAAACACCGTACCTCCACCAGGCGTTGGCTGCAGAGAGAATCGCTCGCGGCGAGGCGACTGTGATGGCCACTGGAACCGGCTCGGGCAAGACAGAGGCATTCCTCATGCCGATTGTGAACTGGTGCCTGGCCCACCGCGACGAGGACGTTCTCAAGGCGATCTTGATCTACCCGATGAACGCCCTGGCGACCGACCAACTTCGACGGGTGCGAACGCTGCTTGCTGGCAGCGGCGTGACATATGGGCGGTACACAGGGGAGACGCACCAGGCCGGAGCTCGACCGGTTGACTCGCCGGAAGAGGAGCGAGTCACCCGGACGGAGTTCCGGGCCCATCCGCCGCACATCCTGCTGACGAACTACCAGATGCTGGAGTACATGCTTCTGCGGGGAGACGGGCGGGACATCTTCCGCAATCACCGCGTGCGGTTCGTGGTGCTCGACGAGGTGCATACCTATCACGGGGCGCTGGGCACGGACGTCGCCTGCCTGCTGCGGCGGCTCCGCGCTGCGCTATCAGGCGTGCAGGGCCAGGGCAGTGGCCCGCTGTTCATCGGCACGTCGGCGACGCTCCAGTCCGAGGAGGGTCAGCAGGACCCTCGCGCTGGCGTCGCGGCATTCTTCTCACGACTAACGGGGCACGAGACGCCGGCCGAGGCGGTTGTTACGGAGGCAATTGAGCCGCCGGTGGTGCCGGAAGGCATGAAGCTGCCGGCTCCGCCTGCGATCACCGATGACGAATTGGATGCCGTTGATCCCTCCCGGCCGGGAACCGTGCTGGCGCTGGCCAGGCGACTGGCCGGTCGCAACAACGGGACACTGGAGGCAACCTGGTCCGAGCTGAAGCTGCCGCGCCTGCTGATGAGCTGGCTGACGCGGCCGATGTCGATCCACGACATAGTCGAACGCCTCCGGGCCGAGCCGGAGCGGCAAGACGTCGATGAGGATGCATTGCGACGGGAGATCGAGGCTGCTCTGCTCGTCGGCCCGTGCCTGAACGACAACCATCCCCTGCGGCTTCGCCCTAAGGTGCACCGGTTCCTGCGCGGCCTGGCGAGGTTCTGGCGGTGCACGAACCCCGAGTGCGGCAGCCTGGTCCATGAAGGCGTCGAGGCCTGCACAGCGTGCGGGGCGCGGACGCTGCCACTGGCGATCTGCCGCACATGCGGCTGGGACTTCCTCATGGGCCGTGACCGTAGCGGGCAGGTGCAGCCATGGGCGGAACGCACCTCGACGCGCCAGACGATGTATCTCTACGACGATCCCGGACAGCAGGTGCAGACCGACGCCGAGGATGAGCCTTTTGAAGATGACGGCGAAACTGAAGCTGGTACTGGCAATGGCGAGGCCGGGGAAGAAGGTGACGGGCCTGCGGGTCGCGACGGCGGCATATTCCTTTGCCCGCAGTGTCTCAGCATGAGCGACTCGGCCGATGAAAGGGCATGCACTTGCGGCGACCATCATCCGCTTCGGCCGGTGCTGGTACACCACGGACGTGGCACACGATGCCCGGTCTGCAACAGTCGGTACGGCCGGTTCGATGTGCTTACGCCCGTAAGCCTGGGCAACTCGTCGGCACTGACGCACGTGTCGCGGACTCTGCTGCGTGAACTACCGGAGGAGAACCGAAAGCTGCTGGTCTTCTGCGACTCTCGCCAGGACGCAGCCCACCAAGCTCGATTCATCGAGGGTGTAGAAGGCCACCTGCGGCTGCGCCGTGCGGTGTATCGATTCCTGCGGGATGACGGCGATGCCCATGACCTGCGCTGGCTTGTGGAACGCATCTACCACGAGTATGTGGATCAGGGCGTGCTGCCGAGAACGCGCAGCCGTGACGCCCAACGCCGCGAGATGGACAAGATTGAAGGCGGCCTGCTGGCAGAGTTCGTGCTAGCCTCCAACGTGCGCCACAGTGTCGAGAGGCTTGGCCTGGTGGAGGTCCGATATGCGGAACTGGATCAGGAACTGACTAGTCGTGACTTTGCGGCGCTGTGCGGAGAGCACCACGTCGACGTCACCCGGGGTGCATTGGCGGCCCGCCGTCTGCTCGATTTCATGCGCGGTCGCTTTGCGGTTGACCATGAAGCGTTCCGGACGCGCCTGTACCGGGGGGACCGCCTCAGCAATCGCTATGGCATGACGCCCGGGCGGCAGGTGGGGCTGCCCGTGGCATTCCGGCAGCCTGGAAACCGGACCGACAACACCTCCACGTACAAGCTCACAAGCACCTGGAACGAATCCGGCCCGCCGGCCGGCACACAGCGGTTATGGCGACAACTCTTGGGAGAAGAGGCGACGGTTGAGTCGCTGTCTGCGATGATCGACTGGCTTGCGAGGAACGATGGTTGGCTTCGATGGAGCCGCGTCGGGCGCAACGCCGACGAGATGGACGGGCTTCAGGTAGCCACGGACATGCTGGAATTCCGGCTTGCCTCTCAGTTCGTGCGTTGTGCGATATGCGGCCGGACTGCCCCAGGCGAACAGCCCGGCCTCGTTTGCCCACGGGCCGGGTGCGAGGGGCACCTCGTGCAATGGGAAGGTCCGCTTGCCGAGGGAAATCTCAACGCGATGCTCGTCACGGCGGAATACTCGCCTGCCCTGATGCCAGCAGAACACTCCGCCGCTGTTAACGATGATCGGCGTCAGGAGGTGGAGGAGGGTTTCCAAGCCGATCCGCCTCGGTTCAACGTGTTGGTGTGTACGCCGACGCTTGAACTCGGCGTCAATATTGGTGATCTGGAAGCCGTAACCATGCGGAACATTCCGCCGAGCCCGGCGAATTACGCCCAACGTTCCGGCCGAACCGGGCGTCAGTCGCGGATGGGGCTGTCGGTGGGGTTTGCCCGAAAGACGCCCCATGACGGGTATTTCTTTGATCATCCGGACGAAGTCATTGCCGGAGCGATTCCGCCGCCGCGATTCAATCCGGCAAACCTGGAGGCGATTGCCAGACACGTCCGCAGCCTGGTGCTCGAAGAGGCGCAACTGGAGTACCCGGCGAATCTTGAATCGCTTATCAGCGACACTGGATCGCTCAACGCGGGGAACCTCCGGACGTTGCTTCAGCAGATTGCTGGCGCACGAGATCGGGCAAGTCGAAGGGCTCGGGAGGTGTTCGGGCCACAGCTTTCGGACTGTCGCGACGACTGGGAGATGTGGCTCGGTGGGATAATCCAGCAGGCTCCTGACCAAATCGAGGTGGCCATTCAATCTCGGGCCGCCCTAGTAGAGGATGCCGTGCGCAGGATGCGCGAGCTGGGCCAGCAGGTTCGCCAGACCCAGCGCCAGCAGGATGCTGAGCAAGGCTACCGCAATCTCGCTCGGAAATTGCGGGAGGACTACCGCTATGCCTACCTCCCCAGAGTCCTGGCGGAAGCTGGCGTGTTGCCCGGCTACTCGTTCCCTGGTGATCCTGGATCACTTTCGCTGGGCTATGACCCAGATCCGATCTTTGCTGGTCGGCTCCAGTCCCAGCGGGAGTTCGTGCCAGGGCAGATTGTCTATGCTCGGGGTCATCGATGGCGCGTCGGCGGAGTTGCGATGAACCGCCCCGGCAGCCGTACGCAGGGCACCGAGCGTTTCGATTTCACAGAATGCGCAGCTTGCGGGCTTGCTGCACCAGCACGGGGGATGAACAACTGCCCCCGTTGCGGCGCTGAACTTGGCGGCGAACCGCAGACGGCATGGGACACTGGGGCATTCCAAGCGTGGCCGGCCGACATCGAGCCGGAAACCGAGGAAGAACGCCAGACCTCCATATACGATGTGCGCGTGCATCCGCAAAGGGATGTTCCACCGCGTCGGTATGCTCTTGGCCCCTGGGCCTTCGAGTTGCGGTCACAGGAGGAGATCTGGTGGATCAACCACGGTCCATTGCAGCGGGGTGACGGAGAGGAAAACTCGCGGGCAGAAGGCTTCCGCCTATGCCAGACCTGCGGCGAGTTGAGGCGAGAAAGGCAGCAACCACAGCAAGGGCGACGCCGGAATCGTGATCCCAGGGCCGAACGCGACCCACATGATGATCGTTGCGGCGGGCAACCTGTTACGGTCGCGATAGGTCATCAGACGCGCGCAGACACTCTGAGGTTGGCCGTTCCGGGCTTGGCAGAACTGGGCACTGAAGGCGTCGCGTGGGCCTGGTCGCTCGCCTGGTCAATCGTGCGTGGGAGCATCCGGCTCTTTGACCTCGATGAGGCCGACCTCGATGCTCGGGTGCTCACCCGGCGAGAAGATGGCCGTGAACAGGTAATGGAGATCGTGTGGGTCGATTCTGTTCTTGGCGGCTCCGGCATCCTGCGTGAAGTGATAACCCGCCTCCCCGAAGTTGCACGTTCAGCGCTGGAACACCTGCGCGACCATGACTGCCCGACCTCATGCTATCGCTGCCTGCGGACATACCGCAATCAGCGAGTCCACGGCCTGCTGGATTGGCGGCTGGTACAGGCGCAGCTTCGGGCGACCAGTGCCGACAGTGTTGAGGATCGGGGCGAGGCACCCGCTCCTCCGCAAGAGACGCGAGGTCCCGAGTGGGACGAAGCCCGGGCTGAGGGGTGTGGATCGCCTTTGGAACTGCGTCTCCTGCGTGCCATTCGCGATCAAGGCTTGTCGGAGCCGGAGAAACAGTATGAAGTTCCCGCCCCAGATGGGCGGCTCCTCACAGTGGCTGATTTTGCGTACGCGGAACGTCAACTCCTAATCTATGTCGACGGGCTGGCTTTCCACTCGTCGCTTCGGCAGCGGGTTCACGACTTGAACCAAACCAATCAGTTGCAGGCCATGGGATTCACGGTGCTCCGGTTCCTCGGAACCCAGGTCTACCGCGAGACCACGCAATGTGTACGGGCAATAGTGAGCACTCTTGAAAGGCAGTGAGCGCGTCACTTCTGTTCTATTCCGGGATGGCGAACACGCTGATGATAGCCAATAAGGACAAGGGAATGGGACATGGCATTTGAGCCGGGCGGATATGCTGACAAACTCGGGAATCGCTTCGAGGGCCGATGGGTTGCGAAGCAGTTGTTGCGGCTACTCAATGAAGAGTTGATGTACGTCACCGTCGAAGCTGTTGGCGACGATGAAGCTGGTGTTGATCTGTGGTTGACCAAGCATGATGGCCGACGGCAAGCCCAGCAGTGCAAGGCAAGGAACGGTAGCCAGGACAGCTGGGCTGTGGCAGATTTGAACAGCCGGGGCATTCTCGCCGCTATGAGGAAGCAACTGGATCGATACGACACGCACACATTCGCGCTGGTGTCGGCGGTTCCAGCCACTGTCCTGGGCGATATCTGTGAAAGCGCCCGGCAGTCAGCAGGCGACCCCGAATCATTCTTCCACCATCAGATTGAGTCTATCGGGGAGCCCCGACGAAAGGCCTTCCGTCAGTTCTGCAAATGTCTTGAGCTGGACGCAGAGGAACCCAACGGCCGTGCAACAGCGTATCACTACCTTCGACGCACCTATTTGCTCCTCTGGCCGGATGACCAGAGCAGCCGTGATGATCTACTGGCGTGGGCCGGCATGCTCGCCACCGGTGAGCCCGAAGCCATCATTGCGGTGCTTGCAGAATACGCCCAGAACAACCTTCGCAAAAGTATCACGGCTAACGATGTTCGCCAGCACTTGTCGGGGCTCGGCTTTCATTGTAGGCGACTCGCACATGACGTTCGCGTTGGGCCCGCTGTGTCAGACCTGCAAGCACAGTTCTGTCAGTCAATAGCGCCAAGACTTGTCGCTGGGCGGCTTATCCATCGGGAAGAGACAACAAAGGTACTTGAGGGACTACAAGCAGATGGCGTAGTTGTCCTGCACGGAGCGGCCGGTTGCGGAAAGACTGGCGTTCTATATGAGCTGACTCAGGCTATCGGCCAGAACGGTCATGCGTACATCCCGGTCCGGCTCGACCGCCGGATACCCGCCAACACAACTCGCCAATTCGGGCACGATCTCGGCTTGCCGGAATCGCCAACCTGGTGTCTGGAATCGCTGGCAGGTGGAACGACGGCCGTTCTTATTCTGGATCAGCTTGACGCACTGCGCTGGACGAGCGCCCATTCAGCCAATGCCCTGGATGTCTGCAAGTCGCTCGTTCTCGAGGTTCGGAACCTCCGTGACCTGGGGAAGGACATCGCTGTCGTGCTGGCGTGCAGAACATTCGACTTGGAGCACGACCCGGAGATCAAGAGCTGGCTGAAAGAGTCATCGAGTGTAAAATGCCGACGGGTCGAGGTGAAGCCCTTGCCCGAGAAGGCCGTCAAGGGGGTTGTTGAGTCGCTTGGACAGGACTTCGCGGCAATGTCGGCACAACAGAAGCGAATCCTGCAATCGCCTCAGCACTTGGGGATGTGGGTCGACATTGTTAGCGCCGGAGATGTGCGGACTTTCCAGACAAGCGTCCAGCTTATGCGGCAGTTCTGGGATAGTCGCTACCGCACCTTGGGCGGGGCTGGTATTTCAGCACCCCAGGCTGATGAAGTTATCGCCCTTCTCGTGGACTACATGGAACGTGAGGGGCAGGTATCGGCCCCCGGCAGCCTGCTCGCCGGTCGGCCACAAGAGGTGGACGCGCTGCACTCCCATGGCATCCTGCAGACAACGGCGGGCCGGGTCAGCTTCTGTCATCAGAGCTATCTCGACTTCCGGATTGCCACACGGCTCTTGAAGGAAGTGCATCAGGGAGCGGGGTCGGTTCGTGCTTGGCTGGGAGAGAAGTCTCAGCAATCATTGTTCCGGCGTGAGCAACTACGGCAGGTTCTGTTCCTGTTGTCCGAAGAATCCCCACGAGCTTTCCTGGCTAGCGTGCGTGAGTTGCTCAGCGACGCAAGTGTCCGTTTCCATCTGAAGCACCTTGCTCTGGAACTTGTCGGCCAGATGGACCAGCCAGCGTCGGATCTCCTTGACTACTTGCAGGAACTCCTGAGCGATGGCTACTGGAAGGACCACGTAATCGAGGCTGTATGCGTTGGACACAGGCAGTATATCGAATGGCTGGCGAGGGGGGACGTTCTGTCGCAATGGCTTGAATCACAGGATGAGAACGATGTTGGCATTGCATGTTGGCTCCTTCGTGGCGTGGCTGGCAAGTCGCCAGACTTCGTGACAGAGGTCCTTGAGCCGTATGCCGCTCGTGATGATGAATGGGCACAGCGGGTTCTGAACTGCCTATGCTGGAATGCGGAAGATGATTCGGAGCGTATGTTTTCGCTGCGCCTGCATCTGGCGCGGAGGGGAATTGCCAAGGATTGGGTCAACTGGCCTCAGTTGGCTTCGAAATACCCATTGCGATCTATTCAGTTGACAGAGGCCTTTGTATCCACATGGACCATCGAGGATTTCCAGGACGACGTGCTCGGGGCACACCCGAAACGCAAAGCGAATTCGCGACTGGAACAATGGACCGCTGATGACCGCAAGGCACTGATGACGGTCGCGCAGGAGCACTCGGACTACGTGTGGAACCAGTTCATGCCTCACATTGAAAGGCTTACTCAACCGGCTGGAGGGAGCGAGGATGACCGACACATACAGGCTTGGCAGGACGGAGACTTGCACGTCCACGAGGGCCATACCTGTACGGCCCGGGGGATAGTGGAACTCACCGTAGAAGCAGGCAGATGCCTTGCGCAAGCCGATAGCGCAGCTCTCCTGTTACGTACCAGGGCAGTCCAGGACAGCGGATCACCGATCACGCAGTTGATTGTGGCAGAGGTATATGCCGCATTACCTCCCGACTGTGCAGATGAAGCGATCAGCTGGCTGATGGCAGACTCCACTCGTCTGGGGCTTGGGTCCGGAGAGAAGGAGCCTGAATGGATGCCGGCAGCGCGGCTAATCACTGCGCAGTCACCTCATTGCTCCGAAGACTTGTTCAGGCGGCTTGAAGCTTGGTTAGTGCACTACCACGATCCCCATGAGCGAAGGACTGCTGAGTGGTGCCTGAAGGGTTGGAGAGAGGGCTGGTTCCATGATTTCTGGGGGCGGCCGCAACATTTCTTGCTGCCTGCACTGTGCCCGGATCGTCGACTTGAGCGGACTACAGGCCTGATCGGCGTGCTCGAAAGGAAGTTTGCTGGCTATGAACAGTGGCGGTTCCTCCGAAGTGGCCATTCCACGGGAGGATGGGTCGGCTCGACGCTTCCTGCCAAGACGCTTGAACGCGTGAGTGACAAGTCGTGGCTCGAAATCGTGGGCAACAAGGAGGTCCCCACTGAGCACGGTCGTCGGAGTAGGCAAGTGGGGCCAGACGCCTTGGCCGAGTCGTCGGTTCGCATGTTCTCACGCGACCTTGCCCGTTTGGCAAAACAATATCCTGATCGTTTCGGAAAGTTGGCTTTGTGGTTTCCTCCAGATGTCCACCCAGACTATGTGGGGGCAATCCTAGATGGGCTGAAAGAAACGCAGCCCAAGGAAGTGCCTGATGCAGAGAAGGCAGCGTGGCGACCGGCGGACAGAGAACTGGTCGAAGCTGTCCTTGCGAGATTCGATGACACAGAGGATCGAGGTGTAGCCAGCCAATTCTGCTGGTTGATCCACAACCGGGCGGAAGACAACTGGTCGGACAAGACTATCACCAAGCTGGTCCACTACGCCACCGAACACCCAGACCCCGTGTCTGGGCAGCTCAACATGTGGCAGTCGGAGAAGGGGCGAGATGTGGCTAAGGCGACAGTCCATGGTCTCGTGGAGAACTCGCTGAATTGCGTCAGGGGCGTTGGGACACTTGCGATCGGCGCATTGCTTCGGCATCATCCGGAATGGCTTGAGCGACTGACGCCCTGCATCAATCGGCTGGTATCAGACTCCCACCCGGTCGTCCGGACAGCATCAATCGAGGCTTGCCTTCCTGTACTGAACATCGACCGCGATCAGGCCATTTCGTGGTTCTGCGCCGCCAGCAAGGACGATCCCCGGGTACCCGCGTCGCGGGCGGGAGTGTACTACTTTAACTGCGGGATGCAGTCGCATGGCGACGAGTTGACTCTGGTCATTCGGAAGATGATGTCATCAGCATCCGACGAGGTAGTCCAGGAAGGTGCGGAAGAGGTGGCGGCACGCTGGCTTTTCCACGGGTTGTTCGAGAGCGAACTCGCTGTATGTCGAGCTGGAACCGTGCCCCAGCGTAAGGGCGTGGCGCAGATAGCCTCCTGTTTCTTACTGAAGCCAGAGTACGCGGATCGATGTGAGGAACTCTTGCTACCGCTGTGTGACGACGAGAACGCTGAGGTACGCCGCGAAGCGCAACATGCATTCCGCAATGCAAAGGTCTTCACGATCCCAGATGCGCAGCGCGTAATTGCCCGATACATCCGATCGAAGGCTTTCGCTGACGATCCATCACCTCTGATCTGGTCGCTGAAGGAATTCACCGGCGAGCTGACTCAGTTTGCAGAACTGATTTTGATGATTTGCGAGGCCTTTGCCGGCTCATTACGCGATGCCTCCAGAGATATAAGCACCGGCATAGCTGGCGACGCTCACACGATACCCCCCTTGTTGTTGCGACTGTATGAACAGGCTCAAGGGCAAGGCGATGCTCAGGTCTTGAACCGCTGCCTGGATGCGTGGGACGTGCTGTTCGAAAACAGAGTTGGAGTCACGAGAGATTTGGTACATGCGATGGAGCAGTAAGTACCTGTTGCGATTCAGCGTGCGGCAGGACCGGGAGTTCGAATGCGACTTGGGCCGCGAGGTCAGACGGCTGACGGGTGAGCAGTAATGGCGAAGAAGATGCAACGCATATATCAGATCCGCGTGACGCTCAACGGCTCCAAGCCGCCGATCTGGCGGAAGCTGGCCGTGCCGTCAGACATCGTTCTGAGCGAACTGCATGAGGTGATCCAGATCGCCATGGGCTGGACGAACAGCCACATGCATCAGTTCATTCTTCGAGGGAAGAAGCTCAGGCCGAGACGCCGGATATTGCCTGAAGTGCCCGGGACAGTTGAGAAGAAGGTGATCGATTTGCCGGGTGGCCGGAAGGGACACCTTATCTCCACGAAGCCTCGCGATGACAATGCCGTTCCCTTGCCGACCGGACCCGCTATGCCATGGTTTGATACTGGCGACCGCTACTACGTAACCAAGCTCACCCCCTTGGGCGACCCGACTGAGATGGAAGGTGAAGACGAGGACGCCGTCACGCTCGCCGAGGTATGCCCGAAGGTCAAGAGCAAGCTGATCTACGAGTACGATTTCGGCGACGGCTGGGAGCACACCATCGAGGTGCAGAAGATCGTCGAGCCCAAGCCGGGCGTCGAGTATCCGCTCTGCCTAGGTGGCAGGAAAGCCTGCCCTCCGGAGGATTGCGGCGGGATCTGGGGCTACTACAACCTGCTGGATGTCGTAGCCGATCCGAAACGTGAGGACCACGAGGAAATGGCCGAATGGCTCGGCGAGTTCGATCCTGACGCCTTCGATCCGGAAGAGGTCAACGCGATTCTGGCCGAATGGCGGAAAGGCTCCTGATCTGTGACGGAATCCGATGTCAATAAGCAGAATGGTGGCAATGAGATAGACTTCACGGCTCCATGGTTCCAGGAAGCGGTTATGAGCCGAGCCATTCTGGGCCTTCTTCGCAAGCTCACCGACAAATACCAAACCTTGCCGGAGGAGACCTCCGACCTCGACTGGACCGCCTTCAGGTCGCTGGCCAAGGCTGGTGCCGCCGAGGGCATCATTCGGTCAACCTGCACATACGCCGGCGCAGACGGGCCATGCACGGAGTACTTC
>Ga0272444_10001783_pt1 | contig 20352 bp, 15 predicted proteins | sample SSMForm13_FD_201033 | JGI IMG/M metagenome (GOLD analysis project Ga0272444, IMG submission 201033) | Marine sediment archaeal communities from Little Sippewissett salt marsh, Falmouth, MA, United States - SSM-Form-13 | ecosystem: Environmental > Aquatic > Marine > Wetlands > Sediment ... | reverse complement strand
GGGTCCGGCTGGTTCGGGTCGGCGAGGTCCACCGTCGCGGCCAGGTTCACTTTCCCGCCGGGGGCGAGAATCTGCGTGGCAGGCACGACGATTCGCCCGGCCTTGAACGCAATCGGCACATCCGCCTTGCTGAGTTCGAAACCCATAAGCCGGGCCGTCTGCCAGCCCACACCCGCCTTGGCCTGCATGTCACGGTAGACGGGCGTCAGGGTTGGTTTGGCTGCCGGGCCGGTGAGGGTAAAATCGCTCTCCAGCAATCCCGCCATTACAACGTCTTTCGTTTCGGGCGCCAGTTCGTGGGCAATCGACATGATCTTGTCCCACTGGCCCCGGTAATGTCCGCGAATGTCCAGCAGCTTATCCGCGGAAAGCTTTCTGACGGTTCCGGATGCGGTCAGGGCAATCGCGTCGCTTTTGAGTGAGGCGGCGACTATGCGGATGCTGTCCTGGTTCGGGTCGATGCGAATGTCCGGCTTGAATGTCGCCTGCTCCAGACCTACCGGCTTGCCGTCGATGCGGAGCTTGCTCAGGGCCAGGGCGCCTCCGACCACGATGGGTCCTGTCGAAGCTTTCCGCGTGGCCTTGATATTTCCGGCCAACGACCCGGTAACGGGCTTGGCCAGCTTCACGCCAAACGCCTGGGCAGTGCGCAGCAGGCCGTCAATGTCACCGCGTTCGATCGTCGCATTTGCGGTCAGAGTACCGCTATTGGCATCGAATTGTCCGGTGCCGGAAGCGAGCAATATCTGCCCGAAATCAACCGAAACGCCCTTGAGCACAAATCGCCCCGGCTCGGGACCCACATCCATTCCGGTAAGGTTCAGTTGGAGCTTCCTGCCGACGGGCAGCAGACTGTTGCCATCGACGGCAAGGCCCTCTCCGATTAGCATGCCGGTGGCGACGATAGCTTTGTCGCCGCCAGTGCCCTGGGTCCGCAGGTTTCCGGTGATCGCCCCTGCCAGGGCGAGCTTCTCCAGGTCGATCACCTTGCCGATCTCCAACCGTGCCCCAGCCAGGTCGGCATTGAAATTCGCGTGGAAATCCTTCGACGTTCCCTTGCCGTCAAGCTCAGCGAAGGAGCTTTTGAGCAGCAGTTGACGAAACGTCAGCCCTGAGCCGGCAACCAGAGCAGAGTCGAGTTTCATCGTGATGGGCTTAAGCTCGAATTCCTCCTGCCCGCCTGTCGACATCGAGCGCTGCCCTTTTACACCCTCAAAGCCGGCATCAAGTGTTAACCCAGGCTCGGCACCGCCGCGAAGCGCCAGGTCCTTCAGCCAAAATGTTCCCTCGGTAACGGTCACATCCTTGCGAAGCTCGACCAGCGACGGCAAGGCCTTGGTCAAGGCGACCAGATCGATACTGGCATTGGCGTTGAACGCCATCTCCGGCAGGACCAGCTTCTCACCGGCCAGCAAAGCCGAGAGTATTTTCTGCGGCGTCAGCTCTGGCATCGATCCGGGGCGATACGTGTACTTGCTGTCAAAGCGTCCCAAACCGCCCGGCAGGCTTGAATCGCCAACGAGGTGCATTTCGCCCGCAACACTGTTTCCGTCGTGATCCGCCGTTCCGGTCAGTTTGAAGCTCACCGGTTGAGCGTTCGCGTCATATCCCTCGGCGGCCTGGAGTCCCGCAAACAAAAGGGTGAGATCGCCTTTGGGCCTGCCCCTGTCGAGGGTGAAGTCCAAGTTGACCGCCAGCTTCCCGGCCAGTCCCCTGCCGGGCAAGGCGAAGCTGCCCAGCGGCTTCAGGTCGATCGACTTGCCCGTATCCGTCCAGACGTGCAGCGTGCCGCTGATCTGGCTTGGCTGGAATTGGCCATCCTGCACCAGGCCGGACAAGTCATACTTTGTTTGCAGAACGCCGCCATTGGGCAACCGCGTGGTAGATGTGCCAGCCAGGCGATCCAGCGTTTGAATGTCAACTTTGGAGTCCGCGCCCAAAACCATCCGCCTGCCGTTGGGATCGACAAACATCACCGACGCCTTCCGCACGACGATCATACCGCGCAATTCGGGCAGCTTCCCTGCCGGCTCGGCGGGAGAGGGCGGACCCGTAGACTCAAACGCCTCGACCAGCGAGAACTGCCCGTTGGCGTCTTGGTGGAGCACGACGTTCGGATCGTCAAGTTCGACTTGCCCAAACGCCATCGGGTCTGCCGCGAGGCCCAGCAGGCTCTTTGCCGCGCGTACTACCGGCGCAGACAACACCTGCCTGCTCTGGGCGTCGAGCACGACAATTCCCCTGGCCGAGACCGGCGAGAACCAGCCAAGCGAAAGCTCATCGACCGCCACGGTACCGCGGATGCCGCCATTGACCGACGAGAGAATCCAGCCAAGCACGGGCCTTGACGAGATGACGTACGGAGAGATGGAAACAAGCACGCCGATGACGGCCAGTATGATTACAAGCCGCCTGAGCCAACGGTGTTTCCTTGGGGCCTTGCCCTGCGATTGCGTCGGCTGGGCCTCTTGCGTTTTATCTTCATGTTTCCCCATGGCAGTTCTTACCTTTCTGACGCATTATAGGTATCCAAACCGCATAATGTCTTGTCAATAAGGAAGAACCGGCCACCGCCACAGCAACAAACCCAGGATATGCCCCCGTCGAGCGGCAGAAACTTGCCGGCCTGAACATCGCAAGCCATAAGCCCAGCATGTATGATTCAACACATTACTCATGTCCGGGAGATTTCGATGACAAACTCGACGACAAAGAGATTGGGTGCATCCCTGGTGATTCTGACTGCGATAACAGCCGCTGCCGCGGGCGAGCAAAACCTGCTGGTCCTGCCCGATAAAGTTGACGGCGTCCGGCCAAGAGACATGATGAATCGTTATCTATTGGGTCAAATTGACCAGGCTTGGCAGCAATGGCAGGCGGACTACGAAAGTCGCAAGACACCCGAACAAATCGCGGCCTACCAGAAACGGTTGCGGCAGCAGTTTTTGGAGGCCATCGGATCTTTCCCAGAACGCACGCCGCTCAATGCCAAGGTCACCGGCATCATCAAACGCAAGGGTTATCGCGTCGATAAGGTAATCTTCCAGAGCATGCCGGCCTTTTACGTCACGGCAGCTCTGTTCCTTCCGGACCGCGAGCGACACAAACCGCCGTACCCCGGCGTGCTCGTGCCGTGCGGCCACGCCCACAATGCCAAAGCCCATGACACGTATCAGACGATGGGCGCTCTGCTTGCTCTCAATGGCATGGCAGCGCTGGTATTCGACCCGATCGACCAGGGCGAGCGAATCCAGCTTCTCGACGAGGCCGGCAAGGAAATGATGTGGGGCACCCGCGGACACACAATGTCTGGAATCGGGGCGATGCTCGTCGGTCGCAACACCGCCTGGTACGAGATATGGGACGGCATGCGGGCGATTGACTACTTGCAGTCTCGACCGGAGATCGATGCTGACCGCATTGGCTGCACCGGCAACAGCGGGGGCGGGACACAGACCTCATACCTGATGGCCCTGGACGGACGGATAAAGGCGGCAGCGCCGAGTTGCTTCCTCAACCGTCAGGGCAGGCAGATAGACAATTCCCCCGGCGACGCCGAGCAGAATATATTTGGGCAGTTGGCGTTCGGCATGGATCACGCCGACTACATCATGATGCGAGCACCCAGTCCAGTACTGGTCCTGTCGGCGACGCACGACTTTTTTGACATACGCGCCACGTGGATAAGTTTCCGCTACGCCAAGCGACTTTACTCGCGCATGGGATTCCCCGAGCACGTGGACCTGCTGGAGAGCGACGCGAAGCACAACTTCGACAGACTCCCTCGGGAGGCATCCGCCCGGTGGATGTCTCGCTGGCTGCTGAAGCAGGACCGCGACATACGCGAGCCGAAGATCGAGATGATCAGCGATCGAGAACTCCGCTGCACTCATCGAGGCCAGGTCATGCTGATTGAAGGCGCCAAGTCGGTTTACGACCTCAACGCCGAACGAGAAACGCTGCTCGCCAAGAATCGCCGGAAGCTCTGGGCCCACACCCCGGCGCCCGAATTGCGAAACCGCATCCGCCGTATCGCCGGCATTCGCAGGCTCGCGGAGTTGCCCCAGCCTAAGGTCCGGACGGTCTCCACTGTGAAACATAATGGCCGGTCGGTGGAGAAGCTCATCATCACGCCCGAGAAGGGAGTCTTCCTGCCGGCGCTGCGGTTCGTCCCCGTCAAACCGTCCACCGGAACGACGGTGTTGTACCTTCACGAATCCGATCTCGCCGCCGATACCGAAGCGGACGGGCCCATCGAGCGGTATCTCAAGGCCGGCAAGACCGTGCTGGCGGTGAGCCTGCGGGGCACGGGCCAAACGCAGCAGACCGCACAAGGCAAGTTCGGCAGCAGCCTCGGCGGGGATTGGGCGGACGTCTACAAGGCCTATCTGCTGGGTAGATCATACGTCGGAATGCGTGCGGAAGATGTGCTGGTCTGCGGGCGACTGGCCGCTGGAAAATCCGGCAAGGCCAGAGCGGAGTTGGTTGCTGTCGGCAATGTCGGCGTGCCGGCCTTGCACGCGGCGGCATTGGAGCCGCAATTGTTTGCTGCAGTCAGGTTGTCGCGAACATTGGCGTCATGGTCGAGCGTTGCCCGCGGCAAACAGACACGCAATCAACTGGTCAATGCCGTCCACGGAGCCCTGGAAACATACGACCTGCCGAACCTGACGGGCATGCTGGGCGATAAGCTCACGTTGGACCGACCGGCAGACCCCCTGGGCCACCCGATCCTGGTGGATCGGTAGGCCACTGATCATCCCGCCGGCAAGCCACGGGACTTACCAGCCCGGCGCGGCCGGGAGCGGGCGCGGCCCGGTGAACTTCCGGGCATGGGCCGGCAGTCAATCCCGTTTGGCCCCGCTACGGCAGTACCGGCTATATCCGCGAAGGAACAGCCAAAGCCCGCCCATGACAATCAGTCCCATTGCGCCAGGTTCTGGAACCATGCCCACGCCAAGCCAGGACCAACCGCCGGTGTTCGCGCCAGCGGCCATGTGTATGTCGGCCTGAGCATAGTGCGAGAGACCTCCGATGGGCAAAAGCACCATCGCCATTGCAGCCAGACAACTCAATCGGTGTAACATTTCACCCTCTCCCTGAAAACAGATTCCCCGCCATCCGTCCGGCACGAACGTCATGCCACCCACGAATGACCGAATCGTTTCTACAAAGGGCTTTCCTATCGGAAAGGGGCTCTTGGCCCTACGAAGGAAAAGTACAATCCAGGAAGCGCCGAGGCGCATAAAGTCAGATGTATGGAAGCAGAAGACACAGGTAGGGAATTGCACGGATTCGCGAACCATGGAGGCGAAGGCACATAAACCCTCAACGCCCTTCGGATCCATGCGGCTGGTTGATTGCGGTGCTATCCCAGCAGCCAACGAATGGGGTCAACGTTACCGATTGGTGCAAATATCAGCCAGGCTATATTCAAGCCAGTGACGATATCATACGGCACGGTCATCCTGGGCCATCGCCACAAGCGAATGCGAACGTGGAGCGGGGCCGAACGTATGTCTTCAATGGGAGGTTTGCCCTCGATGACCAACCAGGTATATCGCAGTCGCCGCCAGACGGTCAGCATTGGCAAAAGTGCCTGCTGGACCAGCAAGGCCGGCATGTTGTAGGAAAATGACGCGATCAATATAGCGGCCGACCGCTCGCCGCGCTGCCAGTATCCGACCCGGCAGGAGTCGATGAGGTCCTCCGCGCGAGCTCTGGTGTAAGAGATCATGAATGCGTTGAAAAACGCCAGCATGCCCGCAAGTACAAACGTGAGATTGGGTGTGCTCTGGCGGGCATAGTAGACGACGATTCCGGCGAAGACGGCAAAATCACTCACACGGTCGAGCGTGCTGTCGAGGAAACCTCCGAAGCGCGTGGTCTTTTTGGCGATTCTCGCCACGGCCCCGTCAAGCATGTCGCAGGCTGAGGCCCCTATCAAGAGCCACGCCGCCAAAAATGGATACGCCCCCGGCTGGCCAAGCCGGACATCCAGGCTCCAGGCGAGTCTATCCGTACCGGCGCCCACTGCGTAGCAAACCCCGGCGCCAATCGTGAACAGGACGCCAAGCAGTGAAAGTGCGTTGGGTGTGACACCAACGCAAATGAGTCCGCGGGCTACGAAATCCCGCGCGGTTGCGAACCCGAAGCCAATTGCTCTTCCAATCATGGTCGCAGACTTCCGCCGACTGGACTACTGATCCGTTCACCTGCCCCAACAAGGTTTGGGTAAGCTTGCCAATCCACAGGCCGGCATTACTCGGGGGGGGTGTTCCCTGGCGTCTCAACCGTCGCCGAATCCGCCGGGGGGCGCGGCTGGGGGGCAGCATTATTGGGCGCGGTCTCCCCGGCGATAAACTGCTCGAGCAATGCGCGGGCCTGGTAATCGGTATACTGGACCGGCGGGTGCTTCATCGTGAAGGCGCATACTGCTTCGAGCGGTCCGGCCAGACCTCGCTCGCGTGCGAGCTTGCAGCAGCGGATAGCGTCGATTGTCTCGCCTCCGGAGTTTGGTGAATCCTCCACGCTGAGCCTGAGTTCCAGATTAAGATCCACTCCGCCGAAGCCCCGGCCTTCAAGGCGAAGGAAACACACCTTGTTGTCTTTCTGCCACGTAACGTAGTCGCTCGGGCCGATATGAACCTGATCTTTGGGCAGGGGCACGTCGAGCTGGCTCTGGACAGCCTCGGTCTTACTGACTCGCTTTGAGCCGAGGCGGGCACGGTTGAGCATGTTCAGAAAATCGGTGTTACCGCCGGTATTGAGCTGATAGGTCGCATCGACCTTCACGCCTCTCTCGTGCATCAACCTGGCCAGGACGCGGTGTACTACCGTGGCGCCAAACTGGGCCTTGATGTCGTCGCCAATGCACGGAATGCCGGCCTGGCGGAACCGTTCGCCCCAATCGTTATCGGAAACGATGAACACCGGCAGGCAGTTTATCAGGCTCACGCCGGTATTAAGGCAGCACTGGGCATAGAACTCGACTGCCTTCTGCGACCCCACAGGCAGGTAGCACATGAGTATCTCTGCGCCGCTGTCGCGAAGGAGTTTCTCGATCTCGGCCCCCGTGGCCGACGGTTGGTCGGCTACCACGAATCGCTGGTGCTCCGGGTAATCGGCCATGTGTTCGGCCACACCGTCGAGCACGTTGCCCATGGCGACTGTCGGTCCGGAGCCGGGGGGCAATTCCGCAAAAATCTTGGTATTGTTAGGCCTCGCCAGCAGCGCATCATTGAGAGGCTTGCCCACCTTGCGAGCATCTATGTCAATGCCGGCCACCACGCGAATGTCACCCGGGACGTATCCACCCACTTGGGAATGCGCCAAGCCAACGACCTCTTCGTCCCGGCCTGGGCTCATAACCTCTTGGTAATACTGAATTCCCTGAACGAGGGAAGAAGCACAGTTGCCTATTCCCGCAATAGCTATTCTGATTTCACCCATGACGACCGCTTTCAATCCTCAGGACAGGGGAATCCCACGCCGGGCACTCCCTGGCGAAACAATGCTGCTGAATCTCCTGCCTGATGATTCGGGTTAAATGAGTATTGGATTTTACGCCATCGGCAAGGACCGGTCAACCACCGACCATGGCCACGTCTGGAAAGTGTTCGAGCGACAAGCCTGCCGACAACACAAGAGACAGCCTGGCCTGGGTCAAATCAGCAGCAGGAACTCCAAATTGCCGCCTTTGCCCCGCAGGACGGAACACATCGTGGCCCGAACCGGCGTGTTGGCCTCGCCCAGGTTGCGGCAAGTGTCCAGGCACGCCTGCCTGGCGGTATCGTCTGAAAGAGGTCCATGAGGCCGGCGACCGGCTTTCTTTGCAATTTCATAGTGGGGCTTGAGAAGCGAAACAATCCTCCCGCCCGGCCTCAGCCAACTTGCCGCAGCCGGGATTATCAACGATTGCGGTGTCCAGGCCACGTCAACTGCCACAATATCCACCAGTTCCGGAGGGGGACATCGCAGAGCATTTGTACGCTCCATGACCTCGACTCTTGGATCCTTCCTCAGTGTCCACGCCAGCGCCCCATAGCCGGTATCTACCGCGACCACCCTGGCAGCGCCGCGTTGGAGAAGGCAATCGGTGAATCCCCCAACGTTGCAGCCAAAATCCGCACAGACAAGCCCCGACACGTCGAGGCCGAAGGCATCCAGCGCGGCGTCGAGTTTATCGCCCGCCCTGCTGACAAACCGTCGGCTCTTGCCGCTGGCAACCAAGACGCCTCGCTCCTTTCGCTGCGCCGGGCCTTTACGTCAAAGCCAAGGCGTCTGGTGCGTAATAGAACAGCCCACAGCTTCCGCGCCATAAAGCGGCGGTGATTCTGTGGGCTGGCAATCGATCGCCCCAAGGGGCGGTGATTCCGGGCTACTAGGAAATCTTGTTGAGCATCCGCGCCAGGCGGCTCTTGCGGCGACTTGCGGTGTTCTTGTGGATGGTGCCCTTGGCAGCCACCTTATCCAACCGCTCGTATACAACCTTGAGTTGCTCGGTCGCCTTGGCCTTATCGCCAGCCTTGATTGCGTCGTCAAACTCGCGCAGGGCTTCCTTCATCTGCTGCTTTCGCCACCTGTTACGGCTGCGACGCTTGACATCCTGACGAATACGTTTTTTCGCGGAAAGCGAATGTGCCACGAATGCATCTCCTGATCTATGTCTGGACTTCCCTGATTCCGGGCTACTGGGAAACGCCGTATTATACGGACAACTCGACAGAACACAAGTGTTAATCGGCCAAAACTATCCGGGCCGCAAGGGTTATTCGGCGGCCTTGCCTTTTTGTTCGCTGGCCTTCTTGCGTATGTTGTCGATACGCTCGCGAACGTCGCGATAGTTGTAGTCCAACTGGGCGACGGTGGAGAACTGCTCCTGAGCCTTGTCCAACTCGCCCATTTGCATTAACACATCGCCAAGGAAGTACCGCAACTCCTTGGTAAACTCCTCGGTCGACTCCGTCTTAAGGGCCTTGGTGAACGTCTCGGCGGCTTCGGGAAGCCAGCCCTTCTTGACGAAGGACTGCCCGATCAGGCTGCGCGCACGCAACGCACGACGCGGATCGCGCTGGGCAGCCTGGAGCGACGAAATCGCGTCATCGTACTTGCCGGACAGGAACTGCCGCCGACCCAGTTCGTATTTCAGTCCGAGGTCCGTCGGGTAATTCGCGCACCTTTCCTGGTACTCGTCGAGTTCGAATGCAAGCTGCCGCTTGGCCTGCTCGGTTGCCCCAGCCGTGTCGCCGGCGTCTCGCAATTGGCGGAACCTGCGTGCCATCTGTCGAATGCGAATGTCACCTACGCGCAGCTTGAACTGATAGGCCCCGCTGTCCTTATGGGCCTTCGAAAGGATGTCGATCGCCTCGTTCTCGTATGACTCGTTTTCCACCTTTAGAAGGGCATCGACGATAGCGTTGATCTTGCCGGCGACTTGCGGGCTTTCGAGATATTCCTGCCGAGCTTCGCGAATCTGCTCGAGAAGGTATTCCTCGTCCTTGACCAGCGAATCCTTCTTCTGCAATTCCTGCTGAGCTTCGAGATTGTCGATGCCCTTGGTGAAGTCGCCCTCTTCCTCGAACTTGCCTTTGTCGATCGCGTACAGGGCCGTCAGGCGACGAAGACGCTCGCGAAGCTCACCATCGTTGGGGTCCACCTGCATTGCCATGTCGCAAGCCTGAACCGACTGCGAAAAATCCTTGGCCGTCTCAAAGGCTGTCACCAATTCAACCAGAATGCGTTTGCTGGGCTTCTTGGCCTGGCGCTGGCTTTCGAGGATGGTATTGCTTATCCAATGGACGACCTTGATCAGATCGCATTTCTTTGCCGCCTGGAGCACCTGCATCATGTACGACACGGAGCCGGGGTCCTTGGACAACAGGTATTCCGCATTGACCAGATTCTGAATGGGATCCTTGCCGGGTCGATGCTTGAGCTGGTCGATCATCCCAGCGGCCTTGCCGCCTTGAGCCTTGCGGTTGATGGACACTTTCCGCAGCAACTTGTGCCCACGTTCCATATTCTCTGGCTCGCGAGAGATACCTTCGAGGTACATCTCGATCGCAAAGTCCCAGTTGCCCGTACCGGCCACCTGATCGGCTCGGTCGAAAAAGGCTTTACCTTTACCCGCAGTGGGGTTGCTCTTCGATTCTGCACTGGCCATTAATGCATCCTTTAACCGGGTCCACAGTCGACAGGTCAATAATGTACCCAAGAAAGCCTTGGCAGGCAAGCACACTTGCCGTCGCGCCACGCCATTACTGGCAGTATCTGCGCACAAGACCAACTTGGCGCTCTATTGTACCGCATGTGCCATGGCGTTGGCAAATGCCAAGAATTCCGCCGGCTCCACTCGCTCGGGCCTGCTCGAGGGGTCTATCCCCGCCGAGGCCATCGAATCAGCCAGGACCTCCGGCGAAAAAGTCATTCCCTTACGCCGGAAAATGGATCGCATTTGCTTGCGGCGCTGGCCGAAAGCGTGCTGAAGTAGCTCCTGGAGCACCGCTACGTTGGCTAGCTTACCCGCCCGGGCGGGGTCAAAGTCTATGCGGCACATGCGGCTTTCGACGTTCGGACGGGGCCAGAACGATCCGGGCGAGACAATCGGCCCCTGCCGAACGGTGCCCATCACTGCCGCCATCACGCTGACGGGACCGTAGGCGCCCGAGCCGCAAGGCGCGCCAAGCCTCTGGGCCACTTCCCGTTGGACGGTGAAGGTCATTCGCTCGAAGCGTCGCCATGGGCCGGCAGGGCGCTTCAGGTGCCGCCAAGACTCGGCCAGGCACTCAGCCAGTATGGGCGTGGCGATATTGTAGGGCAGATTGGACACAAGTTGCGTACGCTCGGGCACGGCTTGGAGCACTTCCGGGGCCAGGCGGTGCTTGCCGGCAAGCACATCACCCTCGATAAGCGTGAAGCCGTCGCAATCGCCAAGCCGCTCACGCAAGAGACGGCACAGGCCACGATCAATCTCCGCTGCCACAACGCTCGCCCCGCCGGCAAGTAGCTCTTCGGTGAGAGTTCCCGTCCCGGGCCCGACCTCCAGAACAGTCTGCCCGGCGGGCAGTTCAGCAAGCTCGATGAGCTTACCCAGCATGTTGTGGTCGATCAGAAAGCACTGCCCGAAAACCTTTCTCGGGCTCAGGCCCGCGGCGTCGAGCATTTGGCGTATTTCGGTAAGCGTCTGCATGGTCGCCATAAGCCTACAGATGTTGGGGTTCACCGGAAATGCAAAATTCTCGGCAAATCGGAATCGCCGGACTCCAATGCCGCAAACATCCCCGCCCATCGCGGAACCAAACACTCGACGGGTTTTGGATTTGTCGTTTGGAGCTTGCGGCTGGCCGCCGGTATATTGGTTAGCCATGGACGAATCGCAAAAAAACCTCAACCGCGAGCCGAACGTCAACATCTGGGCGCCGTGGCGAATCGAATACATCGAGTCGCTGTCCTCGGATCACGGCTGCTTCCTGTGCGACATCCGCGACAATCCCGACGACGATGAGAAAAACCTGATGATATGGCGAGGCCGGCGTGCGATTACGGTTATGAACCGCTTCCCGTACACCGGCGGACATTGCCTGATCGCCCCGAACGACCACCTGCCAAGCCTCGACGGCACCGACGGCGAGACCGTCCTGGAGATGATGGCGATGGTCCGCGATATCCAGAAGGCGCTCGGCCAGGCAATCGGCGCCCAAGGCTTCAACGTGGGCATGAACGTCGGCCGATGCGCCGGGGCCGGGCTTCCCGGGCACCTGCACATCCACGTCGTGCCGCGATGGTCGGGCGATACGAACTTCATGAGCGTCTTCGGCGACGTCCGCGTGATACCCGACGCGCTGTCGAACCTGCGGGGAAAGATCCTGGCTGCCGCCGATAGACTCGGCCTGCCCAAACTTCTCCCGAGCGGGCAGTGAATCCGCAGGACCGACCATGTCACAGACCACCGCAAGAAATTGGCTCGCAAACCCGCACTCACCCGTGCTCGCGCCGTGGGCCGTCGGCGAAGATCGCTCTGGCGGGCGAGCCTTTGACGAACCGCAGCACCCCTACCGCTCGTGCTTCCAGCGCGACCGGGACAGGATCGTACATTGCTCAGCCTTTCGCCGGATGGACTTCAAAACCCAGGTCTACGTGCCACACGAGCACGACCACTTCCGCACGCGACTGACGCACACGCTGGAGGTGGCGCAGATCGCCCGCACGCTCGGCAGGGCGCTCGGGCTTTGCGAGGACCTCGCCGAGGCCATCGCGCTGGCGCACGATCTGGGCCATCCGCCCTTCGGCCACGGGGGCGAGAAGGCCCTGGACGACCTGATGGCCGACCACGGGCGATTCGAACACAACCGCCAGAGCCTTCGCGTGGTGGACTACCTGGAACACCCCTACCCGGATTTTCGCGGGCTGAACCTCACCCGCGTCGTCCGCGTGTGCCTGGCCAAGCACGAGACCCGCTATGATACGCCCCTACCCGGCGGGCTGGACAGCCCCGGCATGGCGCCGCTGGCTGGACAACTTATCGACCGCGCCGACGAGATCGCCTACACCGCGGCCGACCTCGATGACGCCCTCGCAGCCGGGAGCATAACCGTCGAGCAGATCGAGCACCTGTCGCTGTGGCGCCGAGCATGGCAGGCCGCGGAGCAGGCAGCGCCAAAGGCCAGCAATATCCACAAACGCATCCGAGCCTGCAAGAACGTCCTGGCCGCCCTGGCCGACGATGTGCTGACCACGACCGCCGGCACGCTCGACGCCCTGGGGATATCCACGCCCGATGACGTCCGCGACGCGGGCCGGCGGTGTGTCTGCTTCTCGGACGACATGGCGGCGGACGTCGAGCAGATGCAGAGCTTCCTGCTCAACAACGTGTACCTGTCGCCTCGGCACGTTGAGCTGGACCAGGCCGGGCGAAAGATCATCCGCGAGTTGTTCGAAGTGTTCATCGCCGACCCGTCGCAACTGCCCCCCCGATACCAGCGGCGGATAGATTCCGACGGCCTGCACCGAGTGACATGCGACTACATCGCGGGCATGACCGACCGCTTCTGCAAGCAGCACCACGCCCGGCTTCTCGGGTAGAAGAAGAAACTGCGGTTCACGCAGGAGACGCGGAAATCAGGGAGGAAGAGAAGAAGAGACAAAAAAAAGAAGAAGGAACGTGGTAAACACATCCCTTCTTCTTTTTTCTCTTAGTTCATCGCTCTCAGCGGTGTCAGCGTGAACCGCTTCTTTTGCTTAACTCTCGGCAGGCGTTTCGCCCTCGGGTTTTTCCGCCTCGGCCGGCTCTGCTGTGGGCTCAGTGCCAAGTTCTTCCATCGGCTCATCGACGTAGACGTCGTCCAAATCTGTCGCGTCTATTCGTCTGCGAAGAAGGAAGTAGATGCTCGTGGTCGCACTGGCGAAGAACGAAAGCAGGAACGCCATCACCGTCGCGGCGACAAACATGGTCCAGAACCATATCAGCCAGGCGCCGATGGGCTCGATTCCGCCCATGGCCTCGCTGGGAGCATTGGCCATGAGATTATCGAACGTGGGTGCCGGCCAGAGGACGTCCAGCTTGTCCGCCGTTGGCGATAGAGTCTGCCCGCCTCCCCACACGCCGGCGCCGACAAACCAATGCGTCGCCGCCAGGGTCAGGAAAGCACAAAGCCGCACGAACAGATAGCAGATCACGCCGTACACCGTGGCGACGAGGCTGTAGAACGCCGCCCGCCAGGGCCTGCCATAAACGTAGGAGTAGCTTCGTCCGATCGCATCGAAGCTGTCGGAGCTCTCGACGGCGATGGTCGGGTACATCATCGCCCCGCCGCCGCCAAGGCCCACCAAGAGGAAGGCGATGAGCAGCCCGCCGATAAGAGCCAGCGGCAGGAGCAGGCCCATGACCACTCCGCCGCCCCAACTGCCAAACAGAAGCCCGCCCGCAGCGATAAACGCGCCGATTACAAAAACTATTCCCAGCGGAATCAGCGGCGCGAAGTAGAAGCTCGGGAACTTGCCCGCACTGAACCGCAGCGCCTGGCCTATGGAAATCTTCTGGTCCCGCCCGAAGTGCAACGCGGCGATTCGGTGAATGGCTCCACCAAACAGCGCCCATATCGCCAACGATACGGCCAGCAGCAGAATCGCCATCAGCCAGTGACGCGCAATCAGCCAGCACAAACCGTTGAACATCATCAGTACCCAGAAAAGCAGCCCGGGCGCATCGTTGGCGGGTATGGGATTCACCGCTGCGGGAATACCGCTTATTTCCGGCTGGCCAACAGGAAGCATCCGGGCTCGGTTGTCCATCATCTGCTCGTAAAGAACCAGGCCGCCGGTAATGTTTCCAAACCTTACGGCCAGCAGCGCATTGCTGAGACACCGACCCTCGTAGGCCTTGAGAGATTCGAAGACCCCGTAGCCCTGCATTTTCTCCACGGCATAGCGGAACTTGAGCTTGCGGAGAGTCAGGGCGCGCCCGGCCGCCAGGACGTCCTTGGCAAGCTTGGCCTCAGCCTGTTCCTTGGCGTCACTGCTCAGGGAAGCATCCTTGTCGATCGCGTCCCTGGCAGCGGTCTTGGCTTCGGGAATAAGGGTCTCGATCCGCTCTACCTGCTTTCCAAGCAAATCCTCAACTTTGTCGAGAGCCTTGGCCCAATTCTTTTTGACCAGTTTATCTCGGTCGTCCCGGCTGGGCAGTATGAGCCCTGGCTGGTCAGACTCACGGAGTTTGGTCTGAAAAGCATTCTCGAAGTAACGCCCGCCATCACCATCGCCAGCCTCGCTGCGAAGGTCCACCATGAAGCCTCGCATTCCGAGCAACTCGGAGTGGGCATCGCTCCACTTATCCACCAAGGCATCGAGTCGCGTCTTCTCGGCGCCACCTCGCCACTTCTCGAAGCCCCGCGTCGAAGACTGAACATACTGGGCAATCTCGCCATCCAGCACGCGAGTGCCTGTCCAGCCGCCGGCAGTGTCCAAGATCGAGCCCCAAAGCCAAATCAGCAGCACGGCCGCCAGAGCCAGCGCCATCTTGCTGACATGCCTGGCCATCATGAAAGACTTGAATACGTGGGTAAAGGCCAGAACTTCATTCCAGTTTACGCGGGGCAACTCCCGACTTTCATCTGCCATGGGTGCTCGTCCTTTCTGCTGGCCTGGCGATGATTGCCCCCGCGGGGTTCCGCGATGGGGCATCGATCCCGGCCCACATTCTCCGTCGAACTGTCCCTGCTGTACTTGCTAGAGAAACCGCGAGGGATTATACCCCCTCAAGTGCAATACCTGCAAACGTCTTTCGCAAGCGAACATGAGCGAAAAATAATGCAAGCCGCCAATGCACGACAAGCCCAGCCGGGGGATTATTCCGACTTGCCTGCTGACTTGGTCTTTTTCGGCTTGTCGCCGCTGCTCGCCCCGTCGCCCGATTTGCTCGACTTTGTATCCGTCGAAGACTTGGCCGAGGAATTGGAACCGCTGCTGGAATCCCCGGAGGACTTCTTGGCGCCGGACGGCTTATCCCTTGCAGCCGCCTTGTTGTAGGAGTCGCTACGATAGTCAGTCTGGTAGAACCCGTTGCCCTTGAAGATAATGCCCGCACCGGTGCCGATCAGCCTGCGAACCGCCAGCTTTCCACATACCGGACACTTTCGGATGGACGGGGCCTTGATGGACTGAAACCTCTCGAAGGTGTGCCCACACTCGTCGCACTCATAGTCATACGTCGGCATATATAGCTAACTCCCGCTGCGCCGGGGCATCCCGGTCGCAGCTTAGACATAAAGAAATGCGATTTTAACAAGACGTCAGACACCGTACCAGAGCATTTGGTGTCGAATCGGAGAGGATTGTGCGCCCGCTAAGACATCATTGGCGGCATGAACGGCGCCAAAGCTGGGCAATGCGAGCCCAGGCGGGCTCAGCCGGGAAACGGTCATCGGTGAGCAGAAAGCCCTGCCCGCCCGGCCACACCACGCGCCAAGGCGGCTTCGATTCGGATGCAGCCAAGACCTCCGGCGGAGGCAATGGCCGATTGCCTGCGAAAAGCCAACGCGGCCCGACGACCCCAAGGTCTGCCTCAGGCGCTAACACAAGTGACTGCCCAAAGACGTGTCGTACGGTTTTGCTCAAACTGGCCGACCATTCTCCGTCATCACCGATGAACTGAATGGCCAGCACTCCGCCGGGACAAAGGCGTCGCTGAAGCAGGCGCATCGATTCAACGGTGAACATATGCATCGCCAGGCGGTCCGAAGTGCATACATCCAGCACGATCAAATCCCACTGAGCGTCTGTGCGAGCCAGGTATGCCCTGCCGTCTGCCACAACAACGGGGCCGGTAAAGCCCAGTTCCCGCCTGGCTGCGTCGGCAACGGCCTCGTCCAGTTCGACCGATAGGCACCGCACTCCGTGGGCCTTCAGTAGTCGGGGGGCCAGTCCCGCCCCCAGGCCGATGACGAGCGCATCCCGAGGCCTTTCCGTCAGTAACATCGCCGCCTCCAGCAGATAACCGTGCCGCAGGCCATCCCACCGCTCCAGTGGCCCGTTCCAGGCCGACTGTGCCAGGCCGTCGATCAGCAGCAGGCACCCGTCAGGGCCTTTGCGGACCTCGATCTGGCCCAGTCGCGAGTGGATCACCGCCGGTTCCGCCCGCCCGTACCACTGCCAGCCAGCCGTCACAAGCGTCAATATGACCAGCAAACCGCATGGCCATCGCCTCTGCCGCAAGATCAAGGGCAAGGCCGCCAGGCCCAACACGCCCGCGATGGCGAGATAACAGCGCGCGATCCCGAACTCAGGCAGCGCCGCCAGGCCGACGCCCAAGGCCCCTACGATTCCCCCCGCGCTGCCGGAAGCCAGCACGGCCCCGGTCCACCAGGGCGAAGGCCTTACGGCGCGTGCCGCAGCCACGATAGCGGGAGAGACCGCTCCAAGCAGGAGCATCGGCACTAGCTGACCTGTCAGCGCCCCGGCGATTGCGCCCTGGACCGCGCCAAGTTCCCCCGCCCAGAGTATGGCGGGCCTGTAGAGGGCCGCGAGCCCTGCCGTGGCCCCGGCGGCAATCGTCAGCGCCCAGGAGGCAATCGCCCCGGCCGACGCTCGCGAAGCCAGCAGCCCGCCCAGCAGATTACCCGCCGCCAGCGAGCCAAGCGCCACAGCCAGCAGGGCCGACCATGCGGCCGAGCCGGAGCCGATAACTGGGGCCATCGTTCGCCCGGCAAGCACCTCCAGAGCCATCACGGCCGCGCCGGCGATGGCGGATGCCAGGAGCAGATATGCCGCGAGAGGCTCCCGTCGGCTTGCCTGTGACGGTTCCGTTTGCGTGGTCATTGAACCAGCCAATCGGCAAGGAGCTTGCGGTCCAGGCGGATCAACTGGCCGGTTGACACGATCCAAACCGCCCAGCGGGTTTCCACGATCCGATGATATTTGGAGTCAAGCTCTCCCAATGCCCACGAACCTTTCATCGCTGTCGGTACTTCAGTCCAGTCTTGGCGGAGCACGCCGCCTCGGGGCTGCTCAATATTCCACCTAGCGTCGCTGTACTCTTTATACGATATGGCCCCCTCGGTTGTCTTGCCGGTGGCTGGGTCGTAGACCCGGCGATTGCCCTCCAGCTGCCCGTCGATAGTCTTGCCCTCTTGCAGCACCTCGATAGTCTTGCCATCGGCCGAGCGGCAGAAACAACTCCAATAGTGAGATTTGCCGTCCAACGCCAAGACCTGCCGCCACTTGCCCGGCCCCTCGTAAAGACCGGCTTGATTGAACACGAACACTTTTCCGCCGGCCGGGATAAGGTCGCAAACCTTTAGCTTCTCATCCCACTTCTCCTGGCCATTTGGTCCTTTGCGGGTCCGCGTGATGCTCTCCGGCACACCGTCAAGGCGGAACGGGAACTCCCACTTGCCCGCCGCGAATCGCCCCAGGCCGGCAGGGCCGCGAGGCTCGTCCCTGTAAAACGGGAACTCCGCGGCCGAACCCATGTACTGGCGATGGCCAAAGAGCACCAGTACCTCCTTTTCCAGCGGCACGATGGTTTTGACCGGGCAGGAAGTACCGATCTCGTTGGGATCGGTGTAAGACCAGGTCATCTTCTCCTCGTCAAAGCGGCTGATGCCTTGGTGGCCGATCACGCCAAAGGACTGGTTTGTATAGCCTACCCACAATTCCTTGCCAATGGGGACAACGGTGCCGATGGTGGGGTTCACCAGCGGGCTTTGCGGGTCCAACGGCGTCCATTTGGCGTCCTTGTCCATCCAGCGGCGGACGCCCTGGTCAGTCAGGAGGAGCACCTCTCGGTTCTCGACCACCAGGCGGTGCAACTCGTAGGCGGCCAGGTCCCTGGCAGTGTCGAGCCCGCGCCACTTGCCGGTCGCCAGGTCCAGCAGCGACAGGTGACCGGCCCACGCCGTGTCCCAACCACCCAACGCCCTGGACTGCGACTGGGAGAACAGGAATACCTTGTCGCCCACAACGGCAAGGTTGCGGGGCGTCTCCCTTGGAGAGTTCTCTTCCTCCGCGGCAGCTCCGGCGGGAATCTGGTCCGGCGCATCCAGCGGCGGACGTGAGAAGATCGTCCACTTGCCCTTAGAAAGGCGGGCCAAGGTGACCGCCGTAGCAACCGGCCGGTATTGCCTCGGGTAAAGCCCCATGCCATAGGCGACCTTGTCTCCGGCAACGCCGCTGCCCTCGCGGAAGCCCACCCAAAGGTCCTCGCCCACAGTCTGCAGCAGCGTCACCCATCGGACGGGCCGGCCGTCGATCTTATCCACGCGCGACCACTTGCCGGTCTTGGGATCGAAGCAGCTCAGGCCTCCAACGCCCCAGTCCTTCCGCGCGGGGTCGTAGATGTCCACGCAGGCCGCCCATAGCCTGCCGCCGCCAACCGCCAGGTGCGTGATGAGGTTGCTCGCCAGCCCATCCTTGGTGGTGTAGCGAACGACCTTGCCATTGCCGTCCGCCGGACGGACCTGGAGGAAGCTCTCGGCGTTGGCCACATCCAGGATGCTCGCCCAGGAGTTGAAGCTCTTGCGCATATCGTCTGTCCGCTTGTAGAGGCTCTGAAAGAACCCCCTGGGCTGCATGGCCTCCCATAGCTGCCCGTCGAACTTCACCGAGGCAGCAGGCGTGTGGTTGGGAGCTTCCGGCGGTATTGGGCCGACATGCGGAGTCATTACGCGCGACGTATGATGGACCCAGCTATTCAGTACGCCCGGGCCGATCAGCTTGCCTTGTCGCCGGTCCGGCGGGGCAGGGAATTCCTTGGGACGCTGCTTGTGGTAGCCGTCGGCCAGAGTGAAGCGGCGGAGGAACTGCCCCGTCTTGCGGTCGAACAATACGCCGCTACGGCCGTAGTCCACGGCGATTGTGTCCGCGTGCACCCGCACGCCGACTGGCTCGCCCTCATGCACGAATACACGAACAGCCTGCTCAGGAATCGCAATGCCGTGCTCTGGCGGCTGCAAACTACGATTGACGACCTTGCGAAGCTGAAAATGACCCCTGTCCGCGTCTGCCTGCCCCGCCGCAATGCAAGCTACGCAAAGCGATACAACGATAGTGCTTCGGTTACGCATATTGATTTCCTGTTATGCCCACTATGACGCAACAGGAGCCGGAGAGTTCCCTATCGCCTACTTTTTTATTTGTTATCGTTGTGCTCGGCGTTGGCTGAAGAGTCCCTCGAAGCCCCGGCGACGACAGCGCGGGGCGGCTTTACGACGTCCCGTGAAAGCAATTGTTCTGCGATCCTATTTCCACGCGATCAGTTCTATCGCGTGTCCATCAAGATCTTCAATAATGCGACTTCTATACTTGGGATGATCGTCGAGCACGATGATGCCCTTGTCTTCCGGAAACTCCTTGGCCACGCGATCGAGGTCGGCCTCGTCAACCTCCAAACAGAAAAGCTGCAAGCAGACCTGACGCGCATTCTCGACATCTGTGGCATTATCCGGATCGTCGAGAGGGTTGAGGGCTAGAGTGATCCCGTTTGTGCCGATGATGATTCCCTTTGAATTGGGAGCATCGTCGTAGAGCTTCTCGAATCCGAACTTCTCCCGGTACCACGCCAGCGACTTCGCCACATCTCTTACGCTGAGCACCACGCCACTAAGGCTTCTCGGGATGATCATCCTTTTCTCCTCTCGCTGAGAAATCCCGAATCCACGGCCCGGTCACTCGTCGCCGTCATCGTCCAACTGTCGTTCCGGTGCAACCGCGACGATTACCGCGGCAGGGCGAATGGTTCGGCCTCGAAGTATGTAACCCTTCGCCGCCTCGGACAGGACTGTCTGCGGGGGTTGTTCGTCAGTCGGCTGCATCATCAGGGCCTGGTGCAGTTCCGGATTGAACGGCTCGCCCTTGGCC
>Ga0272444_10001782_pt1 | contig 20359 bp, 13 predicted proteins | sample SSMForm13_FD_201033 | JGI IMG/M metagenome (GOLD analysis project Ga0272444, IMG submission 201033) | Marine sediment archaeal communities from Little Sippewissett salt marsh, Falmouth, MA, United States - SSM-Form-13 | ecosystem: Environmental > Aquatic > Marine > Wetlands > Sediment ... | reverse complement strand
GACGGAGCCCAAATCGAGCTCTAGGCAGATCGTTCCGCGTCCCTATCCTTCCTCGTAGCAGTCCCGGCAACGAGCTTCGTAGGTGCCGAGCCCACCGACAACGATCACGTCATCATCCACCGGGGCCGGGCGGCCGTCGATCAGCCGCTGACTCCGCGTGGCCGGTGCGCCGCACTTGGCGCAGACGGCTTCCAGCTTGTCAACACGATCGGCAAGCGCCATCAGTACGGGCATTGGACCGAACGGCTCCGCAGCAAACGTTAAGTCGAGACCGGCGATGATGACCCGCTTGCCCATCGCTACCAGCTCCTCGCACAGCGGCGACAACTGGCTCGAGAAGAAGTTCCCCTCGTCGAACGCGATCACGGAAGCCGAAGCCAGCTGCCGGGTGCCTGCAGCCTCGGCAAGCGCCTCCACTGATTCCTTCCCGGCCTCGATGGGGATCGCACTGAACTCACGACCGTAGTGCGTCACCACCGCGTTTTCGCTGTAGCGGTCATCAACCGTGGCCTTGAACAGGCAGATCCGCCCCTTGGCGATCCGAACCCGCTCCAGCCGACGGATCAGCTCCTCCGTCTTGCCGGAAAACATGCACCCCGTGATCACTTCAAGTCGCCCCTTCCGCGCCCGGTTCATCAAGCCAGCTCCTTGATCGTTGATCGGTCTTCTCATCTCGGCGCCGCATCCGAAAGGAAGCGCTCCGTGAACCACACTACGTCATCGCCTTCAAGCTCGATCAGCTCGTGCTCCGCCAAGTACGCCTGCAACACCTGCCAACTGTCGGTGGCCCCAAGCCGCAAATCGGCGGACAGAAGCGGCAGCGTCGCCAAGAGTGAGCGATGTTCCACATCCGTCCCCAGTTCCGGATGCGCCTCGAAGAACAGCGCTTCGGCCTCGCCGGGAACCGCCTGGATCCACACCATCGCCTCGCGGAGAGCGGTGAAGAACCGTGAGAGCGCACCCATATCCTCTTCGATCGTTCGATCACCCGCGATGAAGATGACTTCCATCGTCTGTGGAACGCCGTACTCCTCCTGAGGGAAGAACACTGGCGCGAAGCCGCGCTGCTCGACGTGGAACACCTCCACGTTCCGGAACGCGCCGATCGCATCGACCTGCCCGGTCAGCAGAGCAGCGATCGTGTTCATCCCGACGTGCACCAGATCAACGGTGCTCGGATCCACACCGGAAGCCTCGAGCATCGTGCGCCACAGAATGGGTTCCAGTGGCTCCAGGGAGTAGCCGATCTTCCCGCCCGCGAGCTCCGAGAGCGAAGCGATTCCTTGCCCTTCAAGCGTCAGCAGCCCGCCGAGCGGCTCCGCGATCAGCGCCCCGACGGCGGTCACTGGCAAACCGGCGTCGCGCGCGATCATGTAGTTGATCTGCGGCGTTAGCGCAATCTCGACAACGCCGGCGGCTGCAAGCTTCGCCGGATCGCTCGCGGAGGTGGGCACAAGGAGCTCAATGTCCAGTCCTGCTGCAGCAAACAGCTCCCTCTCCACCGCAACCACCAGCGGAAGGTGGTTGGCGTTGAGCTGGAAGTCGAGCATGACTTGAATCGTCTCGCCCGCTGCGCAGAGCGAAAGGATCACGCAGCCAACGGCCGCAATCCATCCCCCCCATCTTGTTTGGATCTGGATCATCCGGGTTCCTCGTCCTCTCACCCACGCCGGGCGAGAACTCTCTTCTCGATTATGCGGACCAATCCAAACAGCAGCAACCCAACGACGGTCAGCAAAGCGATCGCCGCAAACACTCTCTCCAGCTTGAGCAAGGCGTTCGCTTGGACCATCACGTGTCCCAGTCCGCGTTGCGCTCCGATCCATTCACCGATCGTCGCCCCCACGACGCCGAGGGTGACACCCACTTTCAACCCCGAGAAGAACGCAGGAATGCTTGCCGGAAGCTCCAGCAACCGCAGCGTCTGCCAGCGATTCGCTCGTAGCGAGCGCAGAAGGTCGCGCTGGTCTTCCGTGGGCGAACGCAACCCATCCACCATCCCCACAACCACCGGGAAGAAGACCAGAAGCGCCGCGGTCGCCGCCTTGGACCAGATCCCGTAACCAAACCACACGACAAGCAGTGGGGCGATGGCAAACACCGGTACCATCTGCGTTGCGATGATCAGGGGGTACAAGGCGCGTTCCACCGTCTTGGACAAGATGATCAGCATCGCCAAGGCTCCGCCGGCACACGCACCGATCAGCAACCCGATGACCGTCTCGGCGACGGTGGTCAGCGCGTGACTGGCAAGGTTGGGCAGCGTCCGGACAAGCTCGGCGAGCACTGCGCTTGGCTGCGGAAAAATGTAGTCGGGAACAGACGCCAGTCGCAGGTAGGTCTCCACCGCGGCCAGAACGACAAGCAGCAGGACCGCCGGGGCCAGCCACCGTCGCAGCCCGCTCACGAGATCGCCCCCTCGGCCAGCGACTCCATCAACGCGGCTCGGATCGAGGTGACTTCCGGGCTGACTCGAGAACGGGGCCGCGGGAGTTCAACCCTGGTCTCAGTTCGGATCCGTCCAGGAAGCGGAGAACTCACGGCAATGCGATCGGAGAGCAGGACGGCCTCCTCGACGTCGTGCGTGATGAACAGAACCGTGTGCTCCAGTTCCATCCAGACATCGCTCAGCCATCGCTGCAGCCCGGCTCTTGTCAGGGCATCGAGCGCGCCGAACGGTTCGTCCAGCACAAGGATGTCTCGATGGGCGAGAAACGTGCGTGCCAATGCAACGCGCTGCCGCATCCCCCCGGAGAGCGTCGAAGGCCGCTGGTCCTCGAAACCGCTCAGTCCGAAGCGCGCAAACAAGTGTCTTGCTTCGGTTCGCGCCTCGGCACGGGACCGTCCATCCACATCCGCAGACAGGATGGCGTTCTCGATCGCGGAACGCCACGGAAACAGCGTATCGTGCTGCGGCATGTACGCCACGGCAGCCGGATGCGCCGCATCCTCGCCGCCGATCAGAACCCGCCCCGCGTCCGCCGACAGGATCCCCGAAGCGATCTTTGCCAGCGTCGTCTTCCCGCACCCCGACGGTCCTACCAAGCTGGTCCAGCCGCCGGCTCCGACGTTGAGCGAAACGCTATCCAGCACGGCCATCCGCCCCCGGGGGGTTGGGAAGCTCTTGCAGATACTCGTCAGCGTCAATGAACTGCGCATCGTTCGTCCACCCACCGTTCGCTGCCGCACCGCCGATCGCTCGCAGGCCTCAAGGAAGCTCTTGCAGCGTGCGCCTCTACGTGTCGTCCGCCTCCGATTGGAAGCTTGTCGATGCGAGAAGCTGTCCCGCCGCGGCCTGGAACCGCGGCGAGTCTGGATCCAGTTCCCATGCCTTCTGGCTCTCCGCCAACGCGTCCTCCACCTTGCCCGAGGCGCTAAGCACCACGGCGCGCCAATGCCTGGCGATCGCCAAACTCGGGTTGAGCTCAAGCGCTCGGTCCAGCTCGGCTTCCGCACGCTCGACATCCCCGTCGAACAAGATGTCGATCATTGCGAGGGAGGCGTGCGCTTCGCCAAGCCGCTCATCGAGTTCGAGTGCGCGGGTCGCGGCGGTACGAGCGCTTTCGTAGCCGTCCTCGGCGGGGATCAGTTGAAGCTGCGCCATCAGCGAGTAGGTATCGGCCAGTGCGCTGTGGGGAAGCGCCCATTGCGGGTCCGCCTCGATCGCCTGTTTGAAGTGATCAAGCGCATGTTCCAGTCCGTCTTCATTCCATTGCAGCCAGGCCGCCTTCCCTCGGAGGTACATCTCCTGTGCGATCGAACCGTGCTGCTCCGTTGCCACCTCCGCCGCCACCGGTTCGGGAGGAAGAGCGCTCGGCAGATCGACGAGTACGCCGCGAAGCTGTTCGGTGACCCGCCGTGCGATATCGGACTGGATCTCGAACAGATCGGTCAGTTCCCGGTCGTACGACTGCGACCACATCGGCTCCTGTGTGGTGGTGTCGACCATCTGCACCGTGATCCTGAGGCGCTTGCCGGCCTTGCGGATGCTCCCCTCGATCACCGTTCCCACGTGAAGGTCCCTCCCGATCTCCGCGATGGTCGCCCGGCGTGCGCGAAACCGCATCACCGACGTGTGCGCCACCACGCGCAGCTGCGGTTCCTTGGAGAGGGTATAGATCAACTCTTCGGTCATCCCGTCGGTGAGGTACGTGTCACCGGGATCGGGGCTGATGTTGTGAAACGGCAGCACCGCGATCCGCGTGCGCTGTGCATCCGGGGATGACGTCTCGGGGCGATCTCCAGGCCACACAACCCGGTAGAGATCCACCGCCGACATCCCACCGGCCAGCTCGCGCCTGCCCAGCCCGGCGAAGCGGGCATCCACCTTGTTATGGACCTGTCCGTAGAGCGCGCCGGTGATGCAGATCCCCCCCGGTGCAGCCAGCGGCTCGATCCGGGCCGCCACGGCGAGCGCTTCGCCTTCGGGCTCTCCGTCTCGCCACAAGATCTCGCCGATGTCTGCCCCCACGCGGACCCTGTAGCGTTCGAGATCTCCAGAAGCCGCGGTCGAGTCCGATCGATCCTGATCTCGAATCGATCGCCCTCGCTCCAGCTCGTCTTGCGATCGATCTCGAATCGATCGTTGGAGTTCAAGGGCGTACTCGATCGCGTGAAGGGCGCTGGGGAAGCACAACACAAATCCATGTTCGGCTGTGCGGATGACTTCTCCGGCGTAGTCGCTGAGTCGATCCTGCATGCGGTTCGTGTAGTCGGCAAGGGCGCGCTTTGCCGCCGCTGGATCACGGCGAGCCGTCGTCGCGTAGCCGACCATCGTCGTTCGTACAACCGCATGCAGTCCCCGGCGGATCTCCGACACGCACCCCCCTTTCGCCGATCGCGAAACACCGTTACACGGCGAACCGATTCTAGTTGTCGGACGTTCCTGGCGCAATCATCGTACCGCAACAGCCGGAGAGAACGTATCGACCGGGTGAGACCGGAGACGCGGCGAAATCGACATCATTCAGCGAAAGAGGATCGTCCGGAGAGGCCGACATCGACCGGGCCGTATCAGGACACCAGCATCGCTTCTGGCGACGCCGATCGCGGCGTCTCGGTTGGACGGGCTAGCTACTGTGGATCTTGCGTCACAACGACGCTGTCCGAGGCAACGCAGCCGTCCGCGGTTCTGACAAGCAGCGTGTAGACGCTCGGCTGCTTGACCACCAGGTCCTCTGTTCTGCCTACGACGTCGCCACAGGCGTTGCTCCAAACGTACTCGTAGGGAGCCGTACCGCCGCTGACGGTGGCATCAAGCAGAGCTTCCCCCGTCTCGCAATCCAGGACCCTGTCCGGGCCGGCATCCACGATGGGCGGGAAGATGCCGTTGATGACCTCGACGTAGCCAATCGCTTGGCAGCCGTTGGCCCCGGTGACGGTCACTGTGTAGAGGCCCGGCAGCGTGACCGTGATGTCCTCTGTGATCGCGATCTCCTGTCCGCAGTCGTCCAGCCAGAGATAGCTGTACGGCGAGGTTCCTCCCGAAACGATGATGTCGATGAATACCTCATTGTTGTCGCACGTGAGTTCTCGATCCTCACCGACTTCCACCAGTGGAGGCGACGTATCCTTCGTCACCACCAGCGTTTCGCTCACCGCGCATCCGTTGCTCCCTGTCACGATCAACGTGTACGTCATGGCATCGCTCACGCTGACGGCAGGCGTCGTCGCGATCAATCCGCCTCCAGCGTCGAGCCACATGTAGTTGAACGGCGCGCTTCCCCCGGTCACCTCAGCGCTCAGGGTGATCTCATGATTCACGCACGTCAACACACCGTCGCTCGTCACACTCACAAGAGGGGATTCGACATTCTCCGTCACCGTCGCCGTGTCGCTTGCCGAGCAACCGTTGCTGCCTGTCACGATCAGAGTGTACGTTCCCGCATCGCTCACGCCGACGGTGGCCGTTGTCGCGACCAAGTCGCCCTTGGAGTTGAGCCACATGGTGCTGAACGGCGCGCTTCCACCCGTCACCTCAGCGCTCAGGGTGACCTCTGGATTCGCGCACGTCAGCACCCCGTCGCTTGTCGCGCTGACAAGCGGGGGTTCGATGTTCTTCGCCACGTTCACCGTGTCGCTCACCGAGCAGCCGTTACTCCCAGTCACGGTCAGCGTATACGGCCCAGCATCGCTCACGTTGACTACGGCCGTCGCTGCAACGAGGTCACCTCGGGAATCAAGCCACGTATAGCAGAACGGCGGGCTTCCCCCGGTGGTTTCCGCGCTCAGGGTGACCTCTGGATTGGCGCACGTCAGCACCCCATCGCTTGTCGCCTGGACCACCGGCGCTTCGATATCCTGTGTAACCGCAACCATGTCGCTCGCCGAGCATCCATTGCTCCCCGTCACGGTCAGCGTATACGGCCCAGCATCGCTCACGTTGACTACGGCCGTTGCTGCAACGAGATCACCTCGGGAATCAAGCCACGTATAGCAGAACGGCGGGCTTCCCCCGGTGATTTCCGCGCTCAGGGTGACCTCTGGATTGGCGCACGTCAGCACCCCATCGCTTGTCGCCTGGACCACCGGCGCTTCAATATCCTGTGTAACCGCAACCGTGTCGCTCGCCGAGCATCCATTGCTCCCCGTCACGGTCACCATGTACGTCCCCGGCTCGCTCACGTCCACGCTCGCCGTCGTCCCAATCAACCTCGCACCCGAGTCCACCCACACGTAGTAGAACGGTTTGGCGCCCCCGATGACTTCCACACCCAGGGTGACCTGCTGATTCGCGCACGTCAGCACACCGTCGCTCGTCGCATTCACGGCCGGCGCTTCGATATCCTGCGTGACGACCACCGTGTCGCTCGCCGAGCAACCACTTTGCGTACTCGTGACGGTTACTGTGTAGGTTCCGGGAGCGCTCACATCCACGCTCGCCGCCGTTCCGATCAGCTCACCGCTTGGATCGAGCCACGTGTAGCAGAACGGCGCGGATCCGCCTGTCACGTCCGCCGTGAGGTTCACCTGCTGATCTGCGCACGTCAGCACGCCATCGCTCGTCGCGTCCACCACCGGCGCCTCGATGTCCTGCGTGACGACGACCGTGTCGCTCGCCGAGCAACCACTCTGCGTACTCGTGACGGTCACCGTATAGGTCCCGGGAGCGCTCACATCCACGCTCGCTGCCGTCCCGACCGGCTCACCGCTTGGATCGAGCCACGTGTAGCAGAACGGCGCGGATCCGCCTGTCACGTCCGCCGTGAGGTTCACCTGCTGATTCGCACACGTCAACATACCGTCGCTCGTCGCATTCACCACCGGAGCCTCGATGTCCTGCGTGACGACGACCGTGTCGCTCGCCGAGCACCCACTTCGCGTACTCGTGACGGTCACCGTATAGGTCCCGGGAGCGCTCACATCTACGCTCGCTGTCGTCCCGATTGACGCTCCACCTGCGCCCATCCATGCGTACGAGAACGGCCCGGCTCCCCCTGTCACGTCAGAGGTGAGAGTAACCTGCTGGTTCGCGCACGTCAGCATACCGTCGCTCGTCGCGCTCACGACCGGCACGTCTATCTCCTGCGTGACGGTCACCGTGTCGCTACGTGAGCACCCGTTGCTCCCGGTCACGGTCAGCGTATAGGTGCCGGGTGCGCTCACATTCACGCTGGCTGTCGTCCCGATTGACTCACCGCCCGGGTTCGCCCATGCATACGTGAACGGCGCGCTTCCCCCCGTAACTCCCGCTGTGAGGCTCACGTGTTGATTCACGCACGTCAGAACGCCACCGCATGTCGCGCTCACCGCCGGTGCTCCCATGTCCTGCGTCACAACGATCGTGTCGCTTCCTGAGCATCCGTTAACCCCCGTCACCGTCAGCGTGTACGTCCCAGGGACGCTCACAGTGATCTCGCGCTGCTGGCTGACAGTTGCTCCTGCTGCGTCTTTCCACGTGTACGCCAACGGCGGCGTGCCACCGGAGACAGCAGGCGTGATCGTCACCTGGCGTGAAGCGCAGGTGAGAACCCGATCGGGGCCCAGGACTACCCCTGGAGCCGCTACATCCTCCGTCACCTCCACCGCGTCGCTCGTCGAGCAGCCACTTCGCGTACTCGTGACGGTGACCGTGTACGATCCTGCGGCGCTCACATTCACGCTCGCCGTCGTTCCGATCGACTCCCCGCTTGCGTTCACCCATGCGTAGCTGAACGGCTCGGTTCCACCTGTGACTTCTGCACGCAGGGCAACCTGGAGAGTCGCGCATGTCAGGGCCCCGTCGCTTGTCGCACGCACCGTCGGCGCTTCCGTGTCCTGTGCAACAACGACCGTATCGCTTCCGGTACACCCATTGCCGCCTGTGACGCTCAACGTGTACGTTCCTGGAGCGCTCACGTCAACAGAGAACGTCGTCGCGATCAATGTTCCGCTTGAGTCCACCCATGCGTAGCTGAACGGCTCAATTCCGCCGATCACTTCGGCACTCAAGGTGACCTGCTGATTCGCGCACGTCAGCACACCGTCGCTCGTCGCGTTCACGGCCGGCGCGTCCATGTCTTGCTTGACGATCACCGTGTCACTTCCCGAGCACCCATTTCGCGTACTCGTAACGGTCAGCGTGTACATCCCTGGAACGCTTACCTCAATGCAGAGCGCCGTCGCGACCAGTTCACCGGTTGGGCCGACCCATTCGATGGCGTACGGCGGGGTACCTTCCGCGGCCGATCCCTCGAGCGTCACCTGGCGTGAGGCGCAGGTGAGAATCTGATCCGGCCCTGCATCAACCACCGGCGTCTCGATGTCCTGCGTCACGACCACGGCGTCGCTTCCCGAGCACCCGTTGCTGCCCGTGACGATCAGCACGTACATCCCTGGGGCGCTCACTTCAACGGAAGACGTCCTTGCGATCAGTGCTCCGTGCCCGTCGATCCACTGGTAGCGATACGGGGGAACACCTTCCGACGCTGATCCTTCAAGCGTCACGACCTGATTCGAACATGTCAGCGCAAGCTCAGGCCCTGCGTCGACGACCGGCGGCGCGATGACCGGGACGATCACGAAATCCGCCTGAGGCTGCTGCAATCTCATCTCGCAGAACCATTCGCAAGAGCCTGCAGGGATATAGCACCCAAGATCAGGATCGTCACACGGTCCGGGAGGGGCATCGGGCAGACCCCGCGTGACCGGAGTATGCGTGAGCCAGTGGCCGGTGATCGCTTTCATCGTTTCATAGCCAACCGTGAACCCGCATGTGTACGGAACAGCGCCCCCCTCCAACCAGAAGGCGACGGCCCGCTGGACCTGCGAGAAGGAGACGAAGTCAGACAGCGTGACATCCAGGTCATCCAACTCTGTGTCCCAACGGGAGATGGCGAGGATGACCGGGAGGCATTCCCACACGTGGACAAGTTCTTCTCCACTCACGGGCCACTCGCCACACCCAAGTGCGCCGGAGACCACGCCCGAGATCGTCCCGTCCCAGCCGCAGCATCCCGCCCATTGCTCCAGGATGTTCCCGTCTGAGGCCACGACCTCGATTTCGTAGAGCACCTGGATCGTTTCGCCGGCGGCGAGTCTCTTCGGATAGATCCATTCCGCCGTGGATCCCCGGTACCAGAGCTCCTCATGGTGGACCGGCATCACGTGCCAACCCTCAGGAACCTGCTCCGCCAAGCCGACGCCGTACGCATCATGTTCGGCGGTGATCGTGACGGCTACGGTGACTCGGCGCGCATTGGGCCCTGGGTCACGGCACCCTTCCGGAAGCAGCACGCTGTCGCAGGGGAGGAAGGTGTTGATGGTTCGCACAGACGTCAGCCTGGCCTCTCCTGCAAGCGGGAGCGGTTGATCGGCGTTCGTACAGGTTTCGTAGTAGGCGACCAGCAATTCCATCATCTCAAGGTCGATCATCCGACCGCCCGTGCCCGGGACCGGGATCCCCGCCTGCCAAAACTCCAGAGCGCGAATCAGCTGATCCTCCGAAATCCGCCTGGACATACGCAGGTCAATGATGTCGGGAGCGTCCTCGGTCTGTGGCATCAGATGGGCAACCGCACTGGGAATCGGGAGCACCGTTCCGACCTCGAGGTCGGAATCCCCAACGATCGGTACTTCCACGCCGGGGGTTCTTGCCTGAACGATGCCATGAATCGAGAAGCATCCGGGAAGCTCCTCCGTTGCGAGCTGTTCCGAGCTCGGGATCCTGACCTCGTAGATGAGTTCGCGCGTGCCGCCTGCACGGATCCTCTCGGCGAAGACCCACTCGTTGTCTGCCCGCTTGAACGCTGCACCGTCGTTCTGTACGGGATCGATCGTCCAGTCGCGGGGCAGAACCTCCGCGATACCCACGCCAACAAGATCGCTGAAGGCCTCCAATCGCAGCGTGACGACGAAGCGGCCTTCCGTAAGCGCATGGTACGTCGAGATCTGTCGTGTGACCTGAACGTCAGCATCCTGCAAGCCGTCTTGACCGAGGCCGGTGAGTCCGGCAAGAAGCAGAAGTCCCAAGATCGTAAATACGTATCTCATTCGGCGGTTTCCCTTTGCAGTCCCTACGTACACAATGCACCTCTCAGTCGCGATAGAGTCCTCTTGGTCACCACTGTACCAGAGCAACCCAGGTGGGTCTGTGTTGCCCATCACCCTGCTGGCAGGCGGCAAGCTTCGTCTCACAAAGGGTGCGAAGGCCGGACACGGCCTTGTGCGTCGACCAAACGAAACCATCTGATCCTCAGACGCCGAGCGCCGGGAGTGCGGCAGCCGACCCGCAACGTCCATGCGGATCGGTCATCACCGCCATTCCGATTGGCCAGCGTGTCCATGTGGTCACGCTTCGCACCGGATCTACAGGGGCGTCCAACTGCACGTCTGCGGGATGTGCCCTACGCCGATGGTCTGGGACGTGACGCACATCACCGTGGCCCAAAGCACGGCAATCCAACCCTGCACACGCCACCGGCATGGGGTTGCAGGTTCACTGTGTTTGCCAAACACAGAGGTGTCTGTGATGCTCATCACAATCGTGTGCTGATTCGATCGGAGCTCCAGCCGCAGTCCCGCGCAGGAGGACCGATGAAGGTGCTTCGTGGCGCCGCTGCCTCGTCATGGTGTCAAGAGGATGCGAGATGCCTGCAAAGAGAGAACCGAGGGGCGCCCCCTCGGCCTCATGTCGTATCTGGCGGTCCCAAGGGGATTTGAACCCCTGTCGACGGGATGAGAGCCCGCTATCCTAGGCCACTAGACGATGGGACCGGTATGAACGATTATGCCTCAGCCGCAACAGCCCATCAAGCCGGAAGCGCGTCCGGTTGCATCGGCGTCATTCCTCGGGCTTCGCCTGATCGGCTTCCTTGGGGGCGTTGGCCGCACGTTCGCTGATGACCTTCCCGGCATCGCCAAGGGCGTCCATCAGCTCTTGGTACATCTCCACCGGCACGGCAACGCCCTTTCTGGTAGGCTTCCATTCGCCATCGTCCGCCTCGTAGAAGTTGCGGATATCAAGATAGTCGCGGTCGCGGAAGCGCGAAATCCGTACGTGGATCCTTGCTCCCAACCCTTTGTCGATCGCCTTCACCAACAGCTCTTCACCGGCTTGATCCTGAGCCTTCTCTTCAGCCATGTGTGTCATCCCTCCCGGATATGTAGTTGTTTTGATGAGCATACCATACAAGATACGACATGTGCAAGCCTTTCCCTCACCCAAGGCACGAGGTGGTTGCCTCACAGCCGTTCGCGTTCCTCTCCCCTCGTGACACCAGTTTACGCATGCACCAGCTTCGATGCACTTCACCCGCGCTGTGCAGGTGGTGTGCCGCTTTCGCACAGGCCACAAGCCACTTGCCACACGCGACCGACTTCTCTCTGTGGACTTCCGTGAATTCGTGTCCTTATCTACACGATCATCGATCGTCACACTCGCTCAGAGATGGCCCAACGTGTTGAAGTGCCCCAATCCGTACACTTTCCAGCAATCGGGGCAGGAGTCCGCCACAACGACACCCAGATGACTTGAGCAGAAGTGGACGACTGGCCGATTGAGGGATCTTGGGGGGAAGAATGTGTGGGCCTGCCTGGATTCGAACCAGGGACCTCCCGCTTATCAGGCGAGCGCTCTAACCGGCTGAGCTACAGACCCCAAGCGGAGGGATGGTAGCCTGGCGGGCAGATGAAATCAAGAGAGATCCGCGATCGGATGGGGCTATGAGGTCGCGGCTTCTTCGGCTTCACGCACCGCGGCTTCGCGCAGTTTCTGCGTCAGCGGATCCAACCCTCCCGACAGAACCCCCTCCATATCGTGAAGGCTGAAACCGATCCGATGATCGGTGATGCGGTTCTGGGGGAAGTTGTACGTGCGGATCTTCTCGCTGCGGTCGCCGGAGCCGATCTGCTTACGTCGCGTCTTTGACCGCTCCGCCGACAGCTCCTGCTCGTGCCGGTCTTTCAGCCGGGCACGCAACACACGCAATGCCTGAGCACGGTTCTTGTGCTGCGACTTCTCGTCCTGGCACGTCACGACCAATCCGGTCGGGATGTGGGTGATCCGCACCGCGGAATCCGTCGTGTTGACGCTTTGCCCTCCCGGACCCGTCGACCGGTACGTATCGATCTTCAGATCGCTCGGATCGATCTCGATGTCGACGTCTTCCGCCTCGGGAAGGACGACCACCGTCGCCGTGGACGTATGAATACGCCCCTGCGATTCGGTCTCGGGGACGCGCTGGACGCGATGCACGCCCGACTCGTATCGGAACAAGCCGTAGGCTCCCTTGCCTTCGACAGCGAACACGATCTGCTTGAAGCCGCCGATCGGCGTCGGATGACTGTCGAGAAGGCTGATCGACATCTTCTTGCTCTCGGCGTATCGCGCGTACATCCGGAACAGATCGCCGGCAAACAGCCCCGATTCGTCGCCCCCGGCACCCGCGCGAACCTCGATGATCGCCGTCTTCTGGTCGTTCGGGTCCGGCGGCGCGAGCAACGCGGAGAGCTTCTTCTCTACATCCTCAAGGCGCGTCCGATCTTCGGCAAGCGCTTCCTCTAGCTCTTCGCGAAGATCCTCTTCGGTCTCCAGCAGTTCTTCTTCCTCGTCGATTGAGGTTTGGAGATGCTCCCACCGATCTCCAAGCTCGATCACGTCGCGGAGGTGCGCGTAGCGCTGGGCGAGCTCGATGTAGTCGGGGCTGGAAATCACGGCCGGATCGCTGATGGATTTCTCCAAATCGGCGAACTCCTCGCGTGATTGTGTGATTCGGTCCGACATCCTGCTCATGGCGTCAAACGCTACGTGATGATCTACACGGAATCAAGCGACGCCTGTGGCTCGTAGGCGTGAAGACGTGCGCGAAGGAGCGCGTTTCGCTCTCGTAGCTCCCGGATCTGTTCGTCGCGGCTGGCGATCTGGTTGCGCAGCTCAAGGACGAGTTCATCGCGCTGCAACCGCTCGTCATCCGCCATCGCTTCGATCACGCGGCGCAGGTAAACGACCTGTTCGGCAAGGACTTTCTCCAAGTCGCACGCGAAGTCAACCGCTGACAACGTGCTTTGCTCGAGCAACTTATCGAAAAACGGATTGCCGTCCATGGCCTGATTCTCCTCGTGCAGGAGGCAATCGCCGAGGACATCCAGCACACGCCGACAGGACGTTTTGCCCTGGCAGGGCTTCTCATCCCGATCGGACGCGAAACCGCCCACAGGAAGCATCGTTGTGACGCTCGGGGAAACCAGATAACATCCTACACTAAGATGAGTCTGCCACGAACTGAACGCGAAGCGGGATTCCAAATCTCCGCGCATCTAGAACCAAAAGGCGACCAGCCGGAAGCGATTGCGGCGCTGGTGGATGGCATCCGCTCCGGACGCCGATTCCAGACCCTGCTCGGAGCGACCGGAACGGGGAAGACGTTCACGATTGCCAGCCTGATCCAAGAAGTGCAGCGCCCGACGCTCGTGATCGCCCACAACAAGACGCTCACCGCCCAGTTGTGCAATGAGTTCCGCGAGCTGTTCCCCAGCAACGCCGTCCACTACTTCGTGTCGTACTACGACTACTACCAGCCGGAGGCGTACCTGCCTCAGACCGACACGTACATCGAGAAAGATTCCTCGATCAACGACGAGATCGACCGGCTCCGCCACGCCGCCACGAGTGCGCTGTTCGAGCGCCGCGACGTGATCATCGTCGCTTCGGTGTCCTGCATCTACGGGCTCGGCGCCCCGGAGAACTACAGCGAGATGTCCGTGGTGATCTCGAAGAGCCAGCCACAAGACCGCGACGACCTGATGCGCCGTCTTGTGGGGCTGCAATACGAGCGGAACGAGATCGGCTTCGAGCGGGGAACGTTCCGCGCCCGAGGAGACACGTTGGAGATCATCCCCGTGTACGAAGAGCATGTCCTGCGCATCGAGTTCTTCGGCAACGACATCGAGCGGATCGCCGTCCTGGACCCGATCACCGGGCATCCGATCCAGGAACGTAATGAGGTCAAGATCTACCCCGCATCGCACTTCATCACCCCCGAACAGCAGACACGGCGCGCGATGGAGACGATCGAGAAGGAACTGGAGACCCGCCTCGAGCACCTCCGTTCCCGAGGGCAACTCTTGGAAGCACAGCGCCTGGAACAGCGCACGCGCTACGACTTGGAGATGATCCAGGAGATGGGCTACTGCTCGGGAATCGAGAACTACTCGCGCCATCTCGACGGTCGCCGCGAGGGGCAGCCTCCCTCTGTGCTACTCGACTACTTCCCCAACGACTTCCTGCTTGTGGTGGACGAGTCGCATCAGACCGTTCCCCAGATCCGCGGCATGTACCGCGGCGATCGATCTCGCAAGCAAACGCTGGTCGAGTACGGGTTCCGCCTTCCCTCGGCGCTCGACAACCGCCCGCTCATGTTCGAGGAGTTCGAACAGCGCATCGGACAGGTGGTGTTCACTTCTGCAACACCCGGCCCGTACGAACGCGAGCACAGCGAGAGCGTCGTCGAGCAGATCATCCGCCCTACGGGGTTGGTTGATCCAGAGCTTGCGGTTCAACCGGTGCGTGGGCAGGTCGATCATCTCATCGGGGAGATCCGCGCCGTGGTCGAGCGGAACGAACGCGTGCTTGTGACCACGCTCACCAAGCGGATGGCGGAGGACCTCACCGAGTACCTTGTGGATCTGGGAATCCGTGCGCGTTACCTGCACTCCGAGATCGACACGCTCGATCGCGTGGAGATCCTCCGTGATCTGCGCCTCGGAAGCTTCGATGTCCTCGTGGGGATCAACCTCCTGCGTGAGGGTCTCGATCTCCCGGAGGTCTCGTTGGTGGCCGTGCTCGATGCCGACAAGGAGGGGTTCCTCCGCTCGGGAACATCGTTGATCCAGACGATCGGCCGAGCAGCACGCAACGTCCATGGGAGAGTACTACTGTACGCTGACGTGATCACCGATTCGCTTCGCTACGCCATCGACGAGACCAACCGCCGCCGCGCCGTCCAGTCCGCCTACAACGAGAAACACGGGATCACACCCCAGACCATCGTGCGCGAGGTCACGGACATTCTGGCATCGATCCGAAGACCGGAGGCGGCGGAACCGCCCAAGAAGAAGGATCTCGAGCGAATGGATCAGGCCGAGAGGCTGGCGGTGATCCGCCGGCTCGAGAAGGAGATGCTCACCGCGGCCGACCGATTGGAGTTCGAGCTTGCGGCCACGATCCGCGATCAGATCCGCGACCTGAAAGGACTGTCGTGAACGTACTCCATGTCAAAGGGGCCCGTGAGCACAACCTGAAGGACATCGAGCTATCGATCCCCCGGGACCAGCTCGTGGTGATCACCGGGATCTCCGGATCGGGGAAGAGCTCGCTGGCGTTCGACACGATCTACGCCGAGGGGCAGCGGCGATACGTGGAGTCGCTGTCCGCCTACGCACGGCAGTTCCTCGGGCAGATGGAGAAGCCCGACGTCGACTTCATCGAAGGACTGTCTCCGGCGATCTCGATCGACCAGAAGACGCGCAGCCACAACCCCCGTTCAACCGTCGGCACCGTCACCGAGATCTACGACTACATGCGCCTCCTCTACGCGCGGATCGGTCATCCCCACTGTCCCGAGTGCGGTCGCCCGATCACCCAGCAATCGGCGGAACAGATCATCGATGCTGTCTACAGCCTTCCCGAGGGAAGCAAGGTTCAGATCCTCGCGCCGGTCGTCCGCGGGCGTAAGGGCGAGTACAAGAAGACGTTCGAGGAGATCCGTCAGGAAGGGTTCACCCGGGTTCGCGTCGACGGTGTCACCCGCACCCTCTACGAAGAGATCGAACTTGCCAAGAACCGCAAGCACACCATCGAGATCGTCGTCGACCGGATTGCCGTGGACCGCAGGAAGCGGGGCCGGATCGCGGACTCCGTGGAAACGGCTCTCAAGCACGGCGGCGGCATTGTCAACGTTGTGTTCTCGAGCGGCGAAGAGCATCTGTACAGCGAACACTATGCCTGCATCCACTGCGGCGTCAGCTTCCAAGAGCTGTCGCCACGCATGTTCTCGTTCAACAACCCGTATGGGGCGTGCCCCGACTGCAGCGGATTGGGATTCCGCAAGGAGATCGATCCCGACCTGATCATCGATCCACGGCGCGGGCTTCTGACTGGCGGCCTCCTCCCGCTAGCCAACTCCAAGGGCCAGTGGTTCGAGGCGCAGATGAGGGCGCTGGCGAAGCTGCTGAAGATCAGCGTCGACCAGCCGCTGGGCGAGATCCCCAGGGAGAAGCGGGATGTCGTCCTGTATGGGACCGACGGGAAGGAGATATCGTTTGAGTACACCTCCACGTCGGGGTACAGCCGCGTGGTCAAGCGCCCGTTCCGAGGGATCGTTCCGTCGCTCGAGCGATGGTACCGAGACACGTCGTCCGACCAATGGCGGCAGAGCTTGGAGCAGTATGTGGCCACCCTTCCTTGCCCTACCTGCAACGGCGCGCGCCTGAAGCCGGAGATCCTCGCAGTGACGGTGGAAGGGCTGAACATTCACGAAGTGACGTCCCTGTCGATCCGAAGCGCGCTCTCCTTCTTCGAGAGCTTCAGCCTGCCGGAGAGAGAGCGGCTGATCGCCGCGCAGATCTTGAAAGAGATCCGTGCCCGGCTTGGGTTCATGGTGTCGGTCGGACTCGACTATCTCACCTTGGACCGGCAAGCGGGAACGCTCGCCGGCGGCGAGGCTCAGCGGATCCGCCTCGCCACGCAGATCGGCAGTCAACTCACCGGCGTACTGTATGTTCTCGATGAACCGTCGATCGGCCTTCATCAGCGCGACAACCGAAGACTGCTGGCCACGCTGAAGGGGCTTCGGGATCTCGGAAACACCGTCATCATTGTGGAGCACGACGACGAGACAATGCGGGAAAGCGACTACATCGTCGATCTTGGGCCGGGAGCGGGTGCCAACGGAGGCCGTGTGGTCGTCGCGGGAACGCTGCAGGACGTCGAGGCATGCAGGGAGTCGATCACCGGACAGTACCTCTCCGGAGCGCGATCGATCCCCGTCCCCGACGAACGCCGCGAAGGGAACGGCAAGAAGCTACGTGTGCTCGGGGCGGCCGAACACAACCTGAAGTTCGTCGATGCCAGCTTCCCGTTGGGTTGCTTCGTCTGTGTTACCGGCGTCTCCGGCTCGGGGAAGAGTTCCCTGATCGAAGACGTGCTCTACCGGGGCGTCGCGCACCGTCTGTATCAGGTAGTCAGCCGCCCTGGGAGGCACACCGACATTGAGGGGATCGAGCACATCGACAAGGTCATCGAGATCGATCAGTCCCCGATCGGACGAACGCCGCGCTCCAACCCGGCCACCTACACAAAGCTGTTCGACGAGATCCGATCATTGTTCGCACGGACCCCTGATGCGAAGCTGCGGGGGTACGCGGCAGGCCGGTTCAGTTTCAATGTGAAGGGCGGGCGATGTGAAGCGTGTCAGGGGCAGGGGCAAGAGAAGATCGAGATGCACTTCCTCCCGGATGTCTACGTGCCCTGCGACATCTGCAAAGGAACGCGCTACAACCGCGAAACCCTGCAGGTGAAGTACAAGAAACGTTCGATCGCCGACGTTCTTAACATGAGCGTCTCCGAGGCGCTTGCCTTCTTCACCAACATCCCCAAGATCCAGCGGCGGTTGCAGACGCTGTACGACGTGGGCCTCGGCTATGTCCAGTTGGGCCAGCCGGCCACCGAGCTGTCGGGGGGTGAAGCACAGCGGATCAAGCTTGCCAAGGAGCTGTCGCGCCGCTCCACCGGCAAGACGCTGTACATCCTGGATGAGCCGACGACCGGACTCCACACCGCGGACGTTCAGAAGCTGCTTGAGGTGCTGCATCGTCTTGTCGAGGCCGGCAATACGGTGGTCGTGATTGAGCACAATCTGGATGTGATCAAGACCGCCGATTGGATTCTGGATCTCGGTCCGGAGGGCGGAGACGCAGGAGGGATGATCATCGCCACGGGAACACCAGAACAGATCGCCGATCATCCCAATTCGCACACCGGGGCGTACCTCAAGCCGATCCTCGCCGGGCTACCGCTTCCGATCGAGGCCGACCACTCCGGCGCCCGAGCTCAAGGTGGAAGCTAGCCGGGAAACGCTGAGCGGATACCGTCGAGGAGCATCTGAACGGCCACGGTCATCAGGACCATCCCCATCAACCGTTCCATGGCGACCAGCCCGCGGGGGCGGATGAACCGGCGAAGCACAAGCGAAGAGACAAGCAGCAAGGTGGACACGACCCAGGCCGCGATCACCGCCACGCTCAGCTCGTAGGTCTGGAGTTTCTGATCGACCTGCGACGCAAGCAGGATCACGGTGGCCATCGCCGATGGTCCGGCGATCAGGGGGATCGCGATCGGCACGACGAACGGCTCGCCGTCCGGGGTCGCGCCGAACATCGCTTCTCCGCTCTTGCGTGGGAAAATCATTCGGATTGCAATCAAGAACAGCACAACGCCACCGGCCAAGCCGAGCGCCGGCTCGGAGATCCCCAGCAAGCCAAGGATCGACCTGCCGGCAAACTGAAACACGATCAACGCCGCCAGCGCGATCAACGATTCGCGGACAAGCACAATCACCTGACGCCGCCGTTCCACCCGGTCCATCAGAACCAGGAGCAGCGGGATGTTCCCCAGCGGATCCATCACCAGAAACAACAGAAACGCAGCCGACGCAATCGTCATCATCCCATTCCTTCCGTGCTCCCGTCGCTATCCGCGTTCTGAATCTGCCCGATCCGCGCACAACCACAGCAGGCGCGAAGCAAGAGATGCAGCGCGCCCCTCCGGGTCACGCTGCATCTGCATCCCACCATCTTTCATCACGATCCGAATCCTGCGGTCTCGGTTCGTTTCAGAACGCTCCTACAAGCCGCAGCTTTGTCCCACGTAGACCAGCCCCGATGCCGACTGCTTGGTTCCACTGTCATCGGTCACCGTCAACGTCACGCCGTATCGGCCGGCGCTGGTGTAGATGTGCGTGACTTCGATGCCCGATGTCGTCGATCCGTCACCGAAGTCCCAGTCGTAGCGGATCAGCTTCCCTTCCGCGGCCCGGGAGTAGCCGGCATCGAGTTTCATCGTCTGCCCAACCAGGATCCCCGAGCATGAGGGCAGGCCGCTGATCACCGCCAGCGGACGATCTCCGCCGCCGCCGCAGCTCGTATCGGGGTCGGAGCACGTTCCGCCTCCGCCCGGTGTCCCTTCTTGGACGAACACGGCGCAGCGTTCCGTGCACACGGCTCCGCGCGAGTCGGTAACCGTCAGGGTGACCACGTAGTATCCGGGCTCCGTGTACACATGCGAGGCATTGACACCGGTCGCCGTCGTTCCGTCACCAAAATCCCATTGGTATGCGCTGAGGCTCCCCGTCGGCGCCGCGGACGCCGCGGCGTCAAACAAGACCGCGTCACCTGCGGGCGGCGTATCGTTGGTCACAGCGATCGTCGCCACGGGAGGCGCCTCGGTCACGACGATCGCAACCCGCTCGACGGTCACCTGTCCGCTGTTGTCGGTGACCGTGAGCTTGGCAAGGTACGTTCCCGGCAGCGTGTAGGTATGGGTCGCCGCCGATCCGCTTGCCACGCCAGCGTCGTGTGGATCGCCGAAGTCCCAGCGGTAGTCCACGATCGTTCCATCATCGCGAGACATGATCCCGCTGAAACTGGCTGCAAGCGGTGCCGGGCCGGACGCGGGCGAAGCGTCGATCACCGCAATGGGGGGCTCGTTGATTCCCAGAGTCTGCAGCAGGTCGCAGCCGGCGAGGAAGACAGGAACCAGCATCACTACAAGAAGAACAAGTCGGCGTTTCATGTTTCCTCCCTAGGAGCAGCTGCCACCGGTGTCGAAGTTGCCATCCAAATCCGCGTTGCACGGCGGACCGCCGATGATCTTCACCGCACGGAT
>Ga0272444_10001781_pt1 | contig 20370 bp, 18 predicted proteins | sample SSMForm13_FD_201033 | JGI IMG/M metagenome (GOLD analysis project Ga0272444, IMG submission 201033) | Marine sediment archaeal communities from Little Sippewissett salt marsh, Falmouth, MA, United States - SSM-Form-13 | ecosystem: Environmental > Aquatic > Marine > Wetlands > Sediment ... | reverse complement strand
ATCATCAATCGTGGAGGGTATCACCATCCGGTCAGTGGCTTGATGCGGAGAGGGTTGCATTATCGCAGTGAAAGCCTCCGCCTTCTTTTTCTCGAGGATGGCATTCCTGCATTCATTCGTAAAGAGGATATGGGCGATAAAATCGAGCCCCTGGCAGGTTCCCTTTCCGCGTTTGCCGAGGAAGAGGGGTTGCCCATTGATCTGATCATCTCGCATTATTGGGACGCAGCCGCGATTGCTGAAACCTTTATGGAAAAGATGGATCTGTCGGTCCCCCATGTATGGATCCCGCATTCTCTGGGAAGGATCAAGAAGTCCAATGTCCCACCTTCAACCTGGGGCACGCTGCGCATCGACGAGCGGATTTCATGGGAAGAGGAACTGCTCTCGCACCTCGTTCTCGTGGGATCCACGTCGCCGAGGATCACCGAAGCCCTGAAGGACGATTATGGGTATTCCGGACGCGTTGTCTGGCTGCCACCATGCATCGACACGGGGCGCTTCTACCCTCACGTGGTGGCGGAGGATACGCCCATCTGGGATGTCCTGCGGGAAGCCTCAGGAAAGACGATCGCCACACTGCGCAAGAAGAAAATCATTACTGAAATCAGTCGGACGGATCGGACAAAACGCAAGGACATTCTCATTCAAGCTTTCGCACGGATTCGTGAAATCCACACCGATGCTTTGCTCGCTATCACCATTGATCCCGCGCGGCAAACGCAGTACAAAAGGTTGATGGACTTGATTCATGACCTGGGACTTCGCGAGCATGTCGCTGTGCTGGGTTCTGTTTGGGACGAACTGCCTGACCTCTATGCCGTCACATCCATCTACTGCACGCCCTCCATCATGGAGGGATTTGGTATGTCTGCACAGGAGGCTGCCAGTTCGGCGGTCCCTGTCGTCGCCAGCACCCTCGTTCCGTTTGCGGTCGACTATTTATTCGGAGAGCCAGGGGTGTTTCAGGAGATTGGGCCTGACCAGCACTTCCTTGTCGGGAAGGGAGCCGTGCTGGTCCGGCCAGATGATGTGGACGGGTTTGCCCTGGCTCTGGACTTGTTGCTAACGGATGGCGAATTGCTGGCGTCTATGGGAGAACATGCGTATCTCCGTACCATCCCGGCATTCACATGGCCCCGTGTGGTCAACGCGTTTCTGGACGAACTTAAGTAGAGGGTTGAAATGGGACAAGCGAATCAACGTCTTTCCATGGAATTTGCGGAGTCCTTGATTGCTGCTCGGGATATTCACACGCTGTCTGCGGATGAACTCGTTGACATCATGCGTGAATCTGTTGGGGAAGCCCAGCAGCGACCCGAGAGAGGGGGTGCCTTTGACTCGCGATCAGGGGAGGTGACTCTGTTCAATCCGGGACGGGCAACCCGACCGAATGGGCGCTCGAAGGATGAAACGGAGGGTTCCTGTCCGATCTGTGCAGGAGAGACAACGAGCATACTTGATCTTGCCGAGTTGAGTGCGGGGTTTACGTTCATTAACGCCAATATGTACCCTGCTGTTTTTCCTCATCGGGAAGAGGAAAAGAAGAAGGGACAGCCCGAGAAGACCAAGGTGGATGCGTGGGGGATGCACTTCCTTCAATGGACGTCATCCATTCATCGGGAGACATGGCATACCATGCCGGTAGACGATCTGGTCATCGTGCTCAACCGGCTCTGTGCGCTGGAAGAGACTCTGCTGCAGATGCCGTTCCATGGGGAGCAGGGACCGGACAGTCATCGGGACGGTGCTGCCGGCCAGGGAAGCATTTCCATAATCAAGAATGCCGGATTGACCTCGGGGGGTTCCATTGTTCACGATCATCAGCAAATCATCTACAGCCGGACCAGGTCCGGACGTGCGCGACAGCATCTGGCATTCATGGAAAATCATGGTCGTCCGTTTTCCGCTTTTATGTTGACCGAGAATCCTTCTTCCCTGATTGTTCATGAGGACGAACATGCCGTATTGCAGGTTCCCTATTACATGCAGCGTCCTTATGACCTGATGCTTTGCCTCAAACGAGGCTCCGTGCGCTATCTCCATGAGTTGTCGCTGGAGGAGAGGCGTTCCGTCATGCATGCATGGAAGCAGGCTATCCAGTCCCAGAAGAGGGTGGTCGATGAACTCGGTCTTGGATATGCATACAATGTGCTCCTGCACCATGGGCCCGGGGCGGGCATCTACATCGAATTCCTTCCGCACACACAAACTGATGGAGGATTTGAACGGATGGGATTGTCGGTCTGCCAATCCAACCCGCAGCTTGCAGCTTCGATCCTCCGGGAAAAGATGAAATAACGCCTTCGCCCTCATGGAGGAACCCGACCAGGCTGCAATCAAATGGAGCACTTCTTTCTACCGGATGAGGATTTAAAGCACATGGCCGCCGTTGGGCGGCCGTGGCTTTGAGGGAACACAGGTTGGAGGTACCTGTGTTAAGGTTCACGAACATTATCGCACAGCAAAACCAAATCTGATGTGATTGTAATGCGTTCGTAAGGTGCGAAAAAGGTACTAGCGCTGCCGAATCATGTGTCGAAAAGGGGATTCATGGATGTAGCAGCTTGCGGACACACTGGAAGTGGTGCGACAATGCTTGCTTGTAGAGGAAAACGTTTTCCTACGCGGCACAATGTCGCTTCCCTGGTGAGGAGTACTCATGTCCAACCATCGAACCAGCCTGTCCGAGTTGCAGAAAAACCTTCCTGAAGAGTGGCCGCATGACCTTGTTGCGAGCAACCATGAATGTGTTAGCACATCCGGTGTGAAGGTCGTCGTCCTCGATGATGATCCGACTGGTACGCAGACGGTCTATGACGTTGGCGTGCTCACGGATTGGACCGTGAAAGCGCTGAAAGCGGAGTTGCAGAATGAGCAGTCAGGGTTCTACATTCTGACTAACTCACGAAGTGTTTCCTCTGAAAGCGCAAGGCAGATGAACAGGGAGATTGCCCGCAATCTTGCCGCTGCCGCCAACGAAGTCGGAACAGGTTTTGCTGTGGTGAGCCGCAGTGATTCAACTCTGCGCGGCCATTTCCCCGTTGAGATTGATGCGCTGCAGGCAGCCCTCGACACCTCCTTTGACGGCGTCCTCGTCATCCCCTTCTTTCTTGAAGGCGGGCGTTACACATGCTGCGATGTGCATTATGTGGCGGAAGGGGAGCAGCTCGTTCCGGCCGCCGAGACCCCCTTTGCCAGGGACCTGGTGTTTGGCTATCAATCCTCCAATTTGCGATCATGGGTTGAGGAGAAGACCGGTGGGCGGATTGATCAGGCCGATGTCGCCTCTATCGCTCTAAATGATCTGCGTGAAGGTGGCCCGGAAAAGGTAGCGGAGCAACTCCTGAACGTGGAAGGCGGGCGGTATTGTATTGTCAACGCCCTCTCCTACCGGGACATGGATGTCTTCGTCGCCGGTCTGCTGAAAGCAGAGGCGCAGGGCAAGCGGTTTCTTTACCGGACAGCGGCTTCCTTTGTGCGTTCACGACTCGGCATGCCGGGAGCACCGCTGTTGACTGCGAACGATCTTCTCACCGATCCTGGTGAGGGAGCCGGATTGACAATTGTCGGGTCCCATGTGCCCCTCTCCACACGGCAGCTTCAAGCGCTGCTGGATGATCCGCTCGTTGAGGGTGTCGAACTCGACGTGGCGCGGTTGATCCACACCGAATCGGTGCAGGGTGAAGTGGACCGCGTGTCGATAGCGATGAATGCTGCGTTGAAAGATGGCAGAGACACAGCGGTCTATACCAGCCGCAAACTGATATCCGATGTCAACGCGGATGCCAATCTTGAGATTGGACAGCTCGTGTCGGAGAGTGTTGTGGAGATTGTCCGGCGGATCGATCAGCCGCTTCGATACATTGTGGCAAAGGGCGGGATTACGTCGAGTGATGTCGCCGTGAAGGGATTGGATGTAAAGCGAGCGCTCGTGCTGGGCCAGATCCTTCCGGGCGTGCCTGTGTGGCGGCTTGGATGCGAAAGCCGCTTTCCTGATGTTCCCTATGTCGTCTTTCCGGGCAACGTCGGGACGGAGAGCTCAATTGCCGATGTGGTGCAGATGCTGCGCTAGCTGAGCCGTTCCTTGGTGATGAACGTCAATGCTGCTCTACTTCCGGGGCTACCTGGAGCAGGCGTTCGCGAATGCCATCGAGGTGTTCTTCCATCCGCTGACATGCAAGTTGCCCATCCCCTTGACGGAGCGCGTCGATGATGGCGCGGTGTTCGACGAGGGAGGCGAGGACGTGATCGAGGTTTTCCGGCGAAATGCTCCACTTGCGTTCACGCAAGTTCTCAACCGGGCGCATCAGGATCGCCAGCCAGGGGTTGGGTGTGCGGTCAATGAGATAACTGTGGAACGAGATATCGTGCGTCAGGAAGGCTTCGTGGTTTCCCTCAGTGACGTCCTTTTCGCATGAGGCAATCATCTCATCAAGCTCGGTGAGTTCGTCTTTCGTGAGTAGATTCGCTAGCGACCGTACACTGAAGCCCTCTACAAGTGCCCGAACTTCGAGTAATTCGACGAATTCACGTGTGCTTATATCGGTGACGAAGGAACCGACCCGGGGACGAGTCGTGACCAGGCCTTCCTGTTCCAATCGAAGGATGGCTTCCCGGATCGGCGTTCGGCTGATTTCAAGCTCCCTGGAAAGTCCTTCGATATTGAGGAGCGAACCGGGCGGGTAGCGTGAATCGATAATGCGGTCTTTGATCCACGCGTAGGCCCAGTCTTTCAGGACCGGGGGTTTCTTATTACGGGGAAACTTATCCATCAAACATCCTGTTGCTCGCCCCTCATGAGCACTGCAGCGTGTTTACGATCTGCCAGCTTTATTACGGTCCTACTCCAGCTTGCGCCTGGTTGCTGGCAGGGTAATCGCAGCCAGCGAAATCTTGCACATATCACCCATCAAGAATGGGAGGATGCCAAGCTGGATGGCGGCTTCCAGGCCGGTGAACACGGACAACCATACCACACCGGTAAGATAGATCACAAGATGGCCGGCAGCGAACACGACCAGCGTGTCCATCACATGACGAACATGGCCGCGATCGGACAGATGACCGACAAGCGCTGCAGCAAGCACGAAGCCTCCCAGGTAGCCCCCTGTGGGGCCTAGAAGCCACGTGATCCCGGCACCGCCGCCGGCGAAAACCGGTAACCCGGCAAAACCTTCTGCGAGGTAAAGGAGAACGCTCTGAACGGCTCGTTGACGACCGAAGATGGCGGCTACCACCAGAATGGCGAACGTTTGCCCTGTAATGGGGACTGGAGAGAAGGGCACGCGGAACGAAACCTGGGCAGCGATGGCGATGAACAGGCTGCAGACAAGGCTCAACGCGAAATCGACTTTCCGGGTACGCGGCAGAGCGAGGCGGTGCGTCAGTGTGGTGCCAATGGATGTGTGCATTCTGAATCCTCGATGGAGGAGTGGGACTGAGTGCATCAGCCCCACTCCCGGTCTTTGTTATCAACGGGATGGCTAGTTAGACCGTTACCTCATCTGGCAGGCGCAGGGTTTCGTTCGCCTTGACAATCTTGTCGGGCACGTCGAAGACCAGGTCTGCACCGACGAGCTGCTGGACATAAGTCTTAACAGCCTGATCCCAGTAGTCCTTGGTGACGTAGTACACACGGGCGCCACCGAGTTCGTGCTGGACATCCGGCCACGGGTAGGAGGGCTGGGCCATGCCAACGCCCCAGCGCATCCAGCCATTGTAGCTTTCGTAGGTTGCCCACCACTCCTTGTTGCCGATGATTTCGAAGCCGTAATACGCCTTGGCGTAATACATGATGGCGCCAATGCGCAGGCCGCGCATCAGAGCCATGGTGTGCAGGCTGATGTTGATGTCCTGGTTCATCAGGCGTCCGTTGGCAAACCCCGCCCATTCGCCGTCAATCAGTCCAACAAGGGTGTAGGGATCCTTCAGCCGCTTGCGATACCACCCCAGGATCTCGGAGTAGACACGTGCCCCGACAATGTCGTAGAAGTCATGGGGGGTCTTCATAACCTGCTCGACGTAGGACAACATGATGGGGGCTTCTTCAAGCTTTGCTGCGCGGATGTACATTGTGCGGCCATCTTTCAGCTCGATGGTTGCCCCTGGCCATGCAGGGATGTCCATGGGATAGCCCTGCAGGATGGGCTCGATGGTTTCGACATCGAACTTCAGTTGATCTCGTGTTACCTCACATGGTGTTTCGAGTTTCATGTCTTTTCTCCTCTGACAAACGTTGATTTGCCAATTCTCTGACGCTTAATCTCGTAACAATGTCCGTAAATATGGATACCCTTCAAGGTTCTTGGCCGCGATGGCGTCCAGGCTTTCGACGTGCTTTGGATCATACGCGTCACCGAAACGGGTTTTCGGCATCGTTTCCTTCTTCGCCATGAGCTTGTCGTATTCGTCATCCTCGACAAATGCGACACAACGGCCGATGCTGGCTTCGCCATCCACGAACCGCCATGGGAAGAAGCCAACCTGCAGACGGCGGTTGAGAACCAGGTCGATATCCCCGCCGATGCATTCGGCATGGATGATGGCATGCGGGAACATGTCGATGTGCATCATCTGGTACATGGCGTCGGTGAAGGTCTCTTCAATGGTGGTCTTGTATTTCTTCTCGAAGACCCAGTCCGCCTGCCGGCGCTGACGACCCATCCAGTCGCGGATGATAGTGTTCATCGGGTGGTCTGCGCTGCCGCAGTCCACACCGATCCAGCGCAGTTTCTTCTCGTAGGCCCACTCAGCGAATTCCGACTTGGGTCCGGGGTGCTGGACCATGTAGCGGATCTCATCTGCGGTGGGGTGGTCCCAGCCGAAGTGGTGGAAGCCGGTGTGGATGATGAGGATGTCGCCCTCTTTGACTTCGACGCGTTCCTCGATCATCTCTGGCGTATAGATGTCATAGTCGGCAACGACGTCACTCAGGTCGACGATGGCTGCATCATTAACCAGGAAATCCATCGGGAGGCTGGCCATGTCACGGCCGGGTGTGTAGAAATGGATTTCGCCGTCAAGATGGGTGCCGAGGTGGTTGGAGTGGGTGAGGAGCTGACCATTGGCACCATTCGGCGCAAGCCGCTTGAAATACTTGACCTGCAGGGGCTCATAGGTCGGCCATGGGGGGGTACCAATACCGAGGGGTATGGTTAGATCGATGATTTTCATGATACGTCTACTCCTTGTCGATATTCCTGTTGCTCAGGTCGGACGATTAGCAGATTTCGGCAAGCGCTTCATAGGCATCGGTGAAGCATTTCTGCGGGGCACGCAGGATGCCTGCACCGACCATGCCGACGCCCGGTTTCTTATGGGCAATGCCGGTATTAATCTTGGGAAGAATGCCGGTCTCCATCACCAGACGAACGTCAATCCCCAGCGGTGTGCCGCGGAAGTTTAATGCGGGAATGGTGAAGCCAGGATGTTCGTCAAAGGTGATTTCGTACATTTCGAGTGTTGAATCGATCGCCATCTGCGGTGTTCCACCGACGAATTGTGTGATGGCTGGCGCTGCTGCCATCGCGAATCCGCCGTATCCAGCCGTCTCCGTGACGGTCGAGTCCCCGATGTCGGGGTTGGCGTCTTCGACGGTGAAACCCGGGAAGTACAGTCCTTCCACCTCGCCGGCTGGAGCTGTGAACCAGCGGTCGGGCATGCCTGCTAACCGGATCCCGAAGTCGGTGCCGTTGCGTGCCATCACCGTGACGATGCTGCTGCCTTCGACCCCTTCTGCCGGTTCGAGTGCCGCTTTGCCGGCAGGCATGCTCAGGTTCAGGAAGAAGTGGTCATTCTTGTCGATGAACTCAATCACCTTCGCGAGCCGTTCGCGGTCATCGCAGGTGCGCGCCATGGCGGGACCGATGGCCCGCAGGAACAGCGAGGTGCCGGCGCGGTTGCGGTTGTGCGATTCGTCGCCCATATGCATGGCCTGGGCGATGAGGCTCTTGATGTCGATCCCGTCCGGGAGCGATTGCAGCGCTTTGTCGAGGGTGGGGTAGAGGTCGGTTTCCATCCATTTCAGACGGGTATACACCTCTTCGCCCATGCCGCCGTAGCGAAGGACTTTACCGAGACCCTCATTCTGGGTGCAGTATGCGTGGTTGCCAAAGGCCTTGTTCTCGAAAATGAACACCGGCATGCTTGGTGAGACGATGCCCGCCATTGGTCCGACCGTGTGGTGGTGGTGGCAGGGGGCGTATTCGATATCGCTGGATGCCGCCAGCGATTCGGCTTCTTTTTCGTCAGACGCGAGCCCTTCGTAAATGAGCGCACCCATGATGGCGCCACGGGTGGGCCCGCACATGCGCTCCCATTCGATGGGCGGTCCGGCGTGCAGAATCATCCTGTCATGCATGCCGGGGATGACGTCCTTCGCAATGCCCATGCCGACGAGGACAGGGAGCGCTTTCTTAATTCTGTCGACGACCGTCTGGTTGGCTTCATCGATGGAGACGCCGGATGTGGTCACGCGCAGCCGGCGGATGCCTTCTTTCGGCGGCATCCAGTCCAGATCCACGGCTTTAATGCCCTGTTCTTTGACGGATTCCGCCATGCTGGCGAGACCGATGTTGACGACGCTGACAGGTTTTCCAAACAAATCGTTGATGGTTGTCATAGGTTCATCTCACTTCACAATCATGGCCGTCAGGCGGGCGGCGGCCGCGTTGCAGCTGCATACAATCACACCGGCACGCTCGAGGCTTGCCACTGTGTGCTTGTACCCCTGCGGATCTTGCTCGGTGCCCGTCACGGAGGCCACAACATGCAGTTCCCGACCGGCTTCGCTGGCGTGCTTCTTCGCGTCCATGATCGCCGCTCCAAGTTCGGCGGCAGGGTCCGGATGAGCGCCATAACCAATGACCACATCGAGCAGGATGACGGCGACCTCCGGATCACTCGCTTCCTGAAGCAAGCGGCGGATGCGCAGATCGTTATCAATCATGGGGTGAGGACGACCAACGGTGAACTCTTCTTCGCCAAGATCGACGGTGGTGTGGTCGTGGCTGCGGGTGGAATCCTCCAAAGCGGGTTCGCCGGGGAGCGGGGCATTTGAAAAGACGGGTTCGTCCAGCATGTCGCGCCAGATGACCTGTGCTTCATAGCAGAGCGTACCGCCGGAGAAGAGCCCCCGCAGGAATGTCTGCTCTGGTTTCAGAGCGGCTTTCAGTGAACCAGCCTGTTTCTCCAGCTCCGCCGTTTCATCCGCAATCAAATGCTCGATGTCGGCGATATCCGCTCCAGCAGCTTTCGCAGCGAGGAGACCGCCTTCCTGCAGTGTGCGGGCAGGAATGGCATTCTTCACTTTTCCGACCGGGGTCATATCCCCGCCCATGAAGCATACAATCGTTGGCTTCTTGCTCTTCGCAACCTGGTCAAGGATGATCTTGACAACATCCGGTGCCGGCGGTTTGCTCACCAGCGCAATGACCTCCGTGGCGGGGTCCTGCTGCAGTGCTTTGAGACCTTCCAGCATCATGATGCCGCCGACATCCTTCTTGAGGTCACGGCCACCCGTGCCGATGCCCTGCGTGATGCCAAGGCCATTCTTTCCGACCAGCGTGCTGACCTCCTGGAGACCGGTGCCGGCTGCAGAAACGATGCCGACCGGGCCAGGCGGAATGACATTGGCGAAACCCAGCGCGACGTTGTTGATAATCGCAGTGCCTGCACCCGGACCCATCAGCAGGAGGCCGTGGTCACGTGCATACTCCTTGAGTGCGATCTCGTCCTCCAGCGAGACATTGTCGCTGAAGAGGAGGACGTGCAGCCCGCGTGTCAGGGCTTCCCACGCTTCGTCTGCAGCGTAACGCCCGGCAACCGAAATGACGGCAACGTTCGCATCCGGGTGGGACGACACTGCGCCGCGGATGGATTTCGGCCGGTAATCGCTGGCTTCATCCTCGCCGGCTTTTTGCGAGAGGAGTTCATCCGCTTTGGCGAGGGCTTCATCGGCAGCGTTATCGCTGGAAGCCTTGACTGCGATGACCAGGTCGTTCGGCGTCGCAGCCTTCGCGTCGGCGGTGAGCAGACCGGCTTCATCGAGGATGGATTTATTGGCGTCGGTCGCCATGACCACAGCGGCATCCTCAATCCCGGGTTGTTCGGCGAGATCCCGGGCCACCAGCATCAAACTGACGGAATCGTGATACTCGCTTGTTTTGATCGTAGTCTTAACCGTCAAGATGGTTCTCCTTCCCATATGCTGCACACGAGGCAGCTTCGTATTCCAAATAGGTGACCTGCTACATCATCTGTGTGATCAGGGAAAGGACCACACCTCCGGCGATGACGCTTCCTAACTGACCGGCGACATTGGCGCCCATGGCGTGCATGAGCAGGAAATTCTCCATGTCATATTCCTGCCCAATACGCTGTACGACCCGGGCAGACATGGGGAATGCGCTGATGCCGGCAGACCCGATCAGTGGGTTGAATTTCTTCCCGGAGAGCACGTACAGCAGCTTGCCGAACAGGACGCCGCCTGCCATGTCCATAACGAAGGCAAACAATCCAAGCCCGAGGATGGCGAGCGTCTCAACACGGATGAACGACGCGCCTGTCATGCGGGAGCCGACAGCAAGACCAAGGAAGATGGTGGTGACGTTGGCGATCTCGTTCTTCGCCGAATTGGTCAGGCCTTCGACGACGCCTGATTCGCGCATGAGATTGCCGAACATGATGGTGGCGATCAGCGGAGAGGCGACCGGTGCGAGGAAGGAAACGAAGATGGTCACGACGATGGGGAAGACCACGCGTGCCGTCTTCGAGACCTCCTGGCGGGTGTATGGCATGCGCACCTTGCGCTCCGCGTCGGTAGTGAGCAGGCGCATGATGGGCGGTTGAATCATGGGAACCAGGGCCATATAGCTGTACGCCACCACCGTGATTGGAGCCAGTAAGTCCGGTGCGATTCTGGCCGCGACAAAGATGGCGGTGGGGCCGTCCATCGTGCCGATGACGCCGATCGCGCTTGCCTGGTTGAGATCCAGACCTAGGCCGAGTGCCAGCAGGATGGTGGCGAAGATGCCGAGGTGACCGGCCGCACCGAGTAACGCCATGCCTGGATTCTCAAGAAGGGGGCCAAAATCGGTCATCGCACCAAGCCCTACGAAAAGCAGTAGGGGAAAGATTTCCGTCGCAATCCCGATGTCGTACAACTGACCGAGCAGTCCCTCGGGGCTGGCGATGCCGGTGAGGGGCAGGTTGGTGAGGATGGCTCCGAAACCGATGGGTAGAAGCAGCACCGGTTCCATGTCTCTGGCGATCGCCAGGTAGACGAGAATGCCACCCATCAGCATCATGACGGCCATTTTCCACGTCATGGCTGTGGGAGCGAGGAAGAGCGAGAGCATCTCAAGGATGTCCATAGGCGCCTACTCGAAGGTCACAAGGACAGCCCCGTAATCGACAGCCTGTCCAGGTCCAACGTCGACGGAGGCAATCACACCGGCGCGGCTTGTGCGGATTTGATTGCGCATTTTCATCGCCTCCAGCAGGCAGACGACGTCGCCGGGCTGGACTTTATCACCGACGCTAACGTTGACTTCGACGATGTCGCCGGGCATCGGGGCTGTGATGGCGGAACCGGGCGCTGCCGGTGCTTCCGCCGGCGCAGCAGGAGCTGCAAGAGCCGGAGCTGCGGCAGCAGGAGCGGCAGGAGCGGGTGCAGCCGGCCTGGCAGGAGCCTGATGGGTTTCAGGAACTTGCACATTGTAGGTCTTCTGATTCACGGTAGCACGGATGGGCCGCTCGCTCAGATCGCCGACCTCAACACGGTATTCACGCCCTTCGACGATCACGGTCACTTGTTTGGTCATGTCAGTTCCTTTCAAACATTCTTTGCATGGATTGTCTGGGTCATCACAATACTATCGTCGTCGTTCAAGCGTTGCGCCCAGCGTTGGGTCACGCGGATGCAGGGAGCCGCTGCGCTCAAGCAGGCAGATTCCTACCGCCAGCGCTGCAGCCATCTCTTCCGCATCGGGTTCGTCAGACGATGCCGCTCTGGCATGAACAACAGGTTTGGCAGGTGCAGTCTTTGCAGGAAAGACACGCAGCAACAAACGCATCACCAGCAGCAGCAAACCCAGCGCGAGGAAGGTGACGGTCATGCCGATGATAAAGAGACGAAGTCCAATAATCATGTCATCGATCCTTTCTCCGTCAGTCTAGAGCGGCATGTTGCCGTGCTTCTTCTCGGGAAGCTCAGCCTTCTTGTCTTTGAGGAGTTCGAGTGCGGCAATCAGCATCGGCCGGGTCTCGGCTGGGATGAGTACATCATCCACGTGTCCGCTTCCGGCGACATGGTAGGGTTTGGAGAACTTTTCCTTGAATTCGGAAAGAATTTTCTCCCGCTCCTCCTCAGGATTTTCCATCTCTTTCAATTTCCTGGCGTAGAGGATGCTGACGGCGCCCTCGGCGCCCATCACGGCGACCTCGGCGGTCGGCCAGGCGTAGACCAGATCGGCGCGGATGTACTTGCTGGCCATCACGATGTACGCACCGCCGTATGCCTTGCGCGTCACCACGGTCAGTTTGGGGACAGTGGCTTCGGAGTAAGCGTACACAATTTTAGCGCCGTGACGGATGATCCCGCTGTGTTCCTGGTTGACACCGGGCATGAAGCCGGGCGTATCCACAAAGGTGATGAGCGGGATGTTGAAGGCGTCGCTGAATCGCACAAAGCGTGCGATCTTGTCCGCAGCGTCGATGTCGATGACACCGGCCATATACATCGGCTGGTTCGCGACAATGGCGACGGTCCGACCGTGCAGCCGTGCAAAACCGATGCTGGCGTTCCTGGCAAAGTGCGCGTGGACCTGCAGGAAGCTGCCCTTGTCGACCACGGCTTCAATGACGTCATTGATGTCGTACGGCTCGCCCGGATCGGTGGGAACGATGGTGTTGAGCTTCTCTTCCATCCGCCAGGGATCGTCGGTTGGCGGGACGGATGGCGGCTTCTCCCGGTTGCTTGTCGGGAGGTAATCCACGAGATTGCGAGCCAGCGCAAGGGCTTCGGCTTCATCCCGTGCAGCGAAGTGCGCGACGCCGCTGATGGAGTTATGCACCATGGCGCCGCCCAGGGAATCGAGGTCCACTTTTTCGCGTGTGACAGTTTCAATTACCTTGGGTCCGGTAATGAACATGTGTCCCGTCCCCTCCGCCATGATGACGAAATCCGTCAGGCCGGGGGAGTACACCGATCCACCTGCGCAGGGTCCGAGCATGATGCTGATCTGGGGCACAACGCCGCTGGCCTGGGTGTTGCGCCAGAAGAGCTCGGCGAAGGCGGAAAGGCTGTAGGCACCTTCCTGGATGCGGGCACCGACAGAGTCCATGATGCCAATTACAGGGGCACCAGAGTCCATCGCGAGGTCCAATATTTTCGAAACCTTCTGGCCGTGGACCTCGGAGTAGGAGCCGCCCAGGATGGTGAAGTCCTGGGAATACACGCAGACCATGCGTCCGTTTATTTTTCCGTAGCCGATGACGACGCCATCACCTTCATAGCGTTTTTCGCCCATCCCAAAATCAGTGTGACGATGGGTCCAATAGGCATCGATCTCATGGAATGACCCTTCGTCCAGGAGCTGGTGAACGCGTTCACGGGCGGTTTGCTTGCCTTTCGCATGCTGTGAATCGATGCGTTTCTGCCCGCCAGCCATGTTGATTTGCTCTCGTTTTTCGAGGAGTTCATCAATTAATGCCTGGTGGGTCTCGTGTTTTTCGTCTTTGGCCATGTGTGTCTCCTTCCGCAAGCAGGATGAACCGGGGTGCGGTCCTGCTGCGGATGCCGTGGATTATTGCCGGTCAAGAGATGTATAAAGTCAATAAATCCTGGTTTCTGCAGAGCGATAGGGGAGGCGGATGCCTCCCCTATCGCCATGGAACTCGTAGGCTAGTCGGTAAGTTCTGTGACTTCGAGGACAGCTTCCTCAGGTGCTTTAAAGATCATGAAAATCAGGTTGAGGAAGATGCCGGCAACAGCTGCAAAGGCGATGGCCGGAATGCCGTCGGGGAACACACCGGGCACCGGGATGGGGAGGTTCCCACCGTAGCCGATGTTGCCGCCGATGCCGATCACGAGGATGACAGCGCCGATGGCCAGCTGGCGGGGATCATACAGGTTGACTTTCTCTGCCTGCATGAGCGCAACACCCTGCATGCCGATGATGCCGAACAGATAGATGGCCAGGCCGCCGGTCACAGCCAGCGGAAGGGTGTTGACGAGGGCGGCCAGCTTACCGATAAAGCCGAGCGCCATGGCCAGCACGCCCGCCATGATGAGCGTTGGGCCGGAGTAGTTGCGGGTGATAACCATGAGCGAGTTGTTCTCGCCGTAGTTGGTGCCCGCGACGCCGCCGAACATACCGTTGATGGTGTCTCCGAGGCCGTCCAGAATCAGGTTGAGGCCGATCAGGTCACGCAGGTTGTACTTTTCCTTGCCCATGTTCTCGGCGAGGTTGTCCACGTAGAGGCTGATCTGATACAGGTGGGCGGTGGACTCGGGGATGGTGGCGATGGCGATGATGGCGATGCCGGCGATGGCTTCCCATGCACGCGGCGAGGTGAACGCCGGTAGCGAGAATTTCGGCATCTGGAACCAGGGGGCTGCGCCAATGATGCTCATGTCGACGAGACCCATGGCGAGGCCGATCAGCCAGCCGGTAATCATACCCAGCAGGACGGGGATAAGGCCGAAGAAGCCCTTGCCCTGGAGGTAGACGGAGTAGCAGATGGTGGCAACGAGCGTGATGAAGGCCAGCAGCCAGTTGGCGGCAGCCATGTCGAGGGCGGCGAAGGCGAGGGCGATGCCGATGACGGCAGCGACGGAGCCGGTGATGACCGGCGGGAGGATCTTGTCGATCGCTTTGCGTCCGCCGGCTCGCACGAGGAAGCCCACCAGGATGTTGATCACACCGGTGGCGACGATGCCGACCTGGGCGATGGCGACGCTGTCACCTGCGTAGACGCCGAATTCGGCGTTGGTGATGGCAAGCGTGGCAGCGATGTACGAGAAGCTGGAGCCGTAGTAGAGGGGGATGAATTTTCCAGCAATCTGCTTGGAAAGGACCAGTGCGGTGATGGTGGCGACGCCGGAGACGACCAGCACTGTTCCAACGTCGAACCCGACCAGCAGGGCGACAAGCACCGTGGCGGGGAACATGGCCATCACGTGCTGGAACCCGAGGACGATCATCCGTCCAATGGACGGGGCGTCGTTGGGAAGATAGCCAACGATTTTCTTAGCCATTAGGTAACTCTCCTCTAATTGTTGTCGTACACGTCGATTCTTAATAAGCGGTTATAAAAAAAGAGCGTCATTTCCATGACGCGACGTGCCTAATTGGTTGCCGTTGACCACCCCCTTTGAAGGTAAGATAGGGGCAAGATGCCCCCCGGGAGCGATGGAGCGATCATTCCTGTTGTCGGTGGCGCCTGGCGGCGTCGAGGATTGCGAAAAGCTACCATAACCTGCCAACAGGGGTGGTGGAGTGAGGGTGCGGTGGCGGGGACAGGAAGAAAATGGATCTCAACTTGTGCTTCTAGCATGTAGTATGCTACAAGAAAAAATGCGAGTCAAGCGACGAATGACACTTGTTTGACAATTGCCTCCAAACGGATCGGCGTGGAATGGTGTAGGCGAGATTCGGAAGCATGCCATTGTATGACAAATGTGGCGGTTCGATTGTCGAAACCGCCGCATCTCTGGCGCACTGGAGGGGCTCGAACCCCTGGCCTGCTGATGTGAAAAATGAAGAATGCAAGGGATCTTGCTGTGAAGCTTTTCGCGTCCGTCAGACGAGTTTTTGGAAGCGGACTTTCCAGGCAGGTCCGGTCTTGATGTCGAATTTATCTTTGAAGCTTCCCAGATTGGTGGCAATGGCAATGTTCCCAATCTCGTTGTTGTAGACCAGTTCCTCGTCCCGGGGCACATCAGAAAAGGTCCTGCAGTACGGCAACACCTCGCTGTATCTCACGTCTCCCTCATGTTCAATAACCGTCTGCACCTCGTCGCCGAAGGTCATCCCTACTTCTTCAAACATCTCCAGGGGGATGTTGGTCCAGACCATGCCAAAGTGGGGATCGTCGATATCCAGTATGCCGTTTACCTGGTTGCCTTCGATGACCGGATCGGTAATGTTGTGCATCACGATGTCCTGCACGGGAAACGCAGGGCCTACTCCCTCGAATCCGATCACGCCGGAAGCAAGTCTGGCGCCGGTGTAGGCATAGACATCTCTGCCGTGAAAGACATGCGACTTCTCGCTTCCTTCCAATCTGTTCACGGTCTCATCGATTTCCCGCACAGCCTCAATCCCGACGTGTTTGTTGATGTGGGTTAATGTGCCGTTATCGGGAGTAACGATATAGTGCCCTGCATGGGTCCTGGCAACGACGCTCACCCGGCTGGAGCCCACGCCGGGGTCGATCACGGAGACAAACACAGTCCCTTCCGGCCAGGCAGGGCAGGTTTGGTAGAGCGAATACGATGCAGCCCAGGTGTCGAATGCAGGGATGAGATGGGTGAGATCGAAAATCCGCAGGGTTGGGTCCACTTTCATCGCTGTCCCATGCATCTGGGATACCGTGCCTTCCAGCAAACCGAAATCGCTTTGAAAGACGAGCAGCTTGTTGGTCATCCTTCTCTCGTTTCTTTGAAGACCTGCTTCAGATAAATGGGTTCCAGAATCTGCCCTGATTGACGAAGATGGTGATCAGCAATGAACCGGTAAATACCCCAACGGTGAAGAGGATGGCCACTTTATCGTTTCGGGATAACGTGCGCGTGTTGTACCAGGTTCGCTTCTTATGCTTCGCAAATCCTCGCAAGTCCATCGCATCGGAGATATTATCGATCCGCTCCAGCGAAGACATGATCAGCGGAACGATCATCTTGACATACTCTTTTACCCGTTTGCTGAACTTCTGCTTCTTGGAGAGTTCGAGCCCGCGTGCCTGCTGGGCCTTGGAAATGATCAAGTATTCGGAAGAAATATCTGGCAAATAGCGCAGGGTGAGGCTGAAGGCAAATGCAACTTTGTAGTGGACGCCGATCCGGTTCAAGCTGGAAGCAAACTCGCTGGGATGGGTGGTCAGGAAGAAAAGCAGGCCAAAGGGGACCGTCGCCGCGTATTTCGAAATCTTGGTGATCTGATAGAGGAGCTGCTCCTGGGTCAGCGTGTAGCGCTCTGAAAAGGTATAGATGACATGCTCTGTACCATACAGGCGTACCCCGTACTGGGGATCGAAGACAAAGGTCAGGATGAAATTAATCGTAATGAAGATGGCGATATAGATGATGACGACCCTTAAATCCCGCAGCCGAATTCCTGAGGCCCAGAAGACGAAAACAGAGATGACAAGTACGACAGCGATGACCCGGGGATCATAGGTGAGCATGACCGTAAAGGTCATGGCAAGGAAGCCGATCAGTTTACTCACCCCGGAAAGGTTGTGGACAAGGGAATCCGCCTCACTGTAATTGAAGAGCCTCTTCATGATCGCGTTCTCTCGCTTTTTTCGTGGCTGACAAAGGCGTCGACCAGGCTCTTGGGACTTTCAATCCCGACAATCTGGGCAATGTGATAGAGCGAGGTCTCCTTCAAGGAGCCTTTCTCGACGATCTCCACATTGGTGAGCACATCGCTGGAATCCGTATCCGCAATCAAATCGCCTTCGCTCAACACAATGGATCGCTTGGTGTACTCCATCATGAGATGCATGTCGTGGGTGATGAGGATGATGGTGATTCCCAGATCCTGGTTTAACCCTTTGAGGAATTCCATGATCTCCGTGTAGTGGCGATAGTCCTGACCAGCGGTCGGTTCATCGAGGATGATGATCTCGGGCTCGAGAACAAGGATGGCGGCAATGGTAACCCGCTTTTTCTGCCCATAACTCAGGGCATTGATGGGCCATTTTGCAAAGCGATCGATGCCGCAGATTTTCATTGTTTTTTCCACCCGGCACTGGATCTCTTCTTCGGGCACATTCCGCAGCCTCAGTCCCAGGGCTACTTCTTCGAAGACGATATGCTCGGTAAACATGTGGTTGGGGTTCTGCATCACGTAGCCCACAATCGCCGCTCGTTCGGCGATCGATTTCCCTGCGGCATCTTCAGAGGAGAGATAGATAGCTCCATCATGCCCCGTTTCGAAGCCACAGATGAGCATGGCAAGTGTCGACTTGCCCGCTCCGTTCCGTCCCACAATGGCCAGCATTTCGCCTTTTTGTATGGTGAAATCGATCTCTTTCAGCACGGTTCTTGAGGTATAGGCGAAGGAAAGGCCAGAAACATGAATCGCCTCTTGTTCATTGAGGGGTCTGACGGCAGGCGTCGTGCTTCGATACCAATCGAGGATCTGGTCCTTATGGGAGAGCAGATCAATGGTGTTGATGTACCCTGGCTGCATCTCCGGGGTAACCTCTACTCCGGCATACTTGAGCAGGGTCACGTAGAGCGGTTCCCGGATACCGTATCGGGAAAAGAGGTCCGTGCTCACGATCTCGTGGGTACCCAGATCGGCAATTATCTCTCCTTCGTGGATGAGAATGACTCGATCGATCGCCCGGTGCAGCACATCCTCGATGCGATGCTCGATGATGATGACCGTCTTGGCCGAATCCTGATGAACCTGATCGATGAGTTCCATGGCTTTCTTGCCGGTGGCAGGATCGAGATACGCCAGCGGTTCATCAAAAAGGAGCATATCGACTTCATCCACCAGGATCCCGGCCAGCGCGGTGCGCTGCTTCTGTCCGCCGGAAATCTCCTGGGGGGAATTCTGGATGACTCGTTCAAGACCGACAATTTCGGCCGCTTCACGAGCACGCCGTTTTAACGCGTCAATAGGAACACAGTCGTTTTCCAGGGCAAAGGCGATATCCTCTGCTACGGAAAGACCGACAAATTGGCCATCGGTGTCCTGGAGGACGGTTCCAATTGATTTGGAGAGTTGATGGATCGGAGTCTGGGAGGGATCCATCCCCTGCACGAACAATTCCCCCTCGATCGTCCCCGGGTAGGAATGGGGAATCAGGCCATTGATGCAGTAGCCAAGCGTGCTCTTGCCGCTGCCACTCGGCCCAATGATCAGTACCTTCTCTCCCTCATAAATGGTCAGGTTAATATTCTTGAGGGTGGGGTACTTTTGAGCAGCATATCGAAAGGAAAAGTTTGAGAACTGGATAACCGGCTTCGGATTCATAGATGGCGTATGTGGGTCACAGGTCATGAGGATTGTATCACCTCGTTGGGGTCCTGGATCGGCAGTCGTATGTAGAAAAGAAAAAGGGCTGCATCGCAACCCTTTTTCAAGGACCTAGTACAGCTTAATGCTTGAGAACCAGCCTCATTGCACGCTATTCCAGGCTTCCCTCTGGGGTGCGCGTGCGGGCATAGACCAGGAGCAGCAGGGTGCCGATAATCCCCGTGGAGATGGCATTGCCGACAAAGGCAACCAGCCCCTGGGTGAAGACCAGGTTGACCGGCTCGGAATAGATGAGAATGTCGAGGACAGGCGCGACGATCACCCAGGCGACCAGGTGAGCGGCAGCTTGAACCAGGTTGAAGGTGAGGATTTCCTTCCCTCCGAAAACGCCCGATTCCGAATCAATCCACTTCTTCGCAAGGCCGAAGCCAAATCCTGCAACGCCGCTGGCAATGACCCAGCTCCACCAGGCGGAGCCCCAGAGGAAGGTATCACTGAGCGCATGGCCGATGAAGGCGATCAGCGCGCCAGGCAGGGGGCCGAAGACCACGGCAAAGAACGCGCCCAAACCATAGCTGGTGTGGAAATCAGTGTTGACGACGGGTGTGGGGAACTTGACGTACATGAATAACACGGTGAATAAGGCTGCGCCGATCGCGGTTGCGACCAGATCCCGGGTCTTGAACTTAAACATGCAATCCTCCTCTTGGATTAGATGATGAAAAGGTCACTTCGATTTTACAGGAATTGGGACCGCTGGCAAAGTCCTCCTGGTCAGCCGGTTCCGATCAAACGTTTTTCACTCCTTTCTCCCCGGACAGACGTTCGTAAGGCCACCCAATCCATCGCAGCAACCTGTTCTCCGGGTAGGTTGTAGAACTGGAAAGCGAGGTTCATGAGGATAAACACCGCATGGTGAAATTCGTTATCCAGGAGAACGCCAGGGCAGGGGTATGGACCCGGCGCCCCCGGATCCCGGCCGGGTTTGGATACCGTGCGTCGATTACGAGCCGCTGGGGCGAAAAGGAAACACACTCCTCGAGAGGAGTGTGTCAGGCGCACCCGGAGGGACTCGAACCCCCAACCTGCTGATTCGAAGTCAGACGCTCTATCCATTGAGCTACGGGTGCTCGCAGCACCATTATAC
>Ga0272444_10001780_pt1 | contig 20385 bp, 18 predicted proteins | sample SSMForm13_FD_201033 | JGI IMG/M metagenome (GOLD analysis project Ga0272444, IMG submission 201033) | Marine sediment archaeal communities from Little Sippewissett salt marsh, Falmouth, MA, United States - SSM-Form-13 | ecosystem: Environmental > Aquatic > Marine > Wetlands > Sediment ... | reverse complement strand
CGCAAATGTGGAGCGCGCGATGAGTGCGCGCGGACGACGCTTAGGCCGTCCGATACGTCGGTGAGAACTGGACATAAATGCGCGTCTCTGATCGTAGGGCGAGCAACTGGTTGCTCGCGGGATCCGAAATTCCCTGTTCCGCGAGCAGGACCCCGCCTTCGGCGAGAACCTTCTCGCCCTACAGAACTTCTTTGACAATCGAAGTCGTAGGTCGGCGCATGCCTGCCCGACATGTTCTTTGACAACCGAATATGAGAAGCCCGACACCGAAGGTCTGCACCCCGGTTCTGCGTTCCGGGTTCCGGCATCCGAACGCGCGTTTTTCTGCGCGCGGGCCAAAGGCCCAAGATTATGATGCCGAACGCGTTAGCGCGTAGGGGACTTGTGCGATTCGGCACGATTCGGCACGATTCGGCGCGAACCCGTGCGATCCGGTGCGTTCCGGGCCGATTCCGTGCGATCCGGTGCGTTCCGGCACGCGGCGGGACGTTGAGGGTCAGATTGGCGCCTTCAGGCAACCGGCAAGCTTGGAATGAAGGGGGCGGGACAGTCTGGTTCAGTTCGCGTCGGTTCCGCGACGGTGGCGATGGAGCGTCAAGGGGAAGCACTGGGTGTTCGGGAACGCTTCGGCCATCTTCGCGACGGCCTGATCGCGATCGTCGGCAGATTTGGCAACGAACTGGGCCGTTCCGTCGCCCTGGCTTCCGACGCCCTTGCCTCCGTGGACGTGCTGGGCGATTCCGGCGAATTCCAGCACGGAGTGGAGAATCGGGCTTGCGAGTTGCTGGTCGCTGTGGGGAGCGACGAGTTCGTCGAAAGTCTGCTGGGCCTCGGACATAAGCGTCCCTATCCGTTCGGCGTCGCCCGCCCCGACGGCCGCGAACGCTTGGCGCATAATTCGCTCGTTTTCGCGGCCTAGTGCTTGTTGCAGGTCGGGACTCTTCAAATAGGCGTTCTGCAGGTCGGAAAGGATTTTAACGGTGTCTTTCTGACCGGCGAGGTCAACGAAGAACATATGAACATCATTTTGTGGGAAAATCGGCTCGACTTTGATATCGGCGGACTTGTCGAAGGTGAGAAGGACAGGCGTCTTTCCGTAGATGCACGCTTGGTCCATTCGGCCGCACTGGCTGCCGGTCATCTTTTCGCCAAGGTATGCAATCTCCATGAGTTCGTGCGGGAACAAACGGAGCTGATATACGTCGTTGAAGGCCTGGGCGACAAGGATGCACAATGCCGCGGAACTGGAGACGCCCTTCCGCAAGGGCAGGTCCATTCCGGTGATTCGCAAATCGAGCCCCCCGGTGACGTTCTTTAGCCCGCAGAGCTGGTGTGCGACACCGGCGGCATATCTGAAGAACTCGTCCTGGTCCCTGGCGGCCTGGGAGAGCATTTCTGATCGCCATGGGCAGTTCATCTGTCTTTTGCGTCCAGTGGGTCTCCCGTCCTTGTCGGGAATGAGAGTTTCGACAATGAAGGAATCGGATGGGCTGGCGGCGGCGGACAGGCCTTGATCGGTACCGATTACCAAGCAGAAGCCCCGATGAAGCCCGTATTCGGCGGCCCAGTCACTATGCTCACCGAACAGGCACAAACGGCCCGGTACGAAAAGCGAGACTTGCTGGCTGTTTCCGGTCATACCCGCACTCCGGACGCGACTATCTCGGCCACCGGGGCGTTTCAGCCCCTCTTGCGAACCATAACGTTATGCAATTCCTTGAACCGCCAGTTAACCGCATGAAGGAGTATTCCAAGAAAACCGCTACTGAATCCGAGCAGAATCAGCCCCATTGCAAGGATTGCCATCGGAAACCGTTCTACCCGCTCATATCCGCTGGCAACGAAGCCGTAAACGGGCGGAATGCCGGCGATCATTCCCAGAGCGACAAAGGCCAGACCGACCCCGCCGAAGAACGTAAGTGGCTTAAAGGCCCTGAATAGACTGAAAGTCTTCCAGAGAACGCGAAAACCGTCTCGGAACGTATTGAGCTTGGACTGGCTTCCTGCTGGGCGCCCGCGGTAAGGTACCTGCACTTCGACGATCTTGAGCCGGTAGTAGAGCATCTGGATGGTCATCTCAGTCTCGACTTCGAAGCCGGCCGACACAACAGGAACGCGTTGGACCACTCTGCGATTGAAAGCTCGATATCCGGACATGATGTCTGTCAGGTTCGCTCCGAATATCTTGTTGACCAGCCATCGCACAAGGGCGTTCCCGGCAACGTGAAGCGGACGGAAGGATGTGTCGTCGTAGTCAGCGAGTCTGGCGCCTACGGTCATGTCTGTGCGCCCGTTGACTACCGGATCGAGCAGTTGACCGACGGCTTCGACCTCGTATGTGTCGTCGCCGTCAATCATAACGTAGTAATCGGCATCGATACGATCCAGCATACTTTCAACGACATACCCCTTGCCCTTGCGGGGCTCTTTGAGGACGATAGCACCACGATCTTGCGCAATCTGGGCAGTTCGGTCGGTGCAGCAATTGTCGAAGACGTATATCGTGGCCTCGGGCAACTGGGCGCGCATATCGTCGATGACCTTTCCGATGGTGGCCTCTTCATTGTGGCACGGAATGAGCACCGCGATGTTGGTCTGTTGTTCCATCGTGACAACATCTTATCTTTGGGCAAGGGCCATGCCAAGTGTTCGCCGTGAGTTAGCCAATATACAATACCCGAACCCAGGAGGGCCGCACTAGCCAGAGACTGCTGTATGAGACCCGAATGGTATGCTCTGGTATGCCGTAAACTGACAAACACTGTGGTAGTGACGACCTGGCAATGTAGCACAGAACGGAGAGTTTGCCCAGATGGCGATTCCATTGGGATCAACTGAGAAGGCCCTGACCAGCATCGCCAGGTGGCTGTTGGTGTCTGTCATCGTGGCGGGAATGCTGAACTGGTGGCTTCCGGGATACGGCATCTGGGGCGCGTTCATGGTGGGAATACTGGCTGTGTGGACCTTGTGGCTATGCAAAGGGATAGTCATCGGAGATTCGAGGCTGATGTGGCACCCTGCCTATTTTGCCCTTCTTGGCCCGGCATCGATATTGGTTTATCACGTATTGGCCAGCGGACCGGGTAATGGACAACAAGGCCCATACGGCTTGGCCGACGCCCTCAACATGTCGCTCGTGACCCACATCTGGCTACTGGCCACCGGTACGCTGGTTTGCCAGGAGCTGCTCGCCAACGGGCCGCAGTTCCAACTCGTAGCAGGCATTTGCGGTGCAGCGATGATGGCCGGGCCGCTCATGGCCATGAAGTTCGGCCAGGCCACTGCGCCCACGGCCTCACTGGCAATGGCTGCTTTCAGTGGGGTAGCGGTGTGGATGGCCCCAATGTGGTGCAGCAATGGGCCTAAGGCAGACCGAACAGATAGTATTTACAGCGGCCCCATCCGGATCTTCGTCTTGGGCGTTGCCGCAATCGTGCTTGCTCTTTTATCTCTGCTCGCTCCGCTTCAAGCGGTGGTCTCAATCGCGGTCGCGGGCGCGGTGTTGATCTTGGCCGGACTCTCGGCGCGACGACGACTGGCAATTGCTTTGGGAACTGTCTGCGCTGTGCTGGCAGGGACCGCGATCGCGTTCTGGCCCGATTGGCCAGGCGTGCCCATGGGTATGTCTTGCCCACTTGGCGGCGGGGAGCAGGCCCTTGCTGACCTCCCCGCAGACCAAACGGGTCTGGCTGTGTTGCTCAGCGCCACGGGATGGCTGGGGCTAGGTTGGGCCGTCGCTGTGACAACGTTGGCCTTGGGGATTCTTCTGACGCGGGAGCCCTCCAGAACAGGTCTGTGGGGACGTGTAGTCTGGACAATTGCATCTGCTCTTTCGGGCTGGGCACTGCTCGGTAAGGGAGGACTGAGCGTCCCATTCCTGACTCTATCTGCGTGCTTCGTATGGGGCCTGTTGCCTGGTGTGGTTGGCTGGAATCCGCGGCGGGTGAGCGGCATCTTCATCGCTTGGTCCCTTGTCGCATTGACACTTCTTTTAGGTTTGTCCAGGCTGAGTGGACTGATAGCTTGGATAACCAGCGCCTACGGTGGCGACGACGGCAACATGCACGTCTTCGCCGGTTTCTTCTGTGCGCTTGTGCTTTGCTGGCTCACCGGAGCGAGGAAGCTCATTTGGGGCCTAGTCGCCGCCTTGTTCGCCGCGCTTGCCGGAGGGGGCGGCGAACTCCTGCAGGGGGGCTTTTCAGACAGAACGGCCAGTTGGAGTGATTGGGTTGCTCACCTCAAAGGAAGCGCAGCAGGCACTGCCCTCTACATCATCTGCATGTTGGCCAAGTGGTGTGAATCTCGGGAAGTGGCCAAGGACCCAGAACGAAGTTCCGGCCAGGTCTAGACCTTACAGAAGGCGGACCCAGCCAGGCAAAATCAGCCTCTGCCCAGACAATGTGAATCTCACCTCAGCATCTGCGGAGGCAACTTCCGAACATCAAGCTGCGGGTTGACGGCGAAGGGAGTATAAAGGGGGTCTCCGACAAGCGTCAGCCGCCAGCTTGCCGAGGGGATGGTCCGCCAGTAGCACTCTGCGAGGGTATACTTGCCTGTCATCAGCAGCGCGAAGAAATCTTGTGGAAGTGGCAAAGCGCCTAGAAGCGGCTCGGCTACAGCACCAAGAGTCGCGGCAACGCCGTTTTGTATCATTTTTGGGCACCACGTTTGTGCGGCAGGGTCTCGCAACCCGATGGCCTCGTAGCTGGCATGATGCCATCCCACTGCGCCGGGTGACCACGAAAAAGCCGGGACATATTTCCTCAGACTGTACCAGCCGACGTACAGCGCTGCCTTGGGACAACTGCCGGTCTGGAACACCGTTGTGGCAGTATCAAGGACGGAGTTCAAGCCGGTCTGCCTCTTCACGAGGCCGTGAAGCTTCCCGAAGTTGTCGTTGAATGCCAAGCTGGGTCCGCCACCAGCGTCGATGTAGAAGTTACCTTTCAGTCCGACGCTCTCGGTTTGCGCAGAGGCCTTGATGATCCGCATGGCATCGGCTGCGCTGGGACCGTCAATCCTGGCCGTCATCAGCAGACGAGGCCTGTCCGAAGATTTGCTTCTACGCCGCCGCCAGTAAAGCGGATTGCCAACCCAGCCTTGGAGTCTCACATCAGGCCATAATACCAGTGCCAACTCGCTATCCACCGAAGCGTCCTGAGCAGAGATCGTCCGATCACGGAATGTTTTCTTCTTCTTGTTCAGTTCTGCCGGCCCCGCGCCATCAGCGGCTTCGGGATAGAGACCCAAAGCGCCTGACAAGTGGTCGATCATCCTGAGACGCTCTTCTGTGACCTCGGTGGTCTGTTCCTTCTTCAGCAACTCGCCCAACTGCTGCCTTGCTGCCTCAGTTAGCTTGGCCAAGTGGGCGGAATCCGGAGCGGTGGGAGGTGCGTCTTTCTCAACGAGTTCACTCAGACCCTCCAGTCCCCTAAGTTCAAGCTGCAGTGCCATCAACTGCCGCCAGGCTATCCGGCCGTTGGCAGGGCTCTCGATCTTTGCGGTCTCCCGCATCTTCTGATCGAACAAATCGCATATATCATCCTTAAGTTCAGCAAAGTCCGCTAACGGAGGATTTGGCGTTGGCGCCGGACTGGTGAACAGGTCCACCACCGGCCTGAAGGTCTCTGTCCGCGGCGAAGGGAAGCTAGTCGCCACACTGGCAAGTAGTTTGTATGCGATCGCCGCTCTGAAGTGAGCGCGTTCGGCAGTTTTCCTGCAAGCCTGTTGCTGGGGCGTCAAAGGAGGGGGCACGGGAGCGAGAACATGGACGGGCATACCCCACATAAGGGCAATACACTTTATGCCTTTGCCCTCCGGCTGGGCCAAGGCCTCTCTGACTGGACCGGCAATCTGCCCATCATATTCGATTCGCCCAACCCCGTAGGACGTCGAGGTGCTCACCTGCAAGATGTTCTTCGTGGGTATCCCGCGAGCAGATGCATATACGTTGGCCAACTCTAGTGACTCAGGCGCCCGGTTGTTCGCGACGACAAGTACCTCCTCCGGAGCGAGGGCCAAGGCAGTTCCCACGCCGCTGGATAGAAGCACAACGGTCTGGAGAAGAAATCTGTTCATATTCCTGTACCGATATCTACTTAGACACGCCAAGCTAGTCAAGGTGAAGACAAAACCAGATTAGGCTTATCTTGAGCCCCTCCGGCCAGTAGTATTGCCTTCAGCATTGCCGGAACGGACCTGAGGATCATCCCCATGAAGAAAAACCTAGTCGCCTTGGCTGTGCTTGGGACACTGGCTGGATGTCCAGTAACCCAACGACAGGATTCGCCAGTTACTGAGATCCGTCTTGATATGAGTACTTGCCGAGGCAGTTACTGGTTGTATGTGCCATCCGACTATTCTCCACAACAAGACTGGCCTTTGGTCATCACCTTGCACGGGACGCACGGCTGGGATTCGAGCAAGGCTCAGATAAAGGAATGGAAGTACCTAGCCGAACAGCGGGGACTAATCGTGGCGGCACCCGACCTAAAGAGCGTACAAGGCATATTGCCGGTGAATGAGAACCTTTGGCGAAGCGATCTGGAGGCCGATGAGAAAACTATACTGTCGGTCATCGAAGACGTCGCCAAGAGGTACCAAATTGACCGGGATTGCGTTCTGTTGACCGGCTTCTCCGCCGGAGGATACCCTCTCTACTATACCGGGCTGCGCCACCCCGACAAGTTCAGCATGTTAATTGCCAGGAACTGCAATAGCGACCTCACCATCTTTGAGGAAATCAAACTGACAGACGCTGTCCGGTCCCTTCCGGTGGCAGTATTCTGGGGAAAGGACGACCTGACTGAGATAGGCAGGCAATCCTGGCAGGCAATCCGTTGGATGGGAGAGCGAGGGTTTTCGAATCTGGACCGCAAGAAGTACGCCGGCGGGCACCTTCGTCGCCCTGAAACTGCATATAACCACTGGCGGAAGTGCTTACCAGAGAAGTACAGGAGGTAGCAATCAACCCCTTCGGCGGCGTTTCTTCTTCTCGTCGTAGAGGCCTTCTCGATCCAGTGCATTGAGGCCTGGAGGCATTCGCCCGCCGGTGTCATCATCTGTGTAGTCTTGCTCGGAAGAGGGCGCTCGCCTGGACACTCGGCGAAAGACAACATAGCCAGGGTCCTGGTCGGCGGGGATTCTGAAGACCCAGTCCACTGCAAGCGACTTCATCTCTTTGCTTGCCGGTCTGACGACGACGAGCTTCGCAAGTTCCGCTTGTCTTGGCGCCCCTTCAGACGCCTCCGAGAGCGGAGCGGTATGCACGGCCCATCCGCCCTTGACGCCTTGCTCGTATGTAAGATATGCCATCGGGTAATGACTCTGGCCAGTCTTGGTGACCAGGCGGAAGTGGGTGCCGGGCAGCCTCCAACGTTGCTTGGTATCGCCTCGGCCTGACTCGTCTCTGGCGGAAGCATCGACATGACAACGCACAACCAAATCCTTTTCGAGGGCGCCTTCTTTGATCATCGGGTTGGCCGGGATTTCGTTGCGCCAGGTCGCCATTCGGAGTTCAGGGGCGTTGTAGAATTCCACGCCCTTGAGAGCGTCCGGCAGCGCGTCCACTCGCCCGTACTTGCCGGCAGTGTTACGGCTGCATTGGGCATCGAGAAGCAGGTCCTCGTGTACTTCTTCAAGGGGGCTTCCGGAACTCAGGCTTCCCGCCGAGAGCTTGTTGACCACCCCAATCACAAATTCGTCACAGTAAAACGGCACCAAGGCGGAGCTACGCTGAAGCGAGCTGTTGAAGGGTTTGTAGGTCAGAACGCTCTCGCCAAACGGCAATAGCTGGACTGCAATTGTCAACATCCCGATCACCACAATCCCCGTGAAAATGCCAAGGATCCCGCCGGCGATCCTATCAGCCCACACGCCAAGCACGACGTTGCCTGGGATGAACCTGTCGGCAAGCATTCTCAATGCCAGCAAAGGAAGTGCGAAGGTGGCGATCAAAGCCAGAGCATCTGCGCAAGAAGGCTGAGTTGTATAAAGCAGTTCAGCCACTAAAGGGTAAACCGCAAAAGACAGGGCAGCGCAGAGTACAGTCAATACGGTCATGACCAAGGCGCTGAACAAGCCCTGCACGACCTGGTAGAATGCGATGGCAAGTACCAGAATTGCCGCAACGATTGTCAATAGCATGCCTTGGATTCCTCTGCCGGACCAAAATCACCCGTCACGGGGCCATCTCCCAGTTGCTGTCATCTCTCGCTCTGCGAGACTCTTATGACCTCCTGGATCGAGGTCTGTCCAGTGATTACTCGCCTGAGCGCCTGTTCCTGAAGGTAGAGCATCTTGCGTTTCCTTGCCGACGCTCGTATCTGGGGAAGCGCCGCCCCAGCTATAACCAGTTGCCTCAGGTCATCCGTAATCTCCAGAAGTTCGAACACAGCAGTCCTACCGAAATAACCGCTGCCCTGGCACTTCGAACAGATTACCACATTGCCCTTGTCATCGGTGAGCGGCTGCGTCGGCGGGCGGTAGAACAAGTTGACTTTCTCGCCGGGTATGTTTGCTTTCGCAAGCAACTGGGGATCTGGTTTGTAGGCTTCCCTGCAGCTTTCACACAGAAGGCGCATCAGCATCTGGCAGGTAACGGCCTTGAGATCGGCCATCGCTGTGGCGGCATCCCCGCACACCTTCACCCACTTTGCCAGTGCCGTAAATGAATCCGTTGCCTGTATCCCCAGCAGAACCGCTTTCCGCTTGGCGATCTTGCATATCAGGTTCGCCGTCTCCGCGTCAGGACAGCGATCCACCATTATGACATCAGGATCTCGTCTGACAACAGATGCGAGGTCCTTGGCCAGCTTGCTCGGATCTCCATAGGAATGGTGCGTTATGTTCTCTAGTTTCACGCTCGCTTCGGCTTCGAGAGTGGCAAGCTGCTTTATGAAGGCATCATGCTCGCGTAGCAAGCTGTAAAGGGTACTGGTGACGCCACTTCCACCCCTGCCAGAGACAATCACCAGCCCTTGGGTCATCTTGTTGATTTCCCTGATGCGTTGGAACATATCTTCGGCCAGGCCAAGCTTCTCCAGGTGGGTCTGGACAAACTCCTGGACGACCCTCAACTGGACTCTTTGTCCGCCTGTTGTGCCGGCTGTTGCAAGCACCACATCAACCTGTGTGCCGACGTTGTCCACGGCAAGCTGTCCCTGCTGCGGCCTGCGCCGTTCCTCAACGTTCAGTCCACTTACGCGTTTCAGGTACTGGGCCACCGCCTCACTGTCACCCAGCGGTATTGAGGGGCGGGCACTCGGAACGCCGTCGATAGCGAAACGCACCTGGGTGGTTTGTCCGCTTGGGATCAGATCCGCATGGCTGGCGCGCCGCCAGATCATGTCGTAGAGCAGGTCTTGTGCCAGGTTGTATGCGCGAACCGACAACTGGTCGTCTTCCGGGGGGGGCATCACAATCTGTCCGGTCGCATCATAGAAGCGCATCTTGGTCAAAACGGCTTCAGTTTTTTCGCTGGATGTAGAGGCAAAAAACGAGGCGATCCTGACTCGACTGCTTGGGTCAACGCGTCCGTTCCTGTAGGCAAGGTATGAGACGAATACGGCTGCCATCGTTAAAACGTAAATAAGCAAACCGGCAAGAAAATAAGGAAGCAAAAGCCAAATCACAAAGGCCACTGCGCCAACGGCCAGAACCACTGATCCCCACAGCCCCTTCGGAGCGCGCACGGTCTGCGAATCCTTGTGGATCCAGGGACATGACATCAGCCACGGGACCAGGAGAACCAGCATCACCACGATCTTGACGATCGAAAGGTTCCCTCCGATCGGCGGAAGCCCCACAGAACTGATCTCGTTAGGAGAGACCTGTGCCAGGCCGCACAAAGCCTGCAGCCCAGCCAACACGCCCGATATCGTTTCCGTCATGGAACGCTCCAGACTTTCGCTGCCCGGCCTTCAGCACCGAGCCCTATCACAGGGCAACTCAAGTGCTAATTAGACCAACACCTTGGCGGAATTCAATACTTCGCACATTTGGTTGCCGCCGCTTGTACGCTCTTTAGCTCCTGCCGATCAAGCCCGACTGGCTGGACGTGATGCCTTTCATGTGCATCTTAAGCTCTTCGGCGTTCGGGGCCACATCGTAGGCAACCTGCGGGTCGATGTAGTCCTTGTCAATAAGCTCAATCAAGCTATGAGTGAATGTCTGCATACCCTCCCGCTGGCTGTTCCGTATGACCTCGGGCAGTTCCTGTTCTCTGGACTCGCGTATGAACTGGCGCACTGACGGGTTCATTAGCATGACCTCAATCGCCGGAACCCTGTCCAGCCCGTCCGCAATACTGGGCAGCAGCATCTGGCAGATTACTGCTCGCAGGTTGAATGCAAGAGCCTGACGATAGACATCCCGGTTTTCAGGACCCACGAGGTCCAGTATTCTGCCGATGGTCTGCGATGACGAAGATGCATGCACAGTACCGAACACGAGGTGTCCAGTCTCGGCTGCTTGTAGGGCCGCAGTGAAAGTCTCGTGGTCGCGCATTTCGCCGATGAGTACCACGTCCGGGTCTTCCCTCATAAGGTACTTCAAAGCCGTTTCGAAGCTATCGCAGTCTATGCCGATTTCCCTCTGGGAGACTATGGACTTCTTGTCCTGGAACAGATATTCAATCGGGTCTTCGATGGTGAGTACGTGACATGGCCGGTTCTGGTTGACATATTCGATCATCGAGGCGATGGTCGTGCTTTTTCCGCTTCCACTTGCGCCCGACAGGAGCACCAGCCCGTGGTGCTCCATGGCAACTTTCTCCAAGACAGAAGGGAGGTTCAGCGAATTGAAGTCGGGAACTTCTCGAAGAACTCGCCTTACTGCAATTGCGACGTTGCCTCGCTGGCGGAAGACGTTAATCCTGAATCGGTCAAGTCCGGCCAATTCATGGGCGATATCGATATTGCCCGTATCCTCAAAGAACGCGGCTTGTTTCTCAGTCATCAACTCATTTGCCATCTCGGCGATTTCTTTGGCCGATACCGGCTCAGCCTGTGTCGGGAAGACCTTTGCCCTGACCCTGACGTAAGGCACGGAATTAGCTCTAAGATGCAAGTCTGAAGCATCCGCTTTCATCATTGCGTGGAAATACTTCGCCAGCTTCGGCTCGCGCCCTTTGTGCGTCTCGGGGTGCTGGTTGTGCTTATCTATAGGCTGATGAATCGGCTGTTCTTTCAATTTCACTCTCCGGTCCCTGAAACCGGCCGAAAGGCACCCCAGTTCCGGTTTGTTGCCTTACGGTCTTTATCAAGCAGCTATTCTACCGCCGCAACAGCCAACTTGGCAATGACTCCGGAAGCTAACTGGGGATTTGATAATGCCCTCCGGGACGTTAAGATTGACACGGTATGGGCAGGAAGGCGGCTTTCTTCGGCGGGACTTTTGACCCGGTGCATATCGGCCACTTGATAACTGCGCGCGCAGTTGCTGAGGAGTTGGGGTTCGAGCACATCACACTTGTGCCCGCGGCAAGTCCTCCCCACAAGGACGGCGCGGTGGCTTCGGGAAAGCACCGCCTGGCAATGCTGCGTTTGGCCGCAAGTGATGACCCGTTGTTTGGAATATCCCAAGTGGAGCTTCATCGCGACGGCCCAAGCTACACCTTTGACACGCTTGAAGCATTGCGGGATCAGTACGGCCCAGATGCACAACTGACCTGGATCATCGGTGCGGACATGCTTGAGGGGCTAAGTAGCTGGCATCGCGCCGATGAACTTCTGTCGCTTGCTCGACTGGCCATCGCCTGCCGTCCTCCATGGCAACAAAGGATACCCCAACTGCTTGAGGGGCTTGCCGACGACCTGCCGGGCTCAAGCATCGAGTCTCTTGCCGCCAGTGTTGTGCAGACGCCTTTGTTGGAAGTTTCCTCCTGCCGGATACGCCGACGAATTGCAGAGGGCCTGACAGTACGGCATTTAACGCCCGATTCGGTAGTCGCTTACATAGAGACACATCGGCTCTACCGCTAATGGCATCTCCATTGGGTCCGTAAGGGCCAGGGATCTTCGGGGAAAAAAATGCCTCCAAAGACTTGACAAATCAGGTGATAAGTGTAGAAATATATAGTGGCGTAACTGTGAGGCTCCTCGGTCATACTCCCTCCTTTGACCGAGTTTTGTAACGGCGTCAGACTCCCCTCGCCTGACGCCGTTTTTTATGCGCTTCTGGCGGGCGCTTCCCCCCGCCTATCGGAACTTGCTATGTATTTGCTCGCAGACCTGCGGGGGCACCAACGCAGACACGTCTCCACCCATCTGGGCCATCTGTTTGATCAGGCTGGATGACGTGAATGCAAACTCGGGCTTGGTCATGATGAATACCGTCTCAACGCCCGCGACTACCCGGTTGGTCAGCGCAACCTGAAACTCGAATTGCAGATCGCCGCCGCTTCGGATACCTCGCAGTATAACGTCAGCCCCTGCCTTCTTGACAAAGTCCACAGTGAGACCTCTATAGGCCTCCACGGTGACGTTTGTCATCTCGGCGACGATCTGGCGAACAATGTCCACTCTTTCGCCCTGATCGAACACCGCGGACTTCTGCGGGTTCTGACCTACACCGACGACCAACCGGTCGAATATCCGCGATCCTCGCTGGATGACATCCAGGTGCCCATTGGTGATCGGGTCAAAGGTGCCGGGGAATACGGCAAGTTGCGTTCTGGAAGCAGTCATCTTTTCTCCCTGCCATGAAGAGCAACGCGGCAACAGCCAGGATACAGATGTCAGATTATAAGCACACGCTCTTGCCGCCCAAAGCGCATTAAGGCGTTGGTCTTGCCATTTCGACGGGTGGGGTGGCTGGTGGTTTCATCGTGAAGAACCCGATCGTTGCCAAGAAGATCACGGCTCCGGCAATCGGCAGCACCGCCGTGCCGACCATATTGTAGAGCCAAGCGCCCAATAACGGCGCGGCCATGCCGCGGATGCCCTGAAAGGTAAGATGGATGCCCATGTACTCATGGCCTCGGTCGGGAGAGGCGAAGTTCATGTGCCCGAGATTGTAGGCAATGTTCCCTATGGCTTGGCCAGCGCCCTGACATGCGAAGGCGACCAGGATTGCCGCCCAGGGAACCCAGAAGAGCGGGCTTGCCGATGGGAACACCAGAATCGAGCCGGCTGCGAAGTAGATCAGCAACTTGCTGGTTGCCCACATGCTGGCGCCAAGGCCCCGGAAACGCGTTATCTTGACCTTGTCGAACAGTTTGCCGGCCAGAGGAGCAACGCAGACTACCACCAGAAGCGGCGTGACAACCCTGCACACCATGGACCAGCCGTATCCAAAGCCTCTGCCCTCGTAGTGAACCATATACCCTCTCATTATCTCAGTCAGCGCCGGGTGGGTCATCATGTTCGCCGCACCGAAGACCATCTGCCAAGTCAAATACTGCGCAAAGATCCTGTCCTCCCTGAGGAGACCGAAGCCAGCCAGCAGACGGACAGGCCGGCGACGGCCGTTCCTGAGCATGGTCCGTTCTCGTCTGATCCTTATCTTGCTGTAGGACCATGCCGAAAAGAGCATCGCACACGCCGATAAGACGTATGCAATGGCGTGTCCCCAGGCAAGGTAGTCCAGCGTCAGCCCTGCCAGCAGTGCAGATCCCGCCATCGAGCCCATCTGAACAACTGTCAAGCGACTGAAGATCCGGCCTCTACCGGCAACTGGATAGTTGTTGTGCCTGGTGACGCTCTGCAGGTTGGTGCACAAGGCGGCAAGGACGTATGGTGGTACCAACAGCGCGGCGAACGAGCCTGCTATGCCCGGAACTCCTGTAGGCAACACGGCAATACAGAACATGAACATGGCCATGCCGACTCTTGCCATGACGACCATCGGCACGCGGGGACGACTGGCGATGTCTCTGGCGAAAAATGTCGCGACCAGATTACCGACCGACCTCTGCGCGAACAGTATGCCGACGACCCATATCGATGTTCCCATCTCCCCGCTGGCGAACTGGGAAGTCAGGGAGGGAAGCATTACACCCGTGCCGAGAGAGGCGAACATCGTGCTTAGCAGGTCGAAGCGAAACGTCGGCCTCGCCATGCGAGGGACGCCGTTGTAGCCGAGAAGCCAACGTACGTAATTGCGGAGCGTGTTCATGTTTACCCATTGGCCCCGCTCGAGGCGGTGTTCGGCTCCTCAAGCGGCGCGCAAAAAAGCCCCCGGCATTTCTCGGCCGGAGGCGTTAGTGTCGGCTATGTTGCCTCTTCTAGATTCCCACCCACGGGTGCCACCGGTTCAAAGCGCTGTTCTGTTCGTAGAGCCAAAAGTAGTCCCAATCCTCCACGAGCATCCTCAACTGCAAATCGTTGATGAGCTTGTGTCGTCGGTTCCTGGTCTCCTGGCTCTCAGTGACGGTGCAACCGGTTGCGAACAAGCTTGCCACCATGGCCATCACCAACACCAAAAAGACAAGTTTCCTCATTGCTGCCATCCTTACTGCAACAGCCTGCTTAAATGGCTCAACGCCATACGTCCAGAATGCTAGTCGCGCCGGAACGGCGTGTCAACCGAAAATGTCGGCGAATATCACTGCCGCGGCAACTCGACGTGCTGCATCTTGCGGCGGATGTTCTTGCCCGCACGGAAAGTCAAGACATGTTTTGCTGGTACGCGGACCTCTTGGTTGGTTCGAGGGTTGCGAGCAATCCTGGATGCCCGCCTCTTGATCTCAAATACCCCGAAGTTCCTCAGTTCAAGCCGGCCTCGCGTCGCGATGACCTCCAACATGCTGTCAAGAGTCCTCTGGACCACTTCCTTTACAATGGCCTGATCGAGCCTCATTTCCTCCGCGATGGTCCGAACTATTTCTTTTTTACTCACGGTCAGGTCATCCTTTCCATTCACGCGTCGAGGCCTCGGGTCCCGGCATCTTTGCGCTATGAGCGGCGCGGCCATGCGGAATATCACCACCGGGTCAAAAGCCTTGTATGGCGATGCGAAACCGCATCTGGCCGATGGCTTCGCGGACATGCTTCCGCCTGCAGCGAAGCCAAGACGTCCAAGGATAGAACGGCATCCTTGAATAGTCGTCAAGGGAAAAACCCGGCCGGCCTCGCGCGTTGGTATGATACGTAACCTATTTCCCCAAAGACAATTGCATGATCGAAGATGTCAGCTCCACGTAACCGTATGGGACCCAATGCGTTTGGTGCAACATTCGAATCCTGTGGTGGTATTGCTCGTAAATGCGATCAGCGGAAGCTCTATCCGCAATGCGGCAAAAAAAAATCCTACAGCCGAGGGGGCGTCGTTGTCTTGCCATGCATCTGGAACCTAATTGATAGGGGCAGCGTAGCTTTCGGCAAGCCCCAGGCGCCGGCGGCGGCTCTGACGTCAGAATAGCCAGTTCGCCCGTGGAAAGGTACAGGCGGTGACCGGTCAGGTCGAACCTACAGCAGACGCCGCCGGCAAGGCACTTCTGCTGCAAATCTGCAATCCTGGCATCGATCCGCTCCTGGACTCTCGCTAGGTCCGACAGAAAAGCTGGATTGGCCCCACACCGACCGACCATGCTGGCAAGGGATTGCCCTGGCCAGTCCCGATCAGTCGGGTGTGGCTTTGCGGTTCGTCTCGATCTCATCGCAAGGGTAAATTCTGCCACGGTTTATGCCTGGACACGTCCTGCCCGCCAGGGACCAGTCCTCCGGACAGAGAAGGTTGCATTCCCAGAATGGCCAAGTCCTGCACTGGAGGGGGCGCACCGGATATATGCGACAACGACGGCCCCCTTGTCCGTCATCTTCCAGGAAGATGCAATCCTTGTTGTCCGCTCGTTCGATCAGGCTGAGCCTTGTTCCGATCCTACGTACGTACTTCTTTCGGAATTTGACTTCGGGCACCCGTAGGTAAGAGGCAATCGCAGCCGCCTCTTTCTTCGTGACCCATACATACCCCTCGCCGGGGCCTGCGCAACAACGGCCACAACCAGTGCATTCAAACGCCAACCCGGCGACATACCAAGGATCTCTCCGTGCGAAGACTTTCATGAAATCACAAGTATATCAGAGACGCTCTTGACAACGGAGTCATTGTTTGAGGGCCTCTCTGATTGCCGCACGTGCGAGTATGCGGGTGGAATCAAGTGTGGGAAGAGGGGCATTTTCCGGTTCGACCAGCATTGGAATCTCCGTACACCCGAGAACCGCGCCGTCACAGCCTCGACCGGCCATCCGTTGCATGACGTCATTGAAGAATCTGCGACTTTCGGCAGTGATGATCCCATTGACCAGTTCCTCGAAGATGACCCTGTCGATCTCGTCACGGTCGGATTTCTCCGGGATCATCGTCTCGATGCCAACGGTCATCGCTGCCTCAGGATAGACCGGCCCGGTCATCAGGTGCATCGTTCCCATAACTGCCAATCGGTGAAGTCCCTGTCCTTTGGCCTGCCCGGCGACCTCTCTGGCTATGTGCAGCCAGGGCAAGGGTCCTTTCTCTTCCACAAGTGGCATGGCCTGGTGGATTGTGTTGTCCGGGCAGATGAGCAGGTCGGCCCCGGCGTGGGCAAGCTTCGTTGCCGAGTCCAGCATCAGCCGGGCCACCGCGGGCCAGTTGCCGGAATCGGCAGCGGCCATGTATTCCGCCAGCGAATGGGTGTGCATGGAGACCTCCGGGTGATTGTACCTTCCCATTAGTCTCCCGGATTCTGCGCAGAACGTCCTGTAGCACAAGGCCGCGCCTTCGGCGCTGCACGCGACGATTCCGACGTGTTTGGCCATTCGGTGGTCCCTTCAGCCATTCCCGAGAGCCTCTCGATAATTCGCAGCAGGTGGGGTCAATCCCTCTGTTCACTCAGCCTTCTGTAGTACTCACGAAGCGGCTGACGGTATTCCGCGGGCAATTCTCCATCGGCCGCGTCCATGATATACTTCCGTATGTACTTCGGTACGGTTTCATATCTATCAGAAGTCACTGTAGCTTGGCCCGCGGCGGCTGCCTGACTGTCTCGCAATGCGCTCAAGACATGGTCGCGATCCATCAGAACGTCTTTGTAGCGATAGCTTCGAAGGCCTGCATGAACCTTCTTCATCAAGATGATGGCCCGGAGGAAAGCGAAGTTCGAGTAATCCTTTGGTCGAAAGCTGAATGCAGCGCGCCGGGATCTGCTCAGGATGTCGGCCTGCATTCCGGCAAGTCGGTCCAGTTGCCGCTTTAGTTCCGGGGGAACCGGCCCCTCGAGTCCCTGTTGACCGGCCCCGGAAACCTTCCCTCCGCCGGTTGCTCCGCCTGGGGCATCCTGCGAGACATCATTGACCTGGCCGCTCTGGAATGGCTCGCCCGTCAGGCGAGTTGGTGTTCTCCTTCCGCCCTTGCCGACGGCTTTGTCCTCGACGAACTCCCCTCCGCTGGCGCCTGTCCTACCTTCACCGCTTCGTCCTGCCACCTCGCTGGCATTTGGCAACTGGTTGCCAGTGACTCCTTGAGCGTTCATGCTCGATATTGGCCCATCCACGGCATCCCAACCTATCCCCTTGTCTCCACTCATGGCGTATTTGCTGGTGATGTCTTCCATTTCCTCGAACAGGTCCGCCTCTTCTTCGAGAAGATCGCCGACGAGGTCTTCCAACTCAGTCGGCAACTCCGCCTGCTCCATGCTTATCTGCTCGGAGGGGTCTTCCATCACCCACTTCTTCCTGTCAGGTATGTCCGGAAGCCACTTCTCGATGTTGGTCGTGATCGTCTCGGCGTTCTCAATCGCGTTGTTTCCGCAAAGTGTTGCTATCTCGACTGCATTCTTGGAAAGTGCGTCGGCAACCATTGTGACGTCGCTCTTGACAGATATCAGTTCTTCGAGGATCACCGGGCAGGAGAAATCCTGCTGTGGGAGCTTTGAAAGATCGGCAATAGTCTGGGAAAGAAAGTTTTCAAGTTTGTCCTGGACGCCAATGATTTCATCCACCAGTTCCTGCCGGTCGAGCTGGAAAGTGTCAGCGGCGGTTTCTGCCAACTGCTGGACGGCATCTATGGCCTTTGTTTGGTGTTCGGCGAATTCGAGCAAGCCGGTCTTGAGATCAAGCAATTGTTCACGAGACCAGGAGGGATCTTGCGTTGCCGACTCGGATTCATCCAACTGTCTGTCATGGGATGCTGACGGGATAAGGGCGAGCAGCGCCTGGATGGCTTCGATGATGCGATCCTGGGTCTTCGCGAGTGAGCCGATCGAAGGAAGCGACTGCTCAAGCGATATCAATTTGGCAACCACTGCCGCCTGGTCAACGGCCTGTTGTGCCTCGTTGGCCGCCAACTCGCCAATTATTGAGCGTGCCCAACCAAGTACACCCGGAAAGGAGGAGTCCTCAATGAGGTCGAGCAACTTGGAACGCACCTGGCGCTGACCTTTTTCGATTCGTGATGCGACCGTGACGACTACCTCCAGATTCGCGTGTTCCCGCCGGCACATTTCGCTGTCCACTCGCAGGCCCAACTGGGTCTGAAGTATCCTTGCTAGCTTGCGGCGAAGCTCCTCGGCCAAATCAAGAGTTTCTGCGGCAGAACGATTGTCGATAACGGTGATCCGGAATTCCCCCGTTCGGGCTTCTTGCGGACCTGCATCTGCAAGGTCACGATTGTCGATTGCCTCCGCATGATAGACAATCGTCGGTCGTTCATCGGCCTGCATGTTGGTCGGGACGATAAACTGACAATTGCCAACCAATTCGCAGGTCGAGCCCGCAGCGTATTGCTTTTGCAGGACGGATCGCTTGTCGTTTTCTTGCCAACCTTCCAGAATTAGACTCGTCAGCCCGTATTCATCCGACGCTTTGACTTGGATCTTCAGTTTGTCTCCGGGCCGAAGGACAACGTCGCGCCCCGGCGCGACGAGCTCGACAGTCGGAGGCATGTCGGGCGTCGCGCGGATCCTGTAAACGTTCTGCGGGACACCTCCGAAGGTAGTTGTATGCCTTTGGGGAAGATCTCTTGCGGGAAGCTCCTGGAACTCACTTCCCTCCCTATCCCACAGAGAGATTCGATACCAACCGTCTTCTGCAATGGCTAGCTGTGTCTCGAATCTCTTCCCGTCGGGAGATCCGGCCATTGATAGCGACTTCCCGCTGGCAAGTTCGACCGTCGCCCCCGCGACGGGTTGTGCTAATCGCAAAACGAGCTTCGCCTTGCTTCCTAGAGGCGCCTCAATGTCGCCGTTTGAGTCGAATGCTTCCCTGTTCGGCAGAGCCGTATAGGCGGGGTATTCATACAGCACGTCGATGCCTTCGACTTCCACTCGATCCAATACGGTCAACTTGTACCACGGCCTGTCTGCAGGCCAGAGCGATTGGCCTATACGCACCGAATAACGAATGTCTCCTGCAATCTCGCCGAGGTTGCAGGTAAAGGTGGTTTTCGGGGAATCCGATACCATGTCCCGGTCTTCAGAAGCCCCGCCCAAGACGACCTTGGCATGGTAATCCGCTGCCCGGTCATTCCTGATAACCGCGCTTATGGTGACTTCTTGCCCTGCCAAAATCGTTGCATCTGCAGGAGAAAGGCTCACCAATCTGATGTCGTTTACAGACGGGACATATGCGGGCGGCTTCCCGACGGCAATGAATCCGCGTTTCATGGCTGTTGGTTGCAGGAACACAAAACCGGCTGCCAGAAACCAGACAATAGCCAGCGCTGCGCCAGCAAGCTTCAAAGGTCTCAACGATACAGAACTTCGCAGTTTCTTGCTTCTGACATGCCTGTGGGCCTCAAGCAATGCTGCCCTGACCAGATCCCTGCTGGTGTGCTTGCAGTCCTCGGCCAACAGAACCGAGTTGATTAGATCGTTCCTAAGCGCCGGGATATTACCTTCAATACGCCGTGCGGTCTGGGCAGCGTTCTCGCGTCTGACCATCTCCAGGATAGCAAATGTTCCCGCGACCGTCGCGATCGTGCAGATCAGCGTGAGAAGAATCCACCGAAGTGCAGCCGGTGGCTGGTCTGGCCAATACCCGGCCACCAAGGCCGAAATCACGACAACGCTTGTCACGAGCGCGCTTCCCGCCGCAAGGACGGTCAGAAACCTGACCCGTTTCCTATGCAGCCGGATCTCGGACAGCTTGGCCAGTATTCCGCGTGTCAGTCTGTCGGCTTCAGTCTTGGCCATCGCCTTTGACTATCGCCCGTCCTACGCCTTGAAGGCTTCCTTGTACCAAGCGTGCATCTCTTCGTCGCTGATTGCCGTCGTTCGTCCTGCCTCATACTCGGCTTCGACCCTATCGCGTATCTCCAACAGCCTTGCGTCATCCTTCGTTACTGACGTTTCGTAGTGCGTGTCGATCCAGTGTTTGATCCCAGCGGCCCCGGCCTTGTCGGTTATCGCCACGCTGGGCCTGCGGTTGAGGATTCTCACCGTATCGAACGCACTGTAGATTTCCTCGTTCT
>Ga0272444_10001779_pt1 | contig 20391 bp, 20 predicted proteins | sample SSMForm13_FD_201033 | JGI IMG/M metagenome (GOLD analysis project Ga0272444, IMG submission 201033) | Marine sediment archaeal communities from Little Sippewissett salt marsh, Falmouth, MA, United States - SSM-Form-13 | ecosystem: Environmental > Aquatic > Marine > Wetlands > Sediment ... | reverse complement strand
TCGTCGCATCGATGGACGGGCACGTGGTATCCGGCGACCTTCGCAAGCAACTCGGCGCGCCGGTGAAGACCGGCGACGTGTTGTTCGAAGTGGCAGCCATGGCGAACCTGCGGGCGGAGCTTTCCGTGCCGGAGGACCTGATCATCGACGTCAAGGCGGCTTTCGACCGCCAGACTGATGCCAACAGCAAGCTCGGCGGGGAGCTGGCCACCACGGCCAGGCCCGACGAGCGTATCGACTTCGTCGTCGAGCGGATCAACCCCGTTGCGGAGGTCGTCGACCAGAGCAACGTATTCAAGGTACGGGTCAGGCTGCTGAGAACGCCATCGGTATTTCAGCCCGGGATGGAGGGCCTTGGCAAGATCGACATCGACCGCCGCAGCTATGGCTATATCTGGACGCGGCGGATGATCAACTGGATAAGAATGAAGCTTTGGATCTGAGCCAGAGGACCGCAGGTGCCCGTAGAACGTCCCACATTCAGCGAATCATGGTATCGCGTCGCGGAGATCGCCCCGCGGCTTCGGGCGACGGTGCAGATTCACCGCCAGCACTACCGCGGGCGGATGTGGCACGTGATCCAGGACCCGTCGAACAACCAGTTCTTCCGGCTCAACGAGGCCGCCTACCGCTTTGTAGCGCTTCTTGACGGCAAGAAGGAAGTCGCGGAGGTCTGGCGAATCTGCCAGGACCAATTGGGCGACTCAGCGCCGACCCAGGGCGAGGCCATCCAGCTTCTCGGCCAGCTCTACACGTCCAACCTCCTGCACGCCGAACTGCCCCCCGACGCCGAGGGCCTGTTCAAGCGCCGCCAGAAGCGCGTCCATCGCGAGGTTAAGGGATACCTCACCAACCTGCTGTTCATCAGGATCCCCCTGCTCGATCCGGACAACTTCCTCAACGCCTGGGCCTCGGCGGTAAGCTGGCTGTTCAGTTGGTTCGGCTTCGTGCTCTGGATGGGGCTCATCGCGACGGGGCTGTACTTCGTCGTGGAGAAGTGGAACGTCCTGTACAACCAGGCCGACAGCGTTCTGGAAACGGACAACCTGCCGTTTCTGTACCTGAGCTTCATACTGATAAAGGTCTTCCACGAGTTCGGCCACGCGTTCATGTGCAAGACGTTCGGCAAGCGAACGGGCACCGGCGGCGAGGTCCACGTCATGGGCATCATGCTGCTGGTGTTCACGCCCATGCCCTACGTGGACGCCTCCAGCGCGTGGGCCTTCCGCTCGCGACGCCAGCGGATTCTCGTGGGCGCGGGCGGAATGATCATCGAGCTCGGCCTGGCTGCCATCGCGGCGATTGTCTGGTATCACACCGGCGATGGCACAATACACACGATCGCATACAACGCGATGTTCATCGCCAGCGTCTCGACGCTGCTGTTCAACGCCAACCCCCTGCTTCGCTACGACGGGTACTACATCCTCTCGGACATCCTGGAGATTCCCAACCTCGCCCAGCGGTCCAAGCAGTACCTTTACTTCCTCGTCCGCAAGTACGTCTGGTCGGTCAAGCAGGCCCGCAATCCCGCTCACACACGCGGCGAGAAAGGTTGGTTCGTGTTCTACGGAATCGCCAGCACGATCTATCGCGTGTTCATCTGCGTGCGGATTCTGATGTTCGTTGCGGACAAACTATTCATGTTCGGCCTGATCCTCGCGGTCGCAGCCGCGGTGGCGTGGGTGGTCGTCCCGCTGGGCAAGTTTGTGCACTATCTGCTGACCAGCGGCGAGCTGATGCGCGTCAGAGGTCGAGCCATCGCATCGACGGCGCTGACGCTCGGGCTGATCGTCGGCGGCCTGGGCTTCCTGCCGAGGCCTGACCGGTTCCGGCTCGAGGGCGTGGTCAAGCCCGTACGGCAGGAGATTCTCTACGCCGCCGCCGACGGGTTCGTCACGAACGTTTTGGCGTCGGAAAGCCTTACAGACCCCAACGGCGAGGCCATTCTCGTCGCCCGCAGCCCTGCCCTTACCGCGGGACTGGCACAACTGAAGGCCCAGAGGCGGGAGTTGGCGGCCCGGCGTCGCCTGGCGATGACCAAGGACCGCGCAGAGGCGCAGATCATCGCCGAGCAGGTCGCAACTGTCGACGAGCGCATAGTACGCATCACCGAGCAACTGGATTCACTGAATATACGGGCGTCGTTTGCGGGTAAGTGGGTGTCGCCCAGGATCGACCGCGCGGTCGGCTCGTACCTCCGCCGTGGGGACCCGATCGGAATGGTGGCCAGCGAGAATGTAATCATCCGCGCCGCAGCCTCGCAGGAAGTCGCGGACAGACTGGAAGTGGGCACCGAGGTAGAGATACGCATAAAGGGCCAACCGGACCCCAATATGACCGGCACGATAACGAGAGTAATCAGGGCTGGGCAGCAAAGGCTGTTTTCAGCCGCGCTGGGTTACGCCGCCGGGGGCTCTGTCCGCACAGACCCGAAAGACCCCAAGGGCCTCAAGACGACCGAACGGTTCTTCGAGGTGCAGGTCAAGCCCAATCTCGTCCAGGACCCCAGCGACCAATTACAGGGGGGCATATGGGACGGCAAGGTGCCGCTGCTGATCGATCAGCGGGTAGTGATTCGCGTTGAAATGCCTCCCAAACCGCTGATCGTGCAATGGTATCGCGACATCCTCCAGTTAGTGCAGCGGAGGTTCAAGATCTGACGTGAGCGGCATTCCATCGACAACATGGCGAATGCTGGCGAGCAGGCAGCGCAGCACGGAATTGCCCAAGGGCCTTGATGCAATATGGGACGCCGGATCTGGGATCATGCGCAAGCTCGCGCCGCGCCGGCGGCGCTTCATGGCGATGGCGAAACGGGTGATGGCACACGAAAAGGACTACTCCGACCTCAGCGACGCCAGGCTCCGCGAGGAGGCCCAGCGGTTCCGGGAGATATTCATTCGCGGGCGCGACACGCGGGATATCCTCTACCGTGCATTCGCGATGGTCCGGGAGGTCGCCTGGCGAAAGCGCGGCGAGAAACACTATCCCGTACAGATCGCCGGGGCGCTGGCGCTGGACGCCGGTTGCGTCGCCGAGATGGCCACCGGAGAGGGCAAGACACTCACCGCAACGCTGACCGCCACCATCAACGGTTGGCGCGGACGGGGTTGCCACGTCATAACCGTTAACGACTACCTGGCCAAACGCGACGCCGAGTCGATGTCGCAGATATACGGCTTTTGCGGGCTGAAGACTGCCTACATCGAGGGCAAAATGCCCCCGCCCGAGCGCCGCACCGCCTACCAGGCAGACATAACCTACTGCACGAACAAGGAGGTCTGTGCCGACTTCCTTCGCGACCGGCTCTCGCTGGGGTCGCTTCGCGGATTACCCATGGCCCTGCTGACCAAAATAGCCCAGGGCGCCGGCGCCGGCACGGACCGCCTGGTGATGCGGGGTTTGCAGTATGCGATCATCGACGAGGCCGACAGCGTACTCATTGATGAGGCAGTGACGCCGCTGATCATTTCCGGCGCTGCCCCCAACGACGAGCAGGTCGAGGCCTTCACGCAGGCGGCGGACATCGCAGCCCACTTCGAGAGCGGAAGCGATTACCGGATCAACCAGCGATACCGCGAGGTGGACCTTACGGCTGCGGGAAACAGGAAGCTCGACCAACTGGCCGAGGGCCTCGGCGGGCTGTGGGCGGGCAGGCGGCGACGGGAGGAGCTGCTGGTGCAGGCCCTGACGGCCCGCGAGTTGTTCCTGCTGGACAAGCAGTACATTATCGATGACGGCAAGGTGGTAATCGTCGACGAGTTCACCGGTCGTCTGATGCCCGACCGCACTTGGCGCGATGGGCTTCACCAGGCAATCGAGGCCAAGGAAGGCGTCGAGGTGAACCCGCCGAAGGACACCTACGCCCGCATCAGCTTCCAGCGGTTCTTCAGGCTCTACAAGAAGCTCTCGGGCATGACGGGCACCGGAGCCGAGGCGTGGCGCGAGTTCTGGCAGATATACCACCTGCCGGTGGTGCTGATACCGACCAACCGCCCGTGCATCCGCAAGCATTTCCCCGACCGCGTCTTCGCAACGCAGCAGGGCATGTGGGCCGCCGTCGTCGAAGAGATCAAGCGACTCCACGAGACCAACAGGCCCGTGCTTATAGGCACACGAAGCGTCCAGGCCAGCGAACATCTGAGCCGAATGCTCGAGGCAGAGGGGTTGGACCACCAGGTCCTCAACGCCGTCCGCCACGCCGAGGAAGCGCAGATCGTCTCCGGCGCCGGCCAGCCGGGGCGGATTACCGTCGCCACGAACATGGCAGGACGTGGCACGGATATCAAGCTGGGGCGTGGCGTAGCGGATCTCGGTGGCCTGGCTGTCATCGGCACGGAACGTCACGACTCCGGGCGCATCGACCGTCAGCTATATGGCCGGGCCGCGAGGCAGGGCGATCCCGGCACGGCCCAGGCGATCGTCAGCACCGAAGACGAGCTGCTGCCCCGCTACAGTCCCCACACGGCGAAAACTCTGAAGAAACGCTACGGCAAGACCGACCGGGAGATTTCCTCGCATCTGGTCCGCCGCGTGTTCAACTCCGCCCAGACCAAGGCAGAGAAGCTCGCTCTTCGCCAGCGAAAAGGCGTCCTTCGCACCGACGACTGGCTGGACGAGTACCTCGGCTTCGCCGGCAGCGAAAGCTGACCCAGGCCGAGGCCAAAGAAGCAGAAGAAAAAGAAGCATATCTCACGCGGAAATCGCGGAGACCGCGGAGAAGAAAAGACAGGAACGCGTGAAACCGAAACAGCTCTTGAAGGGGCTTGGCCAGTTCAAAGAATCAAACGGTATGGGCACATCAGGATGGTAAATCCATGCAATCCCATACGCCGTCTGCCGGCAGTCAGATCCGTGTAATCCTCATCTGATGTTTCTACTCCTGGCTGTCGGCAAGCCCGCGCCGCGTCGATAATACTCCGCTTGCCGCTCACGACGCCAGGTTGGCGCTTGATATGTGCGTCGCGCACTCGACTCGGTTTCTTCCTGCCCGCTTGGCTCGATACAGGGCCTCGTCGGCAGCCCGTACCAGAATTTCCTGAGTCGCGCTGCGGATCTCGTTGGTGCTGGCGACGCCAAAACTCGTGGTCACGGGAATCTGTCCGGCATGGCACTCTATGGGACGGTCGGCAATGGCCCCGCGAAGGCGTTCAGCCAGTATTTGCGCGCCTTGGGTATTGCAGTCAGTCAGAACTGCCATAAACTCCTCGCCACCGTATCGGCCTATGCATTCATACGAACGCATCTCCCTTGCCATACGCCTGGCCACCTCGGTCAGAACGACATCCCCCACCTGATGGCCGAAGGTATCGTTGATGCTCTTGAAATTGTCCACATCCGCGATCACAACGCTGACGGGCTCACCTGCCCGGGGGCTTCTGGCAAATTCGCGGCGGAGCACATCCATGATATTCGCGCGGTTCGGCAAACCCGTGAGATAGTCGTGCGAGGCCTGTTTTCGCAGGGCCTCCATCACGATAAGCGACTCTGCCTGGAGATCGAGGATCCTCTCCCCAGCTAAAATTCGTACGCGAAGTTCGTCGGGGTCGAACGGCTTGGTTACGTAGTCGTCCGCCCCGGAGCTGATTCCGTTGATCAGGTCCTTCTTCTGGTCCTTGCCGCTGAGAAGGATCACATACGGTCGGATATCCTGTTTGAGTTCCCGCAACCGACGACAGACGTCTATGCCGTCCATGCCAGGCATCATCCAGTCCAGAATCACCATCGAAGGAGCGCCATCGAGCCTGAGCGCATTCCAGGCCTCCACTCCGTCAGCCACCACCTCCACCTCGTGCCCCCACTTTCGCAGGAGACTGCCGAGGATGTGACGATATGTAAGATCATCCTCGGCAATCAGAAGTCGCATGGAACAGTTCCTCTCTTCTCCTGGATCGCGGCTGTAAGTCGATTGATCTCCTGTTTCAGTTGCGTCCAGGCCTGCCGGATGGTCCCCATATCGCCGCTGCGGGCAGCGGTTTCCAACCCCAGAGCAGCGGCATGAGAATCCCTTGCCCCAAAGATTCCCACCGTTCCCTTAATGCTGTGAGCCTGTCGGCCAAGCGAGTCAAGATCGCCGCGGCGCATTGCCTCGTCGATCTCCGAAAGCGTTTTCGGGCACTGGTCCAGGAACATCTGCATGATCTCCTGACCAAGTTCTCGATCCCCCTCGACACGGTCGAGGAACTCGACCTCGTCATAGGGTCCTTCCAAGCCACTTGGCCCGGCAATCATACCTCGACTCCAGGTTCAAACCCAACCCCAGCAGCACCGCACCTGATATCACCCAATGTACAGACCTCCTCTTCTCATCCTAATCTTCGCGAGCCCGACTCTCACGAACAAAGGACTGCATACGACTCAATCAATGACGAAATCCCAGCCGGGCATTTTACAACCCGACTTGACGACGGCTTCGCTTCGTTCTGTCAATCCTTGGGATTATCGGCAGGAACCCCCATCACCTTAGTTAGTCACCCTGAAACTTCCGTCGAGAAGAGATCTTCGTACGTCTCTCGGGGGCGGATTACACGCCACTTTTCGCCCTCGACAAGCACCTCGGCGGCACGGGGGCGGGAATTGTATTGGCTGCTCATGACAAACCCATACGCCCCGGCAGAGAAAACCGCCAGCAGGTCTCCGGAACCCATCACCGGCAAGGTACGGTCCTTGGCGAGGAAATCCGTCGACTCGCACACCCCGCCGACGACGTCCACCTTCTGACCCGCAGGCGCGGCAAAGTCGATCCGCCGTTGCGGCTGGGCCGACACACCGAAAAGCCGCGCAGGCCAGACGAAATGCTCCGAGCCATACATGGCTGGGCGAAGGAGGTCGGTCATCGCCGCATCGACGATGACGAAGTTCTTTTCCCCGCCCGTCTTGACGTACTGAACCCGCGTCAGGAGAAGCCCCGCGTTGGCGGCGATCTGGCGGCCTGGCTCGAGAATCAGCTCCAGCCCGCGCCCCGCCAGAAGCGGGACGATCTTCGCGGCGTAATCACTGGCCAGTGGCGATGAGCCTTCGACGTAGTCCGCCGCGAAACCGCCGCCAATGTCCAACGTACGGACTGCAAAGCCATCGCCCGCAAGGCGGTCGATCAGGTCAAGCGTTTTGGTGATGGCTTTGACGTACGGCTCGGCTGAGAAAATCGGCGAGCCGATGTGCAGGTGAATCGCATCGAGTCGCGCATGCTCATCCCGCCCGTAGGTCGCAAAGAACGCCGCAGCCCGCTCGATATCGACGCCGAACTTGGTTTCCTTCTTGCCGGTTGCGGTGTACGTGTGCGTCTTGGGGTCGTAGACGTCCGGGTTCAAGCGCAGGGCGCAGCGGACGGTCTTGCCCGCCTGGCCTGCCAGGCGGGAAATATTCTCGAACTCACCCTCGCTCTCGACATTGAACAGCCCGATGTCGGCATCGATCGCCTCGCGGATTTCCTTGTCGGTCTTGCCGACGCCGGCGTAGACGATTTTTGAGCAGTCAGCCCCGATGGCGCGGGCTCGGGCAAGCTCCCCGCCACTGACGACGTCGAACCCGCTCCCGGCCTGGGCAAGAAGCTTGAGAATATTGAGATTCGCCAGTGACTTTATCGAGAAACAAATCGTCGGCGAAAGCTCCGCGAACGCCTCCGCCATTGCGCGATAGTGGTGCAAAAGCGTGGCTGAGGAGTAAATGTAAACCGGCGTGCCGACTTCTGCGGCGATATCGGCGACGCTTACGCCTTCGCAGAACAATTTGTCATTATGGTAGCTGAAGAAGTCCATGATCGTCCTCGGTTGGTATCCAGTAACGTCTCCTGAGCCCTGTAGGTTATCCACGCCAGAACGGAATTACAAGATTCCGCCAGCGAAGGCAGCGACGACCTCGGCGGTGCGCTGAGTGAGCAATTCGCGGGCATGAGCCATCGCCTTGGCCTGGGAAACGTCCCCGGCGGCAAGAGGACGGATGTCAGCGAACAGCCCGCCGTGGTCCACGCCTGCGTCAACCTGGCCTGGAATGCAAACAACCGGCACTGTCGCAGCCGAGGCGAGACGAGCAACTCCCACGGCTGTCTTGCCGGAGAGGCTCTGGTGGTCGAACCTGCCCTCGCCAGTAATGCAGAGGTCCGCATGCTCAAGTCGCCGGGCAAGCCCCACCGCCTGGGCGACAATCTCCACGCCGGGCAGCAGCCTTGCTCCCGCGAAGGCGACCAGGCCCGCACCAAGCCCCCCTGCCGCTCCAGCACCGGGCATGTGCTCGACGTCCAGGCCGAGGTCGCGACGTATCACGCCGGCAAGATGGACAAGCCCCGCTTCCAGGACATCGACCATTTCGGGCGTGGCGCCTTTTTGCGGCCCGTATACGACTGCGGCGCCTTCAGGGCCTGTCAGCGGATTCGTCACGTCGCACGCGACAAGCAACCGCACGGCCTGGATTCGCGGATGACGCCCGGACACATCGACATGATGAACCAACGGCAAGCCCGCGCCCGTTATCCCGCAAACACAAGGTTGGCCGGCGGCATCGGTGAATCGCGCGCCCAACGCCTGGGCGCAGCCACAACCGCCGTCGACGGTGGCTGAGCCGCCGATGCCGACTATCACCTCCGCCGCCCCGGCGTCGATCGCCGCGACAATCAACTCGCCCACGCCATAGGTGGTAGTGAGAGTTGGATTTCGACGCCCGGGCTCGACGAGTTCCAGTCCCGACGCCGCAGCCATCTCTATCACGGCGGTTCGGCCGGCTCGGGGGCCATCGTCCGACGTCGCCAACGGGCCGAGCAGGCCGAAGCTGGCCCTCACCGGCTCGCCCAGAGGCCCGGACACTTCAACCGTGCGGATCTCGCCGCCCGTGGCGGCAAGCGTGGCCGAAACCGTGCCCTCGCCTCCATCGGCCATCGGACAAAGATCAATCTCCGCATCGCCGACGACAGCGCGAACCCCGGCAGCCATCGTCTCGGCCACCTCGACGGCAGAGAGACATTCTTTGAACGAATCCGGCGCTATGAGCACCTTCATGGGCGGGCCTTCCTATTGTCAAACGCTATTTCAGTCGCCCTTCAGACAAGCCGACATCAGTCAAAAGGGCTGGCGTCGGCAGGCTTCGGGGTGCAGCGGAACCCTAAAAGGCCCGCCTGATTGCCAGCCCTTTCCTTTTTTACCACCGCAGTCAGCGCAAAAAAAGGGCGAGCCCAGGAGGAGGGAGACCTGAGCATCGCCCGTTTTACCACACTCCCGATGCAGGTGGAGGGAGACCTGCATCATAAGGGGTGCAGCGGAACTAACTACTATATCGTCTGAACAGGCGATTTCTCGTTAATTTTCCCATTTCTCCGATTCTCGAGCTGATTCATCAGCACCGCCCCAGCCACGCAGGCCATGCATGCCACGGTGATCCAGTCCGGGGATTCCCCCGACAACAACAACCAACTGATGACCACCCCGAAGACCGGAACAAGGAATTTCCACATATTCAACTCGCTGACCTTGACCCGCTTGAGCCAATAAAACCAGATCGAAAACGCCGTGGCGGAGACAAACGCCAGCCAGCCCAGCGCGACGAAGAATTGCATCGGAGGCACATGGTCTGGCAGACCCTCGAAGGAACCCGCCATCACCAGCAGCACCATTCCACCGAAACCCATCTGAAGACTTGCAAGCAGCATGGGATTCATCGCCCGGCGGCTTCGGGCAACGAGTATGTTCGATACGGCAGAGCTTATCACCCCCACCATAAGCAGCACCATACCAATCACTTGTCGCATTCCCGCGGGCGACCATGGCTTGGATGCACAGGCCAGCACCACCACGCCAACCATACCCATGCCAATCGAGCAGGATTTGCCCCTGGTCATCCGATCGTTTTTCATAAACCAGTGCGCCATCAATGCCGCAGCAAGCGGACCCGAACCCACGACGATCGCCGCTTGAGCCCCGCCAACAAGTTTCATGCCCACGAAGTAGGTGCTGTACAGAATGACAGTTTGGAGAAAACTAACCCACAATATGAGCCGCTTCTGGCGGCGAAGGGCAAAAGCGATCGCCTTGAACCTGCCACAAAACGGTATCAACATCAGCCCAGCCAGCAGGAACCGCATGCCGGCAAATGTCAGCGGCGGCATGTACTCCAAGCCCATTTTGACCACAGCAAAGGCCGACGACCAGAGCAGGCAGCCGAGAATTGCCCATGGAATTACTCGCAACGACGCCTTTGGGATTGCACTGATCGAATTCGACATGGCCTGATTATCCGCGCTATTGGCGGACAATACAACGCTACAGGCTGACGGCACCCCGTTTAATCGCTTCGAATCCCCCACTTAACAACCCATTGAGTTGCTTGGGCTGACGTTACTGGATTCTCCATAAAGCGGGCCGTGCCACCTCGCCGATGAAATCTTCCGTGTTCTCGACCAGGGCATTCGGGCGAGTTGGGACCATGGAACACCAACGGGGCCTTCTGTTAGAATAAGACCGTTGCCCCGGGTCCTGGCCTGGCTGTGATGAGAATAAGGAGAATTCGACCATGCCGCGAAGATGTGCAATCGTTCTGACGCTGTGGATTGTGTCCGGCCTGATGACTGGCTGCGGCGAAGGCGAGCCCCCCCTGCCACCAAGGCCTGCCACCAAGGCCAAGACGGCGACAACCATCTGCCTTCTGGCCGGACAAAAAGGTGCTCCCTATTTCACCCACGCCGCCGAGGGCGCCCTGGAAGCAATGGAGAATACCGGCGGCATCGAACTCAAGTACGATGGGCCAAAGGACATATCGCCGGCCAAGGCTGCGACGATTATCGAAAAATGGACCCAGGAAGGCGCCGACCTGATCGCCGTTTCACCTGACGGCTCCAAGGCCGTTGCTGATGCAATGCGAAGCGCCCGCGAGAATGGGGTTCGCGTGATCGCATGGGGCGCCACGTCCCAGGCCGACACAAGCGACTTCTGCGTAACCCCCGCCGGCACGCAGAGAATCGCCTCGGCAATAGTTGAAACGCTGATCAAGGACCTCGGCGCCGCCCCCAACGGTGAAGTGGCCGTCATCACGACTACGATGGAAGATTCAAACCGCCTGGCCTTGATCGAGGCGACCAAAGCCAGACTCCAACAGGCCGGGCTCAACGTTGTTGACGTCAAGCCGTGCAATGACAACAGCGGCCTGGCTGGACAAGCCGCCAAAACACTCATTGATTCCCACCCGAAGCTGCGCGCAATCATCGCCCTGAGCCCCGCCGCCCTGACCGGGGCGGGCCAGACCATACGGCGAATCGGCAAGACCAGCAAAATATGTCTGACCGGCCTGGCCGGACCCGGCGAGGTGCGAACTTACATAATGGATGGAACTGTCAAATCCGCGGTCTTCTGGAACCCCAAGGACCTTGGCTACCTGACGATGAAGCTCGCCATTGCCTTGGTCAAGGGCAAGTTCAACAGCGGCGACAAAAGTCTCCAGGCCGGCAGGCTGGGCACACGAACCGTCACCGACGACGCCCTGCTTTTGGGCGACATCCTGATATTCAACAAGGACAACGTCAACAAATTCGACTTCTGAGCGTCCGGAAGAACTGCCAGGCCACTTGCCAATCCGAGTGGCATGTGCGACTGAATAAAAAAAGCCCCGCGCCCATATCGGGCGTGGGGCTTCTATTTCCCTCGTCAGCTCGGGTGAGCCATCCACGCGACTTTCATCTCAGCCATCGGCAGGTCCCTTCCTACAGGAACCTCCTGGTTGGCCTGCCCTGGGCTTTGGCAAGCAGATAGGCGTCGAGATCCTTACGGGAGATCAGGCTTCGGCCCTGGGGGTCCACCGACAGGGGCAGGCTCTCGCGGAGGTCGCGAAGCACCTGCCAGGTCGATACGTTCAGCGCCTGGGCGGCCTGGGGCACGGTCAGGTTCTCCCCCGCGGTGGCGCCGGGGGAGTTGGGCGAGGCATCCGCCAGTTGGCGGCGAAGATCGTCGTTGTCGGTCTTCAGCGCCACCGCCACCGCCGACGCCGATGGCACGGGAGCCCCTCGCAGCAAGGCGTTTTCCGCCTCGAGGTCGGCTACGTAGCGGCGGAGGCGTTGGATGTTCTCGGACTGTTCGTTCTCGGTCATGTGTTTGGCCTCGTTGGTTGGGTCAGAGATAGCTCTGGCCTGAGTCGTCGGATCGGTTTCGCCCGAGCAGTTCATCTCGCTGTTGGCGGGTCATGCTTCGTGCGACTTGCTCTCGACGGGGCTGCGGCAAGGCGCTGAAGTCCGCCAGTGTGCGAGGCATGTCGTCGGCGGTTCCGGCCTGGACTATCGCCGGCGCGGGCAAAGACTCAGCGCCTGCCGGCCCGGGCGCCGCCCGCAGCAGTTCGAGCTCGTGGCGAAGTATGACGTTCTCGCTCCGCAGGTCCGCGTCATCGCCGCCGGGGGTTTGCCTCGAACGCAGCGAGGCGTTGTCCTGCTCGAGTTGTCGGGCCCGACCCAGCAGGTCGGCCAGTTCATCGGTCATCGTGTTTCTCCGGTTGGTGGTGATGCTAGTGGTGGTGTCTGAATCCGGCCAGGGCCGCAGCTACGGCTTGGTCGCCGGGGTTTCCAGCAGCTTGCGGCGACCCTTTACGGATGTGTAGATCGCTATGCAGGATACTGCCACTGCCGCCAACGCCTCGGCCAGGGCCGTGCTCAGTTCAGCCGAATGGGCCGCCTCGAGCCCCAGCTTGCACGCCAGAAACCACGCAATGCCACGGGCCGTCGCAGCCGCAATCCAGTGAATGATCTGTCGATTGTCCATAATCCATGCCTTTCCTATGAGTTTCCAGGTTGTCGCGCAGCTAAAGACCCACCAGCGCCAGCGAACCGGCCAGCAGAACCTTCAGCACTGCCAAGGTCGCTTCCTTCTGAAGCGCCACTCGCCGGGCGTTGGCCTGGTTGGCCTGGTCCCAGTTGGCGGCGGCGGTCTTCCACGCCTCCAGCAGGCCGGCGTTGTCGGATTGCTCGAGCAGACGCCGCCACGCCTCGTCGTCGCGGCCCAGGATGAGAAGCTCCAGCCAGTCGCAGAATTCCTCTGCCGTCATCGCCGCCAGCGCCGGCCCGTATCGGGTGACGACCGGCCGCAATTGCTCCGGGGTTTGTGTGATCAGTTCGTCGATGTTCACTTTGCCTGGCCCTCCCTGGCCGCGCGGAACTTGTTCCACACGTCCGACTGCGCCGCCAGCGCCGCGGCCATCTCGTTCGGATCGAGATGCCCAGCCAGGGCCCTCCGGGCAGTCTCTTCGCTGAGCGCGGCTGTGTCATCGAGCAGTTGGCTGTAGTCGGCGTTCATCCACACCCCGCCGCAGCCGGTCAGACAGACCGCGCATAGCAGGACCAGCAAGATCGTTCGCTTCATGTCGTTTTCTCCTTGATGTGCCTTGGTTGGTTATGACTTCAGAAAGTAGCCCGCCAGCAGCAGCGACAGGCCGATAAGCAATTGCCAGATTCGTTTGCCCCACTGGAGAATCCCCAGCCTCCCATCGCGGACATCGGCCTGGAGGAGTTGGATCTGCGTCTCGTGCCGACTGGTTCGCTTGAACAGTTGCTCGACGTGTCCGTTGGTCCGCAGGGCCTGCTGGTGGATGGCGTCGAGCTTGGCGGACATGCCGCCGAGCTTCTCCGTGATACCGTTAAACGCCTCCATGCAGCGAACGGGAGGAGCATCCTTTTGGTCGTGACAGTCAGTCATGGTCCAGCCTCGTAAATGGGTTAGCGGTTCGCCGCAATGAGGTTTATGCTCGCGGCTGCCAGATGCCATCGCCCCAGACGCTGTCGCCTTCGGGGATGTCCAGGGACTCGTGAAAATCGCCGTTGCCGAACTCGATCGTCCCCGGCGGCGCGCCATGCGGCGTTACCCAGACCCCGCCGGCGATCACGCACAGAACGCCACTGATGGCGGTGGTGTGGTTGACGAGCCGAAGATCGAGGGTTCCCCCTGCCGTCACGCGGGCCTGGATGAACACGCCGTCGATGGCCTCGGCGCCACTGCCGATGAGCGCGCCGCCGGCGCTCCTGGCACAGTAGGCCAGGTCTATCCATTCACCGCCAGCAGAGCCGGACCACGTCGCGATTGTGTTGCCCCAATACGAGCCGAGAACCTTGCCGCTGAGATTGGTGTCGGTGTTGCCAGGATGATCGCCGAAACTGCCGTTGTCCGAGCAAAGTCGCACATCCAGTGCGATCTGGACCAGCGAGTTCAGGCAACCGCCTACGCTGTAGAACACTCCGGTAGTCTCGTCGTAACCGGCATAGTGGGCGCAGAAAGCGGCGACTTTCAGCCTGCCGTCTGTGTCGCCGCCGACATCGATGAAGCGGCAGATATCGCCGCCAATGCTTCGTGCCTCCCAGAAACGCACCGTCTGATCGGCCTGGCCGTGAGCGTTCAGCGAATAATCGAACGCCTCGACCTCGATGAGCCCCGGCGTGCCCCCGGCCGGAGCCCACTCCTTCGCCTCCGGGTCCCACCATAGCTGGGTAATCGTGTATGCCCCATCGCCATCGTTGGCGTCGATCCGCGCGATGCCCCGTGCCAACATATCCGTCTGGCCGATCGGCTCGTCGCGAAGACCCGTGGGGTGTGGCGGCGCGGAGACCGCCGGCGGCGCCCACGCGGGACCACTCGGCAGGAAAGCTTCTTTGTCTATCATGGCAAAACCCTCAGCATTGGCGTGTCCAGCAGCAGTTCGGTTTTGCAGAGCCCGGGCCGAAGGTTCCAGTTCACCCCCGCAACAACCGGGGCGCGAGCGCCTTCGCTGCCGGAAACGGTCAGATCGATATGCCGACCTCGAGTACCGGGAATCACGTCGCCCGGCGAGTATGCCCGCGTGACGTGACGAAGCACAACCGAGCCGTGGCCTGTCTCATCTTCGCCGGCTGCGCGAATCTCTTCGGCATGGGCCTCGGCGTCGGCGGTGTCGTCGCGAGTGTCGTGGCGGTCGGCGGAAAGTGCGAACGGATCGCCCCCGTCCAAAACATCCTGCCGGCGGAAGCGATCGCCCGCCCGGACCACTTTGCTCGCGACAACAGGCCAGGAACTGCCCGAGCGGCGCGGCGCCCGGCCGATCACGGCCTGGTCGCATTCGATCGACCCGACCAGTTTCATCGCCAGCGCCACACTGCCGCCGCTCAGGGCGTTGTTCAGCAGCGTGAGATAACCGTATCGACCGTACTTCTCGAATAGCGTCTGCTGGCCGCTGACGAGGTTGCGGGCCTGCTCGCACGCATATGGATACCAGCGCCACAACGGATTCACCGGCAGCGTGAAGCCCGCGCGATCCGTCCATATCACGGCAGGGATTTGAATCCACGAATTATCATCGCCCGAGATACCCAGCAGCACCTGCGGGGGAAGATTGCGGACCTTCGCGGTGTCATCCCGCAGAAGTGTCGGGCCGACCGGACGCGGGCGTCGCATGTACAGGTTGTCGTCAGCGATGCCGAACTTCGACAAGTCGCCCATCTGCCCGGTAACGCCCAGCAGCGCGCCGTCCTCGTTCCAGGCGAAACTGCGAAACGCATGCCGACTGTCGATGGCGCTGGCTGCGCCATAGGTGTATCGCTCGTCGAAGGCCCCCACCGTTATACTACCGGACGTGGTCCACTGAAGCGGATCGATAACACCATCGGTCGCCCAGTCGGAAAGGTCGTGCTCATCGGTATCCCACGCGGGGCCAAGGTCGCCATCGGCGCCGCTGAAGGTCAGCGAAACCTGCTTGCGATGGAGGCTGCCCAGAACCGTCACGTCGTTGAATACATTGCGATTGTCGCGAACGAACTCTATCCGCTGCACCTCGGCTCGCTGGGCTTCGGGGTCTGTCGCGCGGATGGTCGGGCCGGTGATGGGTGCCATGAAAGGCCGGCGAACGCGCGACCCGCTGACGCTGCCGCGAAGTTCGAATACCCGCAGCGCGTACCGCCCGCGAGAATCCGCCCACGGCTCGATGCAGTAACCGTAACTGATGGGCTCGACCACGGCTGCGATTGCCTCGGTCAGGCTGAGGCCCTCGACGGATACTTCTCCCATAACGCAGTCACTCAGGCCAGACGGCAACAGATCCAGCGAGGCCGGCGAAATAACCGCGTAGTCGTCGACCATCTCGACTATGGAACGAATCGCCGACAAGGGGTCCCACATCTCCGCCTGATACGTCAGATCCCCGGCATGGACGAGCCGCCCTGGGGCGTCGAAAACTCGCGACCCCGCCGACGAGGCCAGGGCTTCACTGTCCAGTCGCCATTGCGCACCAATGCCGCCCGAGGAAGCGGGAACCGCGTTGGGCATTCCGCCGGTGTTGAACACTGCCGGGATGTGGCTGCGAAACGTATTGGCCCGTCGCAGGTCGCCCGAGTCAAATGAGCCGTCCACCACCGCGTCGGCCACCCCTGGCTTCGCGTGCCACTGACCAGACACGACCTTTCCTCGCAGAAGCACCTCCGGCCCGTATGCCACCACCTCGCAGCTTTCGCCCTCGTCGGAGGCATCCACGAGCACGCGTCCCAGGCCGACATAGCCCCTGAACCACTCGCGCTCGATACTGGCAGCGGAACCGCTGGTAACCTCCGTAAGGCGAACGCGAGCCCCGCCGGCAAGCAAGCTCCCGTCGGCACGGTCGGTGAAGGACTTGCCGGGTCCAGCGCCAAGCACGCGGCGCAGCGTCAATGTGCTGGGCCTGCCGCCGGTGGGCCAGGTCATGCGGACGGGCATCCAGTGCTCGGCGATGGTTTCATCGAGCCACTCGGCCCTGCCGGGCACGTCCGCCTCCGGCGGCGCGACGGCAGGCGCCACGTACAGGCGAAAACTCGGCGGTCGGTACTCGCACCTGGCAGGCGCGGAAGCCCAAACGATTGCAGTCATCGAGGAATCCCCTAAAAGATTTCAGGTAAGTTGCTGGAATGCTGCTACGGATATTCAACATATGGCAGGCCGTTGAATACTTGACCCCATGTTCGTGAGTCGACGGCACACCAGGCTCCAGGAGCCCTTGCGGACCGTCAGAACGTGCAGGCCACCGCCACGCTCGGCGTATCGGGAACCGAAGCGTCCGCCACGAACGGTCCCACCGGAGCCTGCATGCGGGACTCGATGCCGCCGGCTCGCGCCGTTACGGCGAACCAGTACGACACGCCGTCGGCCAGGTCGAAGGCATGCTCGACCGCGCCATCGCCGGCGAAGGCCATCACGGCAGACGGATTTCCGGCGGCGATATCCGCGCTCGTCGAGCAGTAGACGCAATACTCCTGCGGCGCGGCCAGGCCAGGTGGCGTTCGGTATGACCAGCGAACAGTGATGCGCCCACCGGATTCGACCGAGGCCGTGATGCACTCGACCCCGACAGGACGATTGCCGACCCACTCTCGGTTGGCATCGATCTCGACTTCGCAGGCATTGGACAGATCGGGCGTCTCCAGCCAGGCTACGCCAACCACCGGACGAACCACATACGTGTATCGCGTCAGTGGCTCGTGGGCCAGGCCGGCCAGGCTGATTGCCTCCGCATTGCACTGGGCGTAGGCGACCGGCGAGGCGAAGTCCACGCGAGAAATCCCGCCTGAGCCTCGATAGATTCGATGGCCGTGAGACATTCCAGGCCAGTGGCAACCCGGAAGGGATCGCGGAGCCCAGGCACAAAATGGAAACGATGCCCCGCCCATCATGATACCCTCGCGTCGCTACGACCTACGGATACCGGCGAGACGGTGTAAGCCGCGCGTTCCGTGGTGCCGTCGTCAACGTCCTTGAAGGACGTGGCCCCGGTAGATTCAATAAACGTCATATTCCCGGCGAGCACGGCCAGGGCGGAACGCATCATGCGGCCAATCCAATCCTCGGCGGGAACGAGCGATGTGCCATCCCAATGAAACAGGATACTCTTGAGATGCGCATCCGTCTGGGCGGGCGAGGCCCCTGCATGAATATAAAAGTCCAGCCAGTAGAAGCCAGATTCGATGGCCGGAAAGTCGCCTTGCAGGGCAACATTGCCGCTTGCGGCGGCGTCGACTTCAGACAGGGCGATTTCGTAGGTTGCCCAGTTGCCGACAGCGAATGTCTCGGACGTTGCACCCGCAAGAAACTCGCCGGACATATCGCGAACGATCGCGTAAACCGTCTCGGCGGCATCATCGTGGATGATCTGGATTTCGTTAGCCATTGTTAACTCGGCCTCCTCGGACGGGTCGAACGTAGTATGTCCCGGTCTTGCTCGCAGCGATCAGCGTATTGCCCGACCCGTTGTCGGCCCTGGCTGCGTACGCGTATGTGGTGAGCTTCTCCCACGTTGTCCCGGACCAGTAGTCACCTCTCACTCCGACCATGGCCGGCGGGATGCGATACCAGCCGTTTTCAACTAAAATGCCGGCAAGCTCGATCATGTTCGGCAGTCGCCAATCGGTGAATCCGGCATACGCCAGCGATCCGCCGTACTCGGTGCCGAGGCAGTTGGCGACGGCGTCGGCCCAGGTCATCGTCGCGGGTGTACCCGGCGTACCGAGCGCCCCGCCGATCTGCGAAGGGTCTTTGACCCATTGCAGGCCGGTCGCCCGGTCGCTGATCGTGCCGTTGCCGTGGTCGACGAACCGCGTAGCTCGCGGGTTGCCCGCCTGAAACCAGCCATCGTCGCCGACTGCGTAGTTGGCCGTGGGCGAAGTGGCTGTCTGCCCGGTGCGAGGCAGTAGTAGTTTTGGCGTCTCGATTTTCATCGCCTCTCCTAGTTCCCCGTGATCGTCGACGATCGGCTGTAGATACGCCCATCGAGTTCCGCCATGACGTAGCAGGTGCCGTCGGCGGCCGCGTCGATGTTCATCTCAACTAAGCCGGTTGCGCCGGAAATGACCTCGTAGTCGGCATTGGCAGTTATCTCGCGGAGTTCCACGCCGGTTGCGACCGAGAAGTCCGTGTCAGCCACGGGCGCGCCGAAGTCGCTTGTGCTCAGCCAACACCGCAGGCGGAACCGCCCAGCCAAATTATTTCCGGCAGCATCTTTGACCTGAATCGCCATCGTGCCCGTGCCATCGGTGTTGTTGGTTCCCGTCAGCGCGATCGTCGGCATCAGGTCCTGCACGGCGTCCTGGAGCCCCGCAATGGCGTGAACGTGCAGGGCGTCGGCGTTGGAGGTCGCCCCGGCTACCAGCGTGTTGGCATTGGCGGCCGTCATCGCAGAAAGCAACGCGAACACCGCCGAGGCGCGAAGGTCGGTAATGTCGTCAAACCCATAGCCGCCGTCGGCGGTGACAATCGTCGCCAATGGGATATGTGGCGTCGCCGACGCATCCGGCAGACCGGTCGTGTTGCACACCAGTCGCAGCGCATCCGAGTCGATGTCGAGGTAGATGTAGTTCGTCGTGTCGTCGGTCAATTCGTTGGCTGCCGACCCTGCGTAGGCTTGCGCGGTCTCGCCATCGCCGACGGTTCCGGCCCGGACGCCGAAAGTCAGCGTCCCGTCTCGGTAAACGCGAAGGGCATTGGATATTGCCTTGGCGATGGTCAGCATGCGGTGACGTTGTCGCTGGCCCTCGGTGAAGTAGCCTGCATCACCGGGCGAGTGGTACTTGAAGTCAGTGTCGCTGTCGGTCGTGCCGTGAAGGGCGTTGGCCTCGGCGTCGGTGAGTTGGATTTCGCTCATGGGTCAAATGTCCTTGGAAGGTGTCATGGAAAGCACAAGTGTGTCGGTTGTCGGGTCGTAGGATGTCACGGCCAGGTCGCCTGCCGGCGCGGCGAAGCTGGCGACGCCCGCGACGGACTCGAAAGCGGGCGAGATGTTTCCGTGGGCATCGACGATCTCCACGCGGATCGGGTAGAGGCCACGGTCGAGCGGGTCGCTGACGTAGGTCAGGTAATCGATGCCGAACCCCCAGGTCCAGCCCCAGGTAACACCCCAACCCGGCGCGGCCGAACCGCTGAGTCCCCATCCGCCATCGCCCCAGGAGAATCCCCAGCCCGTGACGCCCTGCCCAGCCGGGAAGACCGGCGCCTCGTGCATGAGTATGTCAGCCTGGGCTGCCCCAACTGAACCGCGGAAGATTCGCCACTTGTCCGTAGGCGCCCTGCCGTCAAGCAGGTCTCGCCGAAGCGTAATGGTCAGCCTGTTGCCACAAGCTGCCGCCTCCCCGAAGGCGTCCTGGAAGTAGTCGGTCCGCTCGTCGCCGACCTCGACGGCCAGCAGCAGTATGGGATCGTCCGGGCCGGCCTGCGGCAGGAAGAACCGCACCTGGCCGTCGCTGGGGCGCTGCCAGCATGCAAGCTCGCCGGCAAGGTAGCACTGCACAACCTTGCCCGTATGCGCGGTTGTTGCGGTAATGGTGAGCCCAAGGCCCATCGCCTCGATGCGGACAATCGTGATGTCAGTAGTCCAGTAGGTCATTGGATTGGGAAGAGAAAAAGGTAACAGGTAGCAGGTGTGCCCACAGTGACGCTGGGCGGGAAGGTT
>Ga0272444_10001778_pt1 | contig 20394 bp, 13 predicted proteins | sample SSMForm13_FD_201033 | JGI IMG/M metagenome (GOLD analysis project Ga0272444, IMG submission 201033) | Marine sediment archaeal communities from Little Sippewissett salt marsh, Falmouth, MA, United States - SSM-Form-13 | ecosystem: Environmental > Aquatic > Marine > Wetlands > Sediment ... | reverse complement strand
AACCGGGAGCGGAGCGAACTCGAAGCGAAGCTCGAGCGGCTTCACCTACCCGTGCCGTGGTAGGGAGAGGAGGGGTAGATTCTGCCCCAGCAGTACTGCTCAAGCCTTCAAAGATAACCCCCTCTAGCTCCCCCTTCGTAAGGGGGAGAGAGACTTGCTCGCAAGGCTTGTGCGGTTTATGCGCAAAGCGTAGCGCAAAACCCTCTCCTCCCCTTTATAAGGGGAGGCGGGGAGGGGTATGTTTTTCTCCAGCGGTACTGCTTAGGCCCTTAAAAGCAACCCCCTCTTACTCCCCCTTCGTAAGGGGGAGAGAAATTCTCGCGCAAGCCGGGTGGGAAATGCCATATTCAATCTTGTCAATCCTGTAAATCCTGTCAAATATAATTGAGATGTAACGTTGGCAGAAAGGAAGAAGATCCATGAAACGCGTTTTGGTTTGTCTTGCGCCGGGATTTGAAGAGATCGAGGCGCTGACCGTGGTCGATGTTCTCCGGCGGGGAGGCGTGGAGGTGATCGTCGGGGGAACGATCGAGGGACCGATTGAAGGCCGCAGCGGCATTTCGGTCTTGGCCGACATGTCGCTTGACGAGATCGACGCGGAGCGGCTCGACATGATCGTTCTTCCAGGTGGAATGCCCGGCGCGACGAACTTGAAGGAAGACCTGCGGGTGCAGGACATCGTTCAATCGCTGCACAAGCGGGGGAAGTACATCGCCGCGATCTGCGCCGCGCCAACGGTGCTCTCAGCCCTTGGACTGCTCGAGGGAAAGCGGGTGACCAGCTTCCCCTCGGTGAAGGATCAACTGAGCGAGACCGATTACCGTGAGGAGCGCGTCGTGGTGGACGGCAACCTGATCACCAGCCGCTCGCCCGGCACCGCGATGGAATTCGCTATGAAACTGCTCGAACTGCTCTGCGGCCGCGAGGTAATGGAAAAGGTCAACCAGGGCGTGATGGCGAAGCTGTCGCCTTCGGATTGATCTGGATTTTCGAATGCGTGTCTAAAAAAAACTGACAGGATTGACAGGATGAACAAGATTTGGAGAAAAATTGTCTGATTCTGGATTTGCAGGATAAAAGACGGAAAAGGGAATCTTGAAAATCCTACCCCCTCCAGCTCCCCCTTGATAAGGGGGAGAGAGGTTTATCGCCGCTTTTCGTGTTTCATTTGGGTAAGCATTTCGAGAGTGCTGTTAGCGTTTTTTCTTAAAGGAAACTTTTTGGCCGGCGCCTTCGACCAACAGGCGATAGGTTTTCTCGATGCGGTCCCAATTGTGTTCCCGGTCGAGCGACCAGTAGCGGCCGATGACGTCCGCAAACTGTCCGAGGCCAAGCTGCTTGCACTTCTGATGCACGTCCTCGACGTACCGCGCGCCGGCCTCGGGACGCTCGCCCCGGCGACCGAGAAAACCGTGGATGTAGAGCTTCTTGATCCCGCGCGCTTTCGCCATTTCCATGAGAGCGTAAAGATGATCGAGGCTGCCGTGGGAGCTGTAGAATGAAATGATGCCGAGGAGATGCAGCGCCTTGCCGTTGTTCTTCGCTTCGTCCATGGACCAGGCGAAGGCTTCGTTGGACGCGAACGAACCGTCCTTGATGGCGCGATCGATCCGCACACGATCGAGGTAAAAGACGCGCCCGGAGCCGATGTGCAGGTGCCCGGCTTCCGAGTTGCCGACCGTGCCTTCGGGCAGTCCGACCGCTTCGCCGGAGGCCTTGATCGGGGTCATCGGATACTTGGCGAAGATCCGGTCGATGTTCGGCGTGTCGGCCTTGGCAATGAGGTTGCCTTCTTTTTCCTCGCGGTAACCCCAACCGTCCACGATGAGCAGCAGCACGCGCCGTGACTGGGGGTTGCCGGGCTGAACCTTGCTTTGAATCAATTTCTTGCCGGTCATTTCCTTCGGTTTTTTCAGACCGAGCAGCGCGAGGATCGTCGGCGCAACGTCGGTCAGCGCGCCGGCTGAGCGGAGTTTGACTTTCCCGTCGCAATATTTCGCGAAGTCGAGCACGACGAACGGCACGAGACTGTCCGTATGCCCCGTGTCGATCTTGCCGTCCGGGTAGTACCACTTTTCGACTGTTCCGTGGTCGGCAGTAATGAGCATCGTCATTCCCGCTTTGCGGGCCGATTCGACAACGCGGGCCACCGCGCCGTCCACCGCCTTGAGTCCCTGGAGAATCGCCGGTTCGTTCTCGATGTGGCCGAGAACGTCCGTGTTGGCGAAGTTCGCGGCGATGAAGTGCCGCCGGCCTTCTTCGATCTCTTCGATAATGGCGTCGGCAACCTTCTCGATTTCCATCTCGGGCCGTTCGTCAAAGTTCTTCACGTCTTTCGGTGTGGGAATAAAGCTGCGGGCTTCGCCGGGGAACGCCTCCTGCCGTTTGCCGTTGAGGTAGTAACTGAGGTGAACGGCCTTTTCACTCTCGACGACCTTCACCTGTTCCAGTCCCGCTTTGCTGATGACTTCGCCCAGCGTGTTACGCAGGACGGCGGGCGGAGGAAACGCGACGCGCACTTTCAACGAGGGATCGTATTCGATCAGGGTCGTGAACGACAACTGCATCGGATGACGCACGAGAAATTCGTCGAAGTCGGGGTCGGTCAGACTCTGGGTCAGCTCGATTTCCCGCTCGCCCCGCAGATCGTAGAAGATCACCGAGTCGCCGTCTTTGAACCTTCCCACGGCTATTCCGTCGTCGTCCACGAGGACGACCGGCTCCATCTGCTCGTCGTCCACGCCCGTGGCGTACGCTTCGCGAATGGCCAAGGCAAGGGGGCATTCCAACTTCATGAATCAGTTCTCCTATTCGACAGTCGAGCGGTCGTTGGGTTTAGAGCATCTCTCGAAAGTCTTGTCGGTTTTCCTCTCCTCCCCTTTATAAGGGGAGGCGGGGTGGGGTAATTCTTTCACCAGTAGTATTGTTTTTCGCCTTAAAAAGAAACCCCCTCCAGCCCCCCCCGCCTTGGCGCGTCTGCGACCTTATCAAGGGGGAGAGAGGTCTATCGCCGATCTTTATTTTTCATTTGGACAAATATTTCGAGAACCACTCTACACCTGCACTCCGAAGAAATCCTTGACGGCGAATCCGAACACGATGGAGAGAATAAAGAACGCGACCAGCCAGTGGACGTTCCAACCGAAAACCGACAGCGGCAGCGTCGGATAATCGATCTCGATCGACTCGACCGGGGCGGAGCGTTCAAGCGGGGCCTCGCCTGGCCAGAGCAGGACGTCCAAGACGCCAGCGCCCGGCCGCCGGGCGGAGGTCTTGCCCCAGCGCGAGCCGACGAGGATCTGTTTTTCCACCGTGTCCTCACCGAAACGAATCGCGAGGGGATACTCGCCCGGCTTTTGCGCCCGCAATCTCCAGGCAACCTCTCTCTCCGAGGGGATGCGAACGGCGGGGGACTCTTTCTCGATGCCGCCGGGCAGGTCCAGCGCGATCGGGCGATCCAGCGCCGAAGCGTCGCGGACTTTGACTTTCAACAGCACCGAGTCGCCCGGCTCGAACGGCTGCACCGAAAAACGCAGGTTCAACTGAATGATGATCAGAATGACCGGGATCATCAAGATCACCATGGGGATCAGCGAGTACTTCATGTACGTCAGGATGTGGCGAAGAATCCGGCCTTGCAGGCGAAGAATCACGCCGACATCGTCCTGGAACAGAAGCACGCCGTAGATGTTGCCGTAGATCTTGTCCTTGGCGCGTTTGATGCCGTCCTGGTTGGAGACCTTGCCGAAGATCCAAACCATCAGCACGCCGGTCAGAAGCGAAATCCAGACCATCGCCCAGAGGGGGTCGAAACTCTTCAGCGGCCAGCAAAGCGCGTCGAAGAGTGCGTTCAGCAGGCCATTTAGTAATGCCACAATCGTCGTCACCGTTGCCTCAAGTTTGCTTGTTTTCCTCTCCTCCTCTTTATAAGGGGAGGCGGGGAGGGGTAAATTTTACTCCAGCGGGATTGCTCACGCTCTTAAAAGCAACCCCCTCTTTGTCTCCCCCTTCGTAAGGGGGAGAAAGAGGTGATTCAGTAGGGTGGGTCCCAACCCACCTGTTGATTCTTTGTTTTCGGGTCCAGTTCCACTCCCGTCTTAAAAACAACTCCCTCTATTTCATAAATCAGGGTGCCCTTTAAGATTTTACCCCCTCTAGCTCCCCCTTATAAAGGGGGAGGAAAATTTTTCGCATGCCGGTCTAGGAAATATATCCCAGGCCCTGAAGGCGCTTCTTGATTTCCTCTTCGCTGTCGGCGTCTTCCAGCTGGGCGATTTCCTTTTCCAGCGCGTGGGTGACAAACTCTTCCACCGAGGAGTACCCGGCCAGCTCGGAGAACTTCTTAATCTTTTCAAAGAGATCCTTGTCGATTTTCACTTTGGGGCCAAACATCGAAATGTCCTTTCCGCGCTTTGGGGACGGGGCTATTTCAGGTAGCCTTCCGCCCCCAGTTTTTCCAGTGTTTCTTTTTGTTCTGCCGTCAGCTGTTTGGGAATTCTCGGTCCGAGGCAGTCCTTGCCGATCATTTCCTTGAGCGGCGGCACGCCGAATTCATCCATGACCGCAACGGTCAGATCGTGCAACGCCGGGGAATCGAGCGTGATTTTTTGATTCGTCAGCAGTACGCCCGGCACGATGCGGTAATCCACTTGATGATCGCCGCTCCAGGCGGCATCGTTTTTAATGAACAGTTCCTTGGGAATGCCTCCCAGCGTGCTTTCCCACGCGATCCGGTAGCCCCGGTTGTAGCCGACGATAATGTCCGGTCCTGCGTCTTTATAGTCGCCGTGGAAATCGCGCCGGGGGCGGGTGACCAGCGTCACGACCTGCTCGCCGTTGCGCGGGTCGCGGATGGCGTAGAGGTCGGCCTCGAGCTGATCCAGGATGCGGTCGTAATCGGCCTCGGCCACGACGCCGTTTTTCTCTCGGCCGCGCAGGTTGAGGTAAAGGCCGATCAGGCCGCTGCCGTAAGCCTTGGTGCGCCGCCAGTCCACGTTGGTGAACAGCTCCAGGTCGCCATATTCCCCTTGCCGGGAGGGATTGCGCAGCTTCAGGTAGCCTTTTTCGACCAGCCAGGTGTTGAGGTTGAAACCCCAATAGAAGCGGCTGAAGCCGTGGTCCGACATGACGATGAGCGTCGTGTTCTCGTCCACGTGGTTGTCCATGACTTCGCCGAGAACGTCATCCATTTGCTTGTAGATGTACGCGTACGCTTCCTGGAGATGCGCTTCGGGATCGTAAGCCGGATGATCGGAATCGAAAAACTTCCAAAGCATGTGGCCGTTCAGGTCGACGCTGGAAAAATAGAAAAACAGCAGCCCCTCTTCGTAGGATTCCAGCAAATGATCCAACATGCGCTTGCGCTCTTCAAGCACGTATTGCGCCTGGGTCCAATATTCTTTCGGGGAGAAGAGGCCGCCCGAGAACGCCTTGTTTTCCTGTGGAAAGGTTTGGGTGTAGAAATACCCGACGTCTTCAAACAATTCGTGCGCCCAATCCTCGGGCGTGGAGATTTGCAGTGCGGGGTCCTCGGGATTGATCTGGAGCGGTGAGACATAAAGTCTGAAATCAGGCCGCACTTGTTGCAGGTAAAACCGGGCGATGGCGCTAATGCTGACCAGATGCGGCACCACCTCGAAGTCGACGCGAATCCAGTCGCTCCATTCGCCTTCTTTGAGAATAAACTCATCGTCCTGCACGACAATTTTCGCCGCCGCCTCGTCCGGGTCGAGAAAGACGCTAAAGTCAATGGTGCAGGCGGGATTGGTATATTTGATCTTGCCGGTTTTTTTGTCTTTCCGGATTTTTCCCGTCGCCGATTTTCTCGGTTCGCGGCGGAAGGTATTCTTCGGACCGATGAGCTGGGCGTCGACGCGGTTGTCGTCGACTTCCACGCTGTAGACCTCGCCTCCGCTGATTTTGTCCGCGTTGGCGGGGGGATTGTCCGTGTAGTAGGAAAACGAGCCGGCGGTGCCCTGGATGTCCGGCGCGCCCATGCCGGAGATGGTGTAGGCCTTGCTTTCCGCCGGGGGGAAGTTGACCGGCATCCGGTAAAGGATGCTTGGGACGTTGTACTTGTCGAGCACCTGCCAGAAGGCGGTTCCCTTGCGGTTACTGCGGACGCCGCCGCTGGAAAGCGGCAGCACCCAGGAACCGAAGTTGACGTATTTCTCCGGACTATACGTTTCGGCCATCGCTTCGAAAGGAATGTATGTGGCGGGATCGCGACTGACGAAATCGTAGATGCCGTGCCCGCCGGGATCCATGCCGGTGATGAAGGTGGCCCAAGCCACCGGGCTCAGTGGCGGCATGCTGGTTTGCAGCGGTTTGAAGTCCCCCTGCTCGGCCAGCTTCTTGAAATTCGGCAGAACGCCCTGGTCGATGAACTCTTTTAGTACATCGGGATCCATGCCGTCGATGCCGAGGATAATCACGCGCTTGGCCTTGTTGGCTTTGCCCGGCAAGGGACCGGCGAAGAGAACGCCGAGTAGTAGCAGGACAGTGGATACTGCAAAAACAGTTTTTTTAATCACGATTTTGACTCCGTCTGCTCTTCCTCAGTTCTCGGCGGTTGGGCGGCCTTTCCGGTTCCATTCGCGGGAAGGAAGGTTTTTCCATCGCAATACTTCGGAACGGGAACGCCGAACAGGTCGAGCACCGTCGGGCCGATGTCCATAATGCTCGGCGAGTCGGTAGCGATCTTCCGGGTGCAGAAGAACATGCCGGGCACGTCGGGCGGATTGAAGTTGTGATCGCCGCTCCAGTCGCGCACGTTGTCTTCGAAGATGTCTTCGCTGATTCCGCCCGTGACGTTCAGCACCGAAGCGCGGTAGCCGACGCGAAAGCCGACCAGCAGGTCGGGCGCTTCGCGCACGTACGGCCCGCTGTAAACGTCGTACTTGTCATAGACCTCGCGAATGCAATCGGTTCCATCCTGATCGTCGCGAAGCGGCTTGAGCTTGGCTTGAATTTCCTGCTTGATGCGTTTTTCTTCCTCGCCGGGTTGAACGATCCCCTTGGCCTCGCGGCCGGCGAGGTTGAGATAGATGCCGCCGAAGCCGAGCGCGTACGCCTTGGTTTTCGACCAGTCCACGTCCCGGTAATAATCGGCCCCGGTCGGCTTGTCGCCCTTCACGGCGAGGAATCCATTTTGATACAGCCAGGAGTTCAGGTTGACACAGCGCTTGAAGGCTTTGAATCCATGGTCCGACATGACCATAAGGATCGTGTCTTTGTCGAGTTTTTTGCGAATGCGGCCGATCAGGTCGTCCATTTTGACGTAAAGATCGCGAATCGCGTTTTTATGTTTTTCCTTCTCGCGTCCCCGGTTGCCGGGATGATTCTCATCGAGATACCGGAAGAACATGTGCTGCAACCGGTCGGTGATGTCAAAAACGCAGACGACGGTTCCTCGCCGGGTTTTCTCCAGCGCGTCGAACAGCATCCGCTCGCGCTCTTGGTGAATATCATACACCTGCTGCAGGAAGGCGTCTTCGTCGAGAATGCGCGATTTCAAGGCGTTGGTATCTTCCGCCAGGCCAAGTGTGGAGTAAGGCCCCTGGGTCTTGGCGAGATAGACCGCATACGAGAACGGGTGCGAGATCGGTAGCGCGGGCTTGTCGGGATCGATGTTGATCGGCGTCATGTACAGCTTGAAGTGCGGCTTGGTCTCCAGCAGATAGAAGCGAACCAGCCCGCGCACTTTCATGCCGAGACCCGGACGAAACTGAATCTGAATATAGGGCGTGTACTCCCGCCGCTTCAGCGGATAGCGCGTCTTGTCGATCAGGAGTTCGGCGTCGCCGCCGTTGTTGCCAACGTGTACCTCGAACGGCGTCTGCATTTCCCCGCCGTCCTTCAGCAGCGAGTTCTCCGGTCCCGAAAGGTGGGTTTTCGCCACACGGCCATCATACTCGACCGGAATTTTAATCCCGCCGGAGATGTCTTTGCCGTCCTCCGGGTCGCTGCTGTAGTAGAAGAACGTTCCCTGGCTTCCTTTCAGGTCCGGCACGCACATGGCCGAGAGGAGAACCCCTTTGAATTTCTCCGGTGGGAACGTGATCGGCACCCGCAGGATCGTGCTGAATACACCGTGATCGCCGAGAATCTTCCAAAAGGGCTGGCTTTTGCGTCCGATTTGAATGCTGGGTTTTCCCAGCGGGATTTTGTATTTGCCGAGGGAGAGGGTTTTGGTCGTCGCCCCGACTTGCGCCGAGGAAAGCTGGGGCAAGTGCGCTTTGAAATTGGGAACGAGAAAGTCGAAAATCTTGTGACGTCCCGGATTGCACCCGGTCTGAAAAGCGGACCAAGCGACCGGGGACTCGGCCAGCAGGGTGGTTTGAAGACGCGCGTACGAGCCCTCGGCGCGCAGCCGCGAGAATTCCGGGAGAATCCCTTCGTCCATGAATTTCTCGGTCAGTTCGGGGTCCTGGCCGTCGAGGCCGATGACGACCACCCGCTTGACGCGGCTTTTCTGGAGCGCTTTCCAGCCCCGGATCGTGCGAAACACCCAGCGGATCGGCCAGGTCAGCAAGATCAGGATCGCCAGGAGCATCGTCACCAGAAGCAGGCCGAACGAAGAAACAAAGGCGAAGCCCGCGCCCGGACCAATGTACGCCTCGGCGGGCGGCGCGGGGAGAACCAGCAAAGCAGAAAGACAGGCAAACGTGAGAAAAAAGAATTTTATCGATTTCGTCATTTTATAATAAGTAGGATGGGTTTTAGCCCACCTGTTTTATTTGTTTTTGGAAGCCGGGGCCGCTAGGTCAGAACCGCCTCAAAGTGCGCGGCCAGATCCACGATGTTCAATTCATCCTTGAATCTCTCTCCAGACCAGAAGAATGCGTCGTCCCAAGTGTGCATCCCGGCCAAGTCGGTATCGGACAGAACCTCGGACTTATCCATCGCACCCTTAGCATCATAACCGTAGTGCGTCAAGACGATCAGGTCCGGTCCCTGCTCGACCAAGGGTCCCGAATAGACGTCCCTGGCGAGACGCACTTCCTTGACGACCGGCTCGCCCTGGCAGTCGATTTGGAGCAGTTTTTGGGACATTTCTTCCGCCAGGGCCTCGGCTGCGGCGTCCTCGACCGTTCCCTCCGGGAAGCGCCCCTTGCGGTTGAAGTAGATCCGGCTTGGGTCGACGGCAAACGCTTTGCTCTCCGGTGTCAGGGTTTCCAGCGAGGGCGAGCCCTCTCCGGCAACGTCTTGGTAGCCTTCCTGCCGGAGCCACGTGTTGAGGTTGAATTCCTTCTTGATCCCCGTGAATCCATGGTCGGACAGCAGGTACAGCGAAGCCAGCGCCTGTTCCCGGCTGCCAACCTTTTTCTCGTAGTGCTCGATGATCTCCGCGATAAAAGCGTCAACCTTGGAGTAATACGCCCGAACCGCCGAGTGATATTCGTGGCTGGTGTCCTCGATGGCGTTCCAAAGATAGTGCTGGAGGCGGTCCGTGCCGGTGACGACCATCTGGAAATAGTCCCAGTCTTCGGCGTTCCAGAGCAGGTCCAGCGCCTTGCGACGGCCTTCGAGCGAGGAATCCAGGGAGTCGATCAGGTAGCGGGTGTCCTGGCGGGCCCGATGCGTGTCGATATCGAGTTCGTACCCGGCGCGCTTCAGATCGCCCAAATGCCGGAGCGGGTAGACCGATTTCAGCAGGTCAATGGCCACGAAACCGGACACCACAATGCCCGGAAACCGCCGGGCGGGATAGGTGGCCGGCTGGTTGATGACCACGCTTCGCTTGCCCTTTTTCTCCAGGCGGTCCCACATTGTGGGCACTTTGACGTCCTGCCACTGCGGGAAGCGAATCTGCCGGGTGCCCGGCTTCAGATCGAGGAAGCCGAAGATGCCATGCTCGCCCGGCCCGGTTCCCGTCATGAAGCTGGTCCAACTGACCGAGGAGATCTCCGGCAGCGTGACCTTCATCTGCTGCAGGCTGCCCTGCCCGCACAGCTGTGCCATCGCCGGCATCGTGCCGTCCTGCATCAGGACTTTCAGCAGGGAGTGCGGCACGCCGTCCAGGCCGATGACGCAGATCCGCTTTTTTGATTTTTTGAACAATCCCAACATCGATCGATCCTCTAGGTTAGAACGATTCTATTTGTCTCGCCGGTACAGGATATATTGTCTCTCGAGTATTTCTCCAGAGTTTTGTCAGTTTCCCTTGCCTCTGTTGATGAATCGGAGTGCCCTTTAAAACCCTACCCCCTCGAGCTCCCCCTTGGAAAGGGGGAGAGAGATTTCCCCGTAAGGCTTGTGCGACTTTTGCGAAAAGCATAACGCCGCCCCCTCTCCTCTCCTTTATAATAAGGGGAGGCGGGGAGGGGTAATGTTTCCACTCCCTTTTCAGTATTTGGACAATCCTATCGAGAACTACTCTATATCCTGTCATACCGCCGAGCTGAAAACAGCACGACAAGGAGCCGACCCGCTCCTTGTCGCGATGCTGTTTTCCTGGTTTGCCCCGTCTCCGGAACCGATGGCGCTCAAATATAGCCCAGCGCCTTGAGGCGAGCTTTGATCTCTTCCTCTTCTTCCGGGGTGTACTCGGTTTCCTCTCCCGAAGGAGGAATGTAGCCCATCAGTTCCAGGGTGCGCAGGATCTTCGCGGCGCTTTCCTCGACCGACTCTTTCGAGGAATCGATCACGACCTCGGGTTTCTCCGGAGCCTCGTAGGGATCGTCGATCCCGGTGAATCCCTTGATCTCGCCCGCCCGCGCTTTTTTGTACAGGCCTTTGACGTCTCGGTCTTCGAGCACGTCGAGGGGGCATTCGCAATAAATCTCGACGAAGCGACCGATCAGCTTCCGATTTTCATTGCGAATCGCCTTATAGGGCGAGATCGCCGCTGCAATCGCCACGACGTCGTTACGGGTTAAGAGATTGCACACGAAACCAATGCGCCGGATGTTGATATCGCGATCCTCTTGAGAGAATCCCAGCCCCTTGCTCAGATTCGTGCGGATGATATCGCCATCCAGCACTTCGACTTTCAGTCCGCGTTCCAGCAAAGCGCCCTCGACTTCCCGCGCCAGAGTGCTTTTGCCCGAGCCTGACAATCCGGTGAACCATAGTGTAAAACCCTTGCTCACTTTTCCATCTCCTTCGAAGTTTACTCTCCCGGGACGGATGCCCCGTCCAGGGTTTTCTCGCTCGGGACAGGCGTGGACCCTACCCGATTGTTCACTTTTTCGCAACGCCCCCGGCTCGCGGACGCGCTCAAATGAGCGACGTTCCAATCATTTGCGGGGTTGGTTCGAGACCGAACACTTTCATAATCGTCGGGGCCACGTCATAGATCGAGTACACGTCGGCCTCTCTCGGCTTGGCGCCCGCGGGAGGAGCCCAGATGAAGATGCCCTCCTGGGCGTGATTGGCGTCGTCGGGACCGGTGTCGTTTTCATAGAGATAGACCGAGCCGACGCCGACGGAGCCCGCCGAGCGCCAGTTCAGATCGCCGAAGTAAACCACCAGGTCCGGGGGAACTCCCTTGGTCTCCCGGTAGATTTCTTCCGGCTTGAAGGCTTTTGTCCCGATGGGTTGGCCCTCTTCGTCGACAATCGCTTCGAGCCGGGCTTTGACCTCGTTTCGGAACGATTCATACTCGCCGGCGGGAATTTGCCCCTCGGGCTCGCGCCCCTCGACGTTGAAGAAGATGCGCGAATAGTATCCGCCTTCGCCCCAAACCTTGGTCTTCGACCAGTCAATCATCTCGTTTTTAAGGCGTTGCTGTTTTTCCGGCTGGGCTTTCAGCGTCAGCCAGCCCTGTTGCTGGAGCCACTCGTTGACGCAGATGGCGCCGGTCATGCTCTTCGCGCCGTGGTCCGAGACAATCATGACGGACGTCTCGGGCGGCAGTTGTTCCAGCACGCGGCCGATCTCCCGATCCAAGGCGACGTAGTGGTCGCGAATGGCGTTTTCGTAAGGATTGCCCGGTTCATACAAGCGGTGGTCCTTGGCGAAGTAACGCCAGAAGCCGTGATGGATGCGATCGGGACCCATTTCCACCATCATGGCGAAGTCGTAATCGTCCTTTTGAAGCAAATGCCGGAACGCTTTGAACCGGCGTTCGGTCATAATGGCAATCTGTTCGAGTAGCTGGTCTTTGTTGTCCGTGCGAAAGTCTTTGACATCGATAATATAGTCGCCATCGGCGGCCCGATCGAGTTCGGCGGCGATTTCCTCGGGGTAGGTATAAGGCACGGTCTTGTCCGGCGTCAGGAAACTGGCGACGAGTGTGCCGTTAAGCGGTTTGGGCGGATAGGTTTGGGGCACGCCCATGACAAGGGACTTCAGCCGGTTGCGCGAAAGGAGGTTCCAAACCGTTTTGGCCTTGACGTAGCGGGCGTTGGCGAAATAGAGCCCGTCGTAGCTGTAGTCTTTGCGGTTGCGGAACCCGTAGAATCCGAGCATACCGGGGTCGTGCGAGGTCATCATCGCCGTCCACGCGGGCACCGTGATCGGAGGAATGGTCGAGGTCAGGTTCTTGTACACGCCTCGATCCATCAGGCCTTTTATGTTGGGTAAATGATCTCGAAACGCATCAAACACCAATTGAGGCGTGGCGCAATCGAGACCGATGATCACTAGTTTGGGCATATCGATTCCTTTCGTTGTCCCGCCTCGGCGATCAGCTCGATCGCATGTGATCGATCAGCACCTGGGCGACTTCGGGCCGGGTGAATTCCGGCGGGGGCACTTCGCCCTTGCGAAGCATTTCCCGCACCTTGGTGCCGCTGAGGAAAACGCGTTCTTCCGGCGTGGCCGGGCTGGTCTTCGACGAGGCCATCTGGCCGCTGCGTTTGCAGAAGAAGGAGTGTTCGAACTTCAGTGGCGTGATGCCGATTTCATCCGGTTCGAACTCCTCGAAAATGATCTGTGCGTCATAGGTGCCATAATAGTTACCCACCCCGGCGTGGTCTCGTCCGACGATGAAGTGAGTGCAGCCGTAGTTCTTGCGGACCAGGGCGTGGAAGATCGCTTCGCGCGGTCCGGCGTAGCGCATCGCCGCGGGAAAGACCGAAATCGCCACGCGATCCTTGGGGTAGTACCGCTCGAGCAGCACTTCATAGCACTTCATTCGGACGGCCGCGGGAATATCGTCGCTCTTGGTCTCTCCCATCAGGGGGTGAATCAAGAGGCCATCGACGATCTCGAGCGCGCATTTCTGAAGGTATTCGTGGGCGCGGTGAATCGGGTTTCGGGTTTGGAACGCCACCACGGTGTTCCAGCCCTTGGCCTTAAAGAGCACGCGGGTTTCCTTCGGGTCGAGCCGGTAGCGGTTGAACTTTTCGTGCTTCGGCCGCTGGAGGACGCTGATTTTGCCGCCGAGGTAGACGTCGCCGATGCTCTTGAGGTACTGTACGCCCGGATGGGCGTCATCGGTCGTTTGAAGGGTGCGGTCGGCCTCGTACGCTTTGTCGACCGAATATTTATCTTCGAGATGCAGGACGCCATAGACTTCTCCCTGCTCGCCGACCAGGGCCACGTTGGTGCCTTCTTTGTACTCGTCTCCCTTGCCTTCTTTCACGGCCAGGCAGACCGGCAGGCTCCACGGCAGTCCCAGCGGCAGGCGCATCATGTCGAGCACGCTGCGATAGGTCTCCTCGGTCATAAAGCCCTCGAGGGGACTCATGGCGCCGGTGGCGAGCATTTCCAGGTCCGCCGTTTCACGCGCATTCAGCACAAGGCGGGGCATCTGGCCCAGTTCGGCCTCGATCGCCTTTCGTTCCTCGCCCACGACGAAACGGTTGATCAAACGTCCTCCATGCGGTGCAATCATTGTTCTATTCTCCCTGACAAACTGGATTTTTTAAGAACTCTATGGTTTCTCCAAGCTTCGGGCGAAATTCCGCGGAGCCGGGAGATTCTTCCCTATCTTCTCTTCACAAATAGCCGAGGCTTTTCAGCCTTTTTCGAACCGCGGCAATCTCACCCTCAGACAAGTCCCCTTGCGATGGGCCGACTGGCCGGTCGCCGACCAAGTCGCGCAAAACGTAGACGATGAATTCGGTCGGGGAGCTAAATCCTGATCCTTCAGTGACTTTCCTGACTTGATCGTACAGGGTTCGAGGGATTTTTATGGTTACCTTATCAATCGCCACCGGTTCGAGATCTCCTGCAAGAGCGAAGATGACACTCCGATTAGAGTGTTATAGGGTACCTGATTGTAGCCTGGAGTCAAGGGAAAAGGTTTGTACTCCCGGGTGGCCCACTCCTTGGGGTGCGAAACGACCTCTACAATTTCTTAACCGCAGAGAGCGCGGAGGACGCTGAGGCTAAAATTGTACAAACAGGTCATTTCTACAATCCGTACTTTGTTCGCCAACTGTCCTTTTCTCTGCGGTTCTCAGCGTCCTCGGCGGTTATTCTTGTCTTGTTTCTTTCCCCAAGCGCCCCCGCCGAGTGGGAAATAGCGTCAGGCCTCAGGGCTTGCAGGCTTTGCACGGGCGGCGGCCGGAGGCGATCGCTTTAGCGCGGGAGGAGAATTCAACGAGATTATGCGGAGCGATCTTCTTCGCCCACACGCAATCCGGGCGGTGAAAGACCTTGGATCGCTGTGAGGCAACGTATTTCTGAGGCAGGGACAGTTCGGAAGCGCCGATATCCGCTGGTTTCTGCAGAGGAGTTGTTTCCAGCGCCCACAGGCCGAGTTTTTCCGCTTGAGCCAGTTTTTGTTTCTTAAGGAAAAAGCTCTTGAGTTGAAATTCGGGTCCAGACTCTTTCACTCGGGCGAGACCTTGGCGCACGAGCTCGGCGTTGACGAAGGTTTTGTCCACGAACACGTAAGCCTGAAGCCGCCCGTCCGGACCGGGATCGGGCGATTCGAATTCCAACATTAGCGATTTGTCCATCACCAGCTCGCGATTAAAATTGCGCGCGCGCCGGGCGAGTTGTTGGAGTTTTTCATCCGGGTCGTCGACATCCGAGACCTCCAAGCCGAGGTAAGCGACCTTCATTTTACCGCCGCGTCGGCCTTCCACCTCGATGCGGTCGGCTGCGTAGACCTGGGTACAGCGGGCCTTGAGGCGCTCGGGGAAAAAGGAGTCGGGTTGCTCTTCGCAGGTTGGATCGGTTGTGAGTCCGGCCGGGGCGGTCTGGGGTTGTGCCGCACTGGAAAGGTAAAAACATAAGAATATAAAAAACAAGGAATTAGATAACATTTTCACCAGGGTGGGCGTACACCGATTGCCGCCGGATAGTTGTCTCATCAGTCCTCATCTCCTTTTGAGTTAACTCCCTTAATTCTATTCGCTCCATCGGCTTTTGTAAATACCGATTTCCATTTGAGAAAGGCGGTAGCCAGCGCCGGCGGGATGGGGTGGCTTCGAATTGAAAGAGTTGAATGCGGGCTGGTAAGGAGATATGATGATAAACTGGATGTTTCTTTGTCTGCGAAAGAGAGTTGAATGCAGGACAAGGAACCTCCTTAGTTGCCTGAATTTTCTTATTTTAGCGTCTCAAGTCATAGAAGGATAGCCTATTCGAAAGACTCGTTCTGGGATTGGAGATGATTTAGTGAGATTACTTCAAATCGCCTGTTTGGGCCTTTTTTCATTGATGCTTCTATTGTCGACAGGAATCTCGATTGCGGGGCCGGAGTTGGAATCGGACGCTCCAACATCGGTGTCTCGGTCGGGTCTCGCCCAGGAAGCGAGCCCTCCTGACAACGGGGAAATCCCCCGCGGTTCGGCACACGAAGCGCAGCTAAAGGAGCAGGCGGAGCAGCCGGTGGTGGTGACCGAGGATGCGCTCGAAGCCCAGGCGCTGGAGGCTCAGGGTAAATTGTTTCCCCTGGAGTCCAAGCGAGGCAAGGGCCTCCTGGCAACGGAGCCGGACGTTGGCGAGGATTTCATTGTCTTCGGTTACCTTCAGAGCGAAGACCAAATCTACCACACGCGTTGGCAAGGTTTAACGCACGTCGGTTGTCGGTTTGTCTATTTCGATTCAAACGGGAACCTGACCGGTACTTCGGCTTTTACCGGTCGGTCGAGTTATCTCAAAGCCGGGGGTGCGGCGGCCGCCGCCGGCGTCAAGGTTATCCTGGTCGTAACCAGCTTTGACGACGATCCCGGCGGAGATATCGAAGCCGTAATGACAAGTTCCTCCAAGCGGGCCGTTCTGATCCAGGATATTGTCAACTTGCTTGAAGCAGATTCGTACTCGCACGGTGTGAGCATGGATCTGGAGTTTTCCTGGGGCTCGACGGTTCGCGACGGGATCACGGCGTTCATGAGCGAGCTGCGCACGGCGCTGGACAATTCCGATCCGAGCTATGAGCTGAGCATTTATACGAACGCGATTTTCAGCTCCTCGCAATGGGATTTCGACGCCAGTACGGGCATCACGCCGCATATCGATTACATGACCTACAGCATGTACGACTGGGCCTCGGGCAACACGCCGCACGCCATCAGTGATTTCAACAATTGTCTCGGTTCGACACGCATGCAGGCCTATTTGAATGACGGGCTTCCACCGGAGAAGTTCGTCCCCACGATTTCCGCTTACTCGCGCCGGTGGACTGGAACGACCAGCTATGACGTGGCCGGTTCCAGCCCCAGTTCGCAGGGCTTTACGGACGCTCTCTATGACACGACGCTGAATCCCAATTACAGCGGGCCTTACACGAACCACTACGTCACGGGTGATGAAGGGGCCTGGTATACCTGGAATACCGGGAGCACCGACTATACGGTGACCTGGGACTCACCGGAATCGATGGAGTACAAGATTCGCCACGCCTTGAGCATGCAAGACCCGACCGGTGTCTGGAATGGCCGGCGTCTGGGCGGCGTGGGATTCTGGTCGCTTCGGTGGATGGCGGAAACGTCTTCCTATGATCCGAGAACCTCGAGTTCAGTCAGCCGCACGCGGACTTATCCCCACATTTACCAGCTCTGCCAGGAGATCCTGGCGGCCCCGGGCGTGACGAAGTTTCTGATTGAAGGCTATGAGGGTCTTGATTATCGATGGCGCGATCCGAACGAGTCGCCGGACACCACCGGCGACACGGACAGCGATTCGTCGCGCAGTATCGTCACGGCGCCCGGCGGCTCGGGCGCGCCGAGCAGTACGGTAAACGCGATGCAAGTCGTGTTTGATTTTGAGGGTTCCGGGACCAACCGGGCGTTTTTCGGCCATGAGGTTCTGGCGAGCAATCTGGCGACTTCGGTTCCCGACATTCACGCCGTCGCCGCGCATTTCGATTCCACGACGAAGGTCTCCGCTTCACTCTACACCGCCAGTGCCTATTCGGGTTATCAGGTGCGGATGATGGTGATGGACGCGGATGGGGATCTGGAGCTGTCCGATCCCTATTCGCTGAATTCCACCGGCTGGCGGACGATGGAGTGGGACTTGACCGATTCTGGTGAAATCAACGCCTATACGACCAGCGAGCCCGCTTTTAACAACGGTGACGGCACGCTCGACACCGCCGGCGACGGTGCGCGCGATATCGGTTTTATTGGATTCCTGATCGAGGGCAGCGGCGCGGTCAGCGGCACGGTTGTTTTCGACGAAATCGCCTACGAGCACCAGAATCCGGACGATAAGGACTATGTCATTAATGAATTTCGATACAACGATGTCGATAGCGAATTTGTGGAGATTCAGGGTCCGGCGGGAACGCTGCCATCAGGGTTTCAATTACGCTTCTACGACAGCAGCGACGGCTCGGTGGCCAAGAGCGTCAACCTGGGCGGGCAAACGGTCCCGAATGACGGCGGCGGCTATGGTTTCTTTGTCGTCGGCGATTCGGGCGTCAGCAACGTGGATTATTCGACCGGCTTCAGTGCGGCAGTGGATGATATTGCGAACATCGATCCGAGTGCGATCCAGCTCTACAGTACGAGCACGGGCTGCGTGTACGATTCGGTGGTGTATGAAGCCTTCGGCGGTCTCGACGATCTCATTCGGCAGGAAACCCACGGCGTAACGGGCAATGGGTATCCCTGGCTGGGCCAGATCGCCGGCGGGACCGATTCTTCCAGCGAACCTTATACCAAGGGGCGCTATCCGGACGGGGCCAACACCTGGATCAACTCGAGGGACTTCTCCTTCATGGCCGCGTCGCCCGGCGCGGCCAATGGCAATGCGCTGGACAGTGACGGGTGGAGCTTTTCATTCAGCACGGCTCCATCCAAGGCATTTCAGACCTTTCAGTCATTCAGTGTGGGTTCTTCCGGGGTGGGCAGTTCGCCGGGAGGGGGGAACGTTCACCGCTGTGTGGACACCAGCGGCGGCGGCGTGATTTCGGTTCTTGGCGACGCGGCCCTGGGCTCTGAGGGCAAGGGGTATCGCGTGGAAGGACAGCTGTATCTTCCCACTTCGGCGGAACCGGCGCAAGCAATCGCCGTCGGACTGTGCGGTTCTCAGGGCAGCACGTTTTTTACCACCGATTCCGACGGGTACGGCTATGAGAACGGCTATTGGCTGATTTATGAAAACGCGAGCGGGATAGGCTTGGCCGACGGCCGAACGGACCATCCCGGCGTTTTCGAATTCGTCCACGCGACGCACGACAATCGGGATGGGTTGCCGGTCGAGTTGCTCGGCTCGAAGTCCCGGTCCACGACGGGCGCCTCGGAAGGCGCCTGGACGACGTTTCTGCTGGAGATCGATCCGCTGGACGTCGATCCCGATCAGCAGCTGATCGCCCAGATCAACGGCACGGATGTTTATCGCGGCAGCATTCCCGACGGCGGTCCCACCTTGGGCGCGTTTCAAGTCGGATTTCGCGAGAATCACACTGGTACGCCGGTCCCAAGTGAGGGAACCTGGATCGACACCGTCGCCATTGTGAATTTCGACTGGACTCCCACCCCGACCGCGACGCCGACGAATACACCAACCCTGACACCCACCCCGACCGCGACGGCGACGCCGACACCGCCTTCGCTGGTGTGGGTGGATTTTGATTACAGCGGGACGGAGAAAGGCACCGAATTGGAGCCTTACAATACACTGGTCGAAGGCGTCAATGCCGTCCAGGTGGGTGGCACGGTAAAGATCAAAACAGGCGATTCGACCGAAACGCTTCAGATTGACAAGGAGGTTCGGCTTGAATCCGATGGCGGCCAGGCGCGCATCGGCATACAACCCTAGGCGGGCAATCGCCGCATTCCGCTGGGATTTCGTTCCACTTGACGGCGCACCTGGAGCGTCCTAAAGTTGTCAATTCGCATGGAATTTCGTATTCCTTATGCTTTCCCGTGGAGGGATTTTTTGCGGATCCAATTCCCTAAGGTTTCGGGGTGGAATCATCGACTTCGGTGGGCCGGAGTGCTGGCGGAATTGCGGTCCCGCCCAACGAGCCGGAGGAATGTCAATAAGGGAGATGTTGCCATGAACCTGATGCGTCTCTGCGCGTTTGTCGCCGGAATCGCGATTTCTCTTGCCGCTTACTCTCAGGATTTACCTTATACTACGGGTTTTGAGCCGGCGGAAGGTTATATCTTGGGAGTCTATGGCCCGGGGCCGATCGACGCGACCGCGAATTGGAACGTCGAAGATGGAACGGCGGCGATTCGGCATACGGTAGTTTACGAAGACCTGCAAGCGCTGGAAATCGGCCCCTTGAGCGCCGTGGACGCGCCCCGCTCGGGAGGAGCCGCGCAGACAATATGGGTCCAGGGCGCCTATCGCGGTATGCCCCAGGATGAAGATCCAGACATCTCCGGACTGGGGCCGCGCAGTGCGCTGTTGTACTTCAACACGACTCAGGGAGTCATGGTCTATGACGGTTTGGCGGATCCCGCGGATTGGGTGGAGGTTGGCGCCTCGGTTAACAGCGAAAGCTGGTATTTGATCACCATTCGGTTGGATTTCGCCTCCCGCACCTGGGATCTTTATCTTGGCGATAGCTTAATCGCCGAGGGCATTGGATTCATGGATCCCACGCTGTCGACGTACAACGGGTTCCGCTATCGAGCCAGCCAGAATGGTTCGGATTATTTCGACAGCTTTTACGTGGGGCTGGAAACTCCGGCGAACATTCCCGTCCCGACGCTGGTCTGGGTGGATTTTGATTACAGCGGGGCAGAGAAAGGCACCGAATCGTATCCCTACAATACGTTGGCCGAAGGCGTCGATGGGGTCCAGGCTGGCGGCACGGTGAGGATCAAAGCCGGCGATACAGCGGAAACCCTTCAGGTTACCAAAGAAGTCCGGCTTGAATCGGAAGGCGGTCAGGCGCGCATCGGCATACAACCTTAGGTTGCGCATCGACCCATTCCGCTGGTATTTCGTTCTGCTTGACGACATGCCTGGTGCGTCCTAAAGTCATCAATTCCCGTGGAATTTCGTGTTCTTACTCTTGATCAATGGAGGGGATTTGTTGCAGATCCAATCACCTTGGATTTCATGGCGTAGCCATCCACTTTGGCGAAT
>Ga0272444_10001774_pt1 | contig 20434 bp, 21 predicted proteins | sample SSMForm13_FD_201033 | JGI IMG/M metagenome (GOLD analysis project Ga0272444, IMG submission 201033) | Marine sediment archaeal communities from Little Sippewissett salt marsh, Falmouth, MA, United States - SSM-Form-13 | ecosystem: Environmental > Aquatic > Marine > Wetlands > Sediment ... | reverse complement strand
GTGGAGAAAGAGCAAAACGCCTTCGTCAAAAAGATTCGCTCCGAGCGCGACAACGACAAGGTCAAACGCACTCTCGAGGATTTACAGGCGGCCGCTAAAGGTGACGGCAACACACTCAAGGCGATGCTCGAATGTGTCCGGGTGTATGCCACCGAGGGCGAGATATGCGACGCCCTCAAGCCGATGTTCGGGGAGTACATCGAACCGCCGATAATTTAAACTGGTATTCATTCAATAGTATAGAAACAGGTAAGTGACAACACACTATGTCAGAAAAAATAAGAGTTCTTTTGGCGAAACCGGGACTCGACGGTCATGACCGCGGTATCAAAGTGATCGCCGCGGCTTTCCGCGATGCCGGTTTCGAGGTGATCTACACCGGCCTCCGCCAGACGCCCGAGGCCATCGTCAATGCCGCCATCCAGGAAGATGTCGACGTCGTCGGCGTTTCCATTCTCTCCGGCGCGCATATGACCCTTTTCCCGGCTATCCGTGATCTCCTCAGGGAAAAGAAAGCCGATAATATCATTCTCTTCGGCGGCGGGATTATTCCCGATGAGGATATCGCGGAGCTCGAGAAACAGGGCATCGATAAAATATTCACGCCCGGCGCCACGACCGAGGAGGCGGTCGCGTATGTCAAAAAGGCGGTGGCCGGACGCAAAAAAGATGAAACTATAATGTAAGTTGTACTGATCTGAAAAAAAATCGGTACATATAAATATTCTTCTTAAGGAGGAGAAATGCCGTACAATATCGATGAAAGACAGCAGGCTGTCCGTGATCGTGTCAACGAATTCGCTCAGAAAGAGATTGTCCCCGTTTGCGCCGACCTCGATCGCAGGGAAGAATCATTCCCCAAAGACTACTACCGGAAACTGGGAAAGGCCGGTTTGATCGGTTTCGCCATGCCCAAAGAATACGGCGGCGGCGGCTTTTCCAATATCGAATATATTACTTTAATCGAACAACTATGCTACTATGACCCGGCCACCGGCCTTCTGGCGGCCGTGCCGGAGCTGGCTGTTTTTCCGATTATCGCCTTCGGAAACGATGAACAGAAAAAGAAGTATCTTCCCAAATGCGCCACCGGCGAGATGATCCCGGCCTTTGCCCTGACCGAACGCAATGCCGGATCGGACGCCGCCAACCAGCAGACGGTGGCCATAATCGATGGCGACAATTTCGTCATCAACGGCGAGAAAATTTTCATCATGCATGGTGACGCCGCCGATGTGGCCGTGCTTTTCTGCCGGATCGGCGAGAAGGCCGAGGGCCGCCCGAAAGTGTCGGCCATTATCGTCGAAACCGACACGCCCGGCTGGACCGGTTTTACCCTCCAGCACAAGATGGGCATGCGGGCCGCGACCACCGGCCGGATCGAACTCAAGGATGTCAAGGTTCCCGTCTCACAACAACTGGGCGATATCGGCAAGGGCTTCAAGTATGCTATGGCGACCCTCGACGGTGCCCGGATCGGCGTCGCCGCCCAGGGTGTCGGCCTCGCCCAGCGCGCCCTTGACGAGTCGATCAAATACGCCAAGGAACGCATTGCCTTCGGCCAGCCGATCGCCAAACTCCAGGCCATCCAGTGGATGATCGCCGATATGGGGACACAGGTCGAGGCCGCCCGGATGCTCACCTACAAGGCCGCCCTGATGCAGGACAAGGGCGAGAGATTCACCCTCGAAGCCTCACAGGCGAAACTGTTCTCCACCGAGGCGGCTCGCTTCTGTATCGACCGGGCCATGCAGATTCATGCCGGTTACGGCTATATCGGCGAGTTCTCGGTGATCGAAAAATTGTACCGCGATCAGCGTGTCATGGAAATCTACGAGGGTACCTCGGAGGTCCAGCGGCTGGTTATCGCCGGTAATTTAATGCGCTAATCATGAAATTCGGCGCTTTTGAAATTCAACCCTTCGTCGAACGGCGTTTCAAGCTCGACGGAGGGTCGATGTTCGGTGTCGTGCCCAAAAAAATCTGGGGACGCCTCCTGCCCTCCGATGAGAACAACCTTATTCCCATGGAAACCAACCTGTTTGTTCTCCGGGCCGGCGGTAAGAATATCCTCCTCGATGCCGGTTTCGGTGATTGCCTGACACCCACCGAGGAGAAAATCTACGCCGTCTCGGGCGAAACCGGGATCGAAGCCGGACTGGAGAATATCGGTCTGACTCCGAATGATATCCATATCAATTTTCTGACTCATCTGCACACCGACCACGCCGGCGGCGTGGTCGCCTGCAGCGACGGCAAATATGTTCCGCGTTTCAAAAACGCCGTTTATATGGTGCAAAAAAAAGAGTGGGAAGATGCCATGAATCCCGATGAACGGACGGCGGCGGTGTATATCCCCGATAGGCTGAAAACGCTCCAAACGGCCGGACAAATCGAATTGCTCGAGGGTGATCATGAGATCATGCCCGGCGTCCGGGCGGTGCATACCGGTGGCCATACCGCCGGCCACCAGGCGATCGAGGCGACATCGGGAGAAACGACCGTGGTGTACTACGCCGATATCGTCCCTTCGTCGCACCATATCAAAGTCCCCTACGTGGCCGCGGTCGATATCTACCCGAGAGAAACGATGGCCGTCAAGCGCAAGCTCTTGAAACGTCTCATAAATGATGACATGGCTATTGTTTTCGATCATGATATCGAAATTAAAATCGGCCGCGTCTCAGAAAACGATATCGGCAAAATTCTGGTGGATAAGGTCGAGTAGAATTAACCTGAAAAAAAAGATTTACATAGAAGAATTGCAGGATTTATGGATCTCCAGGAAAAACTGAAAATGCTCGATGATATGCGCCGAAAGGCGCGCCTCGGAGGCGGCGAGGCCAAAATCGAGAAACAGCACGAAAAGGGCAAACTGACCGCCCGGGAACGATTGGAGTTACTCCTCGACAAAAACTCCTTCGAGGAATTCGACATGTTCGTCACCCACCGAAGCCACGATTTTGGACTGGCCGAAAAGAAAGTCCTTGGCGACGGTGTCGTCACCGGGTGCGGAACCATCGATGGCCGCAAGGTCTTCGTCTTCTCGCAGGACTTTACCGTCTTCGGCGGCTCTCTATCGGGAGCCCACGCCGAGAAAATCTGCAAGATCATGGATATGGCCATGAAAGTCGGGGCGCCCGTGATCGGGCTCAATGACTCCGGCGGCGCCCGTATCCAGGAGGGCGTCGTCTCCCTCGGCGGCTACGCCGATATCTTCCTGCGCAATACCCTCGCCTCGGGCGTCGTGCCGCAGATTTCGGTCATCCTCGGCCCCTGCGCCGGCGGCGCGGTCTACAGCCCGGCCATCACCGATTTTATTCTCATGGTCAAAAATACTTCGTACATGTACGTTACCGGTCCCAACGTGGTCAAGACCGTCACCCATGAAAAAGTCTCCCACGACGAACTCGGCGGCGCTATGGTGCACGCCTCGAAATCCGGCGTGGCTCATTTCGCCTGCGAAAACGAGGCCGACGGAATCGCCTGCCTGCGCAAGTTACTGAGTTTCATCCCGCAGAACAATCTCGAGGAGGCCCCGATGGTCGAAACCGATGATCCGCCCGACCGTCAGGATGAAACGCTCAACTCGATCGTCCCGGAGAATCCCAACAAAGCCTACGATATCAAGGAGGTCATCGGCCGGGTAGCCGACAATAATGATTTTTTTGAGGTGCACGCCGATTTCGCGCAGAATATCGTGGTCGGCTTCATACGCCTCGGCGGCCGCTCGATCGGCGTCATCGCCAACCAGCCGATGGTCCTGGCCGGCTGTCTCGATATTACTTCGTCGACAAAAGCGGCCCGCTTTATCCGGTTTTGTGACTGCTTCAATATTCCCCTTCTGACATTCGAGGATGTGCCCGGGTTTCTGCCCGGCACCGACCAGGAGCATGGCGGGATTATTAAAAACGGCGCCAAACTCCTGTATGCCTATTGTGAGGCGACCGTGCCCAAGGTGACCGTGATTACGCGCAAGGCGTACGGCGGAGCCTACGATGTCATGAACTCCAAACATATCCGGGGCGATATCAACTACGCCTGGCCGACCGCCGAGATAGCCGTCATGGGTCCCAAGGGCGCCGTGGAAATTATTTTCCGCAGGGAAATCGCCGATGCGTCCGATCCCGAGGCCGAGGTCGAGCACCTGACCGAGGAATACCGTAACAAGTTCGCCAATCCGTTTATCGCCGCCGGGCGGGGGTATCTCGATGATGTTATCGAACCGAAAAACACGCGGGCCAGACTAATCCGGGCTTTTGCCATGCTCGAGACCAAGAAAGACACCAACCCGGCCAAAAAACACGGCAATATTCCGTTGTAGGCAGGCAGGTTCAATATGACCAAAGACATACATAAAATCCTCGTCGCCAACCGCGGTGAAATCGCCGTCCGGATCATTCGCGGTTGCCGCGACGCCGGGGTCGAATCGGTCGCCGTCTACTCCGAATGCGATCGCACCGCCCTGCATGTCCGACTGGCCGACGAGGTGTACCTCTGCGGACCCTCACCCTCGAAAGACAGCTATCTCAACCAGAAAAAAATTATCGAGATCGCGAAACAATCGGGCGCCGAGGCCATTCATCCGGGCTACGGTTTCCTGGCCGAGAACGCCGATTTCGCCCGGCTCTGCGAGGAAAGCGGGATCGTTTTCATCGGCCCCAAATCATCCACGATATCTCTTCTGGGCGATAAGCTTGAGGCGCGGCGAACGGCTCTGGCAGCCGGCCTGCCGGTCGTGCCGGGGACCGATTTCAACGTCGAGCAGGTCGATATAGTGGCCGAGCGCGCCGGTGAGATCGGCTTTCCGGTGCTGGTCAAAGCCGCCGCCGGGGGCGGTGGTAAGGGGATGCGGATCGTTCACTCTGAAAGCGACCTGTCCGAATCGCTCGAATCGGCTATTCGCGAGGCCGGTTCGGCTTTCGGTGATGGACGGGTGTACCTTGAAAAATATCTCGAACGACCGCGCCATATCGAAATACAAATATTGACCGACACCCACGGCAATGCCGTCTATCTCGGGGAACGCGAATGCTCTATCCAGCGGCGGCACCAGAAAGTAATCGAGGAATCACCCTCACCGGTCGTCTCCCCGGAACTGAGAAAAAAGATGGGCGTGGCCGCCGTCAGTATCGCCCGGGAATCAGGCTATCTCGGGGCCGGAACCGTCGAGTTTCTGGTCGATCAGGACTTGAATTTCTATTTCCTCGAGGTGAACACGCGACTCCAGGTGGAACATCCGGTAACCGAAATGGTCACCGGCGTCGACCTGGTCCGCGAGCAAATCCGGATCGCCGAGGGCAAACCGATGACCATCCGCCAGGAAGATATCCGGCCGCACGGTCATGCCATCGAGTGCCGTATTTATGCCGAGGATCCCGGTATGAATTTCATGCCCTCGACCGGAACGCTCTCCGAATACCGCGAACCGGCCGGGCCGGGCGTCAGGGTCGATGCCGGGGTGGTCGCCGGCTCGGAAATACCCATCTATTATGATCCGATCATTTCCAAGATGATCGTCTGGGGTCGCGACCGCGACGAATCCATCGACCGCACCAAACGAGCCCTGAGGGAGTACAGAATTTCCGGCGTCAGCACCACTATCGATTTTGCCCTCTCGGTCATGAACTCAGGGAAATTCCGCGAGGGCGATTACGCCACCGATTTTATCGACCGCCAATTCCCCGACCGGATTTTCGGCGATCGCGATGAGTCCCACCCGGAACGAGCCGCCATCGCGGCTATCGTATTCGAACATCTTGAAAGCCGAAAACTGAAAGCGACTTTCAAAAAATCCCACGGGCCGACCAGCGCCTGGGTCGTTCACCATCGCCGGGAAAACGTAAAAAGGCTAAGTACGGAATAATGGCTGTTATGGAAACCAAAGATCGATACATTGTCACTATTGATAACCGCGAATTCGATATCGAACTGTCATCGGGGAATGACGGCCTAATTGTCGATTACAACGGCAGCCGCTACCGGGTGGCCGTCGATCGGCTTTCGGAAAGGAAATTTCTTTATAAGATCGACGGCAATTCCTCGGAGATTGATATCCATCGCAACGGCGGCAACCTGGAAATCTTTATCGACGGCCGCGAGGTAACCGCCCGGGTGGAACCGTACAGCCTGGCCGAGCTGCGAAAAAAGGCCGGGACGACGGCCTCCGAAACCGAAGAAAAAATCATTCGAGCCCCCATGCCGGGACTGGTCCTTAAACCCGAGGTGTCGGCCGGTAACAAAGTCACCAAAGGGATGACACTGGTAATTATCGAGGCCATGAAGATGGAAAACCTGATCAAATCTCCGGTCGAGGCGGTCGTCAAAGAGGTTTTCGTCTCTCCCGGACAGGCCGTGGATAAGAACGAAAAACTGGTGGAACTCGAGTAAATGGCCGGGAAAAAACGAACTCTTTCAGGCATCGAGATCCCCGTCGTCTGTGGCGAAGATAAGGGCCGTCCGGCGGAGTTTCCCTATACTCGCGGCATCTATCCCGATATGTACCGGGGGCGCCTGTGGACCATGCGTCAGTACGCCGGATTCGGCACCGCTGAAGAAACCAATCACCGTTTTCGCTATCTTCTGGATCAGGGACAGACCGGCCTCTCGGTCGCCTTCGATCTGGCCACACAGATCGGTTATGACTCCGATCATCCCATGGCCCGAGGCGAGGTCGGCCGAACCGGGGTCGCTATCGACTCCCTGGCCGACATGGAAACGCTTTTTGATCGGATACCGCTGGGGGAAGTGTCGACTTCGATGACCATCAACGCCACCGCCGTGATTCTGCTGGCTATGTATATCACCGTGGCTGACAAACAGGGCGTTCCGGCCGAGCGCGTGGCCGGAACCATCCAGAATGATATTCTCAAGGAATTCATCGCGCGGGGTACATATATTTTCCCGCCGCAACCCTCGATGCGGCTGATCACCGATATTTTCGCCTATGCCGGAAAGCACTTGCCGCGCTTCAACACCATTTCCATCTCCGGTTATCATATTCGCGAGGCGGGGGCCAACGCCGCCCAGGAAATCGCCTTCACGCTGGCCAATGCCCGCGCTTATGTCGACAGTGCCCTGGCGGCCGGACTCGATGTCGATGCCTTTGCACCGCGGCTGTCGTTCTTCTTTGCCGCTCATAATAACCTCTTCGAGGAAGTAGCCAAATTCCGGGCCGCCCGGCGTATCTGGGCCGGCATCATGAAAGAAAACTACCAGGCGAAAAAGCCCAAATCGATGCTCCTGCGCTTTCATACCCAGACCGGCGGCTCGACCCTGACAGCCCAGCAGCCGGAAATAAATATCGTTCGCACCGCGGTCCAGGCCCTGGCGGCGGTTCTCGGGGGAACACAGTCGCTGCATACCAACGCCTTCGATGAGGCGCTGGCTCTGCCGACCGAAAAATCGGCCGAGATCGCCCTGCGCACCCAGCAGATTCTGGGCTACGAATCGGGGGTGGCCGATTCCGCCGATCCACTCGGCGGCGCCTGTCTGATCGAATATCTGACCGATGAAATCGAGAAAAAAATCCTGGCCTTGATGAAACGAATCGATTCGCTGGGCGGCGCCGTCCGCGGAGTCGAAACGGGATTTTTTAAGGATGAAATCGCCCGCTCGGCCTATGAATATCAAAAAGCCGTCGAAAATGGAAAAAGTATCGTCGTTGGTGTCAATAAATTTGTAGAAAAGGATAAGCCCCTTCAGGATATTTTGAAGGTCGACCCGCAGTTGGAGGGGCGGCAGGCCGCCCGAATCAAAGAGCTTCGGCAAAAACGCGACAACCAAAAGGTGCGGCGGTGCCTGAAAGCTCTCGAAGAAGTCGCGCGGACCGATGATAATATGGTTTATCCGGTTATCGAGGCGGTCGAGAATTATGCTACTCTGGGAGAAATCTCGGATTGTCTGAGAAATGTATGGGGTGAATATCATGAAAGTTTATGAGATTTTGGTACTGATGTTTTGTCTGGCTTTCGCTCTGGCGGCCGGCGATGACGAACAGGAAGCCGGGGAGACCGCCGAAGAATCCGCCGTCTATGACAGCGTCATGATCGAAAAGTCATTCCACGAATATATCGATCGAGTCAAAGTCGGCGACCTGACCGTCCTTTATGAAAACGAGTTTTCCTATTATACCGATGAACACTCCTACGATGACTACATGGCGCAGAAACGCGTTCATGATTATAAATACGATACGCTGGCCGGAGCCGCCATCGATTCGATGGAAATCATGGGCGACTCAACTGTCCTGTCCATTACCGTTTTTTATGCCTCCGCCGAGGGGGATACGACCAGCCATCCGTACGTCATCAGGATGTATCGCAGTTTCGACCGCTGGGTCAGGCCGTATATGTCGAAATACAGCGAGGAAGTGCAGTACCTTGAGGATATCAAGGCCTACCAGGAAGCCGTTTCCGGCAAAAAAGAAGACTGAGGAAAACCCTTATGTCAGCCATCGCCCATATCGGCATTGCCGTCGAAAACCTCGATAAAGCTGTCGAAATATATACCCGTATTCTCGGCCATCCGCCCGATACGATCGAAGAAGTACCCGACCAGAAAGTGAAAGTGGCCATGTTCGCTCCGCCGGATCACCCCGGGTCGGGACATATCGAACTCCTCGAGGGTACCGATGAAACCAGCCCGATAAAGAAATTTATCAGGAAACGCGGTCCGGGAATTCATCATATGGCCCTGAAGGTGACCGATATCGAACGCACTCTGGCCGATCTTAAAGCCGCCGGATATCGGTTGATCGATGAGCGGCCGCGTCCCGGCGCGGGGGGGAAGAAAATCGCCTTCGTTCATCCCGCCGCAACCGACGGTGTCCTGCTGGAACTTCAGGAATAATTTCCGGTCCTGACAGGGCGTGTTGAAAAAACGCCTGTCAGGTTGCGGCAGGTGTTGATTGCGGCGAAGTCGGAATTGTCACCCGCCGCCTTTCAAACGCTGACGCCGTAACCGATAAAAGCAATCTTCCTGGCTTGTGGACTACCGGACTTTTTCGACAAGCCCTACGGCCTGCGACTGGCGGCGACCGAGACCTTTTTGGCCCCGCAACGACCGCAGTAATAATTATCCAGATGATTTACACGACCGCATGAACTGCAGCGCCAGAAACTGCTGGAGTCCCGCCCCAGGGGGTGTTTGGAATTCTGGATTCTCCGGTTCCGGGCAAAAAAGAATACCGTCAATAAAAGAATCAGAAGCACCAGAAGAAATGTGCCCAGGTTCTGTTTCGGGTAGAGTTTGTCGAAAAGCCGTTCGGTAATCTGGAAGGAGGCAACCTGGCGCCGGAAGATAGGCGAGAGACCGGCGCTGAAATCTTCCGGGCACTCCGAGATAATCAGATAAAGCACCTGGCGGCCGTCGATAAGCCGGGCCAGCGTCCCATGAAGTGACTTACGATAAAAAGGCTGGCCGGACGATTCCCGGGATAACCAGTCCGTCTCGAAAGTGGCCCGGGTACCATCATGGGTGAAGCTGATATTGTCACGACTGGCGTTTTCGATACCGATCTCACCGTACAGCCAGATAATGGCCTCGACCAGTTCCTCGTCGGTTCCGATCATGCGGTCGGCCTCGAGAATATACCTTTTGACCGTAATGGTGGCCCGGCGACCGGTGTTATCGGTAATAATCAATTGATCCGGGTAGCTTTCATCGACCTGCCATCCCTCGGGAACGACGAAGCGGCAGCCGAGCTGGTCGGAGTTAAATACGCCGGCCGTCAGACTCCCGGTACAAAACAGGCCAAAAATCAGGATTTTGCATATCAGGTTAATCATGATATGTTTATCGGGTGATAAAAGCCGATCCTGAAGAAAAATAAACGATTTATTTTGAAGAATCAGATCGGCCCGACTTGGCCTTCCTGGCCGCCTTGCGCTTAGCCTTCTTATGCAGTTTGAAGAATGATCTGGCCGTTATGTCCTGATAATCCGTGAAAAGAGACGCCATTATATCCCCGATAACGGCCTCCAGAAAGTCCTCCCGGGATACCGACGGCGAATATACATAGGCCGCTCCTTTCTTTTCCCGACAAAGAAGTCCTTTGACGGCCAGTCGGTTCATAACCGTCATAATAGTCGTGTAAGCGTGCCGTCGTTTTCCCCTGTTGAGCAGATAAACCATCCGCTTGACCGTCATCGCTTCGGCCGACCAGATAATCTCCATTACATCGGCCTCGAGCAGACCCAGAAAACGGCCCAGACCGCTCTTTTCCGGCTTGAACGAAAAAGGAATCGTCTTCGGATCATCCATTAGCTTTAAATCGACGCTGGAACAGAAGTTTGATACCCAGCGCGATCAGCAAAATGGGAATGACATAATCCCAGAAATCACCGTGAATCCAGCCCAGCTCATTGAACAAAAGCAGAACTCCGGCCACGACCAGAACAACTCCCCAGAACATATTCCAGTATCCTTCCGTTTTCGGTTTTCCAAAAATATGAGCCACCCACCGGTCAGTGTCAAGATAAAATAGAACTCTAATCCCGGATCGTACCGAACGGTTTAAAGACTGTTCCTGACGGCATCGAAATTTTCATAGGGAATCTCGGGAGCCACCGCGCAACCCGGCCCGAATATAAACCGCCGCCCGGCCATGCGATGTTTAATCCGGTCCACCTCCGAGATGATCTCCACCGGCTTACTATGGTGCAGCCAGCCGCGATCATCGAGCGTGCCGATAACCGTTTTGTCGCCGAGAAAACCGAAGCTGTCTTCGACGCTGACATTGGTAGGATCGGATGCATCCCAGTTGACCAGCGCGACCGGGTAGTCGGCCATCTCCCGCACGTAGTTATTATGGGAACAGACATGAAGAATATCCAGTGAGTCCTCACCGGACGCTTTCAAAAGGCGAAGATCATAGGGACGACCGTATTTTTCGTACTCGGACCAGCTCAAGCTGTCTTCCGAGGCCCATTCCAGCGTCGCATAGAAAATACCGTCGGCGCCCGCTTGCCGCAGTTCGGGGATATATTTTTCGAAAGTGACGGTGATATTTTCCAGGGCCGAGGCGACCTTTGCCGGCGCCTGCCGGAGATGTTCCAGCAGTTTCTCCTTGCCGCCGCACAGATACCGGGCGATACCGATAGGGCAGAAGACGGTCATCATCAACGGCAATTCCGGATCGGAAGACTTGCGGATCAGCGAAACGGCCCTGAGATGCTCGGCCAGAACCGGCGCCGTCGGTTGGAGCGGTTCGATTTTGTCCCAGTCGTTGATGACATCCACGGCGAAACGAATCTTTTCGTGTTTGCTGAATTCATCGCCGGACCATTCCAGGCGGTTGCCCCAATCCTCGACATGATAGCTGGCCCGCGGATTGATCTTCATGAAATCCCAGTCGAAACGCTTCTGGAAAGCCAGCATGGCCTCGGCCAGGCTCTCGGCCGTCGTCTCCCGATGATAAAAATGCCTCCAGATAGAGGCCGCCGCCCGATCGGGCGGCTCGCCTTCCATGATGCCTTCGAGCCGCTCGCGATGTGAGTATCGATCGTTCATGTTGCCCCGATCATGGTGTTTTTGCCTGTTTAGACTCAATTAAACATGATACGGCCCGATGAGCAAGTATATTCGTTGTGTAATATATGAACAAAGGCAACCGGCGCCGTTTATTGCCCGTCTCTTCCGCCGATGTATACAGTGTTAAGCTGTAGTTTTGTACCCCTCTTTAATCAGGAGACGGTGTGCCGGGAAATATCCTTGTCGTCGATGATGAGCAGTCCATGTGTGATTTCATGGAAATCATGCTCAAGAAAGAGGGATATGACGTTGATATAACGCTGGGCGCCTGTGAGGCGATCCAGATGGCCTCCTCCAAAAACTACGATCTCATTATCGCCGACCTGATGATGCCGGAAATGTCGGGCCTGGAACTGCTCAAACGGGTCAAGAAAAACTGCCCCCACCAGGATTTTGTCGTCATGACCGCCTTCGCCTCGGTCGAATCGGTCAAGGAGGCCATGAAAGAAGGCGCCATTGATTATATCACGAAACCATTCAAGGTCGATGAGATCAAGCTGGTTATCGAGAAAACGATCAGCCGTAAACGACTCAAAACAGAAAATGAAAATCTAAAGAAACAGCTCAAGGATAATTACAGTTTCGATCGCTTCATCGGACAGTCACCCGAGATTATCAATCTCAAAAAACTGGCCAAACGTATCTCAAACACCGATTCGACCGTCCTTATTCGCGGCGAATCGGGGACCGGCAAGGATCTTATCGCCAAGGCCATCCACGCCTGGTCCGGCCGCTCCTCGGGACCATTCGTGGCTATCAACTGCGCCGCTCTCCCCGAAACCCTGCTTGAATCGGAACTGTTCGGCTACAGGAAAGGAGCCTTCACCGGGGCCATCAAGGATAAAGACGGTCTCTTCAGGGTGGCCGACGGGGGAACGCTTTTTCTCGATGAGGTCGGCAATACCTCCCATGCCATCCAGGTTAAACTGCTCCGCGTTCTCGAGGACAAAACGATCACGCCGGTCGGCGATACCCGCCCCATTCAGGTTGATGTCCGGCTGATTTCGGCCACCAACGCCGATCTCGAGGCCGAAGTCAAAGCCGGTCATTTCCGCCCCGACCTGTTTTATCGTCTCAACGTTATTCCCATCCAGATTCCGCCGCTGCGCGAGAGGGCCGACGATATCGCCCTGCTGGTCAACCATTTCGTGGATAAGTACTGCCGGCGCAATAATCAGCCCCCCAGGAAACTCACGCCCGAGGTTATGGCCGCTCTTCATAAATACGACTGGCCGGGAAACGTGCGGGAGCTGGAAAACAGTATCGAAAGAGCCCTCCTTCTGGCTAAAGGCGATATTATCGACGTGGGCGATTTCCCCAAAAGAATCTTCGAAAACGAACCGGAATCGGTGGTCTCGGAGGAAACGCCGAAAACACCGACACTGGAGTCCATAGAAAAGGCATATATTTATTATATCATGAAACAAACCGGCGGCAAAAAAGCCAAAGCAGCCAGACTGCTGGGCATCGATAACTCGACACTGTATCGAAAACTTGAACGGTATCGGATGAATGATAATGTCGAAGCCGAGACATAATTGACCGCTGACCGTACTATTTGTGATCAGTTTCGATCAAAACGAACGAATTTTGGGCAATTGAATGACCGCTCGACTTGACACCTTGTTCCGGAATGGAATTTGCAACGACCCTGAACGGATCAGCTAATCGTGATGATAAATTTCGAAAGGCAGGTTGACCATGAGAAAATTTCATAGCCGTAAAGGCTTTACCCTTATCGAACTGATGATCGTCGTCGTTATCATCGGTATTCTGGCCGCCCTGGCCATCCCGCGTTTTGCCAATTCCGTGACCAAAAATAAGCAGAACGAGGCGCAGTTGATTTTAAAGCAAATTTATGTTAATCAACGTACTTATCGCCAGCAGCAGAACGTTTATTATATCCCCGGCGGCGCCGCCAGCGCCACTAATCCGGGCGCCTTTTCGACGATCTGGATTGAAATTTCACCTTCGGCCCGATACACCTACACCATGAACGCCACCCCCAATACGTTCACCGCCACGGCCACTTCGAATATTCTCGATGACGATGCCGCCCCGGATGTCTGGCAGATCGACGACCAGGGCATGCTCCAGTGCGTTTCCGATGATGCCCTGCTGTAGGCCGGGCGATAAAGCTTTCAACCGAAGGAATTCGCTGAACGCAGAGGATTTGAGTGACAGAATGAACAGTGATACAGGTACAATCAGTCGAAACCGAATCCGGTCCGACTTCTGGTTCCGACTATTGCATTTTGCAAAAAAAATCGCAAATATCAAAGGCCGGTGGTATTGGACTTATCCCCAATCTATTGGAGGAAAACTATATACATCCGGAGCTGGATTTTTTTGCCGGTTGTCCCGCTTGGCCTTATGCTCCATTTCGAACGGCTATTCGGGCAATAATCGAACGTGGCATCGTTTTTGCCTGTATAGATGCACGTAAGCAGGTGTCAACCAAAAAACCTATAGGAGGTCTGAATGTTTTCTAAGTTCCACAATCGTCAGAAGGGTTTCACCCTCATCGAGTTGATGATCGTTGTCGTGATCATCGGCATCCTGGCCGCGCTGGCCATCCCGAGATTCATGACCGCGACCACCAAGTCGAAGCAGTCGGAGGCCAAGGGTATCCTCAAGCAGATTTACACTATGGAGAGGACCTATCGTCAGCAGAATAACACCTACTGGGGCCAGGGTACCACGGCTAACGCCGGCGCTCCCAATGCCTTCGCCACCATAGGCGTCGAGATTCCGACCTCGGCCATTTATACCTATACGATCACCACCGCCGACGCCAACAATATGCTGGCCACCGCCACCTGCAGCATTCTCGACGATGATAATGCGGCCGATACGTGGACCATCAATGATCAGGGGGTGTTAACCTGTACCTCGGATGACTCCGTCTTATAGCGGCTGACAACCGAGTCAACTTCAGGCGGCCCGTTATGGGCCGCCTTTTTTTTCAGGGATTGAAATCTCCCTGCCCGACGCGCGGCCGGTCGATTATTCCTGTAAGTTTCCCTGTAATAATGTCAATTTTTTCCGCCATCATGCCGAAAAAAGATATATGCGATACCGCGTCGAAAGACAGCGGATATAACGCCAACCGGATAAGATACTATTGCTGTAAAGGGCCCAACCTATGGTTAAGCATGATTATGAACATATTTCGGAAATCCGCGCCGAACGGAAGCGGAAATACAGGACCTGGATCGCGTCAGGCGGAGTCTTTATCGCGGCCATGGTCTTATACCTGAAAACCATGGCGCCGTCTATACTGTGGGGAGATTCAGCCGCCTTTGCCACCACCAGCTACATCCTCGGCCTGCCCCATTCGCCGTCGTTTCCTCTCTATACTATGTTGGGCCGGGTTTTCTCACTTATACCGGGCTTAACGCCGGCCGCCGGGGCCAATGTCATGTCGGCCTTCTTTGCCGCTTTGTCGGTCGTGCTGTTTTGCGCGCTGGTGCGGCGACTGGTCGACCTCCCCGTCTTCCAGCCGCGGGTGTACAAGAAGTTACTGATGCAGCGGCGGCAGGCAATGCAGAATTCCTATGAGAAAGACGAACCGCAGGGGCCCAAACCCAACATCGAGGCCATGGCCCAGCCCAATTATGTGCTCTATCCGGTACTGGCCGTTACCGCCCTGTTTGCACTGTCACTGCCGGTCTGGCTGGCGGCGGTCAGGGCCGAGGTTTATTCGCTTCACCTGGCCATGACACTCCTGGCCGTATACCTGCTCCTTATGGGAAATCGCGACAACCAGATCAGATATTATTTTCTCGGCTTCTGGGTGTATGCCCTGTCGTTCGCCAATCACCCCCTGCTGGCTCTGTCTCTGGCTCCGGCCTTTATTTATCTGTTCTTTCAGGGATTTTTGCTGATGGAACGGCGGCTGGCGACATTATTCGGAGTTTCGATCTGCTTTCTGGCCGGCCTCAGCCTTTATTTGTATTTGCCGGTACGTTCCCTGCTGGAACCGCCGATAAACTGGGGGCGGCCCGGCGATCTGGCCGCGCTGTGGGAAGCTCTGACGCGTTCGGCCAGCCTTTCCGGTCTTTCCGAGATGACCCGCAGCCCTGACTATATGGCCAGACTGAAGCAGGCCGGGCTTTTCCTTTCCGGGCAAATCGGCTGGCCCCTGATCGTGCTCGTGCCGCCCGCCCTCTGGGGTATTCGGAGAATTTCCCGAAAGGCCTTCTGGTTCCTTCTTCTGGCTTTGCCCGGCAGCCTGGCTGTCGTCCTGTGGTCGGCCGAGTTTAATCCTCGCAATTACGATCTCATCAGCTATCTGGCTCCGCTTTTGGCTCTGATCCTGATCACGACCGTGGCCGGGATTATGTATATCATGCGAATGTGGCTGCGAACAAGCTCCGCGGTCACTTTTATGACAGTACTGATTGCCGCCTTCGTCGGTGTCGCCGCCATGGACAACATCCCGCGAGCCGATATGGCCTCGGTAACCGCTCCGGATGTTATCAGTCGAAAAGCCCTGGAAAACGTCGCGCCGGGCTCGATTATCATGGCCGCCGAGGATGATTTCCTGCTGCCGATGTGGTACCGGGCCTACGCCGACTCGACCGCCCGCCACATGAAAATCATGTCACCCGGGGCGATGGTTAATTATGCCTATCGTCGTCAGTTGATGGTCAACTATCCCGATTTGAGCTATCCTCCCGGTTTTGCCGATCGGCGGCCGGGCATTCCCGACAGCCTGGCCCTTCAATTATGCCGGCTCAATGCCCCGGAGCGTGACATCTATATTCAGTTCGGGGTACCCGGGATTTCCCATCAGCGCCTGATCCCCGATGGCCTCCTTTATCGCTACGTGCCGCCCGGTGAAACGGTCAAACCGACCGGCGGCAATTACAAAAACCACCTGGCCCTCGTCGATGAAATGCTGGCCGGTAATTCCTCCGAGGCCAGTACCATTGAGTTTTGCGGCCGCTGGCTCTTCAGTCAGGGCATCTATTACCAGCGGCATGATATCGATGATATCGCCTGGACCTTCTTCAAAATAGCCCTTGATGTCGACCGCGAGTCGGTGGCCCTGCGGAAAAATCTGGCCATTGGCCTGGCCAAAGCCGGAAATTACAAGGAGGCGCTGCGATATGTATCTCAGGTCCTGGAGATCGATTCCCGCGATGAGGAAGCTCTTCGACTCGGCAAGGAAATTATCAAGAAACTCGATGCCGCCAGGGAAGTGGCCGGAAAATGATTGATATATCCGTCGTCGTACCGGTCTATAATGAATCGGAGAATATCCCCGATAACCTGGAAAAGATGGCCGCCGCCCTGAATCTTACCGGCCGCACCTTTGAGATTATTCCTGTCGATGACGGTTCCACCGATGATACCTTCGACAAACTCCGGGTTTGTGCCGCTGACAACGCCCGGATCAGGCCGATCGGATACCGGGTCAACGCCGGGCGGGGAAAAGCCATCCGAACCGGCCTCAAAGCCGCCCGGGGACGCTATATCCTGACCATCGATTGCGACCTGTCGTACTCCGAGGAATACCTCACCATCATGTATCAGTTGCTGATCGACAATCCGGAAATCGATTTTGTCATCGGCTCCCCCTACATGACCGACGGCCGGGTCAAAAACGTTCCCCTGAAACGTCTCTGGATTTCCAGACTGGGCAACATCATCCTGTCGGCGGCCATGCATGGTCGGATCAAAACGCTGACCGGGGTTCTCCGGGGTTACAAGGCCGAGGTTGTCAAGAATCTTGATCTCGAGTCGGACGGCAAAGAAATCCACCTCGAAATCCTGTCCAAGGCCCTCGCCTCGGGTTTTACCCCGCTGGAATTCCCGGCCGTGCTGTCCTCGCGCAAAAAGGGATCATCGAAATTCAGGTTCCGGGCGACCGCCCTGTCGCATTTGGTCTTTTCCTTTTTCGAAAGACCCTCGCTTCTCTTCGGGGCGACCGGATTCCTGTTCATAGCAGCCGGCCTGGCCATCGGCGGCTTCATCGTTTATCTCTGGCAGGGCGGATCACTCAATCCCAACCGACCGCTGATGACCCTCATGATTCTTCTCATGGTGGCCGGACTCCAGATAATTCTCTTCGGCTTCCTGGGAACACAGATGGTTGCCCTGCGCAAGGAAATATTCAAGGTTCAGCGAAATCAACACCGGCTCGAGGATGAACTGGCCGCCGACGACGACCGCCCATCGCCCGGCAATCTGAACCGAGTAACGCCCCCAACCGACAGGAGCGTCGACCATGCCACCCGTGAAAAAACTGCTGATAATCTCTAACCGCTATCCGGTCGGTCCGGATGATGTCGCCTCACCCTTCGTTCATGATTTCCGACTGGCTCTGGAAAACGAAAATATCCGGCCCCATGTAGTAACGCCCTTTTATGAATCGGCAACCGATGAAAAATACCTCGATGATTATGTTCATCGGTTCCATTGGTCCGACGGAACCACCGTCGTCTCGCAGTTGCCCCTGTGGAATCCGCTCTCCGGTTTTAAGGTCGGCCGCTATCTCCGGTCGGGCTTCAAGCTGGCCGGAAAAATCCTGGAACGGCATGATTGCGATGCCGTTCTGGCGCTCTGGGCCGCGCCCTCGGGGATTATAGCCAGAAAACTCCATTTAAAATACGGAGTTCCCTATGCCGTCTGGGCCCTGGGATCGGACATCAACCACTGGGCGACCCGGCCCGTGGTCGGCCGGATTATCACCAGAGTTCTCCGGGAGGCCGATATTCTTTATGCCGATGGATACCAACTGGCCCTCAGGACGCGCCGGCTGACTGATAGAAATTGTCATTTTATGCCCAGCTTTCATCGACTCGGGATAACCGCTCCTCTCGACGGCCGCGGCCGCCGACGGCTTCTTTATGTCGGCCGTATAGAAACGGCCAAGGGAATCTTTGACCTGATCGACGCCTTCGAGATCTTCCGCCGGGAAAACCCCCGATGGAGCCTGGCCATAGTCGGCACCGGCCGGGCCGGGAAATCCCTTCGGGAAACGATAGAAAGCCGCAAGCTGGCCCCGGCTGTTTCCTTTCATGGCTTTTTGCCGCGACAAAAGATCGATCGCCTTCTAACCGAATCGACCGCGGTGGTTATTCCCTCGCACAGCGATTCCCTGCCCCTTACGTTCGGGGAGGCCATGCAGGCGGGCCGTCCGGTGATTTGCTCCGACGTGGGGGATATGCCATATTTTGTCGATACATTCGGAGTCGGCTGCCATTTCCCGGCCGGGGACTGGGAAAAACTGGCCGCCTGCCTAGCGCTGATGGCCGCCGACGATCGTGATTTCAGATCCCGCTGCCGCCGGGTCACCGAAGAACTCGATATCGCCAAATCGGCCGGGACTGTCGCCGGCTGGCTCGAAACCCTGAAACCCGAAAAACCACACCTGGTGACCGCTCTATGACGGCTCTCGACGATAAAAAGCAGTATTTCGATCGCTACTGGCACCGTCAGCCGGCCGAGGTGGCCGATCAGCGGACGTACCAGAGAGTGCAGGCCGGGCACCACCTGCTGCGCCAGAAAAGCGGGAGCCTGCTCGATATCGGCTGCGGCCGCGGCGGCGCCCTGGAATATTTCGCTCGGGCTGGTTTCGAGGTGACCGGGATCGACATCTCCCCCGAGTCCGTTGCCCGGGCCGGGGAACGCGGCTTCCGCGCCTTCGTGCATGATATCGAGGAAACCGATATCGCCGGTCACTATGACGTAATTCTTTGCCTGGAGGTGCTTCAGCAGCTTTTCGATCCCCTCCGGGCGCTTCGGCGAATGAAAGCCGCCCTTAAAGAAAACGGCGAGCTGATCGTTTCCCTGCCCAATGAATTTCACCTCGTCGCACGACTTCGTCTCCTTCTGGGCCGCTCGCACCTGGGACATTTCGATCATTCCCATATCCGCCTTTTCACCCCGCCGCGCGACCGGGAACTTTTCGATCAGGCCGGACTGAAAATTACCGATTGCCGCTTCATGCCCCTGGCCCCGCCACGCTGGGGCCGCCTGGCTGAAATGACAAACGGCCTGGCCCGCCTCCGCCCGTCACTGTGGGCCCTGTCATCGATCTATCGCCTGGGGCGCCTATGAGCCGGATCGGACGAACCAGAAGAAACGAATCCCGCGGTACCTTCTCCGAACGCTTCCCGGTTCTGTATGAATGCGACGGACGTATCCGCAAAGCCGATAAAATTATCGCCGTTTGTTCGCATTTTTCTTCGCGCCCGTTGAAGGACCTGGTTTGCCTTGACCTGGGTGCCTCGACCGGGATCATGACCCGGCGCTTTGCCGAATCTTTCAAAAAAGTCATCGCCCTCGATACCGATCGCGTCGGCCTCGGATCGGGCCGGGAAAATCATCATCGGGATAATATCCTCTATGTTTGCTCCGATGGCACCGCCGCCGGTCTGGCCGATGCCTGTGTCGATGTGGTTATCTGTAATCAGATTTATGAACATGTCGACGATCAGGAGGGCCTGGCCGCCGAAATCTATCGGCTGCTCAAACCCGACGGCTTTTGCTATTTCGGGGCCGGCAATCGCTATGTCCTCATCGAGGGCCATTACTTTCTGCCGTTTCTGTCATGGTTGCCGCCGAGATTGTCCGATATATATATGAAACTGGCCGGGAAAAAAGTCGCCTACGACGTCAAACTGCTTTCACTGGGTAAACTGAAAAAACTCCTTCGAGATTTCTGGCGCCACGATTATACCGAGATGATTTTCGAAAATCCGGCCGCCTTTGGCGCCGAGGATGTGGTCAGGCCGGGCAATATTATTTCCCGGCTCCCCCGGGCCGTTTTTAACGCCGTCTATCCTCTTTTCCCGGCCTGGGTCTGGATTTTGACCAAACGAAAATAAACGAGCCGCTGTCGATTGTGATGAAAAAGTCATTGACCGGCCCTTTCAACAGGATTTAATTG
>Ga0272444_10001773_pt1 | contig 20448 bp, 21 predicted proteins | sample SSMForm13_FD_201033 | JGI IMG/M metagenome (GOLD analysis project Ga0272444, IMG submission 201033) | Marine sediment archaeal communities from Little Sippewissett salt marsh, Falmouth, MA, United States - SSM-Form-13 | ecosystem: Environmental > Aquatic > Marine > Wetlands > Sediment ... | reverse complement strand
AAGCAGCCGGAATTCGCCCCGGTGTCGGTGCCCGCACAAATCGCCATCCTGCTCGCGGTGACCGCAGGGTTCTTCGACAAGGTGTCGCTTGAGCGGATGACGAACGCCGAGCAAGCCGTGCGCATGGCGGCGGCGGACATCCCGGACGATGTGATTGAGCGATTGGGTACCGCCGGGCAATTGAGCGATGTGGATCGCGAAACGATCATCGACATAGCCCATCATGCGCTCGTTCGCTTCCAGCCAAAGCCTGAACCCAGGCCCGACGCGGTGGCGAAAGAGAAAGCATGAGCAACACCACAGCGAGCCTGCGCCGAAAGATCGGCAGCGCCGGAGATCTGCAATCGGTCGTGCGCACGATGAAAGCCCTGGCCGCCTCGAACATCGGCCAATACGAAAACTCGGTGCGCGCATTGGGCGACTACTATCGCAGCGTGGAGATGGGGTTGAGCATCTGTTTTCGTGAAATCGCGCCGGCGGCGCAGGTTGAAATCAAGGCGCGTCCCGGAGAAGGGGCCATAGGCGCGGTCGTGTTCGGCTCGGACCAGGGACTGGTGGGCCGGTTCAACGACGTGGTGGCCGATTTTGCCCTGAAGACCCTCGCCGCGCTGCCAGGAAAACCCCAGGTCTGGGCCGTCGGTGAGCGCGTACATGCCCGCCTGTCGGACGCAGGCCTGCCATTGGAAGGCCGCTTCACCGTCCCGAACTCGGTCAAGGCCATCGCGCCGCTGGTTGGACAGATTCTGGTGGAGAGCGAGGCGCGCTACAGCCAGGGCGCAATCAGCGAACTCCATCTTTTCTATAACCGTCCCACGTCCGGTGCAATATATGAGCCTGTCCTGCAGCGGCTGCTGCCGCTGGACGAAATTTGGCGACGTCAAATCGCCGAGCTTCCCTGGCCGACAGAGAGCCTGCCGGAAGTCATGGGCGGCGAAACCGATACCTTGCGGGCGCTCATCCGCGAGTATCTCTTCGTCTCTCTGTTCAGGGCATGCGCCGAATCCCTCGCCAGCGAGAACGCGAGCCGCCTGGCGGCGATGCAGCGCGCCGAGAAAAACATCGGCGAATTGCTGGAGGACCTCAACGGGTCATTCCACCGTTTGCGCCAGAGTGGCATCGACGAGGAGCTGTTCGATGTGATTGCCGGCTTCGAAGCGCTGAGCGTCGAGGCGAGTTGAGATTGCGACTTACAGCGGTCTTGAAGGCCGCCGGTTAGATGAAGACGCGGCCTGGGTATCTTGCCTGATGGGGAGCGACGATCACGTCTCCGAGAACGATTCGAACGGTTGGTCGCCATGGCCTTCGACCAGCGAGTGCTTCCCTACGATTGATCCGCAGCCCGCATCTATGGTGAGCTGATGGGTGATTGCAAGGAACTCAGACTTCCGATGCGCGTATCCGATGGGCAGATCGCCGCAATCGCTAGTCTTAGCCATCTGGCGATGGCGATCCGGAATGTCTTCGACTATGAAAACTGTGGCATCGTAAAATTGGAATAGGGGACTTTGCGGCGGCACCGGTTCCCGGGGCCGCCAGAGCCTTTTGAGACTTGGGATCCTTGGCACGCTGACCGTTTTTTGTGAACACGATGTGATCGCCCGAGCGCGTTGACAAGCGCGTCGGCAGCGCTGGTCGGTTAAGGCTGGGGCGGCGCGAAGGCGTCCGACTCAGCGAAGGCCCGGTGCTACGGTATTCGTGCTAACCTCCCCGGCGGAGGCAGCCCATGTCCGTGCTGACGATCCACCACCAGACGATCTATCGCTACCGCACCCCGATGGCGTTCGGCCCCCACCGGCTTATGCTGCGGCCGCGCGAGAGCCGTGCGCTGCGGTTGTACGAGCACGAACTGGCGATCGCGCCCGCCGCTATCGTTACCTGGGCACATGACGTCGCCGGCAACAGCGTGGCGACCGCCAGTTTCTTTGAACCGTCCGACACACTGACGATCGACAGCACCGCGACCTTATCGATCGGCGTCGATCGCTGGCCGGTCTTCGACATCGCCGCCTCGGCCCAGCGCTTCCCGTTTTTGCTGAGCGAGGACGAGATGACCGATCTCGGCGCGCTTCGCCTACAGGCCTATCTAGACAGCGCCGGACGGGTGCGTGAATGGGCGCAAAGTTTCGTGGCCGGCGCTGGAACGGACACGCTGTCGCTCCTGAAGGACATAAGCGCCGGCGTCGCAGCGCAGATCGCTTAAGAGTCGCGGGAGGATGAAGGTGCGCAGTCGCCTGACCAGACGCTGGCGCGCCGCAGCGGCTCTTGCCGCGATTTCGCTGTGTTGTTCGTCGATGCCGTGCGCAGCCTTGGTTTCGGCGCGCGCATCGTCTCGGGTTATCTCTACGATCCCGATCTCGATATGCGCGGCTCGACCGGCGCCGGTTCGACGCATGCCTGGGCGGAGGTCTATGTGCCTGGCGCCGGCTGGATCACCTTCGATCCGACCAACCGCAGCGTCGGCGGTTTCAACCTGATCCCGGTGGCGATGGCGCGCCATATCTCGCAGACGATGCCGGTTTCCGGCAGCTTTGCTGGCGATGTCAGCGCGTTCCTCGGGCTCGAGGTGACGGTCACGGCAGCTGAAGGGGAGTGGCCTGGGATGGCCAGTTAGGCTCGTTCCGGCCGGCGGATCGGGGGCCGTCCGCATGCCGGCTGATCGCGAGCATGTACACGAGTTGGCGCGGCGGCTGCCGCTACGTCGCACCATGGCGGCGGAGTGGCGCCGCCGAACCGGGAACGCGGCTACTCGTCCGTACCGTTTCCATCAAACGCAAATGCCACCGCGAGGGTCTTTACGTTTCATTGGCTAAAACTGCGCGATCGGGAATCACATCGAGCTAAAAACAAACTTCTGTTCAGTTCTAGAAAGCGCGTATAATCAAACGAAAAATAACAATAAATTGGTGGAGGCGGCGGGAGTCGAACCCGCGTCCGCGAACCCTCTGCCTTCGGCTCTACATGCTTAGTCTTGTCGATTTAATTTAACCGCAACACCACCCGACAGACGGGGGCACGTGGTACGGCGATTCCGGTTTAGGTTTTAACGACGCGGCCCCGGACGTGCTTTGTCGCGATCTTGTGAGGTATGACGCCTGAGGTGACCCGAAGGTCGCTGGACGCACAAGCACGGCTCCAGTCAGACGGCAATCTACCGGTTATTAAGCGGCGAGTGCGTAGTTGTCGTCGTTGGCAACTATAGTGGTACAGCTGGATTTACGAGGTAGTCTGTCCCTCGGCATGCACCTTAGGTTTTGCAATCCACGTCGAATGCCGTGTCGCCCCCAAAAGTGTTGGTAATTAGTCCGCGAATTCGCGGATTAGTTCCGTAGCCGGATTGTAGCAATAAACCGGCCGCCAAGCCTTTATATGGGGCCGTTCAGCCCTTTTTAAAGAGGCGTTCCTGGTCGCGCTTCCAGTCGCGCTCTTTCAGGTCGGCGCGCTTGTCGTGCAGTTTCTTGCCCTTGCCCAGGCCCACCTGCAGCTTGGCGCGGCCCTTTTTCCAGTACAGCGACATCGGTACCAGGGTGAAGCCCTTGCGCTCGACAAGGCCGATCAGCTTGTCCAGTTCGTTGCGGTGCAGCAGCAGTTTGCGCGCGCGCATCGGTGCCGGGTGGATGTGGGTGGAGGCGGTCTGCAGCGGGGTGATGTTGGCCCCGATCAGCCAGGCCTCGTTCTTCTGGATCATCACGTAGGTGTCGGTGATGTTGACCCGCTTGTCGCGCAGGCTCTTCACTTCCCAGCCCTCGAGCGCCAGACCGGCCTCGAAGGTCTCGTTGATCTGGTAGTCGTGACGGGCCTTCTTGTTCAGCGCGATGGTCGAGCTGCTGTCCTTGGACTTGCTTTTTGCCTTCTTTGCCATGGGCGCGCATTGTATGCCTGCCTGGTGGCCGCGCCAATGGCGGATGCGGGCGCGTTCCTTGTTTGCGGCCGGGCATTCACGGAAAATGGCCGACAAACAAGGCCGGGGCGCAGTAGCCTCGCACAACGCCGCAAAGGGGAGCGCATGTCAGCAAAAAGAACGTCGATTCACGGCCAGTGGTCATCGCGGATGATCTTCGTCCTCGCCGCCACCGGTTCGGCGGTGGGCCTGGGTAACGTCTGGAAATTCCCCTACATGGCCGGCGAGAACGGCGGCGGGGCCTTCGTGCTGGTGTACCTGGCGTGTATCGCGGTGATCGGCGTGCCGATCATGATGGCGGAGATCCTGCTCGGCCGGCGCGGCCGGCGCAGCCCGATCAACACCATGTCCGAGCTGGCCGCCGAGGCGGGGGCCTCGCCGCGCTGGGCCTGGCTGGGCTGGATCGGCGTGATCTCCGGCTTCCTGATCATGTCGTTCTACAGTGTCATCGCCGGCTGGGCGCTGGCCTATGTGCTGGAGGCGGTGTCGGGCGCGTTCGACGGTTTCACCGGCGAGAGTTCGGCGAATGCCTTCGTCGGCCACATCAGCAACCCGGGCATCACCGCCTTCTGGCACACGGTGTTCTCGATCATGACCGCGGTGGTGGTGGCCAAGGGCGTGAAGTCCGGCCTGGAAAAGGCGGTGCGCGTGCTCATGCCGACCCTGTTCGTGCTGCTGGTGCTGCTGCTCGGCTACGCGATCAACACCGGCTATTTCGCCGACGGCGTGGAGTTTCTGTTCAACCCGGATTTCGACAAGCTGTCGCGTGAAGGGGTGCTGTCCGCGCTCGGGCATGCCTTCTTCACCCTCAGCCTGGGCATGGGCGCGATCATGGTGTACGGCTCGTACATGCCGGAGAAGGCCTCGATCGCCACCACCACCATCACCATCGCCTTCATGGACACCCTGGTGGCGCTGGTGGCGGGCATGGCGATCTTCCCGATCGTGTTCGCCAACGGCCTGGAGCCGGGCTCGGGCCCCGGGCTGGTGTTCATCAGCCTGCCGATCGCCTTCGGCCAGATGCCCGGTGGGCTGCTGTTCGGCACCCTGTTCTTCGTGCTGCTGACCTTCGCCGCCTGGACCTCGGCGATCTCCATCATCGAGCCGGCCATCGCCTTCCTGGTGGAGAACCGCGGCATGGGCCGCAAGAAGGCGGCCACGGTGATCGTGGGCCTGGCCTGGGCACTGGGGCTGTTGACGGTGATGTCCTTCGGCGGCTGGGGCTTCGAGTTCGAGTTCGCCGGGGCCAAGAAGACAGACGGCTTCTTCGACATCCTGGATATTGCCACCACCAACTTCATGCTGCCGCTCGGCGGCCTGGCGATCGCGCTGTTCGCCGGCTGGGTGATGAGCGGCAAGGACACCGCGGACGAACTGCACACCACGCAGACCGGCTGGTATAGCTTGTGGCGGGTGCTGGTGCGCTTCATCGCCCCGGCCGGGGTGATCCTGTTCTTCCTGCATTCGCTGGGAGTGCTGTAGGGAGCCTCTGGATGAAACTGAGTGAGTCGAATTGGGGATCAGAATTTTGCGCTGCAAGGCGCAAATCGCTGGTAATAGCCGGTCTATTGTTCGGCGCCTCCTTGCGCCTCACCCCTTCGGGGCTGGCGCGAAAGAACGCTCCCGGCGTTCTTTTGGCAAGATTTGTAACGCAGCAGCGTGAAATTCTGGCCTCAAGGCGACCACTCACGTTTCGGTCGGAGGCTCCCTAAATGGCGAGAGTGGAAAAAAGCGCGCTGGTGCCGTTCTCCGACCAGGCGATGTTCGACCTGGTGAAGGATGTCGCGCACTACCAGGATTTCCTGCCCTGGTGCAGCGAGTCCGAGCTGTTGTCGCAGGAGGGTGACCGCCTGTGCGGGCGCATCGTGGTTGAACGCCTCGGCATCAGGCAGGCGTTTTCCACCTGCAACCTGTGCGACGAGCCGCATCGCATGGAACTCGAGCTGCTGGAAGGGCCGTTCAAATCGCTGCATGGTGCCTGGGAGTTCATCGCCCTGCGCGAGGATGCCTGCAAGGTGGTGCTGACCCTGGATTTCGAGTTTTCCGGCAAATTGATCAATGCCGCGTTCGGCAAGGTGTTCCACCAGGTCGCCAACACCCTGGTGGAATCCTTCTGCAGACGTGCCCGGGAGGTATACGGTGAGTGAGTCGATGACGGTCGAGGTGGCCTATGCCAAACCGGAGGAACAGCTGATCCTCGAGCTGCAGGTGCCGGTCGGGGCGACCGTCAGGCAGGCCCTGGAGCAGTCGACCATCACCGAGCACTTTCCCGAGATCGACCTGGCGACGGCCAAGGTGGGCATCTTCGGCAAGCTGGCGAAGATGGATGCGCCCTTGAACCCGGGCGACCGGGTGGAGATCTACCGCAAGCTGATCGCCGATCCGAAAGAGGCGCGCAAGCAGCGCGCGGCGGAAGGCAAGGTGATGAAGAAGGGCGCCAAGGCGGCGAACGCCGCCGAAGGCTAGCGCTCAGTCGTCGCTGCCCAGGCCCACGGTCTCCAGGGTACGACCCCAAAGCGTCTTGCTATCCCCCTCCCAGTCCGGCACCGACACCACCGCGGCCTTTTCCACCTGTGGCTGTTCCGCCAGCGGCTGCGGCTGCCAGTCGCCGCTGACCCTGACCAGGCGGTCGTTGTCGAAATACACGGTCAGGTACTTCATGTCGTCCGGCGTGCTGCCGACGCCGGTGGTGTAAGGGTAGTCCCAGCGGTCGTCGTGGAAGATGTCCTGCAGGGTCGGCGAGCCGAGCACGAAGCGCACCTGGCGGCGCGACATGCCGGGCTTGAGCTTGTTGACCTGCTCCTGGGTGATCACATTGCCCTGCTGGATGGTCGGGCGATAGATCAGCGGTGCCTTGTCCAGCGCACGCGGAATGACTTCGGTGATGGAGGCGGCGGAGTCGAGACCCTCGCCGATGGTGCCGCAGCCGGAGACAATCAGACTTGCGGCGGCAGTAATAGAAATGAGAAGCTTCTGCATACGCGATTGGTTAGCATTTGTGGCCTGTTCAATACGCGCGAATCATAGCGAATTGTTCGCCGGATTACATGTGCCGCATCGATGGAGTAGCGAGTGCAAGACAGCGATATCAAGAAAGCCGGTTTGAAGGTCACGCTGCCGCGGGTGAAGATCCTGGAGATCCTCGAGTCGGCCGACGTGCGCCATATGACCGCCGAGGATGTCTACAAGGCCCTGCTGGAGCGCAACGAGGAGATCGGCCTGGCCACCGTGTACCGGGTGCTGACCCAGTTCGTCAGTGCCGGCCTGGTCGAGCGCCATCACTTCGAAGGCGGCCAGGCGGTGTTCGAACTGGATCGCGGCAGCCACCACGACCACATCGTGTGCGAGCAGTGCGGCCATGTCGAGGAGTTCGTCGACGAGACCATCGAGCGCCACCAGCACGAGATCGCCAAGCAGAAAGGCTTCGAGATCACCGACCACTCCCTGATCATCTACGGACGCTGCGTGCGCGAGAACTGCCCGCACCGCGAAGCCTGAGCGCGATCCACCCGGTCTGATTCCTTGCTGCGCCGCCCTCGCAGGGCAGGTGCTCAGCCCTGCGCCCGCTCGATCATCTCCCCGGCGTGCTTGAGGGTCTGCTCGGTGATATCCACCCCACCGAGCATGCGCGCCACCTCGCTCACCCGGCTGTCCTCGTCCAGCGCCTCGATGCGCGTCTCGGTGGTGGCGCCGTCGCTCATCTTGCTGACCCGGTAGTGCCGGTGGGCCTGCGAGGCCACCTGCGGCAGGTGGGTCACGCACAGCACCTGGCGTTCGCTGCCGAGGCGGCGCAACAGCTGGCCGACGATCTCCGCCACCGCGCCGCCGATGCCCACGTCGACCTCGTCGAAGATCAGGGTCGGCACCTCGCCGCAGTCGGCGGTCGCCACCTGGATCGCCAGCGAGATGCGCGACAGTTCGCCGCCGGAGGCCACCGCGGCGAGCGGGGCGGGCGGCTGGCCCGGGTTGGCGGCCACCAGGAACTGGATGTTGTCGATGCCGTGGCGTGATGCCTGCGCCGCGTCCGCCTGGCAGTCCACCAGGAAGCTGCCACCCTGCATGCCCAGGGTCTGCATGCTGTCGCTGACCGTCCTGGCGAGCCTGGCGGCGGCCTTGGCGCGCGCCTTGCTGAGCTTGCCGGCCTGCTGATCGAAAGTGGTCTGGAGCTTTTCCACCTCACCGTCCAGCGCATCCAGCTGCTGGTCGGCGTGCTGCAGCTGGTCCAGCTCGGCCTGCAGCTGTTCGAACAGCCCGGGCAGGGCATCGATCTCCACCCGGTGCTTGCGCGCCGCATCGTGCAGCTGGCCGAGTTGCCCGTCCAGTTGCTGCAGGCGCTGCGGGTCGATCTCGATAGCGTCGGCATAGTGGCGCAGGCTTTGCGCCGCCTCGTCCACCTGGATGCTCGCCGAATCGAGCAGGTCGCGCGCCTCGGCCAGGCGCTCGTCCAGTGCGGCCAGTTCGGAAAGCCTATGGCTGAGACTGCCGAGCAGGCTGCCGATGTCCTGCTCGCCCTCGCTCAGCGCCTCGAGCAGGCCGGCGCTGTCGCCCTGCAGGCGCTCTGCGTGTGCCAGGCGATTGTGTTCGGCCTCCAGTTCGGCAAGCTGGTTGGCGCCGTCCAGCAGCGGCTCCAGTTCATTGACCTGGAAGTGCAGGTAGTCCAGGCGCGAGGCGCGGTCGGCCGCCGCCTGCTGCAGGGCATCGCGCGCCTTCACCGCCTCCTGCCAGGCGAGATAGTCGCGCCCGGTCCGGGCGGCCTGTTCCTGCAGCCCGGCGTAGGCATCCAGCAGCTGGCGTTGCGCGGGCGCGCGCAGCAGCGACTGGTGGGCGTGCTGGCCATGGATGTCGAGGATCAGCTCGCCCAGTTCGCGCAGCAGGTTCTGCGGCGAGGGGGTGCCGTTGATGTAGGCGCGCGAGCGGCCGTCGCGCACCAGCACACGGCGCAGCAGGCATTGCTGCTCGTCGGCCAGGTCGTGCTCCTCCAGCCACTGCAGGGCGGTGGGGCAATCGGACAGGTCGAACTCGCTGCTCACCTCGGCCTTGTCGCAGCCGCTGCGGATCATGCCGTTGTCGGTCTTGTTGCCCAGGGTCAGGCCGAGCGCGTCGATCATGATCGACTTGCCGGCGCCGGTCTCGCCGGTGAGCGCGCTCATGCCGGCGGCGAAGGCCAGCTCCAGTTCGCGCACTATGACCAGGTTGCGGATCGTCAGGCGGGTCAGCATGGTGGCTTAGGGAGTCTCTGATGACACTGGGCGGATCAGATCGCGGATCAGGATTTCGCAGATCAAGGCGCAAAGCGCGCGTAATAGCAAGCTATTGCGAAGCTTTGCAACGCTGAGATGCGGAATCCTGGCCGTGAGATGACCGTTCATGTGTTGTCAGAGCCTCCCTTTTTCACTTGGGATGCTCGCCCCAGCCGAGCTTGGCGCGCAGGATGTCGTAATGATCGTGCCCGGCCGGGTGCAGCAGGCGCAGCGGCACCGGGTGCTTGTGCACCTCGATGCGCTCGCCGGCGGCCACGCGCAGGCTGGCCTGGCCGTCGCAGGTGACGCGCACGTGTTCCGGGTCGGTCTTGCCGCTGACCGAGATGGCGATGCGGCTGTCGCCGTGGATCACGATCGGGCGGTTGCTCAGGGTGTGCGGGCAGATCGGCACCAGGGCGATCGCGTCCAGGCTCGGCGCCAGCAGCGGGCCGCCGCCGGACAGGGCGTAGGCGGTCGAGCCGGTGGGGGTGGAGATGATCAGGCCGTCCGAGCGCTGGGTGTCGATGGAACTGTCGTTGACCCAGGTCTCGAACTCGATCATGCGCGCCACGTTCCACTTGTGCAGCACCACGTCGTTGAGCGCCAGCTGCGGGTGGCGATCGCCGATCTTGCAGCTGAGCAGGAAGCGGTTGTCCTGCTGGTAGTGGCCGTCCAGCACCGCGGCGAGTATCGACAGCATGTCGTCCGGCGAGATGTCCACCAGGAAGCCGAGGCGGCCAAGGTTGATGCCGAGCAGGGGGATGCCGGCATCGACGATCTCGCGTGCGCTGCTCAGCAGGGTGCCGTCGCCGCCGATGACGATCGCCAGGTCGGACTGTTCGGCCAGCTGGTGCAGGGGCTTGGCGCCACCGTGGCCGAGCACCTGCGCGGCGCGCTCGTCGTAAGCGAGTTGCACCTGACGCTGCAGCAGAAAGGCCTCGACCGAGCGCAGGGTGTTGCGCAGACGCTCGGAGACATCCGGCTTGGCGATCAGGGCGATGCGTTGAAACTGCTTGTTGGGGCTCACGGAGGGTTCCCGGCTGTGGATGGCGAGAAGCTAGCATGCTGCATGGCCGGTGGGAACCTTCGGGGTCGGAGTCGGCCCTTGCGAGCGCGACGTATGGACCTACCCCGGGGCAGGCCGACTCCGACCCCTCACCTGGCTCCCCACGTGTGGGGAGGGTTGGGGTGGGGCCCCGCCCACCTTGACACTGCAAATTTTGCCTCCACATAATCCTCGACTGGCAGCCGCGCTCCGCGAGTGCTGCCTGACTTGCAGATCAATCAGTTAGCAGGATCTCCACTTGTCCCAGGTGAACCAGGAATCGACCATCAACGAACGTGCGCAGTACTTCCTGAAAGTGCTGATCGAACGTTATATCAAGGATGGTCAGCCGGTCGGTTCGCGCACCCTGGCCAAGGATTCCGGGCTGGACCTGAGCCCGGCGACCATCCGCAACGTGATGTCGGACCTGGAGGAACTGGGCTTCGTCGCCTCGCCGCACACCTCGGCCGGGCGCGTGCCGACCGCCTCGGGTTACCGCATGTTCGTCGACTCGTTGATCTCGCTGCAGCCGATCGACGAGCAGTTGATCGCCCGGGTGCGCCACCAGTTCGAGCTGCCGGTAGACCCGGGCCCCGGGATCGTGCAGTCCGCCTCGCGCCTGCTGTCCAACATGACCCGCCTGGCCGGCGTGGTGATGGTGCCCAAGCGCAACCAGGAGCGGGTGCAGCAGATCGAATTCGTGCCGCTTTCGAGCAACCGCGTGCTGGCGGTGATCGTCACCTCGGCCGGCGAGATCCTCAACCGCATCATCGAGACCTCGCGCGTGTTCGAGCGCTCCGAGCTGGAGCAGCTGAGCAACTACATCACCCATCACTATGCCGGGCGCGATCTGGAGAGCGTGCGCGCCCAGGTGTTCGCCGAGATGCAGAACACCCGCGAGCACATGGACAAGTTGATGGCCGAGGCCCTGACGATGGCCGAGCAGGCGTTCGCCGGCGAAGACGAGGCGCCGGACATGGTGGTCAGCGGCCAGACCAACCTGATGGATTTCGACGAGTTGGCGCAGATGGACCGGCTGCGCGGGCTGTTCGATGCCTTCACCGAGAAGCAGGAGATCCTGCACCTGCTCGACCGCTGCCTGGAGGCGGACGGGGTGCAGATCTACATCGGCGAGGAATCCGGCTATTCCACGCTCCGCGACTGCAGTGTGATCACCGCGCCCTACGAGGTCGACGACGAGGTGATCGGCGTGCTCGGCGTGGTCGGCCCGACGCGCATGGCCTACGACAAGGTGATCCCGATCGTGGATGTCACCGCAAAATTGCTGGGCGCTGCCTTGAAATCCCGCTGAGCGTCCCCACATCCCGCACAAGTCCGTCGTGGCAGCTTGGTTTGTCGCGTCATTTATCCATTCAAAAACATAGTGTTGCGAGAGGTTCTTGATGAGCGACCAGAAGGATCGCCCGGCCGACGAGGTGTCCGCCGAAGCCGCAGAAACCACCACCTTCGACGAGGAAGTGGTCGAGTTGGAGGTCGACAGCATGGAGGCCGAGGCCTCGGCCGAAGACCTGAACAAGCTGCTCGAGGCGGCGCAGAAAAAGGCCGACGAGCACTACGATCAACTGGTGCGTGCGCATGCCGAGATCGACAACCTCAAGCGTCGCCATTCCCAGGAACTGGAAAAGGCCCACAAATACGCCCTGGACAAGTTCGTCGCCGAGCTGCTCGGCGTTTGGGACAGCCTGGAACTGGGCCACTCCGCGGCACAGCACGAGTCGGCCGATGTGGATAAATTGCGCGAGGGCACCGAGCTGACCCTGAAGATGCTGTCCGACGTGATGAACAAGTTCGGCGTCGAGCAGCACGACCCGGAAGGCGAGCCCTTCAATCCCGAATTCCACCAGGCCATGTCCATGCAAGCGCGTGACGACGTGCCGCCGAACACCGTGATCGCGGTGGTGCAGAAGGGTTACAGCCTCAATGGCCGCCTGGTGCGCCCGGCGATGGTGATGGTGTCGCAGGCCGGCACGCCGCCGAACGTGGACGAAAGCGCCTGACAAGAAAACAACCGTCGCCTCCCCACGAGCGGGGAGGGCCAGGGTGGGCGTCAAAAGCCCCCTCCCGGGGCCCCCTCGCCCCAAATGGGGCTCTCCCCCATCAAATGGGGGAGGAGATAAGACAAAAAGGGCTTGAAACAAGCGTTAAAAGCCCCACTTAGAAACCAGTTTTAACGAATTACCGAATCTACGGAGACAATCATGGGCAAGATCATCGGCATCGACCTCGGTACCACCAACTCCTGCGTGGCAGTGATGGAAGGTGACAGCACCAAGGTCATCGAGAACAGCGAGGGCGATCGCACCACCCCGTCGATCATCGCCTACACCAACGACGGCGAAGTGCTGGTCGGCCAGAGCGCCAAGCGCCAGGCCGTGACCAACCCGCAGAACACCCTGTTCGCGATCAAGCGCCTGATCGGCCGTCGCTTCGGCGACGACGTGGTCAAGCGCGACCAGGACATCGTGCCGTACAAGATCGTCGGCGCCGACAACGGCGACGCCTGGGTCGAGGTCAACGGCAAGAAGATGGCGCCGCCGGAAATCTCCGCCAAGGTGCTGCAGAAGATGAAGAAGACCGCCGAGGACTACCTGGGCGAGCCGGTCACCGAGGCGGTCATCACCGTGCCGGCCTACTTCAACGACTCGCAGCGTCAGGCCACCAAGGACGCCGGCCGCATCGCCGGCCTGGATGTGAAGCGCATCATCAACGAGCCGACCGCGGCCGCGCTGGCCTATGGTCTGGACAAGGCCAAGGGCGACAAGAAGCTGGCCGTGTACGACCTCGGCGGCGGTACCTTCGACGTGTCCATCATCGAGGTGGCGGAAGTGGACGGCGAGCACCAGTTCGAGGTGCTGTCGACCAACGGCGACACCTTCCTCGGCGGTGAAGACTTCGACATGCGCATCATCGACTTCCTGGTTGCCGAGTTCAAAAAGGACCAGGGTGTCGATCTGAAGAACGACCCGCTGGCCCTGCAGCGCCTGAAAGAGGCGGCCGAGAAGGCCAAGATCGAGCTGTCCTCGTCTTCGCAGACCGACATCAACCTGCCGTACATCACCGCGGATGCGTCCGGTCCGAAACACATGAACATCAAGCTGACCCGCGCCAAGCTGGAGTCGCTGGTCGACGAGTTGGTGCAGCGTACCCTCGAGCCGTGCAAGATCGCGCTGAACGATGCGGGCCTGTCCGCCTCCGAGATCGACGACATCATCCTGGTCGGCGGCCAGAGCCGCATGCCCAAGGTGCAGGAACTGGTGGCCGACTTCTTCGGCAAGGCGCCGCGCAAGGACGTCAACCCGGACGAGGCGGTGGCCATGGGTGCCGCCATCCAGGGTGGCGTGCTCGGCGGCGAGGTGAAAGACGTGCTGCTGCTCGACGTGACCCCGCTGAGCCTGGGTATCGAGACCCTGGGCGGGGTGATGACCAAGCTGATCGAAAAGAACACCACCATCCCGACCAATGCGTCGCAGACCTTCTCGACCGCCGACGACAACCAGACCGCGGTGACCGTGCACGTGCTCCAGGGTGAGCGCGAGCAGGCGGCCGGCAACAAGTCGCTGGGCCGCTTCGACCTGCAGGACATTCCGCCGGCACCGCGCGGCCTGCCGCAGATCGAGGTCAGCTTCGACATCGACGCCAACGGCATCCTGCACGTGTCCGCCAAGGACAAGGCCACCGGCAAGGAGCAGTCGATCCGTATCACCGCATCGTCGGGTCTGTCGGACGCCGAGGTTGAACAGATGGTCAAGGATGCCGAGGCGCACGCCGACGAGGACAAGAAGTTCCACGAACTGGTGGATGCGCGCAACCAGGCCGACGGCATGATCCACGCGACCCGCAAGTCGATGGAAGAGCTGGGTGACGACAAGCTCGAGGCCGGCGAGAAAGAGGCCATCGAAAAGGCCATCGCCGAACTGGAAGAGGCGATGAAGGGCAGCGACAAGGAAGCCATCGAGGCCAAGACCAAGGCCCTGGCCGAAGCATCGGGCAAGATGGCCGAGCGCCTGTACTCGCAGCAGGGCGGTGCGGCAGCGGGTGCTGCCGGGGCCGCGGGCGCAGCAGGTGCCGGTGCGGCCGGCGCGGAGGCTTCCTCCGGCGGTGGCGACGAGGACGTCGTCGATGCCGAGTTCGAAGAGGTCAAAGACGACAAGTAAGTAATAAAACCGCTAAGGACGCCAAGGACCGCCAAGTTTTTTTGGCGGTTCCGGGCCGCTCCAGCGGGAAGCGAAACCGGGAGAAAATCCTTCTCCCGGACCGTCAAGGACAGCGGGTCGTGAAATAGTTTCTTCGCGTCCTTGGCGTCCTTGGCGGTTAATTTTTTCCAGAGCCGTAACATGTCTAAACGCGATTACTACGAAGTCCTGGGCGTACAGAAGAACGCCAGCGAGGCCGAGATCAAGAAGGCCTACCGTCGCCTGGCGATGAAATACCACCCGGACCGCAACACAGGTGACAAGTCTGCCGAGGCGGAGAAGAGTTTCAAGGAGGCCAAGGAGGCCTACGAGGTGCTTTCCGACGCGCAGAAACGTGCCGCTTTCGACCAGTTCGGTCATGCCGGGGTCGATCCCTCGATGGGCGGCGGCCCGGGCGGTTTCGGCGGTGGCGCCGGTGGTGCCAACTTCAGTGACATCTTCGGCGATGTGTTCGGTGACATCTTCGGTGGCGGCCGCGGTGGCGGCGGTGGCCCGCGCGTGCAGCGTGGCGCCGACCTGCGTTACAACCTCGAACTGAGCCTGGAGGACGCGGTCGCCGGCACCTCGGTCAAGATCAAGGTGCCGACCTGGGTCAACTGCAGCAGCTGCGGCGGCACAGGCGCCAAGAAGGGCTCCTCGCCCAAGACCTGCGGCACCTGTCACGGTGCCGGCCAGGTGCGTATGCAGCAGGGCTTCTTCTCGGTGCAGCAGACCTGCCCGACCTGCCACGGCAAGGGCAGCGTGATCGACGATCCGTGTAACGCCTGCCACGGCCATGGCCGGGTGCAGGAGACCAAGACCCTGTCGGTCAAGGTGCCGCCGGGCGTGGATACCGGCGACCGCATCCGCCTGGCGGGCGAGGGCGAGGCCGGCGAGAACGGCGGACCGCCCGGCGACCTGTACGTGCAGGTCAGCGTGCGTCAGCACCCGATCTTCGACCGTGACGACAGCCACCTGTATTGCGAGATGCCGATCTCCTTCACCACCGCTGCGCTCGGCGGAGAGACCGAGGTGCCGACCCTGGGCGGCAAGGTCAAGCTGAAGATCCCGGAGGGCACCCAGACCGGCAAGATGTTCCGCATGCGCGGCAAGGGCGTGAAGCCGGTGCGCGGCGGCCCGCAGGGCGACCTGATCTGTCGCGTGGTGGTGGAGACCCCGGTCAAGCTGACCAACGATCAGCGCCGCCTGATCGAGGAGCTGGATGCCTCGCTCAAGGGCGGCGGCAGCAAGCACAACCCCAACGCGCACGGCTGGGTGGACAAGATGAAGGGCTTCTTCAAGGACGTCGGGCTATAAATTAAACCGCCAAGGACGCGAAGGTACGCGAAGGTTTCGGGTTCAGGCCTTGCAATGGGCGAAACCAGGACACTGTGCCGAAGTTCCGGATCAGCAAAACTCAACTCGGTGACTGTTACACCCCTTGGTAGGCTTAGCAGTCATTCATCGAACTCTTTGCGTACCTTCGCGTCCTTTGCGGTTTAAATATTTTCATTACCGGATTAGAGAATCAGAACAATGCGAGTAGCAGTCGTCGGCGCCGCGGGGCGCATGGGCAGGAACCTCATCCAGGCAGTGTGCAGCACCGAGGGCCTGGAACTGACCGCCGCCACCGAGCGCCCGGATTCGAGCCTGGTCGGCGCGGATGCCGGTGAGCTGGCCGGGGTCGGCAAGCTCGGGGTAAGCATCTCGCATAGCCTGACCAAGGTGGTCGACGATTTCGATGTGGTGATCGATTTCACCGGCCCGCAGGCGACCATGGTGCACCTGGATGTGTGCCGCGAGCACGGCAAGAAGATGGTGATCGGTACCACCGGCCTGGACGACGATCAGAAGGCGAAGATCGATGCGGCAGCAAAAGAGATCGGCATCGTGTTCGCACCGAACATGAGCGTCGGCGTGAACCTTTGTTTCAAGCTGCTGGACATTGCCGCGCGGGTGATGGGTGACGACTGCGACATCGAGATCGTCGAAGCGCATCACCGCCACAAGGTGGACGCTCCCTCCGGTACCGCGCTGCGCATGGGCGAGGTGGTGGCCGATGCACTCGGTCGCGACCTGAAGAAGGTGGCGGTGTACGGCCGCGAGGGCCAGACCGGGGCGCGCGAGCGCGACACCATCGGTTTCGAGACCATCCGCGCCGGCGACGTGGTCGGCGAGCACACCGTGTGGTTCGCCACCGAGGGCGAGCGTGTCGAGATCACCCACAAGGCCTCCAGCCGCATGACCTTCGCCAAGGGCGCGGCACGGGCCGCCGCCTGGCTGGCGGGGCAGTCCAGCGGCCGTTTCGACATGCAGGATGTACTTGGCCTGCGTTGAGCGCATGGCGCGCTGCAACCACTGGCTGCGAGGCGTTGCCGTGGGGCTGGCGGTTTTGTTGCTGGCCGCCTGCAGCCCGGACCCGCAGGATCCGGAACAACAGATACGCCAGCTGATCGAGTCCGTCGAACTGGCGATCGAACAAGGCGAACTTGGCGATGCGGCTCAGTGGCTGGACGAGGGCTACAGCGATCGCCGCCATCGCAACAAGCGTGCCGCGGTGGCCAGCCTGTTCGCCTACACGCGGCGCCACAAGAACATCCACCTGTTCACGCGTATCCACCAGATCGAGGTCGCGCCCGATGCCTCGCGCGCCGTTGCATTGGTGGATGTGGCGATGACCGCAACGCCGGTGCACAGCGCCGAGGAATTGCTCGATCTCAGGGCCGACCTGTATCGCTTCGACCTGAAGCTGGCCTGGGATGACGATCAGGAACAGTGGCGGATCCGCAGCAGCCAGTGGCGCCGCTCGGCGCTCGGTGGCCTGATGTCCGGCGGCTAACGCCGCGCGCGGCTGCGCAGGCGCGGCGCCCGGCACGCAGCATCGCCATCACCAACTCAATCCGCTCGACCTGCCGGCCAGCGCCCATGCCGGCGGTTCAGGGCAGCAGCGCCAGCATCGACTGCCGGCGGGTCGCATCGCCCGGCCCCTCTTCACTGAAATACCAGCTGACCGCCGCCTTGAAATGGCTGCGCTGGCGCCGCCGCAACTCGGCAGGCCGGCCGCCGGCCACTGCCGCAGCGATGGTGCGCGCGGATTCGAGCAGGGTCTCGCGCGCCACCTGGGCGCACTCGGAGCCGCCCGTTGGATAGGCCGCCTGGGCATACACGCCCAGCACCTCGGCCAGCAGCGAGGCCTGGTCCGGGGGGCAATCGAGGGTGAAGGTCTTGCCTGGCATGGCGCGATGCGGGCCGGATTTCAGCTCTGGCCGTACACCGGGATCGCCGCACCGGTCACGCAGCGTGCCGCATCCGAGGCGAGGAACAGCACCACGTCGGCCAGGGCCGCGGGCGGCACCCAGCGCGAATGATCCGCGTCCGGCATGTCGTTGCGGTTCTGCGGGGTGTCGATGGTGCCAGGCAGGATGCAGTTGACGGTGACGTTGTCGTGCTTGTTCTCGGCGGCGAGCGATTCGGTGAGCGTCTTTACCGCCGCCTTGGAGGCACAGTAGGGCCCCATGCGCCCCTTGCCATCGAGCGCGGCGCGCGCCGAGACATTGATGATGCGGCCGCCGCCGTTGTCGAGCATGCACGGCAGCGCGGCGCGGCAGGTGTAGAACACCGAGCGCGCGTTGAGGTTCATCATGAAGTCCCAGTCCTTGTCCTCGGTATTCTGGAGGTGCGGGCCCATGCTGAATCCGCCGGCGATATTGGCCAGCACGTCGATGCAGCCAAACTCGTCGATCACCGCCTGCAGCACCTGGTTGACCGACGACGATTCCAGCAGATTGACCGGGAAGGCCTTGGCCTTGCTGCCCTGCGGCAGGTCCGAGATGACCTTGTCGATGCCGTCCTCGTTGCGGTCGAGCAGGGCGAGCGTGGCACCCTGCTCGGCAAAGGCCTGGGCCACGGCTGCGCCGAGGTTGCCGGCGGCGCCGGTGATGAGCACCAGCTTGTCGGTGAATGCGTGCATGACAGATTCCTCGTGATTGTTCCGTTTCAGGCCTGCAAGGCTAGCGTGTTGGCACGCAGTCTGCAGTAGTGAGCAACAGAAATAACACGCGCTTTGGAGACGGTTTATGACACCGCTGATGCAGTCTGCGGGTTTGGGGCAGATGCTGGGCAATGCCACCGGCGCCGGCGATGCCCTGAAACGCCCGAGCAGCGGGGACTTCACCCAGCAACTCGGGGATACGGAAGATCAGCTGGCGGCACTGGCGGAGATGCTCGGCATACCGCTGCAGGGGATGTCGCAGGAGATGCTGGCGATGCTGCAGCAGTGGCTGCAGGGCGGCGGCGGGTTGCCGCAGGCGGCAAATGCCGACCTGTCCGGCGACCAGGCCTTGCCGCCGTTCGCCCAGCTCGCGCAGCTGCTGGGCCAGTCGGCCGCGGGCGACGCGGACACGCTCGAGGGCCTCGAACTGCCGCTGCTGGCGCAGGCGAAGGATGCCGCTGCCCTGAACAAGGGCGGCCAGGGGGCGTTTGCCGAACTCGGCAAGGTACTGGGTGATGCCGCGCCGCTGCCGGCGTCGCTGCTGGATGCGGACAAGCTGCAGGCACTGGGGCAAGGCCTGAGCGGGCCGTTCAATCCGGTACAGACCAACAACGCGTCGTTCAGCCAGGTGCTGACCAGCAATCTGCTGTCCATGGGCATCCCGCAGAAGGTGGGCGATTCGGGCTGGGGGCAGGCGATGGCCGAGCGCCTGGTGTGGATGGTCAAGGGCGATCAGCAGATGGCGGAGCTGAAGATCACCCCGCCCAACCTGGGGCCGCTGGAGGTCAAGCTGACCATCAACAACGACCAGGCCAGCGTGGCGTTCCTCTCCAATCATGCGGCGGTGCGTGACGCCATCGAGGCGGCGATCCCGCGCCTGCGCGAGATGCTCGGCCAGGAATCGCTGAACCTGGTCAACGTGGATGTCGGGCATGGGCGCAACGAGCAGTCCGGGCAGGGCGAGGGCTCGGGCAGTACTGCGGGCCCGGGCGGCGGGGACGATGGCGATGGCGAGCTGGGCGCTGCCGGCGAGCAACTCGGCCTGGTGGATGCCCGCGGCCTGGGCCTGATCGACCTGTTCGCCTGAGCGGGACAAAAAGCGGCACAAAAACCCGCGCTGCCACTGCTTACCCGGTCGCCGGGCTTGCTATGATTGCGACTTGAGCGGCTAGGGGGAATGTGGCCTTGTTGACGATCATCAAGTTTTTCATCGTGGTGGTACTGCTGGCGGTGGGCATCGCCTTCGCGGTTGCCAACAGCGCGCCGGTACGCATCGATCTGGGGCTGTTCATGCCGGAACTGCCCTTGTCGCTGGTGCTGTTGCTGGCAGTCGGCGTGGGCATCCTGCTCGGCGCCTTTGCCAGCACCTTCTATTTCATGCGCATCAAGAAGGAAAACGCCGACCTCAAGCGCCAGAGCCGACTGGTGCAGCAGGAAGTGAAAAACCTGCGCAGCATGCCGATCAACGGACACTGATCGCCGATTTCCATCATGCAAGATTACCTGCTGTGGTTGCTGTTGCCGGTAGCCGCCGCCTCCGGTTGGTGGGCGGCGATGCGCAGCGCGCGCAAACGTCAGGCGCGCACCCGCCAGGAAGGCAACCCGGTGTATTTCCGCGGCCTCAACCACCTGCTCAACGAGGAGCCTGACAAGGCGATCGACGTGTTCGTCGAGATGCTGGAGGTGGACAGCGACACGGTCGAGACGCACCTGGCGCTGGGCAACCTGTTCCGCCGCCGCGGCGAGGTCGAGCGGGCGATACGCATCCACCAGAACCTGATCGCGCGACCGGCGCTGAGCCGCGAGCAGCGCGGCCAGGCGCTGCTGGAACTTGGGCAGGACTATATGCGCGCAGGTTTGTATGACCGCGCGGAGAACCTGTTCCTCGAGCTCAAGCAGAGCCACATGCACGTGCGCCACGTGCTGCGCAATCTGCTCACCATCTATCAGCAGGAAAAGGACTGGGAGGCCTGCCTGCGCACCGCCGAGGAGATCGAACGCGAGTCCGGCGAGAGCCAGGCCCTGGAAAAATCCCATTACTACTGCGAGCTGGCCCTGAAGGCGCGCAGGCAAGGGCAGAG
>Ga0272444_10001772_pt1 | contig 20449 bp, 12 predicted proteins | sample SSMForm13_FD_201033 | JGI IMG/M metagenome (GOLD analysis project Ga0272444, IMG submission 201033) | Marine sediment archaeal communities from Little Sippewissett salt marsh, Falmouth, MA, United States - SSM-Form-13 | ecosystem: Environmental > Aquatic > Marine > Wetlands > Sediment ... | reverse complement strand
TCCTGCTTGCCGGCCTGTCGCACACGCCGTTCCAGGGCCTGCTTGATCAGCTGCTCCTTGATCTGGCCTGTCAGGCCCTGCCCGCCGCGTCGCTTCATCAATCGTCCGTCAATGACCCGTGGTCGTTACTGCCCCGGTCCACGGCCCTGGCCACATCGGCCATGATCTCGGCATCCGCAGGGCTGGCATGCTGGGCCGCCAGCCTGGCCACCGCCTGCTCGGTGGTATCGCCGGCATCCGCCTGCGGCGCGCGCAGCTGGCGCACGATACGTTCCACCAGGCGCGCCACGGTCGGCCCTTCGCTGAGCGCCATCACCGGCAGCGACACGCCCATGCGCGCCTCCACGGCGGCGACCAGCTCCATGCCCATCAGCGAATCCATGCCCAGATCATACAGCGAACGTCCGTCCTCGATGCGCTCGGGCGATACGTGCAGGATCTCGCCGATCTCCTGCTTGAGCAGTTCGCCCAAGGCCGCCGCCAGTTCGTCGTCGTCCAATTCCTCCAGCCAGCGCTGCAACTGCTCCAGGCCCTCGGCATCGGCGCCGGCCTCCTCGGCCTGTTGCGCCAGGTCCTGGAACTTCGGCGACAGCGCGGTGGGCAGGAAACGCCGCAGTGCGCCCCATTCCAGATCCATCACCCCCAGCCCGGACAGATCCCGGGTCAGCAGCTGCTCCAGGGCGTCCAGCGCCTCGGTCGAGGACAGCGCCGCGCCTCCCATGCGCGACTGCAGCGCCTCCTTGATCTCGGTATTGCGGGCGAGATAACCCACGTCGTCGATGGCACCCCAGCTCACACTCAATGCAGGCCGCCCGGCGGCTCGACGGGCGTGCGCCAGGGCCTCCAGGTAGCGGTTGGCCGCCACGTAGCTGGCCTGGCCGGGATTGCCGAACAAGGTGGTGGCGGAGGAGTACAGCACGAAGAAATCCAGCGGCAGATCGCGGGTCAGCGCGTCGAGGTGACGGGCGCCCAGCACCTTGGGGGCCAGTACCTTGCGGATGCGTTCCGCGGTGAGACTGCGCACCAGGCCGTCATCGATCACCATGGCGGCATGCACGATGCCCCGCAGCGGTGGCATGGTCCCGGCTATATCCGTCAGCACCGCCGCCAGCGCCGCCTGATCGGTGACGTCGCAGGCCAGCGCACGTACCGTCACGCCGTCGGCCTGCAGCGTCTCGATGGCGGCCGCACCCTCCTCGTCCGCCGCGCCGCGGCGACTGAGCAGCACCAAGTGACGAGCACCCTTGCGCGCCAGCCAGCGGGCGGTCTCCAGGCCGAAGCCGCGCATGCCGCCGGTGACCAGATAGGTCGCCTGGGCGTCGAGTTGCAGGCTGCGCCGTTCGGGTGCCGGCAGTGCAACTTGGCCCACGCCGTCATCGAAATTCAGCACCACCTTGCCGATCTGTCGCGACTGCTGCATGTAGCGGAAGGCATCCACCGCCTGGGCGGCCGGGAAGGCCCGGTACGGCAGCGGCTTGAGGGTGCCGTCCTCGAACAGCCCCATCAGCTCGGCGAACAGCCGCCGGGTCAGTGCCGGACGCTCGGCCATCAGCTGGTCGGCGTCGATGCCGAAGTAGGAGATGTTGTTGCGGAACGGCCGCAGGCCAATGCGGGTGTTCTCGTAGAAGTCGCGCTTGCCCAGTTCCAGGAAGCGGCCGAAGGGCCGCAGGATGCGCAGGTTGCGGTTGATCGCCTCGCCCGCTAGGGAATTGAGCACCACGTCCACGCCCTGACCGTCGGTCAGCGCCAGCACGTCGTCGGCGAAGGCCAGCGAGCGTGAGTCCAGCACGTGATCGGCACCCAGCAGCCGCACCACGTCGCGCTTGGCGTCACTGCCGGCGGTGGCGAAGATCTCCACGCCCATCGCCTTGCCCAGCTGGATGGCGGCCAGGCCGACACCACCGGCTGCGCCGTGGATCAGCAGCCGCTCGCCTTCCTGCAGCTGCGCCAGGTGATGCAGCGCGTAGTAAGCGGTGAAGAAGGTGGTGGGCACGGTGGCCGCGGCATTGAAGGACCAGGCAGCCGGCTTGCGCGCCACGGCGCCGGCCGGAGTCAGCACACGCTCGGCGAAGCTGGCCGGGGCGAAGGCGATGACCTCGTCACCGACGGCAAGATCCGTCACCTCGGGACCGATCGCCGTCACCACGCCGGACAGCTCCATGCCGAGGGTCGGGCCGGCGAAGCCGTGTTCAACCGCCTCGTCAGACAGCAGGCCCATGGCGTACATGACGTCACGGAAATTGAGGCCGGCGGCGCGTACCGCAATCTCCACCTGCTCGCCGCTCGGCACAGGCAACGCGTGCGATCGCCACAGCAGATGCTTCAGCGGCCCAGGGGTGGTGAAGTCCAGCCTGGTCACCAAGCGGTGCTGCGCGAGCGGCGCATCGTCGTCAACCAGCTCGGCCAACGCGGCGGTACGCAGGCGCGGCACATAGCGGCCAGCGGCGTTGTAGATCAACTCATCCTCGACGTCCGGCGCCAGCAACTCGGCCGCGATGGTGCCGGCGGTGGCCTCCGGGTCATGCGCATCGGCCAGTTCCAGCAGGCGAATACGCAGGTCCGGGTACTCGTTCATCAAGGTGCGGCCGAAACCCCACAGGGTGGCATCGTCGATGCAGACCGGGACGGCCTGCGCCAGCGGCGACAGGTCGGCAGCTGCACCGGCCGTCACCAGCAGCAGTTGCGGCGAAATGCCGGCGGCCTCGCAGGCCTTGGCCAGTTCCCCGGCAATGACACAGCGCCGGCTGCCGACTGGATCGATGGACTCATCCACCAGCGGCAGACCGTGCAGCAAAACGATGCCTAAGGGCTCGCCGTGACTCTCGGCAAGCTGCTGCAGTAACTGATGCAGCTCGTCTGCGTCATCGAGGCGGAGTTCGCAGCCATTGCTGCCGTGACTGCGGAAGGCCTGCCCCGCAGCGGCAAGATAAGGGCGCTGGCCGGCGGCGCGCAGTTCCGCCGCCAGCAGGTCGGCCAACACCGCCCCTTCGCCATCGGCGTCCTTGAGGATCAACCAGCAGGCCGCATCGGCGCGCTGGCTTGGTACGGCGAGCGGAGTCGTTTGCGAGCTGCGGGCAACCAACAGATAGGGGCCATCCTGTCGATCAGGCAGGTCATGGATAAGCTGCGCATCGGCGACCCCGTGCCGCGCCAGCAGCTCGCGCCAGCGCTTGGCCGAGCGCAGCCGCGCCACTGGTCGGTCGTCGGTCGCGCTACGCCACCAATCGGGCAACAGGCCGAACACCAGGTCCGACCAGCGCGCCGGGGGCTGCTCCGCCACCACCAGCGCACCGCCCGGGACCAGTCGCGCGGTCAGTGTTGCCAGCAGCGCATCAGGATCACCTGCCGCTGCCAGTTCCTGGCCAAGCAGCACGATATCGAAACACTGTCCGTCAGGGCATCCGGCATGCTCGGGATCGATGACCCGGGTTTCAACCGTCGGGAAGCGTTCCAGCAGAAACTCAACCGCCTCGCGCACTGGCGTGGCCGGCATGGCCAGCTGGTAGTCGCAGCGATCCATGTCCAGCCGCGGCAACAGCTGGGCGGCCAGTTGCGAACGACCACTGGTGTAATCGAGCACCCGCAGCCGCGCGCCCGCCGGCAGCGCGGCCTGCGCCTCGACCACCAGGTCGGCCACCGCATGATTGAACGGCATCAGCGAGGGAGAACCGCTCAGGTAATGGGCCAACACCGGGTGGGCCGCGTCGGAGGGCACCAGGGCATCGGCAGACACCTCGCCGGCGAGCACCTGCGCCAGATGTTCGCCGACCCGCCCCAGCAGCAGGATCTCGGCCGCATAGTCGGGATAGTCACCCAACAGGCTGGCCCAGATGTCGGCCGGAGCAGGCAGCGCGATGTCTGATGACCAGGTCATGCCCTGAGCCTGCGGCTCCAGCACCCCGTCCTCTTTGAGCATCGCCAGCAGGCGCTGCAGATACGGGCGGAACTCGGGGCGCACCTTGCCGCTGGCAAGCAGCTGCTCGGCGTCGACGGTATCGTGATCATCCGTCAGTTGCTGCAGCGCGCGTTGTGCGAAGGCTGCGCACAATACGTCCAGCAGTGGCTCGACTTCATCGTAGTACTGACTGCGCAGCTGACACCGTTGCGACTGGTGCAGATAGCGGGCGCCAGCGGCAGGCAAGCGGCCATTGGCCGGCAGGGCCGGGGATGGCATGGCGGCGTGGGGACGGGGTACTGCGGCGAAGCGCAGGTAGCCGGTGTGTTCACCCAGGGTGCGTCTGAGCAACACACCGCGGAAACGCACCTCGTCCAATTCGGCGACCAGCTGACCAGTGATGTCATACAGACGGAAGCGTGCCACCACCGAGCGCGGACTACGCCGCAGCAGTTCCGCGCGGGCATGGCCGATGTCGGCGCCCGGCTGGTACAGCCGCAGACGCCCCACCTTGACCGGCACAAAGGCCACCCCACCCTGCCCGGTGATCTCGTCGCGCAGGATGTCCACCAGCAACTGGAAGCAGCCATCAAGGAAGGCGGGGTGCAGGTGATAGTCATCCAGTTCGTCACTGATCTGGGTGGGCGCGCCCAGGCGCGCGGTCACCTGATCGCCGGCCAGCCACACCCCGGTCACCGCCTGGTAGGCCGACCCGTAGTTCAGCCCGACCTTGCTGGTCAGCGCATAGTGACCGGCGCCGGTCAGCTGTGGCGTACCAGCAGGCATTGTCTGGCGCGCAGCGGCGGCGCCGCCCTGTGGCGCGCCCGGCAGGCGGCCAACCACATGCAAGGCCCAGGGATCGTCGCTGAGACGCTCTCGGCTGTGGATGGTGAAACGCCCATCGCTCGCATCAATGGCGAACCTGACGGTTTTCGATGGCTCCTGTTCCAGCAACAGCGGCGTGAGGATCTCCAGTTCCTCGATCTCCTGCGCATCACCGCCGTGCCACAAGCGTGCTGCGGCCAGTGCCATCTCCACAAAACCCGCGGCGGGAAATACCACCGCCTCGCCCACCGCATGGTCGGCCAGGTTCGGGTACAGCACCGTATCCAGGTGGTTCTCCCATTGGGTCTGGTTCTCATGCAACCGGTAGCCGAGCAGCGGATGCTCCTTGTAGCGGTTGATGAGGTTGTAGCCCTCGGAGGTCAGCGGATGCCAGTAGCGCTCGCGCTGCCAGGGATAAGTGGGGATGTCGACGAAACGGCCCTTTGCAGGAAACAGTTTTTCCAGCGGGATCGGCGCACCTTCGGTCAGCGCCTGAAAGAACGCGCCGTTCAGTTTATCCAGCCCGCCATCGCCACGCTGCAAGGTTGGAATGACCCGCCCATCGCGGGAGGCCGCGCGTAAGCCGTCATTAACATAGTTGCGCAATACGGCATGGGGACCCACTTCCACGAAGAAGTTAAAGCCATCCTCGATCAGCCCATCGACGGCCGGTTGGAACAATACCGGCTCGCGGATATTTCGCCACCAGTAGTCCGCCGTCAGCTCCTCGCCATCCAGACGCCCTCCGGTGACAGTAGAGAAGAACGGGATGCTGCCCTGGCTTGGCACGATGGCTGCCAGATCCGCCAGCAATGGCTTGCGAATCGGATCCATCGCAGCACTATGGAAGGCATAATCCAAATCCAGGCGGCGATGGAAAATCTCGCGCTCTGCCAGCACCTGTTCCAGGTTGGACAGCACCTCCACGTCACCCGCCACCGTCACGCCACGGGCGCTGTTTACACCCGCGATTGTGACCTTGTCGCGCAATTGCAACTCTTCCAGCACCGCAACACACGCCCGCTCGTCAAGACCAACTGCGGCCATGCCACCAGAGCCCTTGCAATAGCCCTGCTGGGTGCTGCGCTCATGGATGACCTGCACAGCCTGCTCAAGTGACAAGGCACCGCAAGCCCAGGCAGCGGCCACTTCACCCACACTATGGCCCACCACCGCGGCTGGCATCAGGCCCTTGCCGCGCAGCAATTCCGTGACGCCAACCTGGATGGCGAACAACAACGGCTGGGCGATCTCGGTCAGTTTCAGGCGGCTGTCCGCCGCATCGACACGCAGTTCCGCTTCGATTGAAAAGTCGGCGTAGCGCTGGAAGATGTCATCCACCTTGCGAATCGTGTCGGCAAAATCCACCGACTCGTCCAACAAGGCGCGCCCCATGCCGGCCCATTGAGAACCGTTACCCGAGTAGACAAAAACGACTGGCGAGGCATCGCACAATTGCTCCCCAGCGACTAGCGCCGCGGGTTGCCTGCCAGCCGCATGGGCCTCGAGATCCGCAATTTGTTGCTTGCGGCTGTCGGCGAAGGCGATGACACGATACGCATGCAGCTCGCGGTGGCGGGCTGCACTGAAAGCAATGTCGTACTGCGACTGTTCAGGATGGGCGACCAGATGTTCCGCAAAGGCCGTGGCGGCTGCCTTGACCGCGGCCTCATCGCGGCCGGAGAGCAGCAGCGGCGCACATCCGGCGGCGTCCTCGTGCTGCGTCCCACTTGCAGATGGTTGTTCAGCGAGATCCGCACTCTGCAAAACCACGTGCGCATTGGCACCGCCGAAACCGAACGAGTTGATACCGATGGTCAATTTCTTATGCGGATCCAGCGGCGTGTTTTCTGTCGCCACCTTCAGATTCCACTCATCGAACTTGATATTCGGATTCGGCGTCTTCAAGTTGATGGTCGGCGGGACCGAGCGATGCTGAAGGATCAGCAGCGCCTTCACCATACCTGCGACACCTGAGGCGGTTTCCAGGTGTCCCATGTTGCTTTTGACCGAGCCGATCAGCAGCGGCGAATCGTCCGGGCGCAGCTGACCTAACGCGCTGCCCAACGAATGGCATTCAATCGGGTCTCCCAGGGCTGTGCCTGTGCCGTGCGCCTCAACGTAGTCGATATCGGCAGGATCAATGCCTGCTCTGCCATAGACATCGCGCAGCAGGGCGGACTGGGTTTCCGCTCCCGGAACAGTGATGCCGTTCGTACGGCCATCACAATTGACGCCTGTCGCCGCGACGATGCCATAAACGGTGTTGCCGTCTGCGATGGCCTTGTCTAGCGACTTCAGTATGAAGATGCCACCGCCTTCGGAACGTACGTAACCATCGCCATCCGCGTCAAAGACGTTGCAGATTCCCCTGGGCGACAACATGGAGGCACGGGAAAAGCCAACGAAGGCATAGGGGTGCAGATGCAGGCTGATGCCGCCCGTGAGGGCGAATTCCGACTCGCCTGTTTCGATGGAGCGACAGGCTTGGTGAAAGGCCACCAGCGAAGAGGAACAAGCGGTATCCACCGCAACGCTCGGGCCAGTCAGGTCAAAGTTATACGAGATCCGATTGGCTGCGACGCTCCCAGTCTGCCCCGTCATGGACGTGGCATCGAGGGAGCACAGGTCATCAGCCCGACGATACGACCAGTCCGAACCGGAAAAGCCGATGAATACGCCGCCAGCCTGTTTGCGCACGGAAGAAGGCGCAATACCCCCGGACTCGAATGCCTCCCAGGACATCTCCAGCAAAAGACGTTGCTGGGGGTCCAGTTGTTCTGCTTCGCGCGGGGAGATGCCGAAGAAGCTGGCATCAAATCCGCTGACATCGCCAATGGTGCCAGCCGCCGATGAATATGCCGTACCAGACTGATTCTTATGAGGATGGAAGTTAGAATCTTGCGCCCACCGATCAACGGGGACCGTACCTACCAAATTCCTCTCGTTCCAGAGGTCAGGCCAAAGATTCGTCGAGTTAGTGCCAGGAAGCCTGTAGGCATAGCCAATGACTGCAATCTTGTTACTCATTCAGGCACTTCCGTCCCGCATAAAACATCGCTGGGCCCTTCGCAAGAGCCGCTCAATCGGCTTCATGAAGGATGCTGATGGTAAGAAAAAGCCCGACACCAGGACTGCCAATAGGGGATTCTATCGCAGCGCTCACTCGCCTCCTAGGCGAACGCAACATCAATCGTCTGATCCGTGAACTGACCGAACCCAATCATCCGCCGCGAAGCTTGCGATACGTGGCCTGTGCCTCTGCATTCAGCACCTCCACGCGTTCAATCGCCGATGAATGCATCCTGTCTCGCAGATCCGAATCGCGCACCAGGGTCAGGATTGCCTCGATCCAACTGTTCGGATCATTGTCGAGTAGGTAGCCGTCGACCTCGTGGCGAATCGCATCCAGAAATGCCGGATGCCTGCTGTAGATACCCACCGCACCGCAGTGGGTGATATCAAAGAATTTCGTGTATGAACGGGCTTGATTGAAGCGCCCGACCAACAACGGGGCAAGCCCGATATGTCGCCCACTAAGGTCACATAAAGCACGATATGCCGGCCATTTCATGGGATGGATTACTGTAACCCCAGGAAACCGCCTCCATCTTCGATGTACAGCCGCATTACCCACTATCTCGAACCGGACACGTGGGTCCGCCTGTAGAACGGGTTCCATTACCTGCTTCAGCCAACGAAGCTCTGCGCCATGCGACGCAGAGCCATGATAGAAGATTCGCGTTACATCTTCCGCCGCAACCGCCGGCTCACTCGGCAACACCAACTTGGCAGGCCAGCCTCTATTATATTTTTCATATAGATATGGCGTAGAAACCCAAAGAGCAGCCTCTTGATTACGCAACCAGCCACACTGGCTGCTCGAAAGGTGCCAGAGCTTCCATCTGTAACGCCAAGACATCCCGACCGTTGCTCGACTATCCAGCAGATCGTCATCCATGAAATACACAATGCCGTTCAACTTTTGCCGGTTTGCCTCAACCCATTTACGCCAGGCTTTCGGCACATATCGAACAAAAATCACCAAAGCATTATCACCGTGCTCTGGCAATTGACGGAAATTTAGTCGCTGGACTGGGCTGCGGATAGCCAGGATCGCCGGCATAACAAAAAAACTGCTCGACGGATTATCCCTTTCCTCCACCACATAGATCATGGACGGTTCTTTCACAACTTTATCCAACTTCCACCACCAGCTGTTTCAAAGTCGTTGTAAATTCCTCTGGGTGGAAACATGTATGCATGGGAAAACCCGACGAAGACATAGGGATGAAGATGCAAGAAGATATCTCCGGCAAGAGCGAATTCCGACTCACATGTCTCTATGGAACGGCAGGCCAGACGAAAGGCCGCCAGTGATTACGAGCAGGCGGCATCCCGCAGCGCCCAACCCAGTTTGACCGCAAAATCATAGGGAATCCTGTTGTCCGCGACATTACCAGCCTGTCCCATCTTTGAGGTGCGTCAAGGGAAGACAGATCATCGGCACGACGATAGGACCAGTCCGAGCCGGAAAAGCCAATAAATACCCCACCTTTTTGCTGACGCACGGATGAGGGGGAAATGCCGAAAAAAGCTGCATCGAAACCATCGATATCCGCAATGGTTCCTGCACGCGTTGAATAGGCCACGCCAGGACTTGCCTTAACGGGATTGAAGTACGTATCCAGTGCCCAGCGATCAGGACTTTGCCGCCGACCAAACTGGACCACAAATCATCGGCATCACCCATAGAAGGTGGCACCCATAACCGACAATGGCTATCTTCATTGACATTCTTACTCTACAGCCTGCAAAAACGAGGCGGGGGCATCAATAGCTATGCTAGGCGGAGCAACCCCTTGAGGAAAGAAGGCCCAAACCAGATACAAGTACGGTAACTCCGTGCCCATCGACCTCATGAAAGTAATCGCGTTCCCGGATACCGAATCCCAAGCAAGCACGACACCAGACGCATATGCGTGCGCGCACCATGGAAATCATATGGCCGGCTTGTAACGCATATACATCACATCCATGAGTCAGTATCTGCTTACATCCAGCGTTGAGGCAAAATGCCCTGACGATTGCCTTGTCATCTCTGTATGGTCTTCATGTACTGCCTCACAAATTCAGCTCAAAATCTGAAAAATGTAAGTAAAGCACTGAACTGACAGGAGACGAAACCGCTAGAAAATCAAGACAGCTCACTCAACACTACCGGCGTATTGGCATCCACATCATTTCGGACTCTTTTGCCTATCACGACACCCAAGAATTTTGGGGCCGCACCAAAGCCGGGGCGAACACTGCGTACTGCATCCGCTGTAATCAAATCGCCCGCCTTCAGGGCTCTGACGAAATACAGTGAGCGACGAAATTTCGCATTGCCCTGCTCACTGGACTTTCGGCCATAATCCACTTGCCCCAATGCTTCCCAGGCAGTACGTGCACCACTACACAGCTTGGCCATTTCGGCGGGTTCGAGAGAAAAGCAATCGTCAGGCCCACCCCCATCTCTGTTAAGAGTGAAATGTTTTTCGATGATAGTTGCACCGAGTGCCACACTGGCGATAGCAGTCGTATTATCCAAGGTATGATCAGATAAGCCTGTGACTAATCCAAATCGATCAATCATGTCGGGAATAGTGCGTAGGTTGTAGTCCGCCGCGGGCGCGGGATATCCACTTACGCAGTGCAGGATCGCTAACTCTTTGCAGCCGCCGGTCCGCGCGGCCTCGATGGCCTCCTCGATTTCCTCAATGTCGGCCATGCCGGTAGAGATAATCATGGGTTTACCTGTAGTGGCCACATACCTGATCAGAGGAAGGTCCACCGCTTCGAAAGACGCGATCTTGTAGGCTGGGGCGTTCAGGTCTTCGAGTAGATCGACCGCCGTGTTGTCGAAAGGCGAACTAAAAATGGTGATGCCGATCTTTCGGGCATGCTCGAACAAGGGCAAATGCCAATCCCATGGCATATATGCTTCACGATACAGATCATAGAGCGTCCGCCCATCCCACAGCCCACCGTGTATTCGAAAATCCTCTCTGTCACAGTCCAGCGTTATAGTGTCTGGCCGGTAAGTTTGAAGCTTAATGGCAGAAGCACCCGCCTTCTTGGCTTCCTCGACGATCTGAAGGGCAATTTCAAGTTTGCCGTTGTGATTAGCCGAAAGCTCGGCAATCACATACGGCGGCTGGTCGCTCGCGATGCGACGACCAGCAATGGAAATACCGCTAGTATTCGACATTAATCTGATTCAACGAAAATTGTTTTTCCATTCGGACTGTAGCAGTCCAAAGCAAATGATGGAGTGATATGACTCACCATCGTAATGTTGTTCACGCAGTAAACCTTCCTGTTGAAAACCAAGCGACTTATGAAATCTAATAGAAGCGACATTGAAGTCCAATGCTTGACCACAAATCTTGTGGAGCTTAACTTCCTCAAATCCGATTTTTAATGCTGCTAGACCAAGCTCTTTTCCAGTCCTTTTTGGCGCGTCAGGAGCAGTATAAAAACCCCAGTCTGCGATTCCTGCAGGGTACATATTATTAAAATGAACGAACCCGCAAGGAATGCCTTCCCTCTCAAATATCATTAGCCTTTTATTGACATCTTTTGAGGCACTCTCGAACCAGCTATAGTGTTCCTCGATCGTGATTTCATGCGTCGTGAACATGTAGCATCGAATCTTCGGATGATTGCGCCATGTCAGCACCCGATCCAAGTCATCTCGAACCATAGGCCTGAGGTGGCCGGTGGCAGTATATAATCTAGCCATCTTGGGCATTCATTTGACGCAAAACGCGAGCCGTGCCTCGACCGTCAGTAACACGGCTGCTCGCCTTGGTCATTTCCCTTAGTCTCTGCCCATCCAGCAGCGTAGGAAGTACTGAGCTTAAGGCTCGCTTCATGGCAGTGACCTCACCAAGCAAGACCGCCCCTCCCGCCTCCTCAAGCGCAGCTGCTCCTTGGCGCTGATTGGATGCCAGGACCACCATTAAAGTAGGCAAGCCCAAGCAGCAGCGCTCCCACGATGTGCTACCTGCCGCACCGATCGCCAAATCACACTCCGCCATAAGCCCCGCCATGTCACGAACATTGAACAGCACTTCGGTCCGCCAAGGCATGGCTGCCGCGAGCGTTCTCACCTGTTCTAACCAAGGTGCATGAGCACCCATCACTATTTTGATACAACACTCCTGCGGGAGCGGACAATCCTTCAGATCCTCGAGTATGTGACTCGTCGCATTCGGCTTGTCGACCCCGCCCATTGTGATGAGCAGGTGCTTTATCTCCGGGTTTGTACGACGCTGTAGACTGTATGCGCGTAAGGCTGCGAATTCTGGGCGCAACAGAGCGTAGCTCGGCCCAGCAAGAACTGTGCAGCGACTCGGCACCAAATTGGCGTAATCCCATACCTCGCGCCCAAGATTCTGATCAAGAAGCAGATCGCTATCGTGCGATCGATCTGCAAGGTCGTCGATGACCATTAACTTTCGCACATGAGCATGCAACTCACGCTCCCAGCGGGCATCGATGGCATAGTGGTCAACGATCAACCAATCCACCGGAGCATCACCAAGAGCCTCACGCGTCTGATCTGCATCGACGGCCCAATCCGTCCCCAACCAGGCTGAATGTGCAGAGAATGAAGCAGAATCACTCAATTCATCCTGCATATCGTTTTCTGAAGTGGCTTGTAGCCGATAGACCTCGTAGCCATGCTGGCGAATCAGCTCAAAAAGAGCACCTGGATGCTCCCGACAGACGAACCGGCAATGTGCTCCGTTGGCTTTCAATGCATCAGCCAGTGTTAGACAACGTATTACGTGGCCAGTCCCGATCTCCAGCGAAGCGTCTGCCCGGAACACAACTTCCTGCCCGTCCATTGTGATCATCCTGCATGCAGCGCCTTGAACATCCACTCCGCACGCAACCAATCTTCCGCGGTATCGATGTCCTGCACGCGGTGGCGAGGAAGGACCACCGGGGCAGCATCCGGCGAAAATATAATTTTACCCGTCAGCCATGCCTCGGTGCGGCCCCAATAGAACTGGCCCGCATCGTGATAGGCCTCTTCCAGGTCCTGAGAACGGGTATGAAAGTGCTGGGGGTAGATCATCTTAATCCGCCCAGCCGAGTTGATGTGCAGCGCTCGCTCGATGGGGAAAGCGTAGCTTGTCACCGAAAAAGCATAATCGCAGCCTGCGTCTTCCAGAACATCAAGTCCCTTTCGCAGATCAGAGGCAAGAACAAAGGGTGCGGTCGCATAGAGACAGCAGACTTGCAAAGGGTCATCACCATGTTCCCGACACCATTCGATGGCATGGGCAATAACCGGAATCGTACCTGTGTAATCGTCCGAGAGGTCTGACGGCCGCAGGAAAGGCACTTCTGCACCCAAGCCGCGAGCGACTTCCGCGATCTCCAGATCATCCGTCGACACCACGACGCGATCGAAACAGCCGCTTTCCTGAGCAGCCCCAATGGACCAAGCTATCATTGGCATGCCGCAGAACGACTTGATATTCTTGCGCGGAATTCGCTTGCTACCGCCGCGAGCTGGGATGACCGCGAGCCTCATGCTCGAAGCGCCGCGCGAAGCGAGTCGACAACCCGATCCAACTCTGCTTCACTCATTTTTGGATATATCGGCAGGCTGATCGCCTCGGCGTAATAAGCTTCAGCCTCGGGGAAATCACCCTGCCTGAAGCCCATCGCAGCGTAAAAAGGCTGGGTGTGAACGGGAATGTAATGCAAATTGACTCCTATACCCTGTTCACGTAGCGACTCGAAGACCTCACGATGAGTTTTAGTGATGTTCTCCAGAAGCAACCGGATTACATAAAGGTGAAGGCCCGAGTAGCCATCTGGATGTTGCCATGGAGACGTCACGGGAAGGTCGGCGAGCAACACGTCGTAGCGATGGGCCAAACTGTGACGCCGGGTCACATATTCATCCAAACGGTCCAACTGACTCACGCCAAGCGCGGCTTGCAAGTCAGTCATACGGTAATTAAAACCGAGTTCTATTTGCTGGTAGTACCATGGGCCATCGGGTTCGCGGGTCATCTGCCTCGCATCGCGCGTGACGCCATGGCTCCGCAACAGCGTCATACGGGCGGCCAGTTCCGCATCATTGGTAAGGGCCATGCCGCCTTCGCCTGTGGTGATGATTTTTACCGGATGAAAACTGAAGACGGTGATATCACTATATCTACCACTGCCGATAGGCGCGCCACGGTACTTGCCACCAATAGCGTGGGAAGCGTCTTCAATGATCCGAAAGCCAAAACGCTCTGCTAGGAACGCAATGGCCGCCATATCACACGGCTGACCACAAAGATGAACAGGAACGACGATCTTCGGCAAACGCCCTTCAAGTTCGGCAGCAATGAGTTTCTGTTCGAGTGCCGCTGGACAAAGATTATAGGTACGCGGGTCGACATCGACAAAATCGACATTGGCACCACAGTAAAGCCCGCAATTCGAGGAAGCCACAAAGGTGATCGGGCTCGTCCAGAGCCAATCGCCAGGCCCTAGATCGAGTGCCAGGCAGGCAATGTGTAAAGCAGATGTCGCGCTGTTTACCGCAACCGCGTGCTTCGCTCCACAATATGCGGCTATGGATTCCTCGAAACGCGGGACCACAGGGCCCTGCGTAAGATAGTTTGATCGCAGGACGCTCTCGACGGCATCGATGTCCTCCTGCGTGATGTCTTGGCGCCCGTAAGGAATCATTTCAGATCTTTCCGATCTTCTCTTCGTTGACCTTTAGCCAAGTCCGTAACTCAGGAGTAGTCATCCATTCTGTATTGCTGTCGCTAGCGTATTCAAAGCCTTCCGACACCCTTTTTCCATCTTTTATCCGGCCGGGTGATGAACTCCAGTTGTGTATGGCGGGCAGAATCTTGTAGTGATCCACATACTCATACGTGTGAAATGAATCTTCTGGGCTGATCATTTGCTCATGGAGCTTTTCGCCAGGCCTGATACCAACGAAATCCAGTTCTGCGTCAGGGCTGATGGCCCTGGCTAAATCCATGACCTTCATGGATGGGATTTTCTTTACATATATTTCCCCACCCTCCATGTCCGCAAACGCATGCCATACCAACTCTACACCTTGCTCGAGCGAAATCATGAACCGAGTCATACGCTCATCCGTGATCGGAAAAACACCTTTGTCCTTAATCGAAAGGAAAAATGGTATCACCGAGCCACGGGACCCCATCACGTTCCCGTACCGCACGACTGCGAAACGAGTGTCGTGCTCTCCAGCATATGAGTTCCCTGCAACGAACAGCTTATCGGAAGCCAATTTCGTGGCTCCGTACAGATTGACTGGACTACTGGCCTTGTCAGTAGATAGCGCCACCACCCGCTTGACACCCTTATCAATGCAGGCATCAATCAAATTCATAGCGCCCTGGATATTCGTCTTGACACATTCAAAGGGATTGTATTCTGCGGTAGGAACAATCTTAGTTGCGGCAGCATGAACAACAAAATCCACGCCATCAAGCGCACGATAGAGCCGCTCCTTATCTCGCACGTCGCCAATAAAAAATCGCACACGCGGGTCACCTTGGAGCTTCTTGGCCATATCCCACTGCTTCATTTCGTCACGGGAATAGATGATAACTTTCTTGGGATTGTATTTATCCAGGGTCATGGGCACGAAAGCATGACCAAAGGAACCAGTCCCCCCCGTGACAAGAATATTTTTACCACTAAGCATCACCAACCTCATTCATATAACTAGCAAGCACCGCATGCTCCTGCCGTAGACACGGGATACCACCGATCACCGGATAAGCTAACAATGACTCATCACTATATAAAACGTCGCGAATATTCCGCAGTGGTGTCCGTGTTGATGGGCAGCAGTAAACACCGACCTGCTTGACCTCATTGTCACAAGCTTTCTCAATAATTGTAATGCCGGTCGGATTCAGTGGATTTATCGAATACGGGAACAGTTCATGCTTGATCACCGACAACCCAAGATCTTGTGCAGTTTTCACAAGACTTTTGCAGTATCCGTGCGCATCCATCCTCGCCTTAGCCTCATCCGACGCAAGCTCATATGCAGGCTCCAGTAAAACGACATACTTACGCGCAACACGAACAAGTTCGCGAATTATCTCTTCCTCTCGGCCACCATTAGGTTCAATCGAATGAGACGTATATACAACATCGATCGAAGAATCGAGATAGGGCATATGCAACAAGTCGCCAGTGCAGAGCTCTACGCCGTCTACAGACATTTCGCTCAACCACTTCCGGCCATAGGCAACCCTAGACCAGCTAAGATCGAAACCATAGTATTGGGAGCTTGCACCAAGCCGCTCAATCAAAAAACCAAGTGTCGTCGCCTCACCAACCCCCGCTTCAAGCACAGAACGCGGCCGACACAAGGCCAGCACCTCATCAGCGACTAAACATGCATATTTCTTTTTGTGCTTAGCGATACTCGGGTCCTGCATTGCCTGCACATATGATCCAGCTTGTACTTCATACGACAATTCTATAATTTCTCGAGTATTCGCCTCTTCACCAAGGACCTCTCTGAGATGTGCTGAAATATTGACTCCACGCTGAAACAGCAGTTTGAGATCGCCGGCCAATATACTAGCTGCTTTTTTTGTCATGCACTTTCCATACTGATCTTGTAGTTGCTCTTTGACCACACTGCTAATCTGCGCGCTGCCTCGGCCACCAGTTCTTTTTTGTTTCCCAATTGCCCAGCCTCGACGTGCGTCAACGCGGAGTGCCAAACATCTACGCTACTGCCAGGTCTCCTTCTCCAGTGTAATTCTGAAGAGTTTGACAACAACCAAGTTGCCGTACCAATTGCTGCGGACAACTCAAACACTGTCGTAGCCGGCGCAATAACTAAGTCGAGATTCGAAATAAGTGCGGCCGTAGAATCAAGATCATTAAATTGATCAAGATCGGAGAAATTAATGATTCGACCAGGATAAAGACGTTCAACAAAGCGCAATTCTTCTTCGCAATTGTCCGACTGCAAATTTACGAACTGAACAGCATCACTCTCAAGTAGAGGCAGGACCTCATTTATAGTCAGGTAGTGTTCATTCCTCGCATAGGTCGTCAAACTGCTACGCCAACTTAGTCCTACCAATGGGCGTTTTGCATAGGGATGTAAACGTTCTTTCCACTTGGCGACCATTCCAGGGTCAGCCTTGAGATACGTCTCCCCTTTGAATGAGTCGTACCCTTCAATAACATCACCCAATGCATCTGTTACCAAAATGACATTGTCCGCATCGCGCACTAAATCCCAACCTGAGTTATCAAAAAAAGGATGCAAATCGGAACCAGGCAACTCCTTATGCTGGCTGTACTCATTCAGCCCAACCAAGTTACGCACACGCGCGCTTGGAACAAAATTCAAATCTGTGTAGTGCCTTTGCAAAAGGGGGAAAAGCCTGGGGTCGCATGTAAATACCACCTCGCTCTCGCCGCACATGCTTCGCATCTCCCGATAAAAACTAGCGAAACGTATTTCATCTCCAGGGCCAAAAAAAGCAAGAATTACGTTCTTATCATTCGGTTGTTTTGATACATCAACTAAGGACTGCACATATCTCTCACCCAGATAGGCATTTAATACTTTAATACGTGCCATATCGCGAAATGAAAGGTATGCCTCCTTTATGGCCCCGAGACCAAGCGCTATTTTACGACGATACATTTCACCTACATCGATACCTTTCGCCGCGGCTTCTTCCACTAGCGATTGCCCCCACGTGTAATCATTCATCAACACAGCTAATCGCATTCCTTCTCGATAGAGCAATATCGTGGGATAGCTTGGCAGCAGATTAACTACCAGGCGTTTAGCCTCATCCAATTTTCCTTGGTAGCTGTATGCCAATGAGAGCATCAAACAGTATTTGAGTGTCTCGGACTCATGTGGCTGGTACCCAAACAAGAGTCGTTCTGCTTGTGCTGGGTGTTCATGTGCGATCAGGGCTTTGGCCCTAGCAAGTACGCTACCACTGTCGTCGATTTCATTGGCCGCTAACGCCGCTTCTGCATACGGCAATCGACCCAACAGCAACGCAAGCACGTCCCCGATCGCGGCTACAGACTCCACGTACTGTGGATTAGCATCGCAGGCCAGCGCCATAGATTCGAAGCTATAGGTCGCGTTGCCGGCAAGTGCATGAGCTTGCGCTTCCAGAAAATGCCCATATCCGACTCTCCAATGAGGGTCGAAATGATTGAAAACTGTGAGTAGAAATGCGGACGATGAAAAGTCAAAACGCAGACGCGCAATTTCAGCGATCCCGGAAATCACATCACCTTGCAGATGGCCAGACAGCAGCAAATGGTTAAAAAGGCGATAAGCATCTTCAAGCCGGCGATGCCTAAGCGCGAACTGCGCCAACTTTAAAAAATATGGGTACTGTCTGGCACTAATCGGGAGATGCTTCGAAGCATCAACAGGGAAGTCGTTGTTGAAAGCTAGATGCTCGAGCGCGCGTTGTGCTTCGTCAAGCTGGTCCGCTTGCTCTTTATAGCTAGCCCAAAGCTCAAGCAGGCTGGGCGTGGGCCTGATCGACATCAGATCATCCAGCAACTCAATAAAATAGCTTGGCTTTATGCTAATCCTTATTTCCTTCAAGATTTTGCTAAAAGCTGCAGAATCATGAAATTTTCCGCAAACGAGATACGCTAATGACCGCTGGAAATGATCGCCATGACATAAGTGAAAGACACGCTGCATCGGCAAGACGCTGTTCAGCTTGCTCTTAAATTTCGCTTCCAGGATAGGCTGTATATCCTTGCGGAAAACCACTGGCCAATATTCCGAGGCCAGCAATTTGTGAGACGAATCTCTCGCCAAGGCAGGAGTGATGTGCGCATCAAGCGCCTTACGCCGATCCGCAGTCACCCGGATGATAGCCGCCAAGCAGCCTCGTACGTTATCGGATAAGTCCGGAAGATAACGCGGGTATATAAGGTAAGCAGCGCAGAAAACCTCTTCCAATGACAAACGCCGCTTCCGCCTTTTCACTTGGACACGATCATCTGCCAGCCCCCACCCCGCATAGAAAGGCGCGCCCACAGTAGTGACTTTGACTCTTTGTATTAAGGCTTCAAACCCGCTGAGCGAGGTGATCGTGTAAACATGATCGACCGCCTGAAACAACTCAGCGAGCATCAACTCCTCGGTCAAGATCTGGCATAAATTCGCATATGCCTCCAATGAGTGACTATTCACACGATATCCCTTGGCCACATCGGGATGGGGCTTGTAAAGGATATCTGCGCCTGGATTTTCTTCCCGTGCGAGCTTAATAAGACGGAGGTTTGTCCAACCTTCCGCCAATCCATAGCAGATTGAGGCATCACCCTCCACTTGACCGATCACGAGCACGCGCTTTCTAAAGCGTGGACCAAGAACCCGCCCTGCCGTTGATAGGCTACCGAGATTGTATTTGCTGATCTTCTGATCACGCATAATCTGCAGCAGCGACCGTGCTGCTGAGAGCAGTTCCGGTGTGGAAGAGAAATCGTGCTCGTTCAGGATCCGCTCTAGGCGAGACGGCCGAGTCGCGTCGAAATAGAGTCCCTCATCGTCGATGGCGAGAGAAAGCGCCGTTGAATGTTTGCTGCCGAGATCTGCAGAGCGCACAAAACCATCTTCCATGCGCGACAGGGGAATGTTACGCCGCTTGGCATAGTCGGCCAGCTCGGGACTCTCTGAATAACTCCATACGAAAAAGTGGAGGTTATCCAATGCATCCATCGATAACAAAAGGCGCGGCAGCGCTGTTTTGCCACGAACAAATGCAACCCTATATTCAGGCAGATAGCGTGACACGAAGTCCCGCTTCCATGGATTAAAACCCCACAATATAGCTACGGGTTTTTCGGAGTCTGCTAGCCAATTATCCCCATGCAGATCAAACAACTCGAAGCCAGGAATAGACACCCGAAGCGGCTCCGAAATGGAACTTCGCTGTTGTTTTTCTTTTTTACGTTGTTTCCTCGATAAAAGACGAGCGATGACCGGAGTAGCCGCAAGTTTTTTGGCCCACCACGCATCGAGAAAATATCGTTTTGGGTCTCTGATAAGTTTCCGTAGCTTTCGGTTCACATCAAATACCCAAAATAACCTTCGCACTAACCGCAATCTGATAAAGAATCTGAGTCAAGTCCTTTGCAATCTGGCGGGACTTCACATCGATCTTCGGCAACACGAGAATCTCGTCGCCAGGGTGAATATCAGTTGTGGCGACAGCGTCCTGCTCTTCCCACCAGACGGAAGCACCGAAACCGTCACTTGACACACTCGAATCAACCTCGCTGAAGCTGCCATCTCGGTGAGCAATGATCAGGCGTGCGGCATCCGCGTTCTGGGTATAGCCACCAGCGCGCTCGATATAGGCAGCGATAGACAGATCGGGATCGAAGGCGACCGCGTTGGGGAACAGCACTTCACCGCTGATCAGTACCAGGCCGTCCTTGGCTGGCACCCTGACGATATCGCCGTTTTCCAGGAGCAAGCCATCACGATCAGTCGCTTGCGCGATCAGCACCTGGCCTCGCGGCTCAACCTTCCTGGCACGCGCCACCCACTGCAGGATCAGGTCGGCCTCTTCCTTGCGTAGGCGGGCCTCATCACTGGTGCCTGATCGCGCCGTCAATGCGGCGGCTTCGAGACTCTTCAGGGAAGCCTCA